>Ga0126379_10002847_pt1 | contig 11088 bp, 8 predicted proteins | sample PanSoiMetPlot_24_FD_92640 | JGI IMG/M metagenome (GOLD analysis project Ga0126379, IMG submission 92640) | Tropical forest soil microbial communities from Panama - MetaG Plot_24 | ecosystem: Environmental > Terrestrial > Soil > Tropical forest > Bulk soil | place: Panama | collected 2016-02-17
CGGCAAAGCGCCATGCGACGCGTCAGACTGGCTTGTAATTCACTGAATCAAACATAGTTAGGAAGCCGCAAAGATGTCAGACTCCGTCCATTGAAGTACATCCTTTCATAGTTCATTTTCGGCGCCATCTGCAGCTGCTGGAGGGCGTCGTGGGAAAACTAGCGTGGTTATTGCTTTTGGTCGGCATTCTGGAAAAAGGGTCTCACGCTCAGTTGCCAGTGGGAGCGACGGTCATTGGAGAGACGCACGCAGACGTCTCCGAGACGTTGATGACTCCTTCGGTACCTCAGCCACCGCCGCGTCCTCCGGCTAAGATTCCTAGTTCTCTACAGAGATTCGAGTGCGACGGCAAAGTCAGCCTGGAGACATGCAAGGAAGAAGTGCTGAAGTTGAAGCCCCTTTTGGATAAGTATGGAGCCGATCAATTGGGCCAGTGGAAATGGGTGTTGGTCTCTTCGCAGGAGTGGGAGGCTGTGCTGGCGAGGACAGGTTTCAGTCCCAATGTTCCTGCTTTCACTGCTCCGGACGCCAGGTTGACGTTTTTCGATGAGGCTCTGTTCTCCGGATCACCAGGGCGTCTCTCGCAATTGATGGACACATGGCGCGTGGGGCGCAGCGGTCTGCTAGACCTTGCCGTCCGCCACGAATTGAGCCACGCATTCTGTAGAGACCAAGATGAGTCACGCGCGGTCCGCAATGCGGAGCTTCTGGGAGAGAAGCGACCACCCGCGTGTGGCGGTTCATCGAGGGGGAGCCGTAAGTAGCGGTCCGCGTTCGTCATCGAGAAATGACCAACGCCCGTAGGAGCATATGAACTCATTAGCCTGCCCTTCCGGTCTGCTCAAGCTCACCTCGCACCAAATGAGCTTCAAATTTTGTGGCTCCACCGATGAGGGACTTTACTGCGCCTGTCGCATCCGTCTCGATATATGAACGACCGCATGCCGATATGCAGAAGACATGCACGCCACCCATCAGCAGTGTGTGGTCGACGCCGCGTCGCATAACGATCGATCTCGCTTAGTTACACGCTGACTAGGTGCAATGTTCTTCATCTTGCCTTTCGCAGTTTTCGATGTAAACTGGCTCCCGTTATTTCGTCAGCGCTTTGGCCCGACTTGAGAAGGTTGGGCCTTTTTGCGCGCTTAGAAAACACATGACAAGCACCAGCCTTCCCCATTCCCATGAGCAACGAAAGATCGAGAAGCTGTTGCTCAAGCTCGCCGATATGCGACCGGAGCATCGAAGTCTCTCGTCCCTGGGAGAGCCATCACGACAGACGCGAAATACCCAGCCGAAGGGAACCTTATTCACGCTGGGTAAATTTGAAGAGCAGATTTGAAGATTCTCGGGGACGGGGCTTGGTCGCGGATCGCTCTGTGCACCTACTTAGTGGATGCCGTCGAAAGACTGCGTTCCTCGAACAAGAGCCGTCGGAGAGTACGAAGATCGTTAAGAATCCTGCTGGCTCGGCTCACATGGAGTTCGAGCTTCTCTGCACTGTATAGGGCAATTCGTAGCGCGTCCAAGCGGCGGGAAGGGGAGGACTCTCGATGCACATCGTGCTCAAGCTCCCGTTTGGTTTCGTTCACGGTTTCTGCTAGGAGAGTCACAAAGTCATGAGCACTCTCTAGGCTTTCAAACTGATCTCGCATTTCCGTCCTCCTTCCTTCATCAATCGCGCATTTGTCCTGCTAAAGATCGACGCAACGGCGCTGGCGACAATCCATAACAAGGCGATGACGACGGCAGCAGCAATCCCAAACAAGCCCAGGGCACAGCCGACTGCGCAAAGTAGGTTCTCCATTCCGAAAGCCTAGATCACCCCCTGACAGGATGTCGTTGCGGAACAGTCTCCTATTTGAGACGCGCAGCAAAAAATGGCCGCAGAGCTTAGGCGACTCTGAGGCCACGTAAGGAGGTTAGATTATGCTGGGGTTCATTCCATCATGAACATCGAATGCTGTCTTTGATTCCGCGCAAGGCAAAACAAGAATGCCCCCAAAGCCGTCGCGACTCCAGGGACAACCGAGATGGTGTCGTGTGATTAGGTTCATTTCACCAGAGGCGAGACACTCTGTCGTTGTTCTCAATCAACTTCTTGTTAGCGCTTCTTCGCCTTGAACTTCGCCCACCTTTTACGTTGCGCTGCAGCGATCCTCTCACGGGCTTCAGCCGAAAGCTTACGCCTGCCACCTCTGCCTGGCGTTCCGCTTAATGACGCGATTGCTCGATTCAACTTGTCGCGCTCTTTCTTTAACATCGCTAGTACCGCACCTAGATCAGTCATTGATTTCTTCCCACTGGGGATGGATTCGAACAGCAAGAGTCCATGATACTCAAGGAGAGGGTCACAATTGCCATCCTGTATAACCCTGTGGAAGCGGCCTGACGGGATAAAGCCATCCAGTACACAACTAGGTCTTAGTTGCGAGGCGAGCCGGGTCGGGAGTATCGCGAACCCGTCCGGCCTCCACATCGGCAAGTACTGCGCGGAGCCAGCGTAGGTCGAGGCGGCATTGCTCCGCTATGTGCTGCATCAGATAGCGGCTACCGGTGGGTAGCATCGCTACCCACTGCCGACGCAATTTCCGGATCTCCGCCAGCCGCGCATTTTGCCTATCGATTTGAGTTCGCAGAGCCTTAGCGACGAGGGCGAGGTCCGAAAGATGCAAGAAGAGCATAGGGCCGTACAGAGTTTCCCTGAGGTCACCTTCGGCGGCAAATTGCGCGTGCAGAAGTTCGCGAAATCGGTCGCGTCCGCGCGCAGTGATGCGGTAGACCGTACGCATGCCACCTCGAGCCACACGCTGCTGCGCGACGGCGGATAACAATCCACATTCGGCGAGCTGGCGCACGGCGTAGTAGAGCGTGCCGACATCTACATCCGTAAAGCACTCGATCATGGCTTGGGTCAAGCGCCTCTTGATCTCGTAGGGATGAAAGTTGCCACGGTGCAGAACGCCCAAAATATATAGTTCAGCTTTCATTAGTCTAATTATACTATTATTATTGTAATAAGGGAGGACTTATGAAACGTTCCATTCTCGCCTGTCTCGCCGGACTCCTGACGTGGATCATCGTTGTTTCGGTTATCAACCGCATACTTCGCCTCAGCATGCCGAACTATACGGCCGCCGAACATACGCTCCAGTTCACGCTGGGCATGAAGTGGGCACGCCTCTTGATGGCAATTGTGACCTCTATGGCGGCCGGTGCTGTAACAGGTTGGATATCCCGATCTGGCCGCTGGGCACCGTGGATTGTCGGCGGCGTGGTGCTTGCAATGTTCCTACCTTTGCACATCGCCATTTGGAGTAAATTTCCGGCGTGGTATCACCTGACATTTCTCCTGACGATTATTCCGGCGGTGCTCGTGGGTGCGCTGCTCCCTCTGTACGGAAACAAAGACCTCAACAAAGTTTACCCGGCACAGAGATAGACGGGCAGGCGGGAGCCGGAAGTCGAGCACGATTTTCAGACGAACCTATTGGTGGCCTACAGCAGCAGAACCAAACACAATCCTGCCTCCGACAAACGTTTTCAGGACTCTCACATCCCGGATCTTTTCCGGCGCAATTGTGAATATGTCGTCGCTGAGAAGCACCATATCGGCCAACTTTCCTGGAGTAATCGAACCTTTCTCCTTCTCCTGGAACTCGGCGTAGGCAGAGCCCAAGGTATAGGCCTCAATCGCCTCGCCAACCGAGAGCTTCTGCTCGGGGAACCAACCGTTGGGATTCTTTCCATCGAGAGTGGCGCGAGTCACGGCAGCGTAAACCGTAAGCATCGGGTTGAGCGGTGCCACTTCCCAGTCAGTGCCGAAAGCCAGACGGACGCCATGGTCCATAAAAGTACGGAAGGCATATGTGCGACTGGCGCGGTCATGACCGATGTGTGATTCGGCGAAGCGGCCGTCGTCGATCGCATGATATGGCTGCACGGATGCGATCACGTGCAACTGAGCGAAGCGTTCAAAGTCTTTGGCGGCCATGTGTTGGGCGTGCTCGATGCGCAGTCGGCGATCGGTTTCCCCGTGGGCTTTGATGAGCTCCGTGTAAAGATCGAGAATTGTTGAAATTCCTTCGTCACCGATGGCGTGCGTGCAGATTTGCAATCCTGCAGTATCAGCCTTCATGTAACGATCCCGCATCAGAGAAATCGGATGCATTTCATCGGAAAGCAGTCCGCGGTTGTTGCCCTGATTCAGGAAGGGTTCGTAAAAGTAGGCAGTTCCCGACCCGAGCGAGCCATCGGCGAAGGCTTTGAGGGCGCCAACGCGGAGGTAGGGTCCGCCGAAGGCACGGCCAATGCCGAGCTTCGCCAGGTCATCGACATGGATGATCGAGGGAGCCGCATAGATCCGCGTAGTCAGTTCGCCCCGCTGTAGCAGTTCGGAGTAGATTCCAATGTCTTCATAGCTAGCGACCATGTGTTGCGCGCTGGTGACGCCCACCGACGCCGCATAAGCCAGCGCACGCCTGACGATCTTCAAGCGCTGATCGTGAGTGAGGGGCGGAATCACCTTGTCGATGTAGTCGGTGGCTGCATCTTTCAGCGCGCCCGTAGGATTTCCTTGCGCGTCGCGAACCACAGTTCCCCCAGGGGGATCGGGAGTCTGGGCAGTGATACCGGCAAGCCTCAGCGCCTCGGAATTAGCCAGGCCCATGTGCCCGTCGTAGCGGCTCACAAACACAGGTGTATCCGGCGTGAGAGCATCGATGAGTTCCTTGGTCGGCATGTTGGGTGGATTCCATTTGGTTTCGTCCCAGTTGCCGCCAAGAATCCATTCGCCTTTGGCTGTTACCGTCGCGCGTTCGCCGATGCGGCGCGCGAACTCTTCGGGGGTTGACGCATCGTTGAGTTGGATATTGTCAAGCTGCATCCCACCGGACACGAAGTGCACGTGCGCGTCGTTGAAGCCGGGCAGCAGCAGCTTTCCTCCGCCATCGACTACGTGAGTCTGCGGTCCGTGCCATGCGGCAACGTCGGTGTCCGATCCGACGGCAACGATGCGATCTCCGAGAACCGCGACGGCCTGCGCCGCTGGCAGAGATTTGTCTACGGTCCAGACTTTCGCATTGGTAATGATGAGATCGGCAGCCGGTCTGGATTGAGCCCGACTCGGTCCGGGCAGCACGAAGCAACACACAAATGCAGAGAACCACAGAAAGCGATTTCTTCGGTTCATGAGTAGGACACTATAACAGCAGGAACTCGACACACGCTCAGCGTCATCGGTGTTCTCCGGATGTTTCGAACAACTTGAAAGTCAGAACTCGTAGCGCAATGCGAACTGCATCACGCGCGGGTTGGTCATCAGGTGCGTATAGTTGCCAAAGTTGGGAACCGCGATGGAATTGTTGCTTTCGCTCGCGCTGCCGGAATTCTGATCGTTGAAGTCGAAGCGCGTCGAGTTCGTCACGTTGAAAACTTCCCATCGCAACGCCATACTGTGCTTATCATTCCACGGCATGTTCCAGCGTTTCGAGAGGCCGAGGTCAACTCCGAAGTAGCCGTCGCCACGCACGAAGTTACGCACGCCGACTTGACCCGGCAAAGCCGGATTGAACAGAGCCTCAGCACTGGCTGCGTCGGGAAAGATGTTAACGTTGCCGCTCGCCTGATGGTAAGCGCCACTTTTCACATGGGATACAGTCGGCATTGCGGCACCTTCCCAATACCAATCGGTTGGGTAGTCGGCCGGGTTGTTGTAAATGGTGTAGGGGAAACCACTAGTCCACCGGAACAGCCCGGAAAGCTGCCAGCCTCCGATGAGGGCATCGACTCCGCGACTGACGCCAGCTGCAATGGGGCGACCTTTCCCGAAGGGCAAATCGACGATCCAGTTGGCATTCAGCTGATGCGTGGTGTCGAAGTCGGAAACGGCACGGAAAAGATTCGGCGACCAGGCATTGAACATCTGACAGCCGCCGTTGAAGTTGAGAGCGCCATAATTCCCGGAGCGCTCGGCGTCTGAGCAAAGATCGATCGACTTCGAGTAGGTGTAATTGAAGTCAAACTGAACGCCATGGCTCATCTGATGCCTGAGCGTGGCTTGAAGCGCGTTGTAGTTCGAAAATCCGATAGAGCGCAAAGTATTCAGAGACGTGTACTGAGGGTTGTAAAAAGCATTTGGCCCTTGAACTGGATAGTATTGGCAAAGCGGGTGTCCTGACTGACCGCAATTTGGGTCGCCAGTAACGTCCGGTATCCCACCATTTCCGAATCCGGATACAAAGGGTACATCTAGAGCTTGAAGCGCAGTAGTTTCGACACCTGCGACTCCGCAGAAGAGATCGAAGACGGCGAGGACGGGATTGGTTGTCGAAGCTGGCGCATTTGCACCACAACCTCCAGTCTGCGCGCCCAGTGCATAAGCACCGCCATTGGTCGGAGCCTGGATCATGTCGGTCCAATACTGCACCACCGCGGGGCTGACCATCGAATTATTGAACGTGGCGTCGGTCACTCCTTGCAGTTCATAGAGTCTTGCGAGCGGCTGAATTGCCGAGAAGTAGTCCAGGCCAGACTTTTTATCTCTGAGATCGAGCGGCTGAGCGACATCTTGTGAACTCAGCAGCCGGTGCGAGAGTCTGCCCACGTACGCAAGATCGAGCGAGAATCCGCGGCCGAGATCGCGCTCGACCGAAAAGTCCAACGCATATGAATACGGAGTCTTGAGCGAAGTGTCGAGGCTGCTGCCGAAGTCAGATCCACCGAGCGACTGCATAGTCGGGATTGTCTCCGGAAAGTTTGGAGCCCCAGGAGCGGACTGGAGAAGGCTGGGCGGAATGACATTGACACCCGTCAACCGGGGCAAACTGGCGAGCGGTGTGATTGGATTGGTGAGAGAGGTCGTCAGTCCGAAGGAGTTTCCATTGAACTCATCCACGATTCCTTGCCCGAAGCGGTCATACACCATTCCGAACCCTCCGCGGATGGAGGTCTTATTGCCGCTGCCAAAGAGCTTACTCAGGAAACCCTTCGTTTGGTTAGGCGCCCACGCAAAAGCTACGTGGGGACCAATGTTGCCGTAATCCCAGTTCCAAAACCCTCTCTTCCCGTTGGCTGGGCCGCACCAGTCGACTTGCAATAGAGGATCCTGGCTAGACGCTATGCCGTTGATGCCCTCATTTGCCCGCCCGGAAAACCACTGTCCCAAACTGGGGCTGGGACAAACCTGCAAACCGTTGGTTTCCCAAACAGGAGAGAAGAGCGAATAGCGCAAACCAAGCGTCAGCGTAAGGTTGGGTCTGACTTTCCAAACATCTTGCACGTACGGTTCGAAACTGTTCTGCGCATATCGTCGGGACAGGGGAGAGTTGGCTGGTAGCAACTGGAGTTGGCGATTGTAATTAAAAACTGTAGTGGCCTCTGTAACGATGCCCAACAGGTCTGTGATCGGATAGTCATAACTCACCGCGAAACTCGGATCTACCGAGGGATGGCCGCTGCTCGCCGGGTTTAATGCGCTGTTCTTGTCGGCAAATCCGGACGTCGTGGTGAACGACGAGTTCGTGCTTCCACTATCAAACGAGGAGGTGAAGTCGAGCCGCGGATTGCGCATGAACAAAAGATATCCGCCGAACTGGATTGTGTGCTGCCCATGAATCCAGGACAGATCTTCTGAAAAGTTATGCATTGGGCGCTGAAAGTTCCGGGTTCGAGTGATGCTTTGGCTGAAATTAAAGGTGACCCACGGCAAGTCCGAATTGCCGAGAGTTCCGAAACTCTCTCGCACAAATCCATAGTGGAAGTTGCTTATCAGAGATGGATGGATAACCACTGAGTAACCGACGACGAGTCCTTTATTGTGATAGACCGTCTGTCCTTGCGGGAGCTGACCCGGGAAATATGGCTGGCAGCCTCCGCATGCATCACTGGAATCATTTCTTAGCGCTCCCATCACCGACAGCCGTTGCTTGCCATCTTGAGTAATGTTGTAGTCAGCGCGGGCGATGTAGACGTTCTGCGTCTCATGGGTCGGTGACGCGAACACGAATCCCTGGTAGTTCACTCCATCACCGCTGACATTGCTATTCGGAGCGGGCAAGGTTTGGAAGTAAGCCATGGCGGCCGCGTCGGGCCCCGCGTGGATTGGATCCATCTGCTGCAATTGCTGAATCCCGAGGGCGAAGTATCCGGGTGCTGGAGTGTACGTCTGACCGCTCTTGCCCTTCACGGCGGAACCACCGCCACCGGGACATTGAGTAGTGTTGAGACTGCCGTCGGAATTGAGGGTGCAGAGATACTGCAATACGCCGTCGCGCATAGCCAGACTTGGAACTTCCTCGCCAGAACTAACAGTTTCCTCGGCGCGCCGAGTCCCTTCGTAGTTCATAAAGAGAAATAGACGATCCTTTTTTATGGGTCCGCCGATGGAGGCGCCAAAGATATTGCGGATCAACTTGGGAGCCTTGTTGCAGTCATTCGGATTGGGGAGCGTGCAGTTTGCCAATTCCGTCAGTTTGTTGAAGTAATCGTTCGCGCTGGTATACGTATTGCGGTGGTATTCGTACACCGAGCCGTGAATTGAATTGGTGCCGCTCTTGGTGACAAGGGCTATTTGGGCGCCGCTGGTCCCACCCTCGTCGGCGTTGGCATTGGAGGTGGTGACGCGAAACTCCTGGACAGAATCAAGCGTGACAGGTAAGACGGAGCTAAAAGCGTGTCCGCCTTCATCGTTTACCCGAATGCCGTCGACACTGACATTGCCTTGATCGCTCCGCGCGCCATTCACCGCGCCACTTCGAGTATCGCTGGCACTTGTATCTCCTCGATTGCCAGTGTATGCAACTCCGGGCTGTAGGGTAAGCAGGCCGGGTACGTTGCGGCCCTCAAGCGGCAGTTCCTTAACCTGGTTCTCGCCAAACGCGATGCCCAAGGTCGCGTCCTCGGTGTTGATGACTGGAGCTTCTCCCGAAACTTCGACCTGAGTGGTGATCGCGCCGACCTGAAGAACAACGTTCACACTGGTCGGCACGTTGACTAGAAGCTGGAGCGCTCTCTGCTCGTACTTCTTGAAACCAGACTGCTCCACAGTCAGCAGATATGTGCCCGGGGGAAGAGCCAGAAATTCGAATTCGCCGGTCGGCGGAGTCGTAGTGTTCCGGCTGAATCCTTGCGCCTGGTTGGCGAGCGTTACCGTGGCTCCCGCCACCACAGCGTGACTACTATCAGAAACTTTGCCGTGCAACGATGTTGTGCCGGTCTGCGCCCAGGCACAGGAAGTGAACAGCAGGAAAAAGACTGGGAACGAAAAGCAAAGCCGACTCTGAATGGAAGACTTCATCGTTGCCCCCTTTGGCGTCTGCACTATTGTTGGCGCGGGACTAGAAACGGAAGCCGAGGCCGAAGGAGAACTCTGACGTCGAGTCTTCCGCAAAGACCGACAGGCTCCGGGTCATTTTTTTGGTTGGAACATTAGTGCGACCATGCACGCAAAGTCAAGAAAAGTGTGATGTAATTCGGCACAAATCAGACACTCTGACCGCCACACTGTGGAGAAAACTCGATGCTTAAGTCTGACAACAACGTTAACGTGTTTCTTGTTTGTCTGGTCCTCATGGGTTCGGTTTGCGCTCAAACCAAGCCACGGGCACGGGACCTTGGTGTTCCTTTCGATGGTGCACCCGGACCGCTAAACGCCATCACTGACGTCAAAGGTGTCGAAGTTGGCCACACGACTCTCATTTCGGGTGATGCAGCATCACCCGTGGGAGTGGGGCCGGTGCGTACCGGTGTGACCGCGATTCTACCCCGCGGTAAGAACTCTAACGATCCTGTTTTTGCGGGATGGTTCACCGAAAACGGCAACGGCGAAATGACCGGGACAACCTGGGTCGAAGAGTCGGGCTTTCTCGAAGGCCCTGTGATGATCACGAATACTCATAGCGTTGGCATCGTACGAGATGCAGTGATCGCTTGGCGCCTCAAACATGGCGGAGTCGACAAAGAAGGGTATGCGTGGTCGTTGCCAGTTGTGGCTGAGACCTGGGACGGTTATTTGAATGACATTAATGGATTCCACGTGAAGGCCCAGGATGCTTTTCATGCTCTCGACAGCGCACATGGCGGGCGGGTGGACGAAGGAAATGTAGGTGGCGGTACTGGGATGATCTGTAATGAATTCAAGGGCGGAATCGGCACCGCATCGCGCGTACTGGATACGAAGTATGGAGGCTACACCGTCGGTGTCCTGGTGCAATGTAACTACGGCCAACGGGACCAGTTACGAATTGCCGGTGTGCCGGTCGGCCGTGAAATTGCTGGTCCTAAGGTCTGGGATGATGATGTGGGATCCATCATCGTTGTAGTCGCCACGGATGCTCCGTTGATTCCGACGCAATTGAACCGCGTCGCAAAGCGCGTGACTCTGGGGTTGGGACGAGACGGGAGCTACTCCGGCGATGGTTCAGGCGACATCTTTGTTGCATTTTCCACCGCGAATCTCGGAGCGGCGTCCTCTACCGGCGTTCACTCACTGAGCATGCTGCCCAATGATCGGATTAACCCTGTTTTTCTGGCCACTGTGCAAGCCACGGAAGAAGCCGTCGTCAATGCGATGATAGCCGCCGAGACGATGACCGGTATCAAGGGTCATACAGTGATCGCGCTACCTCACGATCGACTGCAGGAGCTTCTGAAGAAATACAACCGAACGGCACAATGACTCTCGTCCAGTGAGAATCGAATCGGCGCCGCGCGGCATCAGCTTACTGGCGACGTCAAGACCTTACGAGAATAGCTGTTGCTGCGGAGGAGGTGCTTCAGGCGCAACAGGGAGCGTGCACTCTGCGTCATCATTCTGCACACTGTTAACTCGGCTGCTCACCGCATAACAGCGCATAGCGCTCGCGTCGAACGGTTTCAGAAGTTCCGAGACGCCGAGCGAGTCCTTCATTCCGGGATCGAGCCACACGTCGTAGTCGGCAGAGTCAAGAATCACGGGCATCCGGTCGTGAATGCCTGAGGTCACTGAGTTCGGTGTTGTCGTAAGGATTGTGCATGTTTTGACCCATGTACCGTTCGCGTCCTTCCATACCTCCCACAGTCCAGCGAAGGCGAAGAGTTGGCCCTCGTTTA
>Ga0126379_10002849_pt1 | contig 11085 bp, 8 predicted proteins | sample PanSoiMetPlot_24_FD_92640 | JGI IMG/M metagenome (GOLD analysis project Ga0126379, IMG submission 92640) | Tropical forest soil microbial communities from Panama - MetaG Plot_24 | ecosystem: Environmental > Terrestrial > Soil > Tropical forest > Bulk soil | place: Panama | collected 2016-02-17
AGCGGGCGCGACAGCGGGGCGGCGCCGGCGTTGAGCACGAGAATGCCGGGCCGGTAGGCGTCGATGAGCTGCCCGGCCACGGTGGGATCGGCCGCGTCGGCGCGCACCGGGGTGAAGGACTCGCCGAGCTCGGCGCGCAGTTCGCCCAGGGCGGCGCCGTCGCGGGCGACCCCGACGACCGTCGCGCCCGCCCCGCTGAGCGCGGCGGCGATGCCCCGGCCGAACCCCCGGCTGGCCCCGGTGACCAGCGCGGTCGTGCCCTTAATGTCATTGCTTGGCATAACGATTCTCCCGGTGTGCTGGAGTTCCTGCCGCCGGTCGTTTAGCGGCTTATTGATGTAGACCAGCCGGAGTTCCCTGAATCGCCGCGGGAGGGCGGCTTGGGGTCAGGCGCTGCTGTCAGGCCGCGGCCGGCGGCCGAGGAAGGCAATGAGCCGGTCGCCTGGGCAAGCCGGTTCGGGCACGGGGACCGGGTCGGCGAAGAGTCCTGCCCGGGTGGCGCGGGGGATGAGCAGCGGAGCTAGCGGCAGCAATTCGGCGGCCAGGCCCGGCGGGACCGGCTGACTGATGCCGCACGCGACCGAGATGTCCCAGCCGTGGACCGCGACCTCGATGGCCCCGGCCGCGGCGGCCACGTGCACGGTCAGCTCGCGGTCGCCGATGGCCACCAGGTGGCCTCCCGCGCCGGCGGTGGCGCACGCCCCGAGCAGCGCCCGCGCCCGGCGGCGCAGGCAGGCGACGGGGTCGGGCTCGTCGCCCGGCGCCGGGCCGTTGCCGATCTGACCGGCCTGCAGGGCCTCGGTCAGCACGTCGAGGGAGTCGGTGACGTGGAGCAGCAGCGTGCGCAGGTCCCATGCTTCGCAGGGCGTGGCCTGCGGCAGGAGTTGGGGGGTGGCGTGGCCGGCGCTGGCCAGTGCGTAGCTCACCGCGTGCCCCAGCAGACCGGGCGCCGCGGTCAGCGTGGCCATGGCAGGCATGGTCAGCGCCTGGCCGGCGCCGTTTCGGCGGTGCCGTAGTGCGGCGGCAGGCCGAACGCGGCGAACAGGGCCGGGTCGAGGAAGATGACGAGCCGCGCGACCCCGGTTGCCGTCACCGTCAGCACCTGCAGGGCGTGCGCCTCGTAGGCGCCGTCGCGGCCGCGCCGGTAGGCGGCGAACGCGGGCTGCCCGTTGGCCATCGTGGGAACCATCCGGAACAGCCCGGGGGCGGCGAGCACGTGCGCCTCGAAGAAGCGCGTGACCGCCTCCCGGCCGGCGAACCAGGCCGGCATCGGCGGCATCTCCAGCGCGACGTCCTCGCGCAGGAGTTCCGCCAGCGCCCCGGAGTCGGCGTTCTCGAAGGCCGTGGCGAACCGGTCCAGCAGCGCCCGCCGGCCCGGCTCCGCGGGCTCGGTGACCTCGTCCTCGGCCGGCAGCGCCTGCGCGAGCTGGGCGCGCGCCCGCCGCAGCATGCTGTTCACGGCGGTGGTCGTGGTGCCCAGCAGCTCCGCGACCTGCGCGGCGGGCCACTCCAGCACGTCCCGCAGGATCAGTACCGCCCGCTGCCGCGCGGACAGGTACTGCAGCGCCGCGACCAGGGCCAGCCGGATGCCCGCCCGCGAGGCGGCCACCGCGGCCGGGTCATCGTGCCCGGCGGCCAGCAGCGCGTCGGGCAGCGGCTGCAGCCACGGCACCTCCGCCGCTGCCGCCAGCGGGGCCGCCGGGTCCCCGGCCGGGCCGCCCAGCCCGGACGGCAGGGGCCGGCGGCCGCGGCGCTCGATCGCGGTCAGGCAGGCGTTGGTCGCGATCCGGTACAGCCAGGTGCGCATCGACGAACGGCCCTCGAACCCGTCAAACGAGCGCCACGCCCGCAGATACGTCTCCTGAACCAGGTCCTCGGCCTCCTCGGCCGAGCCCAGCATCCGGTAACAGTGAGCCAGCAGCTCGCCCCGGAACCGCCCGGTCAGACTGGTGAAATCCTCGCTAACCGTCATCTGTGGCCCCTCACACGCCCACCCGGCCGCCAGCGGCGCTGGCCCCGCACGTATAGACCCGGCGAGCAGCCGAAAATCACCGCCGGATCCCGTCCCGGCCAAGGCCGTCTCAGGGAAGGCTGGTGTGGCCGTGGCGGGCCTTCCACAGGAAGTACTTCTCGAACGCGAGCTTCATGGCGTGGGCCTGCGGCCCGGGGATGAGCACGCCGTGCTTGCGCGGCGGGAGCATCTTGTCGGCCAGGATGATCACGCCGTTGTTGCCCGCATCCATCACGCACACCGCCGGCATGTCGCCGAACGCCTCGTGCGAGGCCGGCGCCCCGCCCTGGATCTGGGCCGCGATGTTGCGCGCCGCCACATGGGCCATCCGTTCGGTCGGGAAGCCCGTCTTGGGGATGCCGACCGGAACCGCCGTCTGCCACGGCACGTCGACGGCGGCGGCGATGCCCACCGCGTAGACATTGCCGTAGCGCTGCGTCTGGTAGGTGTCGCGGACCTTCACGTAACCCTTCTCGTCAGCGATCTCCCGGGCCGACCGGACAACCTCCTGGCCGATGAATGGCGGCACGATCATCGCGTAGGAGAAATCGACGTTCTTCCCGTCCGCCAGGACGAGGCGGCCCTCCTCCACGCGGTCCATGCCGGTGTTCAGCACCGCGGTGATGCGCTCCTTCTTCAGGAACATCGATAGCAGGCTTTCCCCGTGCGGCAGGCCGCCGATGCCGAAGTGGCCGAGGAACGGCTCCGCGGACACGTAGGTGAGCTTGACCCGGCTTTTCAGGCCCGCCTTGCGCAGCCGGTAGGACACGTTGAACAGATACTCATAGGCGGCGCCGAAGCACCCGGCTCCCTGGGCCGCGCCGACGACGATGTCTCCGGGGTCATCGAGGAACCGCCGCCAGCCCTCCCCGGCCTTGATCGCGTCGTCCAGGGTGGTGATCGTGTAGGCGTTGCCGCCCGGCCCCAGGCCGGGCACTATCCCGAAGTTGTTGCGGTAGCCCGTCGCGATGACTAGGTAGTCGTAGCCGTAGACGCCGCCGGTAGTGGTCACCTTGCCGCCGTCCAGGTCGAGGGCGGTGGCCTCGGCGTGCACGAAATCGATCCCGTGGGCCTCGAACGTGGGGGCGAGGGGGAAGGTGATGTCGGCGGCGCGGCGCTTGCCGAACGGAAGCCAGATAAGCGACGGGTTGAACAGGAAGCGGTCCGAGGCGGAGACGACCCGGATATCCACGTCGCCGTGCAGTTCATGGCTGACCGCGAGCGCCGCGGTCAGACCCCCGAAATTTCCGCCCAGCACGAGCACCTTCTTGCGGCTCATGATGGCACCTCCCTTACCTCGGTCAGCCATTTCCCCTGTACTGATCAAGATACCCATGGGGGTATGGATCCCGCGAGGGTCACTGGTCCCGTAACAGGCGCCAAACGTCCAGCGTGCCTGCGGTTCACCCCTTCGGAAGGCGTATCAGATCCGGGACGAAAGGCCTGGCTGCTAAGGGCCTTTTTCCCTGCTCAGGCAGGTTCTCCGGCCCTGGCGATTGGGGCCCGGATTTCCGATCCTGGTGTTAGGCGCCGAGGAAACATCTCGGGACAGCCGGGAAAGGGTGAGCCCCGATGTACGGCACAATACTTTTGGCGGTGGATCATTCGGAAGCCGCCGGGCGGGCAATCAACGCCGCCCGCGAGCTGGCATCGCTTTCCGATGGCGAGGTCTGGGTGCTGCATCTCCGGGAGATGGAGGTCATGCCCCGGGTCGGTTACGTGCCGATCGAGTCGAATACGGAAGCGCAGTCGATAGCCGAGCATGCAGCACAAGAACTGCACGATTCCGGCGTCAAGGCCCACTACGAGGTGCGGAACACGATCTACGGGCAGGCGGGGCGTGAGATTGTGGACGTTGCCCGGGCTCACGACGCCGGCGTCATCGTGATGGGCTCGCGGGGGCGCAGCGACCTGGCCGGCCTGGTGCTTGGCAGCACCGCACACAAGGTGATCCACCTCTCCGACCGGCCCGTCCTGGTCGTTCGCTGACCTGCGCCGGGCGGCCCACCGCGCCGCCCGCGCCCGGGCTGTTCCCGGCCGGGCCTGGCGGACGGCGCGGTGAGCGGGCCGCTGAGCTGGCAGCAGGCCAGCCAGGACGGCCGTGCTAGGCGGTGGCCGCCAGCCGCTCGGCGAACCTGGCCGGGTGCGCGAGATGGGGGAAGTGGCCGCTGCCCGCCCAGACCTCGATGACCGCTTGCGGCAGCGCGTTCCTGAACCACGCGGCGGTCTCCGGCGGCGGCTCGGTCCCGAGGATCAGCCGGTACGGCACCCCGGTGGCGGCGACCGCGGCGATCCCGTCGTCCACCAGAGCCGACGCCTGGTCCGGCGTCGTCACGAACAGCTCATCCCAGTAGCTGGCGAGAAGCTCGGTCCGGGGCCGGCTGTTGCGCTCCAGGAGCTCACGAGCCTCGGGCGGCAGCAGGTCGATGCGGAAACCCTGTTTCATCGTCGCCCACGTCCCGAGCAGGTCGCCATGGTTCTGGTCGGCCGCCGCCCGCAGTACCTGGATGAACGCCCATATGTTGGGTGGGGCGTCCACGTTGACGACGCCGCTGGCCGGGTACTGGGCGGCATAGACGCTCGCGAAGCCCCCCGACTGCGAGTGACCGACGAGGACCGGGGCGCCGAGCCCGGCCTCGCCGACGGCGTCGTGGATGAGGCGGACGATCCGCTCCAGGGTGTGGGGGAGCTGGTCGGGTGAGTCGCCGTGCCCGGGCAGGTCCAGCACCAGCACCTGGCGGCCGGGATCGATCCGGCCGAGGTGGCCGAGAACCGGCTGCCAGGTTCCGCGCGCGTAGGTCAGGCCGGCCAGCAGCACGAGCGGTGACCGCCCGTCCTGGCTGCCGTACAGGTCGCCCGCCATGCCTGCCACCTTGATCTGGGCTGGAGCGACGGTCCGGTGAACGGCGTTGGTTGTTGCGCCGCTTGTCATGGTTGCCTCCTCATGTTGGCTGTCACCGAGAAGGCGTTCACCGCGGCCGAACGATTCGTTCGCCGGCCGGAACCATGCAGCGCGCCCGGCTCACACGCTCCAGCGCGCCGGGCCGCCGGGGGCGGGGTCGTAGCGGCAGGACAGCCCGGTGCGGATGGATGCCTGCAGGTGTGCGCCAGCCCTCGGCGCCGCGGCAGAGATGCGGCCGACCGCGGTGCGCAGCGTCCGGGTCACGTTCACCCTGGCGCGCTCGGACTCGGCGGTGGTGCGGCGCATCCGGCCGCCGAGCCCACTCGCCCGGCGCAGCTCGGCGAGCAGCCACTGGCGCTCGGCCTCGGCCCGCGACGCCCGTTCGGCGTCACCCGCGGCGTCGGCGGCGTCCAGCTCGGTGGCGAGCTCACCGAGGCGCTGCCGGTAGGACGCCGCGGCGGTGGGGTCGAGGACCGGCGGCGCGGCCGGTGCGCGCAGGCCAGCGCCGCCGGCGGCGAGGTCGAGGGCGGGGATGTCCCGGCGGGGGGCGGCCAGCAGCGCGCGGAGCTGCTGAAGGCCGCGGCTGTCGGCCAGCCGGGCGTGTTCACGCCCGGCTTCGAGCAGCCAGCCATCCCCGTCACGCCGCAGGGACCATTCATCGGGCATGGTCGCGGGCGGGCCGTGCACCGGCACGGTCAGGCCCAGCTCGCCGGCCAGCTCACGGCCGCGCCGCAGCAGGCCCGCCGCCCGCCGCGCGTCGCCGCCGCTGCCGCGCAGGCTCAGCGCCCCGCCCTGCGCCATCAGGCTGCGGGCCAGCGCCGGCCGGGCACCGATGCGTTCAGCGAGCCCGCTCGCGTCCTCGAAGTGGGCCACCGCGTCATCCGGGCGGCCGAGCCGTGCCGCGAGGAGCCCCAGATAGTGGGATGCCGGGCCGTTGGCCGCATTTGCCCCGGCCCATACCACCAGGCGTCCCCGGTAGGGCAGCAGCGCCTCGTACAGCCGCGCCGCGGCCGTCTGCCCGCCCACCTGGGCCGCGACCACGGACAGATCGGTGACCGCACCCAGCCAGCGCGGGCCCGAGGCCGCGAGCGTCTGCGGCAGCATCCGCTCCAGCAGGGCGGCAGCTTCCGCGGTCCGCCCGAGGGTGGCCAGAATCCGGGCCATCGTCGCCTCGTAGAGATGCCCGGGGAAGCGCCGCGCCAGCTGGTCGAACGTCTCCGCCGCGGCCTCCCACGAACGCTCGTCACCCTGCTCCGCTTCGATTCCGCCGGTAAGCGCCATGGCCAGCCGCTCGGCGTCTGGCATGCCTATCCGGCGCGCCCGCACCGATACCTGCTCCGCCAGCGCCGCGGCGGCCTCGAACCGCCCACGCAAGATGGCCAGCATCCCGTGCCGGGAAAGCCCCATCACCGAGGCCTCGGCGTCACCCGCCGCGGCGGCGGGCCGCTCGAAGGCGGCGAGCGCCACCTCGGCCTCGTCCACCCGGCCCAGCTCCATCAGCGCAACAAAACGCCAGAACATGCCGCCGCGCTCACGGGCGCCGTCGCCCGCGGCCCGCCCGAGCCGGATCAGCTCCGACGCCGCGTCCAGCCGGTCCTGGGCACCCGCGGGATCCCACAGCGCGTACAGGCGCGCGTCGAGCACCTCGGCCAGGGCCGAGCCATCGCCGGCCCGGTTCGCCAGCGCCAGCGCCTCATCGGCCAGCGACCTCCGCCGCGGACCCGCGAGCGGATCGCCGAGCAGCTCACGGGACAGCCGGGCGAGCAGCCGGGCGCGGCTCGCGTCGTCGGCGGACCGCGCGAGTGCCCTCTCGAGCAGCCGCACGACGCCATCATCGACGCCGAGGAACTCGCCACGCTGAGCCGCGTTCAGGGCCAGCTGCACCAGCGGGTCGCGGCCGGGCGGCAGGCCGGAAAGCTGGCCGGCCAGGATGCGCGCGGCCCCGGGCATGCCCCGCGAGGCCACCCAGACGGCGTGCCGCTGCTCGGCGGCCATGTCACCGGTGATGGCGCCCAGGTCATGCTCACAGAGCCCGCGCAGCCTGAGGTCCCTGCCCACCCCGAGCGGCGTGGTTGCCGTGGCCACCACCGCGGTTGAGCACGTCACGAGCCGGGCCGCGACCAGCGCCAGCATGTCCACGGCCTCCTGGCCGCCGAGATCCACGTCGTCCACCACGATCAGGCGGCGGGACCCGGAGGTGAGCAGGCGCACGGCAGCATTCGTGCCGGGCGGGCCGGAGTCGTCGAGCAGGGCCCCGGTCACCTCCGGGCCGGCGCCAAGGTCGTCGAGCAACCCGGCCCACACCAGCCGCCCCGGCCGCCCCCGGACGGCCGACCCGCCGGCGACCTCGAACCCGCGGTCACGCCCCAGCGCCGCTGCCGCGGCAGCCAGCGAGCTCTTGCCGGCGCCCGCGGGCCCCACCAGCGTGATGAGCCCGCCGAAGCCGTCGGCGGCGCGGTCGAGCAGAGCGGCGAGCTCAGCGAGTTCGGCCGGCCGGCCGACAAGCCCCATGTCCAGGCAGTTTACGCAGGCAATCACGGCCCCTGGGCATGTCGAGACCCCGGGGCGTGCTCCGACTCCTTTGCAGAGACAACGACTGAGGAGTCAAGGGACATGTCTGAACGGATGACGAACGCGAACCGCTGGCTCGCGCTGATCATTGTCTGCCTCGGGTACCTGATGATCGTTCTCGACGTGACGATCGTGGGCGTCGCGCTGCCGTCGATTCGGGAGGATCTCGGATTCTCGCCGGGCTCGCTGGCGTGGGTCGCGAACGTATACCTGCTCACCTTCGGCGGTTTCCTGCTGCTGGCGGGCCGGCTGGGCGACCTCTTCGGCCACCGGCGCCTGTTCCTGGCCGGGATCGCGCTCTTCACGCTGGCATCACTCGGCGCCGGGCTCGCCGCCTCACAGGCCCAGCTGGTCGCCTTCCGGGCGGTGCAGGGCCTCGCGGGCGCCATCGCCTCGGCCGCGGCGCTTTCGCTGATCGTCACTCTGTTCACCGAGCCGGTGGAGCGGGCAAAGGCGATGGGCGTCTTCGGTTTCGTCGCCGCGGGCGGCGGCACGATCGGCGTGCTGCTGGGCGGCATTCTGACGAGCGCCCTCAGCTGGCACTGGATCTTCCTGGTCAACGTCCCGATCGGCATCGCCGTCCTCGTCCTGGCCAGGCTCATGCTCCCCGGAGCCCAGGCCGCGCCCGCGTCACGACGGCTGGACGTTGCGGGTGCAGTCACCGTGACCGCCTCGCTGATGCTCGCGGTCTACGCGATCGTGAACGGCAACGGGGCCGGCTGGGCCTCCGCCCGGACGCTCGGGCTGCTGGCCGCCGCAGGCGCGCTGCTCGGATCGTTCCTCGCGGTCGAGGCGAGAACGCCGGCGCCGCTCGTGCCGCTCGGGCTCTTCCGGCGGCGGAACCTCTCGACCGCGAACGTCATCGGTGTCCTGTGGGCGGCGGCGATGTTCGGGTGGTTCTTCCTCTCCGCCCTCTACCTCCAGCTCGTGCTCGGCTACAGCCCGCTGCAGGTCGGCCTGGCCTTCCTGCCGGCCAATCTGATCATGGCCGTGCTCTCGCTCGGCCTGTCCGCCAGGCTCGTGACGCACTTCGGCATCAAGGCGCCGCTGGCAGCCGGGCTGCTGCTCGCGGCGGCCGGGCTGGCGCTCTTCGCGCGGGCGCCGGCCGGTGGCAGTTTCGCCGTGGACGTGCTCCCGAACATGATCCTGCTCGGCCTGGGCGCAGGTACGGCCCTCAATCCGGTGCTGCTCGCCGCGATGAACGACGTCGAGCCGAGCGAGGCGGGACTCGCATCGGGCGTCGTCAACACGTCGTTCATGATGGGGGGTGCGCTGGGCCTGGCCATCCTGGCCAGCGCCGCCGCCTCCCGGAGCGCCTCGCTGCTTGCGTCGGGTGCGAACAGGCTTACCGCCCTGGCCGGCGGCTACCACACCGCCTTCCTCATAGGCGCGCTCTCCGCGGCGGGGGCGGCAGCGCTGGGCGCCGCGCTTCTTCGCGGAGGTACGGGCCCGGCCATGGATGCCCACGACGAGGCCGCGGGGGAGCGGCCGGCGCCGCTCGCCGAAGCCGCCCGGCGGCCAGCACGCTGACCGCGGCCCGTGCACGGCCGCTGCGGGCGATCATCCCCCGCTATGGATCTTGACGATGGCGGCGGTGGTGGCCCTGACGGTCAGGCTGATGCCCGCGCGCGGATCGGAGGGCAGGGCGCTCCATTTCCCGTCCCAGGGGGTGTCGCCGGTGATCGTGGCCCCGCCGAGCGTGGCGGTGGCCCCCCTGGCGTCTCCCGGCTGCCCGCCGGCGAGGGTCATGACCTGCGCATGCTGCCCTCCCGGACCAGGCGGGAGGATCGTGACGGTGGCATCGGGAGCGCCCGCGCCGTGTGCCTTGTTGATGACCGTGACGTAGTCCCCGCCCGCTCCGCCGATGCAGTAGGCGGTCACGTTGACGCCGCCCGGGTTGTGGATCTGGGCGGGCTTGACCTGCCCGGCCGAGCCGAGGGTGAACGCCTTGATGCCGTATCCCTTCGGGTTGATCACATAACCCTGGCCGGGGTCGGCCGGATCCCTGGGGACGATCGTGGCCGTGTAGAGTCCCCGCCTGTTGTGGAAATTCACCCCCGCGGCGCCGTGGGCCGCCCACCAGTGCAGGTGATCCAGCGCCCACAGCGCCGAGGCGAAAGCGTCGCTCGCCCCTTGGACGCCGACGAGGTAATCGTTGGATTCGGTGAGCCGGTAGCGCAGGCCAGCCGCGGCCACCGGGGCGAGATTATTCTCATATAGCCAGGGATAGGGAGTGTAGGTAGTGCCCGTGGGCTGAGTCCCGATTGCGGTGCCGTTCACCCATATGGGGGACAGCATGTTGCTGATCGCCTGCTGAGCGGTTGTCTGCCCAGGTGAATCCCCGACGTAGTAGTGCTGTGTGACCTCTGCTAACCGGCCGGCGCCACGTTCATCGCGGGCAAGCCGTTCGGTCCACGACATCCCGCTGTCCGGGTCGGGGGTGTAGGTCTTATTGGTGTAGGCCCCCAGATCGGGGCCAGACAACGGCGCCCCCGGCGCCACGCCCGCCACCGCGTCGGCAAAGCTGCGCCACTGCGCCAGGTAGGACGCGTATGCACTGCCCGGCACACCGGGCACCTCCTCAAAGATCGCCGGGTCCAGCGGGCGGCCCTGGTAGCTGTGGTAGGAATGCCAGTCCGGCTCATTGCCAATCGCGAAGCTGGCCACATGCTGCTGGTAGCGGCCCCAGATGCGCCCGGCGGCCTGGGCGTGGACCGCCTTCAGGTCACTGACCGGGTTCGCCGCGGGGCTGAGCAGGCGCAGCGAGTAGATGACCTTCATCCCGGCCGCGGCGGCGAACGCAAACAGGTTGTCGATCCCGGTGAAGCCATCGCTGCCCGTGCCCGCCGGGATCAGCTGATCCACCGTGCCCCCGCCGATCCGCAGGTTGCCCAGGCCCAGGTTGCGGAACAGGGTGATCAGCGAGTTGTTGGCCGGGCTGAACAGGTTGCCCGACACACCAGCATTGCCCGGGCTCAGCAGCGGCCCCCGCTCGAAACTCAGCCCCGCGAAATCACCGGGAACCACCGGCCCGGGATGCCCGTCGTCAATGGTGACCGTCACCGGACGGGCACCCGGCCCGGCGGCACCAGGCAGGCCGGAGGGCGGCATCACCCGTCACCCCGGCCCGGGGGGCGGGAAAGCGCGCCGCCGCACGCCGTGCTCAGCATGACCAAATGGTGCCCGTGGCTGAAGCGGCCTAACCGCCAGCTCGTCTGGTGGCTCACGAGAGCGATCACTTGAACTGCATCCCGTGCACCGGCGAATGCAGCCCGGTATGCGGCCGATGGACACAAATATCCACTTGTGTTCCAACCGCGATTGGCTCACGCTACTCATAAGGGAAAGCCATCGAGGGGGGCACGTGATGGATACCCAGGCGTCGTCTGCGTCGCCGGACGGCGGGCCGGCCATCCAAGCGCCGCTACGCAAGAAGCCTGCTACCTCAGAATCGCCGCCGTCACGCGACGGCTCTCCTTCATTTGACGTTGAAGAGATCAAAGGGCCCGTGCCGGTAGCCTGGCGCGAAGGGACTCTGACGCGGGCCAACGAACTTGAAGCGCTGCACCTCTGGGTGAGGCCGGGGGGCATACAGGGCAAC
>Ga0126379_10002852_pt1 | contig 11079 bp, 8 predicted proteins | sample PanSoiMetPlot_24_FD_92640 | JGI IMG/M metagenome (GOLD analysis project Ga0126379, IMG submission 92640) | Tropical forest soil microbial communities from Panama - MetaG Plot_24 | ecosystem: Environmental > Terrestrial > Soil > Tropical forest > Bulk soil | place: Panama | collected 2016-02-17
CCCGCAGGCGGGCCCCTGATGCGGCTCGTCATGCAAATCTGGCAGGCCGGCGCAGACGATGTGGCGAAGACGCCCGGGCTGGCCGAGTTCGCGCGGCACAACACCGCGGCGAATGGCCTCAGCGATTATTCAAGCCTGATTCGGAGTCTTCCGGCCGCGTTGCCGGGCATGGAGCAAGTGATGGGCAAATTTCTGGACACGTTGAAGGAACTGCTGAGCCAGCCGGCCGTAACGCTGCGAACGCGCGTGGAGGCAACCTCTCCCATGTTGGCCGCGGCGGCGCCGCTGCTACAGGCGCAAGGGCAGGCGCTGCCGCAGGGTCTCGACGCGAACGCTCCGCTTTTTTCCATGACGCATGAGATCGTGGAGGTTTCCACGGCGCCTATTGACGATTCCGTTTTCCAGATTCCCGAGGGTTACCGCAAAGTGGAGTTTGAGGAGATTCTGAAAGACCAGTTCGCCGCAGCAGCAAAGGCGCGCTGATCGAGGGACTCGCCGCGTTAGGGCTGGCCCATCAGAGCATTCAGGCGGGCGTAAGCCTGGCGATGGGCGAGATCGGCCTGGAGCATCTCGATTTCGACTTCCGCGCGGGCAGCCTTTATCTCAAGATTTTCCGCGTTGACGCTCGCGTTCATCAGGACCGCCACTGATGAGCCCATCTTCTGCGTCATTTGGCTGAGCTGGCGGGAGCGGTCCAACCCGTCGTACGCTTTCTTCGCATCGGCAGTGACCTTCGCCTTGGTAAGTTGCAGCGCCATTTTGGCCATCCCCACTTGAGCGCGAGCCTCCTTGACGGCATGCTCGCGCTTGCCGAAATCGAAGAGGTTGTAGGAAGCGATGACGCCGCCGTAGCCGAAGGTGTCGGGCAACGCCGGGATGGCGTTTTGGAATAGGAAACCTCCCACCGCCGCAATTGTGGGGACGTACTCCAGTTTTGAAATCGCATGAGCGGCGCGCGCCTTGACCAAGTTCTGCTCTGCTTCCACAACTTCGAGATTGGCGGCGGCGGATTTACCGGCGACTTCCTGGAAGGAGATGTTTTCGACCAGAGGCTCGGGCATGGCGGGATCTAATTCGGCGTCGTCGGGCCAACCCAGGGCACGATTGATAGACGCAGAGAGCTGCTTGACTTCGGCAGCAGCCGAGGTTAGTTCCGGGTCCGATCCGCGGGCCAACTCCAGAGATGTGGAAGCGTACAGCGCATGGTTGTCGCCGTGCACAACCTTCCACTCAGCTTCCGTCAGGCGGCGCTGGGCGATCAGAAGCTTGAAATAGGTCTCCTCTAATTCTGATTGGCGCGCGCTCTTGGCGAGCGGGGTTGCCGCTTTGGCGATAGCGATGCGCTCATCGGCGCGCGCTATCTTCACCGCCTGATGGACGGTGAAAAGCGGAGTGATGGGCTGAGTGAAGGTGAACAACGCAATGGTTTGATCTTTGTCGATTATTGGCAGCGCGAACGCCCCTGAGCCCAGCAACAGTGGCTGGCCGATTAGCGATCCTAGCGGCCCGCGAATCGTGACAAGTCGGCCGAGGAATTGAGTGTAATGCAGATTGTAAAAGACGGCGCCGAATTTCGGATAGTAATCGGCTTGGACGCCGAGTCGATGCTGCTTGGCGGCCTCGATGGAGAACTGGCCGAGCCGCGTGAAGGGGTTGGAGACGGGCGGATCGACGGACTGCTTGACTTGTTCGAGGGTGATCCGACGGACTTGGGAGGAGAGCGGAGAATCTTGCGCCGCAGCCCCCCACTGAAGCAAAACCACGGCCAAGAGCGCGATCTTCGGCATCCCCACCCCGATGGTCGGATGTAGGATTCGACGCAGAAGATTTATTAAGTTCGATCTGAGAGTTCCCAGTCCCGTGGTATCTGGACGAAAGAGCGGTTCAGTTCGTGCACCGAGGCGCAGCCGAGCAGCGTGAGGGTGCGCTCGGCATCGTCTCGCAGGATCTGGATGGCGCGGGCGACCCCCGCCATCCCCGCCGCTGCCAGCCCATAGCCATAGGCCCTGCCGGTCAGCACGGCTTTGGCGCCCAGGCAGATGGCTTTGAAAATATCGCCGCCGCGGCGAATGCCGCCGTCCATGAGGACTTCCGCTCGTCCGTTCACTGCCTTAACGATCTCTGGAAGCGCGCGCAGCGTGGCGGAGGAACTATCGAGCTGGCGGCCGCCATGATTGGATACGATTACGCCGGAAGCACCTTCGTCGATCGAGCGTTTGGCGTCGTCGGCGGTGATTACGCCTTTCATCAGAATCGGGCCGGGCCAGCTCTGGCGGATCCATTTCATGTCGGCCCAACAAACTGTGGATTGGCGCAGCATTTCGCGGACATCCGCGACGCCCATCGCGCCTTCCTTCAGCACAATATTCGGGAACTTCATCACATCGCGGTCGAGAGCGTAGCGCGCCAACCAGCGAGGGCGCGAGAGCAACGATGGAACAAAAGGGAGCTTTTCCATCAGGCTTCCCGAGAGAAGCTCCGGAACGCCGTTGCGGAGATCGCGCTCGCGATTACCGGGAGTGTTGGAGTCGATGGTGACGGCGAGCGCGGAAAAGCCGGCCTTGTGCGCCCGTTCGAGCGAGCCCTCCACCACTTCGCGGCCGCCCGCAAGATAGAGCTGGTACCACAACGGACCGGATGCGGCTTTGCGGAGCTCGGAAACGTGATAGCCGGAGAAGCTGGAGAGACAATAAGCGATGCCCGCCGCGCTGGCTGCCTGCGCCGCTCCGCGCTCGCCTTCCGGATGAAACAGACGCGTGAACCCGAGAGGCGCGAGGATCAGCGGAAAAGAAAGCTCGGTTCCGAGGACGGTGGTGCGCAAGTCGCATTGCGGGGGCGCGCAGGCGTTGCGCGGACGGAAAACTACCTCTGCGAATGAGCGCACATTCGCGCGAAGCGTGATCTCGCCGTCTGAGCCGCCGTCAATATAGTCGAAAACAGCTCGCGGAATGCGCTTGAAGGCGAGGCGGCGGAGATCGTCGATGTTGACGATGGAGGGGGGCGAGAGTTGGGGCAAACAAAAGAGTATACAGCCAACAGCTAGCAGCTATCAGCTTTCAGCTTTCAGCTAACAGCGGTCGGCTACACTGGCCCTTCATGGCTTCGCTCTCACAAAGCACGCGGCGGCGCGTCGACCGCCGCCTGATGCCTTTCATCTTCCTGCTTTACGTCGTGTCCTATCTGGATCGCGTGAACGTCGGTTCGGCGGGGCTTCAGATGACTAAGGAGCTAGGTTTTTCCGATTCGGTCTTTGGATTGGGGAGCGGACTGTTCTTCATCGGCTACGTGCTTCTGGAGATTCCGGGAGCGGTGCTGGCGGAGGTATGGAGCGCAAGGAAATGGATCGCGCGGATTCTGCTTACGTGGGGAGTGCTCGCATCGGCGACTGGATTGATTCACACCTCCGGCCAGTTCTACACGCTCCGCTTCTTTCTGGGCGTCGCCGAAGCCGGATTCGTCCCCGGAATTCTGGTCTACTTAAGCCACTGGTATCGCGCCGAGGATCGAGGCAAAGCGGTCTCGCTATTCTTCGCCGGGATTCCGGCTTCGCAAGTTCTCGGAGGACCGCTGGCGGCTGTTCTGCTGCGTCTGCATTGGATGGGATGGAGCGGTTGGCGTTGGCTGCTTCTCCTGGAGGGATTGCCTGCGATCGCTCTTGGGGTAATCGCCCTGCTCTACCTCGCAGAGCATCCGCGAGAGGCGAAATGGCTCAAGCCGGAGGAGCGGGAATGGCTCACGGCTGAGCTCGCGCGCGAGCGAGCTTCGAAAAGCGAACGCATCACGGTGTGGAAAGCGATGAGCGATCCACGCGTCTGGCTGTTGGGAGCCAGCTTATTTTTTGGCCTCAATTCAGCCACCGGGGTCAGTTTCTGGCTTCCTCAGATCGTGCAACGGATGTCCGCGTTCGATGTCTCGAAAGTCAGCCTGATCGCTTCTATTCCATCGCTTTGCTCGCTGCCGCTCATGCTGCTCGCGGGCTGGCACTCCGACCGCACGGGAGAGCGCATTTGGCACGCTGCGATCCCCCGCCTGCTTTCCGCGGCAGCTCTGGCCTTGAGCTTCGCTTCCATCGCGGACAGAAACGTACCTGTCACCCTGGCTCTGCTGTCGATGGCGGCCGCCGGGTTCTATTGCGCGCACGCCGGGTTTTGGCCGCTCCCTAATGTCTTTTGGGGAAGAGCTGCGGCGGCGGCCGCTCTTGGGCTTATCAATTCCTGCGGAAATCTCGGGAGCTCTCTCGGGCCATATGTGTTGGGCGTGCTGAGCGACCGCACGGGAAGGTTTGGAGCGGGGCTGCTGTACCTAGCGGTGTGTTCATTCGCGTCCGCGACGCTGGTCTTGTTTTTGCGGGGCGCGGTTGCTACCGCGCGCCGCCAGTCAGCCGCGAATCTGGTTGAATCTGCTTGAATCCTTGCGGCACGTCGAACCTGGAAGCTTCGACTGGCCCCGATAAGAAGTCGGAAAGATCGGTCACCGCTTCCCCTAACAATTCTTTGTCCGGCACGGAAACAGCCCTGGTGACGGACTGCACAGGCGCGCCGTTAATCTTGTTCATCTGCGTGCCTACTGCGCCGCGAAAGTCGCCCAGGACCAGTCCGGAGCCGAAACCGTATCCCAGTTTCTCGCCGAGCTTGCGCTGAAAGCTTCGGACTTCGTCATAGCCGGGCACTGTCGCCATCCAGGAATCTACAGTGACAGTCACGCGGCCCTCCACCGTCACCGCGAGGACAGTTTCCTTCACGGGAAGCGCGCCGATGTTTTTGGTCTTTCCCGTCTCTACCACGGCTTGGTCGACTTTCACTTCGGGCGCGGCCTCCGCGGTCTGCTTCATCTGGGCGAAGGTCAGCACATAGTACGTCTTCTTAGCCAGATCGATTTGCGTGATGGTTTCCTTGTCCAGGTCGATGACCGCGACGTGATCCTTGGTGATCTCAGCCATGCGGTTGCCCTTGATCAGCTTGGCGGAACTGACGGCCTTCTTATCGCCGTTGATGCGAGTGGTTTCGCGGTAGCTGAAATCGGCGCGGAGAATCGCGCTCGCGGATAAAGCAAGCACAACCGCTTGCTTCACGCCTCCAGGGTATCGCCGTAACAAAAGGTGCACAGCAGTGGAGCCGCAATCAATGCAGTGGCGCAGGCACTCGTGCCTGCCGTCTCGACGCTCGTGTCGAGGCCTAACTAGCAACGGCGAAGACTCCAGCAGGCGTCGAGACGAGTCTCGACGCGGCACGCAAGAGTGCGTGCGCCACGAAAATCGTCGCGGCGCGCGAAGATACTCAGGTCGAGTAGTACAACCACAATGGCTTGCTTCACGTTTCCTGGGTATCGCCGCACAGAAGACACAAAGCCAAGAGAATCCGCCGCAGGCCCAGTTCGCGGCCTTCCGGCTGATACCATTCCGACATAGTATGGGCGCCGCCGCCTTGGCCTCCCGCACCGATCGACACCGCAGGAAGGCCTAAAGACAGCGGCAAATTCGCGTCCGTTGAAGAGCAGTCGAGCGAGCCGCGAATACCCAGATAGGCGTCGACCGCGAGCAGGCATTTCAAGATAACGGCGCCTTCGGGGAGCGAGCCGCCAGGGCGGGAGCCCACCTCCTTCAAGCGCACGGCGATGCGTCCAGCGGCGCCGCGCCCGTTGGTTTCGACTCGAGCATTCTCCTCGTTCAGGGCTTTGTCAACGGAGGCGGCCAGCAGCGTTGCCAGTTGATCCATGCGCGCCGCGTTTTCCGAGCGTAAGTCGACTTTCGCGCGCGCTTCGCTGGGAATCGCGTTGATGCTTGTTCCGCCCTCGACGACCCCGAAATTGAACGAGCCTTTCGGCTCTCCCGTGGGGGCGCTGTCCGTGAAATGAGTAATCGCGCGGCTTAAGGCGTGTATGGGATTGCCGGCGCCGTAGTCGCTCCAACTATGACCGCCCGGGCCGGTGAAGGTCACTTCAAAACGGCGGCTGGCGAGGGCCTGGCAAGTAATGTGGCCGACGTCAGGGCCGTCGAGAACCAAAAACGACCGGAAGCGAGAAGCAACAGGTGCGCGGCAAAAGTAGCGCATGCCGCAGAGATTGCCTTCACCCTCCTCGCCGACGTTGGCCACTAGCACAGGGGTGACGGAAGGATCTTCCATCGGCGGAGCAGCTTTCCAGGCGGCGGCCAGAGCGAGCAGCGCCGTCAAACCGGCGCCGTTGTCCGAGACGACGGGGCCAAGCAGCCTTCCGTCGCCCGCCACCTTTACTTCCTCCGGCGATCTTGGCGCCAGGACAGTGTCCAAGTGCGCGGTCACCGCGATCGCAGGCTGGTCGCGGCGGCCCGGCAGCGAGGCCACGACGTTGCCCGCACGGTCCAATTTCGCTTCCCAGCCCAAGGCACGAAATCTTTCCGCCATGTACTCGGCGCGCTTCTGCTCGAAGAATGTGGGCGCGGGAATGCGGCACAGTTTCAGATGCTGGTCGTTGATCCAGGCACGCTCACGGCCGAACCATTCGAGGCAAGCGCGCACGGCGGGAGCGCGGGCCAGCTCCGAAACAGGTTCGGCCAGGGCAGGCATGAAACACTAGTCTACCCCGGCGTTTGCGGAGAATCTCTTGTGCGCGCTCTGTTGTAATGGTAAACGGGATTGAAACCGGTGCGTCTTTCACTTAAGTTGCAGCCATGATCAACGGCAAACGCATCGTCGTGGTGCTTCCCGCGTACAACGCCGCGAAGACTTTGGAAGCCACCGTGCGGGACATCCCAGAGCTGGTGGACGAAAGCATTCTGGTGGACGACAGCAGTGCCGATGCGACGGTGGCTGTGGCGCGGCGGCTGGGGCTGACGGTGGAAGTTCATCCCGAAAATCGCGGCTATGGAGCAAATCAGAAAACCTGCTACGCGCGGGCGCTCGCGCGCGGCGCAGATGTAGTCGTGATGATTCATCCCGACTATCAGTATTCGCCCCTGCTGGTGACTTCGATCGCCAGCATGGTGGCGTATGGCGAGTACGATTTGGCGTTGGGATCGCGCATTCTGCTGGGCGGCGCGCTAAAGGGCGGGATGCCGCTATTCAAGTACGTTTCCAATCGCGGTCTCACGATGTTTCAAAATGTGCTGACCGGATCGAGCCTCTCGGAATATCACACGGGCTTTCGGGCCTACCGCCGCGAATTATTGGAGGCGCTGCCTTTGTCGGCGAATTCCGACGATTTTGTTTTCGACAACCAGATCCTTGCGCAGGCGATGCTAGCGGGCGCGCGGATCGGCGAAATCTCCTGCCCCGCACGTTACTTTCCCGAGGCATCCTCCATCAACTTTCGCCGCAGTTGCGTATACGGCCTAGGCGTGCTGAAGACTTCGGTCGCGTTCCGGCTGGCGAAATCGGGAGTTTATCGCTCGCCGATCTTCCGCTTTCCCGCGCCGGTGTTGAAGCGAGCGGCAGTAGCTGCGCCTGGGGCGCGGAGATGACGGCTGGACACTCCTGGGTTCAATCCGAGGCGGCCCCGAGGCCGCGTTACCTTACGCCGCTGCTGATTGCACTGTTGACAGCCTGCATCTTGCGGTTCTGGATCGTCCCCCTGCCTTCGAGCTTTTGGCTGGACGAGATGGTAACGTCCTTCGTGATTCACTATGGGCCCCAGCACGCTTCGCTGGCGGTGGCGCCGCAGGTGACCGAAACGATTTATTACTCCATCCCGCATATCTCGGAGAGGCTGTTTGGATTCTCCGAAGTGGCCTACCGGATTCCTTCAGTAGCGTTGATGGGCGTGGCGTTATTCTTTATCGCGCTGCTGGCCGCGCGGCTGATTCATCCACAGGCCGCCTGGTTCGCGGTGTTCGCGTGCCTTTCGCTCAAGGGTTTCAACTACCAGGCCGCCGACGCGCGGCCTTACGGACTGGGGACCGCTATCGCGTGCGCGGCGCTGTGGTTCGAGATTCGCTGGCTGGACCGGGGACGCTGGAGCGACGGAGTGATTTTCGCCGCGCTCGCCGCGGTTCTCTGGCGCGTTCACCTGATCTATTGGCCGTTCTACGCGATCTTGGTTGGGTACGCGATCTGGCGCGTCGCGGCCGGCGAGACGACGGTCAAGTGGCGGAGGGCCGCCGTGATTCTCGCGCTGATGGCGGCGGCGCTAGTTCCGGTCGCCGCTCGGGCTTTGATGGTGGCCCAGCACGCGGGCGCGCACGTCATTGTCCCCCCGCCAACCCTCCGCGATCTGCGAAGCTCGTACCATTTCCTGCTGGCTCTGATTGCGGCGGGCGGCGCGTGGGCCATCGGATGGTTTTTTCAGTGGCCGCGGCGGGGGTTCGCGCGGTCATATTCGGACGCGGCCGTGTCGCTGGGATGGTGGCTGTGGTTTCCCCTGGCGCTGTTCTTGTATTCGCGCTTCACGGGCAATAGCGTTTTCGTGCCGCGCTATCTTTCGCTGGTGCTGCCGGCAACCGGGCTCGCCGCGACGGCGATCGCCGGTTGCTTCATTCCCGAAGAACAATGGCGGCCTATGTCCGTGGCGCTGGGCCTGGGAGCGCTGCTGTTCCTGGGCCAATGGAGCACCGCGCGGCCGCGACACGACAACTCCAATTGGCGCGATGCAGCGGCAACCATCAAAGCCCTGAATCTTTCGCCCTCCACGCCGGTAATCTATCCCAGCCCGTTTATTGAGGCGAAGTCTCCCATATGGCAACCGGATTATCCATTGCCAGGTTTTCTGTACTGCCATCTATTGATCTATCCGGTAGGAGGCAAGCCGTACCTGTTTCCCTTCGAGCGCTCGAGGGAGTCGGAGCAATATGCGGCGGACCTTTCAGAGCACACGCTCTCTTCCGCCCGGCGATTCCTGATTTACGGAGGAGATAGAAACGTTTTGGGTTGGCAAAGCTGGTTCCGGCGACGCCCGGAGTTTCATGAGTGGCGCACGCGCCGGCTGGGTCCGTTTGGGGATGTGGAAGTGGCGCTTTTTGAGGGTCCGGTTGCGGTAGCCGCGCGCTAGAGGAGCTTACCGGCGCCAGTCAAATCCCTTGCGCCAATTGATGTAGCCGTAATAACCGAACCAACTGTCAGGGTTGCCGAAATCGTCCGAAACTTGCACGCGGCACACCTCGACGGCATTCGCGCCGCTGGCTTCCATGAGCCACAGCGATTGGTAGCCATCGTAGTCCATGCGGGCGAACAAAATGTGGCTGCCATCGCGCGACCACATAGGCTCTTCATCGCGGTGGCGCGCGTCGCTGGTGAGCTGCTTCGGAGGATTGCCGCCGGTAACGTCCAGCAGCCAGATCTTGCGCTGCTGCAAATAGACGTGAGCCTCCTCGCCGCCGCCGATGCCGATGTTTGAATCGGGCGTGATCGTTTCAATCGCCTTGCTGCCATCAGGACGGACAACCGTGTAGGTACGGCCTGCATTCGCCTTGTTATACGCGATGTCGGCGTCAGGCCCGGCGGAGCAGACGATGCGCGAGCCATCGGGTGACCATGACGGGCACATGGAAGCGACATCTTTCGGAAAAAAGTGACGGACGGCGCCGGTGTCCAGATCAATGATCGCGACCCGTTTGCCCGCCCAGGTCTCGCGGCCGTCGCCGTCGGTGACTGCGAGCTTGTTTCCGGCGGATGAGGGAGCGAGGTCCAGCATATCTTCATCGGCGAGCGCGGATACGCCCAGATCGCGCACCATCCCGGTCGGGACGTTTACGATTTTGAGCGGCACTCCGTCGGACCAAGTCGATGCAGAGAACTCGTCGGCGCTCCAATAGATGATCGATTTGCCGTCGCGCGTCCATGCGTAGGGTTGCATTTCGCCCTGTTCATTCGTGACCAAAACTTGCGGCTCGGGATCCGCCGGCGCGGCCAGCGAGGCCATGCAGAGCTGCCCGATGCGGGAATCATCGCCGCTCTTGCCGGGAACGACGCGCGAAAAGACGTTGCGCTGGCCATCGGGCGCGAAGACGCCGTTGGAGTGCAGAAGCGATCGATCTTCGGGCGGGAGCTGTTCAGCCCCGACGGCCTGCCCGTCGCGCGCCACGATCCATTGCTTATCGGCCTGATCCTGAAACGCGATCCATTGACCCGAGGGCGAAAATCGGGGGGAATACAAGCCCCCCGCCGCCGCAATCTTCAATGGCGGGCCGTCCGGGAGGTCGCGAACCCACAGGCTTCCGCCCGCCACATCTTCCACCCAGGCCAAGGTCCCGAGCGAAGCCTGCGCCCGAGTATTCCAAGGGGAAAGAGCCGCGGCACCCGCCGCCATCAGAAACGCGCGCCGCCTCATGCCAACATTTTAGAGCGAAGAGGATCGATCGCGGTTTCGCTAAAATCGAATAAATCCTTCCGATGCTCACCTCCAAACCTAGCCTCCTCGATCGCCTGAAGGCCGGCGTGCAAAAGACGCGCGCCGGGCTGATGGAAAAGCTCGAAGATGCGATCAGCGGGCGAAAAGAGATCGATACGGACGTGCTCGACGAGCTGGAGTACGCATTGATCACGGCGGACATCGGCACGGCGACGACGGCGGAAATCCTGGAGCGCATCCGCCAACGCGTGGAGCGCCATTTAGTAGGCGACTCCGCAGAGCTCAAATTCCTCATCCGGCAATATCTGCTGGAGATTTTGCACGCGACCGAGCGGCCCGTAACTCGCGCGGCCGAGCCGCCCACCGTGATTATGATCGTCGGCGTAAATGGGACAGGCAAAACGACTTCCATCGGAAAGCTTGCGAACCGACTGAAGTCCGACGGAAGCTCCGTTTTGCTCTGCGCCGCCGATACCTTCCGCGCCGCTGCCGTTGAACAACTCGAGATCTGGGCAAAGCGCACCGGCATCGATATGATCCGGCAACAGGCAGGCTCTGACCCGAGCGCGGTTCTTTTTGATGCGCTACTGGCAGGCAAAGCGCGAAGGGCCGACTACGTCATTGTGGATACCGCCGGGCGGCTGCACACGAAAACGAATCTGATGGCGGAGCTCGAAAAAATGCGGCGGACGGCCGAGCGGGTGATTCCGGGGTCGCCGCATGAAACGCTTTTGGTGCTGGAGGCGACCACAGGGCAGAACGGACTGGAGCAGGCGCGCAAATTCATGGAGTCGTCAGCCATCACCGGAATCATCCTCACCA
>Ga0126379_10002855_pt1 | contig 11075 bp, 4 predicted proteins | sample PanSoiMetPlot_24_FD_92640 | JGI IMG/M metagenome (GOLD analysis project Ga0126379, IMG submission 92640) | Tropical forest soil microbial communities from Panama - MetaG Plot_24 | ecosystem: Environmental > Terrestrial > Soil > Tropical forest > Bulk soil | place: Panama | collected 2016-02-17
CCGTCCGGGCTGAAGGCAACTGCTTCGATCGGCTTCGCGTGGCCAGTAAAGATGTGTCTTACATTGCCCGTAGAGACGTCCCAGACTCTGATTTTGAGATCGTTGCTACCGGACGCCAACCACTTTCCCGTCTTATCAATCGCCAGCGTTGTGATCCAACTGTCATGGCCTCGGAGAGTTCGCAACTCGTGTCCGGTCGCCACCTCCCAAATCTTAATCGCATTATCGGAACCGCCCGAAGCTATGTACTTGTTGTCGGGCGAGAAGACGGCGCACACAACCTTCGAGGCATGACCGGTTTGCAACACTAGCTCCGGCCTCTCCAAATCAGGTTTGGTGCCAGCGCTCGAAGCACCCGCTTGTTTGGATACGACCAGCGACGCGACCCCTACGGCGGACAAAAGAGCCGCGGCAGACAGAACTTGGCTGAGTCGAAATCGCCTGGGGGCCTGGCTCATCTAACCCCTTATTCGAATCGTACCAGCGTTGCTGACCTGTCCGTGGGCTCTTACCTTCACCGTGCAGGTCCCGACGGCGAGATTATCAGGTAACCTGAAAGTCACCTGTACAAATGGAAAGTCGGACACTTGCCGAACGTCTTCGGCGGGCACGTCATAGCTCTGATTACTGCTGTCGATCAAATTGACGACTACTGATGAAGCAGGTTCGCTCTGTAGTAGTTGTAAGTTAGCGACGAACAGCATGACTCTTGTGTTTCGATCGGCGCCGAGATTAAGCAAGTCAGCCCCGTTGACGACCGGGAACGGGTCTCGTAGAAAAAGCGCGGCATCTATCGCCGCCGCCTGATTAGGATCGGGACCTGATGGGTCCGTCATCAATTGAAATGAAGAAGTGACCATCAATTGCACGCTTTTCGAGGTACTGTTGTAATTCGCGGCATCGGTCGGCGTAAAAGTCACAGACAATTGAGAAGTACCGACGCTGAGCACAGTTCCTGCCTGTGGAGCGTACTGAAATGCGCCCGGCACACTGGCCGTCGCGTTCAGTTGCGTGCTGCTTAGAGCTGTGCCCGCGATGATATTCGCCGGGTTGTTCCAGGCAATCACCGGTGTGGCCTTCCCGATAACCAACACTCCTGTTTGACTGCCCTGATAGTTAGCGTCGTTGACTGTGGCCGAGACATCGTAGCTCCCGGCATTCGTCGGAGATGCGACAGGCGAACCGTTCCCGCTATAAGCAATGACGGTCTGCAAGCCTGCTGGATTAGTCGTTGCGCTTGCGAACTTAGGATTGCCGTCGAAGGTCTGTGAGAGATTGTTGAGCGTGACGGAGGCTGTTGCTTTGTTTACCGTGAAGGACCGGTCCACGTTCGATGCCGCACTATAGTTACTGTTACCGGTCTGTGAGGCTCTCACCGTAACTGTTCCGGCGCCGGTAACGGTGACGGTATTGTCGCTGATCGTCGCAGGTCCGGACAGGATGCTTAAGTTAACAGCCAGACCCGACGAAGCCGAGGCGCTAACATTGAAGGGCGCATCTCGATAGGTCTTATTCGAGAGCGCTCCAAACGTGATCGTCTGGTTAGCCTTGAGGACATTGATCGTGACGTTCTTTGAGGCACTGGCAAAGTGGGCCGTATCCGTCGGCGTGAAATTGACCGAGAGAGTTTGACCGCTGCCAGCATTGAGCACTGTGCCTGCTGCAGGGCTATAGGTGAATGTGCCAGGCGTGTTCGCCGTGGCATTAAGTTGAGTGCTGCTGAGCGCCGTCCCGTATGTAATATCCGCGGGGTTATTCCACGTAATCACTGGCGTCGGCAAGGGAGTGCCTTGAAAGTCCACGCGGACAGTTGATCCCGGACTTGCATAATTCTGGGGTATCATGCATGGATTTTGCGGCGTCCCATCGACCGTGCACGTGAAAGTGTAGTTCGACTTTGCGGCCGTTACGCTGTAAGCGAGTTGCGTCCAGAGTAAACTACCAAAGCCATAATTGCCGGTGGTTGAATTGTAACTCGCGTAGTCCGTTCCGGTGAAGAACGGTCCATAACCGCTTTGACCTATCGGAATCACAGTTATGACGACGTCATTGCGATCGGTTGCAGTCACAGTACCCGCGATAGTGAAGTTGGGAGTGGGACCAAAATACGCAGTAACATCGTCCGCTAGCGATGCCGCTGATGAGCATCCGGGGACTGTGACTAGTGGATTAAAAGCTGGCACCGGCTGATTTTGTGAGACTGGATAGTTGGGACCTAGGCATCCGCTGGCGACAATGGACAGCTGGGTACTGCCGGTTGCATCAACTCGATAGCCGCCGCCAGTCGGAACACCCGTAAAGCTGCCTGGGGAGGATAAGCTTCGACAAGCATCTCCAGATAAAGTGTAGCTGCTGGCTGGCCCAATTATAGTGATGGTCGCATTCTGGCCCCATCGCAAGTTGAAGCTGCCCATTGTCCCCGAAACTCCATCCACCGCGATGTAGTACGTAGAACCCACTTCACTGGTTGACACGTTGAAGCCAACGCGACTCGATTTTGGTTCACAACTCGTTTCCGAGTCGTCGTTGTTACTTGCGACCGTTGTCAGCGATGATAGGCTGGGGCCTTTATAGACAGCTAACAAAGTGTCGAAAGTGTTTAGTGACGCTCCATCGTGAGTAGTGAAAGTAAAGCTACCACTGCTGGGCGCCTGCCAGCTATACCAAACCGACGCACCGCCAGCGTTGCCGGCATGATTCGGCTCACTCAGTTCTTTCGTGGCACCTACATTTGTGCCATTCAGATGTCCCGAGACGCCACTGATTACTTGGGGACTCGCGAAATTGTCGTTGGGAGGATTGTTCAAATAGCGCGCCATTAAGAACTCGTTGCTGCCGCTAGCATCTGAAAAACCTGCCGCGACGATCTTTCCATCTCCCTGTAACGCGATGCCTCTAACGTAATCGTTCCCGCTGGAAGAAGTGACGACCTTACCAGCGGTGCCAAAGTTGCTGTCTAAAGGGCCGCTGGGCAAGTAGCGCGCAAGCGTGAAGTCTAAATTGCTACTGCCCTGTGAGGCGCCTCCCACGAGGATCTTGCCATCGGCTTGAATGGTGATCGCATAGCCGTAAGCATGGCCTCCTATGTCTGTTGTCACCTGGCCGCTATTACCAAAAGACGGGTCGAGCGTGCCGGCAGGGGTGTAACGTGCCAGGGCAAAATACCCATAGCTCGGGCACGGGAAGGTAAAGCAGACGGGGTTGAAGGCGGATGACCCAGCAGCGATAAGTTCGCCGTCCGTCTGAAGGACAAGGGCATTCACAGAATCGTCGGCCCCGATGTTGGTGATGACCTTGCCTCCGGTTCCGAAGAAGGTGTCGAGGGTGCCGTTTGCGTTGTAGCGAGCCAGAGCGAAATCGCTTCCGCTTGCTCCAGCCGCAACGAGTTTGCCGTCCGCCTGGATCACAAGGGCATTCGCAGAATCGGCGGCGCCAAAGTCTGTGGTGATTTTCCCTCCCGTGCCGAACGAGGTGTCGAGAGTGCCGTCTGCGTTGTAGCGAGAGAGCGCGAAATCGCTTCCGCTTGCTCCAGCCGCAACGAGTTTGCCGTCCGTCTGGATAACAAGCGCATTAGCTGAATCAGTGGCACCGAAGTTCGTGGTGACCTTGCCTCCCGTCCCGAATGAGGTGTCGAGGGTGCCGCTCGTATTGTAACGTGCGAGAGCGAAATCAGCGCCACTACTACCCGCTCCTGCAGTGACAAGTTTTCCATCTGGCTGCACCAGCAGCGCATGTGCAGAGTCATTGCCGCCGAAATCGGTGACGACCTTTCCGCCGCTTCCGAACATGGTATCGAGAGTTCCATCCTGATTGTAACGAGTAAGGACGAAATCATTGTTTCCGCTTCCGCTTGAGCTACCGGCGACTACGATCTTGCCGTCAACTTGAATGACCACACACATTGCTCTGTCATCGCCTCCGAAGATTGTGGTCACTTTGCCGCCGTTACCGAATGTCGGATCAAGATCACCAGACGCTGCGCCCACGGCTTTGCTAAGAATCAAAGCACCGAAAAGAAAGACGCCTGTTGTGATCAAAATAGCGAGCTTGAACCGTGTTATTTTAAGCATTCGTAGTTGAAGAAGGATTAGAACGAATACTTGACGGCGACCTGAATGCGACGTCCAGGCGTAACTGTGTTGATTGCTTTACCGAATCCCGGGTCTTCAAGGAAGCGGACAGGAATGCCAAAGTTTACTCGGTTGGCCAAGTTAAAGATGTCGGCCCTGAAAGTCAAACGATTTCCGTGCATCATCAAGATATCCTTCATTACGGCCAGATCGAGATCGAGCACATTCCCGGCGCGAAAGGTGTTGCGGCCAATGCGCCCATCCTGTCCGAAGGGAGCCAGCAGGCTCAGAGGATTAGGGGTGGTGAGAACCAATGGTTGTTGCGGATTACCTGTGGTTATCAGACCATTGGTGTTATCTAATCGGTCCGTCAGATTGCCATCCTGATTCACGTCAATCGTGCTATTGACCGTGAAAGGTTGTCCGGTCCGAAACTGACCAGTTCCGGCAATCTGCATCTCGCGAAAAACGTGTCGGATAAGGCGGCTGCGACTGCGTGGTAAAGGAATTCGGTAGATGAAGTTGTAAGAGAACCGGTGCCGTATATCGAAATTGGCCGGGCCCCATTCGCCGGCAAACGTCAAGCTGTTTTGAGGCAAGGCAAAAGCGCCCGCGAGATCGAACACATCTGAAACATCATCATTGGCCTTCGATAATGTATAGGACGCCTGATACTGAAGTGATCGGCGGAAACGGCCTCGCAACTCCAGCTGCAATGAGTTATAGCGCGAGGCCGCTGACGTTTCGAACATATTAATTGAGCCAATGCCGCTGGTTGTCCGTAGCGGAGACGCGACTCTGCCTTTGAAAACGGGTACGGCAAAGAGTTCAGGAGCCACCCCGAAGGTCGTGGGGACAATATTCAATGACGGCCCCAAATTGGGTGTGGTGAAGCGCAGTAGTCGACGGCCTTGCGTGCCAACATATGCCGCTGAGAGAGTTACTCTCGCTCCGAGCTGTCGCTCGAGCGTGACAGCGTAGTGTTGGGCCACCGGCATCTCCAGCCTTCTCGCCGGCAGCGTGGGACTAATCGCGCTCGGAAAGTTTGCCTGTAGGTAAGGAAGGTACGCGGTTAAGGGTAGATTTGGGTTGAGCCGGTTAAGTGAACCGGGCAATTCGAGCGGCACAGACTGGTTCCCAACCGGAACCCGACCTCCAGATGGGTTGTACAACGCCAGAGGAAATTCATTCTCAACTGAAGTGAACGCTCCGCCGCCGAAATTCAGGGTCAGGAAACTCGGAAAGACGTTACGCGACTGGCTGGCAACCGCACCCAGAATCTGATCGTAGAAGATTCCATATCCCGCCCTGATTACCGTGATTCGCCGGCTGGTTGGATTGAGCGTGTACGCAAGGCCGATACGCGGCGCAAAGTTATCGCGATCGGGGTCGCTAATCTGTGTGCGGCCGGCAATAAACTTAGTCAGGCCAGGGACCAGACTCAACAGCGGATCGCTGAAAGTGTGCTCAATGCGGCCATTAATCTCGCGCAGTGGTGTGTTGTACTCATAGCGCAATCCATAGGACAAAGTTAAATGCGACCGAACTCGCCACTCATCCTGGCCGAAGAAATTGAGCTGATAGAAGCGGAGATTAATTGAGTCTGGTCCACCCGTGGTCAAAGTCAGGAAGAAATTGTTCGGCGCTGCGATCGCTGCCAGATCGATCGCGTTGATGATCGGATTTGGATCATTGCTGGTTGGGAATCTGGAGTCACCGTTGGCGTCAAAAATCAAACGCGGCGCCCCACCAAAGGTGAGCAGGGGCCGCGCATTCCGTGGCAATTCACTATTGAGTTCCGTTCGGCGGTTGTCGGCGCCAAACATCATGCTGTGGTTGCCCACTCCCACCGTTAACTGATCCGCAATCTGGTAAGTATTGTTGACTCGGCGTTGGGGAAAGTTGTAGACATCCACCCCCATCGGACTAAAGCCGCTGATGTTAATTTGTCCCACTGGTCCAATCTCACTCTCAACTGTAGTCGACTGAAATGCCGGCGACTGATGAAGGTAAATTGCAGGTCCGGCGTTCGGGACACCGGCTTGCACTGGCAAGGTGATATCCAGCAACTCAGGCGCATTGAGGAGAAAAGGGACGCCCCGAAAACTCTGGCTTGGGATTAGATACTGATTGTCCCGCACTTCATCGAATTTCAGCCGCGTTCTGCCAAAAGAGAGACGGAACTGATTAAAAATTGACTTTGCAGATTTTGACCCGTTGAGTTTGCCATTAACAAAGAAAGAAAAATTCTGTGTGCGAATTCGGGGTTTAATAGTCGAGAACAGCGCACTGCCCGTGACGGGAATATCGCGCCAGTCATCGGTGAAGTTATACCGCCCCGTGAGCGTTTGTGGTTCTCCGCCAATCAGCAGGTAATGATCGATCTTTCCTGAGAGCACGGTGCCTTGTCCGTTTGCGGGCAAAACCTCACTGAATGTGTTCGCTCCATAAACGCCATTGGGATTGTTCGGAAATGGGTACAAGCTGAGAATTGCTGCTCCATTCCTGCTTGTCGGAATGCTTGATGTCGGCTGGGCTGTCAGCGCGTTCCGGAAAATGCCGGTGGCGCCTGTGCGAAAAGCGCCGCGCTGATCGACCGTCGGCACGCCAAAGCTTTCTTGTTCTGTTGAATTCGTGACTTCCCGTTCAAGAGACACAAAATAGAAGGTGCTCTTCTTCCGGAGTGGTCCGCCGAGCACCAGACCGCCCTGCCAAAAAGTGTATGAACCCCGGCCTGGGTTGCGCACAGTCAACGGTTGCTGGCTGATCACGACTCCATTAGCGTCCCGCGTTTGCACGAGGACATCCTGATTGTTTGCACGGATTGTCGAGAAACCATTGCCCGGACTCACTTCGAAGAAGTTTTGGGCGTTCAATTGGCTGGAATTGAAGAAACCATAGATTGTTCCGTGCGTTTCGCTGCCGCCCGACTTTGACACGGCGTTTACCTGCGCGCCGATGTTCCGTCCATACTGAGCTGGTGCCAGCAACGTGGTGGCCTGATACTCCTGAATCGATTCGATCGGTTGTGGTACCAGCGCCACAAAGCCTTGCCGCCGCACGCCGATGTCCTCGTCATTATTATCTGAGCCGTCGACTGTGAAGTTATTGCCGCGTGAGCGCAGACCATTGGCAGAGAATTGTCCGGCCGAACCGACGCCCGCCCCCACGCCGGGGCCGGCAACACTGCCCAACGTCTGCGGTGGTGGCGCCGCGCCGGGAAGTAGCAAGGCCAACTCGTCGAAGCTTCGCGTGCTGGTACTTCCGCCAAGCGGGAGAGTGATCACTTCCTGATCGCTGTGCGATCCGCTCCGCCGACCATCTATTCTGATGATCAGCGATCGGATCTCTGTGTCTTCAAGCGTAAGAGTTGGCGCAGTAATGGGTGCGCCGATAGGATCCAGGGAAACGGGCACGGGTATGACTTCACCCTTGTTTGTAATTCTCAGTGGCTGGGGTACTTCGCTGTTCCGATACCCGGCCATTGAGACCCGAACAATGTAATTACCGGGTAACAACTCACCTCGGAAGAACTCTCCGCGGTAATTTGTGTGCTCCGAGAATACAATACGGTTCTGTTGGTTGATGATCTCGACCAGAGCGCCTTTCACGGGCAGTCCCGTCTGGCTGTTGCTGACTTTGCCAAAGAATGCACCTGTTATCGTGCTTTGCGCTCGCACGACGATGGCGGCGGACATTAGCACCAGACCAACAGAGAGGTGACCGGCCCAGGCCCATCTAATAATCCGCGCGCTGGTGACACGTTCGTCTGAGGTTCGCATAATCGAATCAGGCGGTTTCACAAGTAAGCGACAACCAATGAAGTCAAACTGATCCTGAGCCACCGTTCCTTTTTACTGATTGCCAACCAGCCGTGACTCGACTTCTTTCGCGCGGCGAATGTTCCCCGCCTGCCGTTCGGCCCCCGCCGTGTTTGAGATCAGCGCGACGCTATTGGGGGCAAGGGCCAAAGCCGCCTCATATTCCCCGGCGACCTGTGCAAACATCTTAGCGTCGAAGAAAACTGAGGCGCGCCCGAGATGAGCGAACAATTGATCGCTTTCGAGATCCCAAACAGCAAGCTCGTCTTTTAGTCTTTGTTCACTTCCCGCTGACAATAGATAGAAAGTTGTGCTGTCCGCCTCTTCGCATGTGGAACTAATGTTGAGGATTAGCTTCCTAACTTCAGATTTGTCCTGAAACTGTTTGAGCGCCGCGCGGGCATCCGGCGGGTCAAGCTTTTCCGCTGCACCATCTACGTTTGCCTGCCGCCAAAGCTCTTTGTGAGAGGCGTCTTCAATGGTGAACGATATCGAACAACCGCTCTTAAGCGGTGTCCAGCGGAGGGCAAACAGATCGGCCGCGGCAAACCCATCTTCGGCTGGTGAATAAACTCGTGGATTGAAGAGTGGGCCGCGGCTGCGTCCGCCGGGACGGCCATAGGCATCTAGTGCCTTTTGCCGGGTATCTGTCTGAGCTGTCGATGCTTGTGGAATTACAAACCAGCCCGAATTCTCGTCCAGCTCAGTTACTCGGCTCGCCAGACGCAGAGTCAAGGTCGCGCCTTTTTCACAGTGGACGCTGTCCCCGGCAAGTAACTTTCGCGCAATATCAGTCTTCGAGTTCAGCGTGACTTGCTTTCCGTTTTGTTTGAGGATGACCGTGCCATTGATTCTCTCGATAATCGCTGCCACGCGAGTCTGCTGGGCCGAGACCTTTATTGATAGATCAAGCACCAAAACGCACAGCAAGAACAAGCAGGAAGCTCTTTTAGGTGTCAAAATGCCTTCTCTTGTCATTGATATTTCCCGCGAGTTTCCTCATGAAATGTAAGCCCATAAGAGAACTTGGACAGAACGCGATCCCTGGTACGCGAAAATTCAATTGGTCGTTTTCAAGATGTCGAGGCCCGTAACCCCCGATTTCTGACCCTTTTCCACAGCGCCTCTGTCTGTCTTTCAATTGACGGATGAAAGACAAGAAGAATCAACGCCAGAAAAAAGTCGTCCCACATGATTCGCGTGACATGTACAGACACGACGCCTATCAGTATTGCCCCCAGCACGACCATCCAGGTAAGTAGTCCGCGAAAACGGCCCGTCGCATGTTCGCGCTCCTCTTCGTTGCCATAACGAAAACCCAGGATGAGGATCGCGAGCAGAATCAAAGCCGAGAGCAGCACGTCGATGATGATGTGGCCCTTTCCGGTTAGTTCATACAGAGGCGCTTTCATCAGCGTATACGTCGCCGCCGCATGCAGGTAGACGCCCGGTACCGGTTGATCGCGGCCAGGTACGACGAACGTGTCCGTGGCCTTCCCCAAGCTGGCATCACCGAGCAATACGACTTTTCCCTGCAAGACATTTCGCTGGCTGGTATCCGCCAGCACAACCGGGTTAGTCGTCCGTATCGTTGGTATTGATTCTAACGAACCATAATCCACCAAAAAATCTTGTGCCGTGATTCCGGCGCCAATCGGCCGGTCTGAAATCATTTCGACGAGACCGTAACGAGCCAGCCAACTATGAACCCGCCTTCCACCGGTTTCCCTTCCGTAGGCGTCGGCAAGGCGCGCACTCATCGATATACTCGCCTGATGTGTGGCTGAAGCGGTCTCAGGGTTGCCAAAATCCCGGATCTCCAGGACGTTTAGCATCCGCCGACTATCCTTCGGTATCAAAATGTTTGCCGCGAGATCCTGATAAGCTTCTTCACCAAGCCATTCGTCGGCAGGTCTGGGAATGCTGCGTCCGATTCCCAGGAATACGGGCACTCCGGTCTGTTTACTTAAACTGATACATCTCTGAAAAAATTGAGGATCATTTGGCAGAATGTATCCGGCTTCATCGGGTGAAAGATCGATATCAATTCCTACGGCCTTCGGTTGCTGTGAGGTAATTGCTTTTACCATCTCCGCTAATGCATCACGTGGTGTGGCTGTGACGGTCTTACCGGCAACCACAAAGTCCTTTGGCGCCAAATCGCTAATGTCAACTACTGTTATGGGCGGGGTCTCAGAAGAAAGCTGTGTCTGCAGCAGGTTATAGCTCATTAGATCGAGATGCTTCGCAACCGAAGTAGTTTCCGCCGCCATCTTGATCGCCAACACCAACACAATAAGCAGGAACCCTCGCAAAAGTTCACGAAACACATGGCGAAGTCGATAACCATCCGGCGCCTCTTTCTTCTCAGCTAAAATGGCTTTCTTTGGCGAGTGCTTCTTCTTGTGTGCCGCCGAACGCCGCTTCTTAGCCTTCTTATCGACAGTCGTTTCGGTTATGTTGCGCGCACGGACATGCATAACTTCTGTCGGTGGCGCCTTATCCCCACGGACCGGATCCGGAGTGAACGAAGGCGACAGGACTGCGCCATCTTCAAGGCAGAAACTCAGCGTATCATCGAAAGTGCGATTACAACTGGGGCAACTCTTCATTGAGATCCTCAAGGACGCCGGCCTAAAGGGTGGTCAGAGGTTTCATCAACCTTACATGCATGCCATTCAGTTCCCCTTCGCCCACTGCTTTGCCGGTGCGAACAATGGATCAGGAAAATAGCGTGATGGTTGTTCTTAAATCTTCAGGATATGGCTATGAGTCTGCGTCAGTGACCTCAGGAAGCTCGCAAATCGTGGGAGCCTTAATATACCGAGTTGGAGCATCAGTCAATACTGAACTGCCACCGTCGTAAATAGTATTGACAAGCCCAATAACGGTTGTATACAGTGCGTGCGCAAATTTTTTGACGCCGTGTCGTTCCAGACCTTCACGCACGATTTCTAATCGCGTCAGCTATAGTTCTTTACGCTTTCTATTAGGCGAGTTCGCCAGGTCATTTTCAACCCTTAGTATTAGCACAGTCTTGACTTCGTTCGCCCATGGAGGTCAGATGGTCCCCACCTTAAGACTCAACGCGGTCGTCCTTCTACTTTTTTGCGCGATGACCGGCCTGGGCCAGACCAAACGCGCGTTACTTATCGGCATCAACAACTACGAGTCAAAAGCCGGC
>Ga0126379_10002857_pt1 | contig 11072 bp, 6 predicted proteins | sample PanSoiMetPlot_24_FD_92640 | JGI IMG/M metagenome (GOLD analysis project Ga0126379, IMG submission 92640) | Tropical forest soil microbial communities from Panama - MetaG Plot_24 | ecosystem: Environmental > Terrestrial > Soil > Tropical forest > Bulk soil | place: Panama | collected 2016-02-17
CCTGTCGCCGGGTACCCCCCGGCAGTGCTCGGGCCGGGGTTGCGGAGTTTTCCTGCAATCGGTTCCTTCGCCGGCCCTGCGCGCTGGCGGGGGGGCCTCCCCCGTCGCCACCCGCCCGCCCTTACGTCTCGGCTCAACGACCGGATGTCGCCTTCCAGTCGCTTGCTGGGTATTGGGTGGCTTCGCGGCGAATCCGTACTTGCTGGGTATTGGATGCCTTCGCGGCGGAGCCGTAGGGGAGGGGCTTGCCCCTCCCGCCCCGTCGTGCTCTGTTCCTGAATCGGTATGAAGGCGTTTGTTCAAACCGCCATCGGAAAGTTCGAGGAGAAGGACCTCGCGACGCCCGAAGCAAGTCCTGGCGAGGTCGTCCTCCGCGTCCGCGCGGCGGTGACCTGCGGGACCGACCTGAAACTCCTCGCCCGCGGCCACGCGAAGGTCTCGCTTCCCGTGACGATGGGCCACGAGGCCTCCGGCGAGATCGCCGACCTGGGCGAAGGCGTCACGGAGTTCCAGCTCGGTGAGCGGGTCGTTCCAGGCGTCTCCGGCCCCTGCGGCGTCTGCGCGGAGTGCCGGGGCGGAAGGGCGAATCTCTGCCCGACGGCGCACGGAGACCGGACATGGGGCGCCTTCGCGGAATATCTGCGCGTTCCCGCCGGAGTGGTCCGCTCCAACCTCCACCGCGTCCCCGAAGGGGTCGCCGACGAGGTTGCCGCGTTTCTGGATCCGCTGGCCTCGGTGCTGCACGGCTGGAACCGCCTCGGCTCTCCCGCGCCGCAGAGCCTGGTGATCTACGGCGCCGGTGCCCTGGGCCTCCTCTGGGCGGCCACCGCGAAATCCCGGGGAGTCCGCGCGATCGTTGCCGGACGAAACCACGCCCGCCTGGAGTTCGCGGCGCGGTACGGCGCCGAGGTCGTGGATGTGAGCGATACTCCCGCCTCGAACCTCGCCGCGGATGCCGCCGTGGATTGCACGGGAGATCCGAAGGTCTGGGAGCTCCTCCCTTCCCTCGTCCATCCGGCCGGTCGCGTTCTTCTCTTCGGCGGGTGCGCTCCGGGCGCCACCGCGACCTGGGACGCCGCTCTCCTCCACTACTCGGAGATCTCGCTCGCCGGCGCCTTCCACTCCACGCCCGAAGAAGCCCGCGCCGCCCTCGCTTCTCTTTCTTCCGGCGAGGTAGACCCCCGCCCGCTGCTCACCGCCACCGGCTCCCTCGCCGACCTCCGAAAGTTTCTCGATTCCCAATCCCGCGGCGAAGGAATTCGCTATGCCGTCAAGCCCTGAATTCGTATCTTCGAGGCCGGGATGAAAGCGGTCCGCGTCGAAGGGGATGGTTCGGTCACCGTCGTGGAGGTGGCGGAGCCTCGGATCGGGGAAGGCGAGGCGCTGGTCAAGGCGCGGGTCGTCGGGATCTGCGGTTCGGATCTCTTGACGTGGTACGCGGCGCGGAAGGCGGGGACCGTCCTGGGCCACGAGGTCGCGGGAGAAATCGTCGGCGTCGGAGAGGGAGTGACGGCGTTCGCCGCCGGAGACCGAGTCGTTCCCCATCACCATGCTCCGTGCCTGCAGTGCGACGCGTGCCGGCTCGGCCGGTACGTCCACTGCGCGCAGTGGCGCTCCTCGAGGCTCGATCCGGGCGGGATGGCGGAGCTGGTCCGCGTGCCGAAGGGCAACCTCTCCCGCGACACCTGGAAGATCCCGACGGCCCTGACCGACGAGGAGGCGAGCTTCACCGAGCCGCTCGCGACGGTCGTCAAGGCAATGCGCCGCGCGTCCTTCGGGGAAGGGCAGTCCATCCTGGTGGTCGGGCTCGGAACGGCCGGCCAGCTCGCCGTCCGGCTGGCACGGGCCCGCGGCGCCTCGCGAATCGCCGCCGCGGACGCTGTGACGTCCCGGGCCGCCGTCGCCCGTGCGAGCGGGGCCGGCGAGGTCTTCGAGACGAGCGCGGGAGCATCGGGGGAGATCGCCCGCAAGTCCTCCGGCCGCCTCTACGACGTCGTGTTCGTCAGTCCGGGCAAGATCGAGGCGATGCGGGAGGCGGCGTCGCTGGTCGCGCCGGGCGGAACCCTCCTTCTCTTTACGATGTCGGGGCCCGACGAGACCTGGAGCGTCTCCCCGTTCGATCTCTACTTCCGCGAGATCCGGGTCGTCCCTTCCTACTCCTGCGGCCCCGACGACACGAAGGAATCCCTCGACCTGATCGCCTCCCGCCGCGTCCCCGTCGCCGATCTCGTCACGCACCGCTTCCCGGTCGAGGAGGCGGCGCAGGCCTTCGCCCGCGCTAGAGATCCAAACGGCTCCGTCAAGGTGGTCCTGACCTTTTGAGGTGAAAACCCGGCTGGATCTCCTGCTCGTCTCGCGGGGACTCGCACCCACTCGCGAGAAGGCGCAAGCCATGATCCTGGCGGGGCGAGTCGAGGTCGAGGGGAAGCGCATCGAGAAGGCGGGGACGCCGGTGGACTCCGCCGCCGCCGTGCAGGTGCTCGGACCTCCGCATCCATACGTGTCTCGCGGAGGGGTCAAGCTCGCCTCGGCGCTCGATCACTTCGGCCTCGGCCCGGAAGGGCTCGCCTGTCTCGACGTGGGCGCGTCCACCGGCGGCTTTACGGACTGCCTGCTCCAGCGGGGCGCGCGCGTGGTGTACGCGATCGACGTCGGCTACGGCCAGCTCGACGCGAAACTGCGCGACGATCCGAGGGTCGTCCTCCGCGAGCGGGTCAACGCGCGCCGGATCTCGAGCGAGGAGGTCCCCGAGCCGGTCGCCCTCGCCGTCATGGATCTCTCCTTCATCTCCGTCCGCCTGGTGCTGCCCGCGGTCGTCCCTCTTCTCTCTGCGGAGGCGGCCGTTGTCGTCCTCGTCAAACCGCAGTTCGAAGCGGGCCGCCGCGAAGTCCCCAGGGGCGGAGTGATCCGGTCCGCGGCGGTCCAGCGCCGCGTCGTCGAAGAGATCGAGCAGTTCGGCGCGACTCTCGGCCTGGCTCCCCTCGGCGCGATCCCCTCTCCCATCCGAGGCGCCCGGGGAAACCAGGAGTACCTCCTCGCCTTCCGGCGAACAGACGCCGCCATGTCATCCTGAGCGAGGCCGAATGCCGGCGAAGAATCCTGGTGACCAGCCGAGCGGCTGATCGACCAGGATCCTTCGGTCGCTTCGCATTCTTCAGGATGACAGTTCCTCTGCTAAATTGAGCGCCATGAAGGGTTCACGCCCCTCCCGGCGAGGCGGGAAGACCCGCTTCCGCACGGTCGGACTGGTCGCCAAGGTCTCGCCGCGCGCACTGCGGCTGACCGCCGGCCTCGAGCGCGCCCTGCGCCGCCGCGGCGTGGAGGTCATCTTCGACGAGGAGACCGGGCAGGCGATGCGGCGCGACGCCTGGGTGCGCCGCGACCGGATCGCCCGCACCGCGGACCTGGTGATCGTGCTCGGCGGCGACGGCACTCTCCTCTCCGTCGCCCGCGAGGCCCCGACGACGACTCCGGTCCTCGGGATCAACGTCGGCGCGCTCGGCTACCTGACCGGCCTGAAGCAGGAGGAGGCCCTCTCGCGCCTGGATGAGGTCCTGGCGGGCGGCTTCCGCGAGGACCGGCGGCGGCGCCTCGACGTGCGGATCCCCGCCGGCCCCGACGCCGGCACGTACCGCGCCTTGAACGACGCCGTCCTGAACCGGAAGTTGAGCGGCCGCATCTCCACCTTCTCGGTCTCTGTCGGCGGAACGCCCGTCGCCCGGTTCCGCGGCGACGGAGTCATCGTCGCGACACCGACGGGCTCGACCGCCTACAGCCTCTCGGCGGGCGGCCCGATCCTCGATCCGGCGCTGGCCGCCGTCGTCGTCACGCCGATCTCGCCGCACACGCTGATGCAGCGGCCGCTCGTCGTGCCTGCCTCCGCGACGATCGGTCTGAAGGTCATCGGCCGCCGTCACGACGAGGGAGTCCACCTCGCGCTCGACGGCCAGGCGAGCTTCATGCTCGACCCCGGCCGAACCATCGAGGTCCGCGAGGCGGGATCGTCGGCGACCCTGCTGCGCCCGCCGGAGTCCGACGACTTCCAGAACCTCTCCGAGAAGCTGAACTGGGGCGTTTGAAGGTTCACGCGCGGTGAGCGAGTCCGAGCAACCCCAGCCGCCGAGCCCCCCGCATCCCGAGGCGCATCACCTCTCGGCGCTGAGGCTCTTCGCGATCATCGCGCTCTTCCTCGTCGCCGCCGGTTACGCCATCTGGAAGTCCGACCGCTTCCAGAACCTGATCCACGGCGTGTCGCAGACGCGCCTGGCCGAGGCGCTCGGCCGTCCCGTGACCTTTCAGACCGTCGAAATCCGCCTCTTCCCTCCTTCGATCCGCCTGGCCGACGTCCGGATCGGCAACGACCCGAGCCTCGAGGGCCCCCTCTTCGCCGCGGAGGAGGTCTCGATCGGCGGCGGGATCTCGCTCGTCGGCAACGAGCTGCGCATCGGCCGCGTCCGCGCCCTGCGCCCGAGGCTCGCCCTGACGCAGCTGCCTGACGGGAAATGGAACATCCCGCCGGGACTGTCGCGCCCGGGAAAGCCCGGCGGCGTCAAGCTCCACATCGCCTCGGTCCTCATCCAGGAGGGGATGCTCGACCTCCAGGGCCGTCAGATCGGCATCAGCGGCAGCCTCGAGCAGTTCGCCGCGCAGCTCGACTCCCTCCCGCAGGACCGCTACCGCGGGTCGCTCGACGCGCGGCGAGCGACCCTGAAGCTGCCGAGCGCCGAGCCGCTCACGACGCAGCTCTCGATGCGTTTCCTGCTCGATTCCGCGCGCGGAGTCACGCTCGAGGACGTGGGCCTCTCCGGCGCGTTCGGCCGGCTTAAGGCCTCGGGCTCCATCGAGACCGCTGGCAAGACCAACTCCGTTCTGACCGCGTCGGGCGACATCTCGATCGACGAGGTCGAGCGGATCTTCCATTCGGCCCTGGGCTTTTCCGGCGGCGCGCACGTGGACGCTCGCGTGGACATCCCGCCCGCGGGAGGCTTCCGCATCACCGGCAACATGGCCGCGCCGCAGGTGCGCACCGAGCAGTTCACCTTCGACAACGTCGCGGCCAGCGTCGCGGCCCGGCCCGAAGGGCTCGCCGCCCGGATCGAGCGCGCCGACTACGCGGGCGGCCGCGCGACGGGCCTCCTTCGCATCGCCAACCTGACGTCGAAGCCGCAGCCGATGACGCTCGCGGTCGAGGCCGGCGGCCTGTCCATGGAGCGCTTCTTCGGGGACATCGGGCTGAAGGGAACCGGCCTTTCGGGAACCGGGACGCTCTCGATCGCCATGAGGTGGGGCGAGGCCGGCATCACCCGCGCCGACGGCGGCGGCATGCTCACGATCGCCGCCGCTCCCGCCGCCTCCAGCGTCCCCGGGCGCTTCGGCCTGCCGGTCTCCGGCGGCGGCCCCCTGGCCCTCGTCAACGGGAGGATCGGCTTCGAGGGCGTCGAGTTCCGTTTCCCGCAGTCCTCCCTCGAGCTGACCGGAGGATTGAAGATCGGCGTCTGGCAGCCCGACTTCGACTTTCACCTCCGCTCGCGGGACCTGACCGAGGTGGATCGCCTTTTCCAGAACTTCCTCGCGGCGGCGGGGGAGAAGCCCGAACGCCTGGGCGTGGCGGGAAGCGGCGAGATGCGCGGGCATCTCTCCGGCACCTGGGGAAATCCCGACGCGACGGCGGAGATCAACGCGCAGGACACCGTCTACGCCGACGTCCCGTTCGGGACGGTCCAGGGCAACGTGGACATGAAGGACGGCGCCTTCGTCTTCCACTCGCTCCGCGTCGTCGAGGGCGAGGCGAACCTCACGCTCGACGGCACGGCCCGTTTCAAGCCGGCCGCCGGCAAGCCGCGGCTCGACCTGGCGATCGCCTCGCACGGCTACCCGCTGCCGCGGCTCCTCAAGTACCTCGACCTGGACTACCCGGTTGACGGAAAGATCTCCGGCAACCTCCACGTCACCGGCACGCCTCCCGACGCCGTCACCGGGGGAGGGCCCGTGGACCTCGCCGACGCCGTCCTCTGGGGACAGAAGATCCCGATGCTCTCGGGCACCGTCCACTTCGAGCCCGGCCGCTTCGCCCTCGAAGGGATCCACGCGGAGCTCGCCGGCGGCCGGATCCGCGGCGACGGGTCGCTGGCGATCAAGCAGAAGACCTTCGACGCTCGCCTCTCGGTCGAGAACGTTCCGCTCGATTCCCTGACCGCGCTTGCCGACATCTCCAAAGACGTGAAGGGGAAGCTCTCGGTGGACCTGACGGGCGGTGGCTCGCTCGACCATCCGGACCTGAAGGTGAAGGCGTCGCTCGCCCAGGCAGTCTTCTACGGCCACCCTCTGCCGGGCGACCTCGCGCCCCGCCTGGAAGCGACGATGACGCACGGCGTCCTGGACGCTTCCGCCTCCGCGCCGCAGCACTGGACGCTCACGGCGAAGGGAGACCTCTTCGGCCATCCCGCGAAGATGGACGTCTCCCTCGACGCGGCCGACCTCGGTTCTTTCTTCGCGCTCACGCCCTTCGACCTTCCCGCCGGCTCGTCGGCCACGGCGGCGCTCAACGGCAGCATCATCATCCCGGAGAAGGCGGGCGAAATCCCGTCGGGGACCTTCACGGTGACCCGCGCGCGGGTGGAATTCCCCAACCACATCGGCATGGTCGAGGCGAAGGGAGACATCCACGCGAGCCTCGCGGCCGGGAAGCTGACGATCCAGGAGTTCGAGGCCACGGGCGTCGGCACGGACATCCGGATCGCCGGCACGCTCTCGATGGCCCAGAAGCCGGTGACCTTCACCGCGTCGGCGTCCGGCCCCCTGGATGCGGGACTGCTGACGCTGATCTCGCCCGACCTCAACCCGTCGGGCCGGATCACCGCGAACGTGCGGGCGTCCGGCACTTTCGACGCGCCGAACTTTTCCGGCTCGGTCCGAATCGAGAACGGGAAATACCGGATGACGTCGCTGACCCAGGTCCTCGACAACATCGACGGCCAAATCACTCTCCAGGGCTCGCACGGCGAGGTCGAGATTCGGGCTCGGACGGGCGGCGGCGACGTGTACGCCTCCGGGGGCTTCAACCTGAAGGGGATGTCGCTCGGCGACTTCCGGGTCTCCATCGGGGCGCGCCGCGTCGCTCTGCGCTACCCGCAGGACCTCCGGCTCGTCGTGGACGCCGACCTCGTGGCCACCGGCTTCTCCGGCAACAACATCCTCCGCGGAGAGGTCGTGCTGCAGCGCGGGACCTACTCCAAGGACATGGAGCTGACGATCTCCGACCTGATCGCCAGCAGCCGGCCGGCCGGGATCCCGATCGCGCAGGAGGCCTGGAAGGACAGGACGGCGCTGGAGGTCCGGATCGTCTCGGCGGCCTCGCTGGAGATTCGCAACAACCTGGCGAGGCTGACGGCGACGGTGGACCTCTTCGCCCGCGGCACGGTCGCCAGCCCCACGCTCGTCGGCCAGATCGTACTCGACGAGGGAGGGAGGATCACGTTCCGCGACGTGCGATACGACGTCGAGTCCGGCGTCATCGCGTTCGCGAACACCGCGGGGTTCGCGCCGATCGTGGACCTGCACCTGCGGACACAGATCGGGGTGTACGACGTCGGGGTCGGGCTCGTGGGCACCTGGCCGCGCATCCAGACGAGCTTCTCGGCCGACCCGCCGCTGCCGGACGAGGAGATCGTCGGTATGCTTCTCACGGGCGGGGCTCCGGGGGCCTCGACGACCGGCAATCAGAACCTCGCCTCCACCGCGGGCAACATCGCCGGCAGCGCGGCGACGAGCTTCGTGACCAGGCCCACGCAGCGCCTCTTCAAACTCGACCGGTTCCAGATCGATCCGGTCTTCTCCGCGAGCGGCCCCGTGGACGTCCGCTCCACGGTCGGCAAGCAGATCACGCCGAACCTGCTCGTGACCTACTCGCAATCGTTCGACACCAGCAAGGAGCCGATCGTCCGCCTGGAGTGGTGGTTGAGCGACACGGTCGTCCTGCAGGGACGCCGCGACGAAAACGGGATCTACCTGATCGACGTCCGCCGGCGGCAACGGCTTTGAAGCGTCTCGGTCTCGCCGCTCTCGCGGTTCTGATCGCGGCGACCGCGTCCGCCCAGCAACCCGCCGCCCCCCGCGGCGAAGGAGACTCCTACGGCCGGACCGTCGTCTCCGTCACCTACACCACCGACGGCCCCGTGGACCGGGATGAAGTCGCCCGCCTCATCGTCATCCACGTCGGAAAGCCGTTGACCGAGGATGACACCGGCGCCACGATCCGCAACCTCTTCGCGACCCGCCGGTTCTCCGACGTTCGGATCCTCACGTCTCAGACCCCCGACGGCGTCGAGGTGACCATCGAGCTCTACCGCTCCTTCAAGATCGCCCCGCTGAAGTTCTCCAGACCTCCCATCGCCCGCGCCGAGCTTCGCCGGGTCCTCCCGTTCAACGAGGGCGACGTCTTCGAAGCCGACCTGCTCCCGGCGGGCGCCGCCGCGATCAAGCGCCGTCTCGCCGAGGACGGTTACTTGAACGCCGAGGTCTCGCCCGAGGTGGACTTCGACTGGAAGACGTTCAAGGCGCCCGTCGTCTACAGGATCGTGCCCGGAAAGCCGGCCCGCGCCGCGGCCCCGTTTTTCGACGGCGACACCGCGCCCTTCGGGCCCGCGGAGCTCCTCAAGAAAGCCCACATGAAAGCGGGCGACCGGTACCGCGACTCCAAGGGGCGCGCCGACGCAACGCGGATGACGGAGCTTCTCCACAAGAACCAGCGCCTGACAGGGCTCGTCGAGTTGATCGCCGCGCAGCCCACCGACGACGGCCGGATCATGCCGGTCTACCGGGTCTCCGTCGGCCCCGACGTTCAGTTCGTGACGATGGGCATCAAGCCCAAGACCGTCCGCAACGAGCTCCACGATCTGGCCGAAGGGCAGGTCTTCGACGAGGACACCCTGCTCTTCTACGTCGAGCAGAAGAAGAAGGAGTTCCAGGAGAAGGGCCGATACCGCGCGAAGATCGATTACGCCTGGAAGGAGACGCCGGAGGTCCTCACCGTCACGGTCAACGTGGACGAGGGGCCCAAGCTCGCCATCGAGAAGATCGCGTTCACCGGCAACGCCTCGATCCCCGAGAAGGAGCTGCTCGGGCTCATGGCGACGAAGAAGAGAGGCCTGGCCATTCTGCGCCCGGGTTACCTCGTGGACGACGAGATGGCCGGCGACACCTCGGCGATCCTCGGCTACTACCAGACGCGGGGCTGGATCCGGGCGAAAGTGCAGAAGCCGCTGCTGACCGAAGGGTCGAAGCCCGACCGCCTCATCGTGACGATTCCCATCGAGGAAGGGCCCCGAACGGTCGTGGCCGACGTCAAGGTCGAGGGCGCGGAGCACGCCGCCGACGCCGCCGCGGAGAAGACGCTGAAGATCAAGCGCGGCGCGTTCTTCAACCCGTACCTCGTCCGGGACGATGTCTCGGCCCTCCAGGGCTTCTACCACGACCACGGCTGGCGCGAGGCGTCGGTCAAGGACGACGTCCGGGTGTCCGAGGACGGCCTGCAGGCGAACGTCCTCTACAAAGTCGAGGAGGGGGACAAGACGTTCTTCGGCAAGACGATCGTGCGCGGCAACGCCCGCACCAAAACGTCCCGAGTCCGAAGGCAGGTGGCCTGGAAGGAGGGCGAGCCCGTCTCCGAGAGCGACCTGCTCCAGACACAGCGCAACCTGACGCGCACCGGCGTGTTCCGGCGCGTCGACCTGCGTCCCCAGGCGGCGGACCCCCGCACCGGCGTCCGCAACGTCGAGCTGGAGCTCCAGGAGGGCCGGCCGCTTTCGCTCCTCTACGGCATCGGCTACCAGTACGCGCCCGACGCCTCCGACAACCGCAGCGATCCTTACCTCGTCGGCGGCATCTCGTACAACAACCTCTTCGGCCGCATGCAGTCGGCCGGCATCGAGGCGCAGTTCGCCCCGATCTCCCAGCGCGGCCGGTTCCAGGTGAGCTTCCGCGAGCCCTACTTCTTCAACACGCGGTACCCCCTGACGGCGCTGGCCTACTACATGGTCGAGCCGATCCAGGACGTGGACGTTCGGCGGCTCGGGGCGGTCCTCGAAACCTCGCGCTACTTCGGCAGGTACCTGCGCCTCTCGCTCCGCTATGCCTACGAGCGCATCACCCCGGTCAACGCGAGCGACCTGTCACCGCTCGAGCTCCTGAACTTCCCGAAAGCGGATCAGCCGATCGAGCAGTCCACGATCGGCCCGACCGCGTTCTACGACCGGCGCGACGACATCATCGACCCGCACCGCGGCTACTACGTCACGGGGGGGTACAAATTCGCCTTCCCGTTCATCAACGCCGAGGCGCGCTACCACAAGCTCTCGATGCAGAGCGCGTGGTTCAAGCCGGTCGGCAGGTCCGTGCTTGCCGTCGCCGTGCGGACCGGCGGCATCTGGCCCTACGGCCCGAAGGACATCCAGGTGCCGATCGCCGAGCGCAACTTCGCCGGCGGCCGCTCGACCAACCGGGCGTTCGATACGGACCTGCTCGGCATCCCCGGCCAGACCGTGGACCTCGACACCCACGCCACCAAGCGCACCGACGGCCAGACCGGGTCCTGCGCGGGCGCCTATCCCGTCCTCTCGGCTTACGACTGCAGCGCGGGCCCGCACATCCTCGGCGGCAACGGCTTCCTGTCCTTCAACGCCGAGCTGCGGATCCCGATCTGGGGCGCGCTCGGAGCGACCGTCTTCTACGACGTTGCGCAGGTCTGGAAGGACTTCGGCGACATCCACCTCTCCCTGGAAGGCAACGACGGTCTGAGGCAGGGCATCGGCGCCGGCCTGCGCTACATGACCCCGATCGGGCCGATTCGCGCCGAGTTCGGCTGGCCGATCTCTCCGCAGACGCACGCCTTCCAGGTCGTCCAGAGCGTGACCAACCCCGACGGCTCGACCAGCGTCCTGCCGCCACCGGAGTGCAATCCCAACCCCAGCGCGTGCCAGGGGACGTTTAAAGAGAAGAGCGGGCGATTCTTCCTCTCGATTGGATACCCGTTCTGACCGACCGAGTCCAAAGTCCAAGGTCCAAAGTCCAAGGTC
>Ga0126379_10002859_pt1 | contig 11068 bp, 6 predicted proteins | sample PanSoiMetPlot_24_FD_92640 | JGI IMG/M metagenome (GOLD analysis project Ga0126379, IMG submission 92640) | Tropical forest soil microbial communities from Panama - MetaG Plot_24 | ecosystem: Environmental > Terrestrial > Soil > Tropical forest > Bulk soil | place: Panama | collected 2016-02-17
ACGCTTCAACCGAATCCCAAATGTCCAGCAATTATTTGAGCCGGCGTCTGCGTCTTAAGTTCTGCTCTGGACGAGCCAGAATCTTGTGTGCGCTGCTCTTCGCAACTTTCCTGGGCTCCACTGCGGGCGCTCAGCAGACTGATTCCTCGGGGCCTGTAGTGGTTCAGCCGGGTGCCCCCGGCAAGCCGAGCAAGAGGCTGCCGCCGTCGACGACGGCAAAACTCCCCCCACGGTCGCAAGTGGAAGTGGAGTTCATGCAGGGCATGATCGTGCATCACGCGCAAGCCCTGGAGATGACGGCACTGATTTCGTCGCACAGCGAAAATAAGGACTTGCGGTTGCTGGGAGCACGCATCAGTAGCTCGCAGTCGGACGAGATTAAATTCATGCGGCGGTGGCTGGCGGCTCGCGGAGAATCGACCTCCATGGTCATGCCGGGAATGGCGATGCCCCTTATGCCCGGCATGCTTACGCCGGAGCAGATGGAGGCACTGCGGAAGGCGAAAGGCACTGAGTTTGACCACTTATTTTTGACAGGGATGATTCAGCATCACAATGGCGCTTTGACCATGGTGAAGGATTTATTCGACAGCGCAGGTGCGGGGCAGGATGCGGAAGTATTCAACTTCGCAACGGATGCAGACAATACCCAGCGTGCCGAGATCAGGATTATGCAAACAATGTTAGATAAGAAATCTTCTGAGGAGAAACGATGAACCGAATGCCCAGAGTTGCTGTGTTCGCAGCGTTCGCCGCGATCATTTTATTGTTCGGTGTAAGCCGGCTCCACGCGCAAGCGCAGAAACCTTCGTCTCCGCCGGCCGCGCAGGCACCCGATGACGAAGAAGCGAATCCGTTTGCCCCGGAGCCTGCTCCTGTGCTGCCTCCGGGCATGACGGGCGCAGATGTAAACGATCCACGTGCGAAGCTGACCCCGGGCCTGTACGACGCAGGTGAAGCGTCCATGGGTTTGAAGCACCTGATGCTTTTCAAGAAGCCGGATGCATTTCAACTTGGAGCCACTGATCCCGATGATCCCAAGGTGGAGCAAACGGTGAGTCGGCTCAATATCAGGAACGCCGCGAAGATTCCGAAACCGATGCATCTGGTGCTCGCGCAGCTTGCTTTCGCGAACTCCGATCTTGCGTTCCAGGGCAATCACCTTTTCCAGGGAAATTTTTATGGCGTGAGTATCTATGACATTTCCAATCCGGCGCATACCACTTTGCTGACCTCAATGGTTTGTCCTGGCGGGCAGGGTGATGTGTCTGTTTACAAAAACCTGCTGTTCATGTCAGTGGAGATGCCAAATGGCCGGCTGGATTGCGGCACCCAGGGTTTTCCTCCGGAGCCTCCGCAGTCAGATGCTGAAAAAGAAAAAGAGAAGAAAGAAAAGAAGCGGCCTGCGCCCGTGGCGCAGAAGGACCGCTTCCGCGGCGTGAGAATCTTTGACATTTCTGACATAAGGAATCCTAAGCAAGTCGCGGCGGTGCAAACCTGCCGCGGATCCCACACGCATACCCTGGTGGTTGATCCCAACGACAAAGCCAATGTCTATATCTATGTCTCGGGCACATCGTATGTGCGTAAAGCGGAAGAACTGCCTGGATGCTCAGATGAAAAGCCGGATAAAGACCCGAACACAGCACTGTTTCGCATCGACGTAATCAAGGTCCCGCTCAGCAGACCGCAGGACGCAAAAGTGGTGTCCAACCCTCGCGTATTTATCGACGCTCGCACCGGCGCGATGAACGGCCTCAATAATGGCGGCACTCACGGCAAGCCGGGCTCGGAGAAGCCGAAAGACTCGGACCAGTGCCACGACATCACGGTCTTTTCAGCCATCGGGCTGGCTGCGGGCGCGTGCTCCGGTAATGGAATCCTGCTCGACATCAAGGACCCTGAACACCCGAAGCGAGTGGATGCGGTGAACGATCCGAATTATTCGTACTGGCATTCGGCCTCATTTTCGAACGATGGGACAAAGGTTGTGTTTACGGACGAGTGGGGCGGCGGGTTGGGTCCGCGATGCCGTCCGAACGATCCGAACAAGTGGGGCGCGGACGCGATCTTCGCTGTGAAGGACAGCAAACTGACTTTCGAGAGCTATTACAAGATGCCGGCTGCACAGAGTGACACGGAGAACTGCGTGGCGCACAACGGTTCGCTGATTCCCGTCCCGGGACGCGATATCGAGGTGCAGGGCTGGTACCAGGGCGGCATCTCCATCATGGACTTTACTGACGCGGCGCACCCATTTGAAATTGCCTACTTTGACCGTGGGCCCATTGATCCCAAAGCGATGGTGCTGGGCGGCGACTGGTCAGCGTATTGGTACAACGGCTACATTTACGGTTCAGAGATTGCGCGCGGCCTGGACGTGTTTGAACTCACGCCCACCCAATTTTTGACCCAGAATGAGATCGACGCAGCCAAAACCGTGCAGGTCAGTGAGCTGAATGTGCAGAACCAGCAGAAGCTCGAGTGGCCGGCAAAATTGATCGTCGCCAAGGCGTATCTGGACCAATTGTCCCGATCGCAGGCCCTGCCGGCAGACAAGATTGCAGTTCTACAGGAAGCAGTTCAAAGCGCCGAGAGTTCGCACATGAGCAGCGGCACGCTGGCGAAGTTGAAGGGCATGGGGCCATCGTTGGAAAAGGACGCTGGCACGGCGAAAACCCCTGCAGATTCGAAACGGCTGCGCGCGTTGGCTGAAATTCTGGAGCATCCAGTAACGTAGCTTGAGGCTCTTTGGCTTGGCGATCGACGGCGAATTTCTCAGGCGCAAGAATAGCGGGAGACCTTTTAATGGAACAAGAGCCCTCCCCAGAGCCTGACATTCTTGATGATTGTCCGCGCTCCTGTATCGTCGCGTCCTACCCAGGCGGGATTGAAGTCCATTCCCGTGCGAAAGCTGAGCCTGTTGCTAAAGCGGATATCGCTGCCTCCGCCGACTGCTGTGGCAAATCCAGTTTCGCTGGAGTTCAAGGACAAATTCGCAGCGGATCCGGAGGTGGTAAAAGAAGCGGAGGCATGGGCAATGCCTGCCAGTCCGTGGATGTAGGGAGTGAACCGGGTATGGTTGCGCAGCTTGATCTCCGGACCGGCCAGAAAGTTCAATAGCCTGGGATTGACGCCGGCATTCTGGATCACGGGAGAGCACGGCAATTGCGTACAGACGCCTGCCCGGAAGCTCTCACTATGAGGCTGCAGGGAGAAATCTGCTTTCAGGCCGAGAACGCGGTTGAAGTTGTGGAGGAAGGAAGCCTCCACTCCGTGGGTACTGCTGAAGCTGCTCTCAAGAGCAACTCCATTCCCAAATTGGAGATCGTTGTATCCACCGGCCTGGCCGCTCGCAAGATAGCCACCGAAGATTTCGTATCTGGGAAACTGCCTGGGATTTGAATCCTGGGCGGCGACCTGTGGCGGCCAACTTATGGCCAGAACGAACAGCAGCACGACAAATTGCCACTTGATGGTGAAGTCCCGGACGGATGATGGTGCATGCATGCGGCCTCTCCTTTTTTCGCTCACCGAACGCGTCTTCCCGCGATGAGGTTTTTATGCTTCTAAGAAATTCCTTGCGGATTCTTCTGCTACAGCAGGAGAGCCGTATATGCCGCCGGGATATTACCAGCCAAAAAAAATTTATAAAGCTGGAAACCGAACATCGAGTGAGCTAAGTTGGGGCAAGCATTCAACTGCGCAAAATGCCGAGGCCACCAGTGTTCAAGAGATTTTCAAATTCGGCCGCTACGCGACGACAAACATTCCGCGCATGGCTCCGCGTGGCGGCTTTCCTGGCTGCGGCTGTGTGCTGCTGCAGCGCCCAGCAACCGGATCCGGTTGAAGTGATCAATGCGGCCATCGCTAACGCCCAGAAAAATCTCACGCTTTCTCAAACTTATACCTATGAGTCCGTCAATGATTGGAGGTACTACAACAAGAATGGAGTTTTTGTCGGACGGGATTCCAGAACGTTCGACAATGTATTCGTTTCCGGCGATTGGTATCTGCGCCTGATCGCAAGAAATGGACGCCCGCTGGCGGGCAAAGAGGCCGAGCGAGAGCAGCGGAACTGGGACGACCTGATGTCCCGGGTTCGTGCCAGATTGGTGCCGGAACAAAAACGCCGAAGCCTGTTCAACTTCACCATCGCGCGCCCGCAGAGATTTCGAACACAGGCGGCACGAGAGCCGATTCCGTTTGAGGACCTGCCACGCCTGTTCGATCTCCAGTTGACAGGAGTGGAGGATGTGCAGGGCCATCCCGCCTATGTGATCGAAGCCACCCCTCGCGTGACCGCGACGGCCGCAGACAAATGGGAAGAGGCTGAACTGCATGATCAAGTAAAAGTCTGGATCGATGTTGCCGAGCGCACCGTGGTTCGCCTGCATCTCGATGTGCTCTCGGACCGTCCCTTGGTTAGCAAGGGTTCGTCCGTTGATGTCGAGTGGGCCAGGATCAACAACGAGGTCTGGATGCTGACACATTGCTTTATGCGATTCCCAGCGCCGCATGGCGAGAAGGTGGTGGATCGCTCTCAGTTCGAAATGACTGCCTCCAACTTCAGAAAGTTCGACGTGACCAGCCGCGTGCTTCCCGGTCCGGTAGTACTCGCGCCTGCTGAGAAGGCGGCAAGTAGCCCGGCGCCCAATATTCAGCCTCCGGAGGAAGCGACTGTCCGCTCCATCGTGCAAAAGGGTTTTGATGCCTACCAGCGCGGTGACTTTCGCGCGCTGTTTGCCTTGTTCAGCCAAGAGTCTCCGCACCTGCTCGCAGGAAAGGTTGACATCGAAAATAACTCGGCTTACTACGGCAAAGACGAAATCAAGAACCTGAATGTGGACCAGATTGAGATCGCGGCCGATACGGCAACCGTGCGGCTTTCATTCGAACGGCGGTCCACCGAACCCGGACGGACGCAGGGGCGGAGATTCTTCACCTTCCAACTGGTACGGGAACAAGGCACGTGGAAACTGTGGAGCGGTGAAAGCGATGAGACTGAATTTGCCCGCGCGCTACTGGCCGCCGAAGATAATGCGGAGCGCGAGCTCATGCTGGCAGGCGAGCCGCAGCTCGTGACAGAAGAGCTGGCTGACCAGCTTGTGGGATTGGGCAACGGTTGGGTCAGCATGGGCGACTACTTGAATGCTACAGCCAGCTTCCAACTGGCGCAGCGGATCGCGGAACGGCTGGGAGACAAGGGCGCAACCTGGAAGGCGCTTTATGGCCTGGGACATGGAGACCTGGTGCAAGGCAATGTGGCGGAGGCCGATGAGGACTACCGCAAGAGCCTGGCCATTTGCCAGGAGCCAGGCAATCTCTCTGATTTGTCTTTCCTTCTTTATCAGATTGGGCGCGACTACACGGAGCGCGGCGACTACAACAAGGGCATGGAACACTACCAGAGGAGCCTGGCCATTGGCGCAGGAGCCGGCAAAGAACGAACCGCGTCCACTCTTGAAGCGCTTGGCGATCTGTTCATGCAGCAGGGAAACGACGAGCAGGCGCTGGAGCAATACCGTAAAGCCCTCAAGCTGTTTGAGGAACTCGAAGCGGGGGTAGAGGTCAAGCTCAAGGTAACAACTTCTCTCGGCAAGATCGCCGACGCGCTCACCCGCCAAGGCAACTACAAACAGGCGCTCGACTACTATCAGAAAAACCTTGCGCTGCTCAAGGAGCTTGACGCTGCCACGAGTTCGGCGCTCATCCTGCGAAAGATTGGCGACAACTACGCGTTGCAGGACCTGCTTCCGCAAGCCCTGGAGAACTATCAGAAGAGCCTCAAGATTTTTCAAGAGGAGCAGCACAAGCCCGGGATTGCGGCAACGCTCGAACGGATTGCCGCGCTCCATTCCAGACGCGGAGAATATGATCTGGCAGTTACCACGTCACGCCAGGCGCTGGAGTTAGCCGAAGCGCTGGACGATCCTTCACAGCTCTCCCGCATCCAGACCACGCTGGGCCAGGCCTGCCTGGCGGCGCACCAGTACGATCAGGCGCGTTTCGCGCTGGAGGCCGCCATTTCCAATATTGAAAAGCTGCGCACGCAGGTCGCGGGAACGGAACGCGATCGGGAGCGATTCTTCGAAAGCCGGCTGAATCCTTACCACTCCATGGTGGAGTTGCTGATTCAGCAGCACGACTTCCAGGGAGCGCTTAGATTTGCTGAACTGGCCAAGGCCCGGGTGTTGTACGAGATTCTAGGCAAAGGCAAAGAGCGGATCACCGGAAATATGAGCGCGGAGGAGCGCAGGCAGGAGCAGGCTCTGAGTCAGACGCTCGTCACGCTCAATTCGCAACTGGAGCAGGAGCGGCTGCAGCGCCATCCAAGCAGCGTCCTTTTGTCGAATCTGGAAGCACAGGTGAAGAAGGCCAGGCTTGCCGAGGAAGCGTTCGAGACCGCGGTGTATGCTGCGCACCCTGAGCTGAAAGTCCAGCGTGGAGAGAGCCAGCCGGTTTCGCTGGAAGAAATCGGCAGCCTGATGACCGACGCCTCGACGGCATTTTTGGAATATGTGGTAACGCGGGAGCGGACTTACCTTTTTGTTCTTACGCCGGACTCAGGTAGTGGCGGGAACGCACTTTCTGGAGTGCATCTCAACGTATACCCGATTGCAATCAGGAGCCGTGAGCTTGCGCTGAGCGTAGCGGGATTCCGCGACAGGCTGGCCCGGGATGCGCTGGATTTTCGGACACAGTCGCGCCAACTTTATAATCTGTTGCTCGGACCTGCACAGAAGGAGCTTGCCGGTAAGAAAACTCTTTGCCTGGTTCCCTCCGGACCACTTTGGGAACTTCCCTTTCAGGCGCTGGTGTCCGCTGGAAGCCATTATCTGCTGGAGGAGCATGCCGTGTTTTATGTCCCATCGCTCAGCGTTCTGCGCGAGATGCGGAAGAAGAAACAGGCGGCTGGTTCTGAAACCAGCATGGCTGCGGGTGAGCGCGATGCAGACATCAACGCTTCCGATGTGCTGCTGGCGGTCGCGAACCCTGATCTGGCAAATAGCGCCGGGCTGCGGACGAACGTTGATGCACTGTATGCACCACTACCGGAACAGGAGCAATTAGTCAGAACCCTCGCACAAATTTATGGCCCCAAAAATACGAAGATACTGACTGGCAAAGCCGCAAGAGAAGAAGCAGTCAAGACTCTGGCCGGCAATTACAAGATCCTCCATTTTGCGACGCATGGAATACTCGATGACGATGATCCTCTCTACTCCGGACTGCTGCTGAGCACGGCAAGCAAAGAGGAAGACGGATTTCTTGAGGCGCGCGAGATCATGCAAATGGAATTGCGCGCAAGCGTAGCTGTGCTTTCCGCGTGCGAAACCGCCCGAGGAAAAATTCACCAGGGTGAAGGCGTGATGGGCATGTCGTGGGCACTCTTTGTTGCGGGAACGCCCACCATTCTTGTCAGCCAGTGGAAGATTGACTCCGCCAGCACCGCGCGGCTGATGACGGTCTTTCATCGTGCGCTCGCGAGTGGAATGCTGCAGAGCCAACTCCCGACGAGCAAGGCCGCTGCCCTGATGCATCCACGCACCACTTATCGCCTGTTGAGATCGCAGGCCTCAGGGAAGGAGCTGCGAACGAACACTGCTGAGGCCCTTCGGCAAGCTGCGTTAAGACTGATGGCCGAGCCAAGGTATGCTCATCCATTTTATTGGGCAGGATTTGTAGTGGTCGGCGACGGCTTCTGAGGCCCCCATGAGCGCACGTCGCTGAGTAGCTTCGCTGGCAACTGCGATTGTGAGTTCTCTTTCACTAACTCTTCCAGTTCGCGTTCAGCATCCAGCCGCAGGCCTTCACGCGCATACAGAATGCCCAGCGCGAGGTGGGAGTCCGGCGCCAGCGCCCTCACTCGTTGCAAATCGGCTGCGGCTTCGGAATTCAGCACCCTGAACTCAGCCCTGGGAGCGGGCGCTGCCGGAACAGTGATCTGCTTTGAGCCTTTTCTCGCCGTGACCTGCCAGAAGTAAGTTTTGCCCGGCCGCAGTGGTACCGACACACGCCATTCTGTTCCCGGTTGAAATGGACTCCGGGCCACTGGCCGGAATTGGGGATCGAAAATCGCCACGCTGTAGGCCGATGCCCCGCGCAGCGGCTGCCAGCGCAGCGTGGGTTGTTCTTCAGCAACAACCGTGGCCACAGGACTCACCAGCCCAAATTGCGGCGCACCGCCACTCTTCCCCATCAATTTGATCGCGGGTTCGGTAAGATCACTCAGGACCTGGGGTTTGGACAACGTGGCGCTGGCAAGGGCATCGCGCACTGCGTTCCTCTCGGTAGGCTCGAGTCGCTCGAGGCCCGCGAGTGTGCCGTCTTTGTCCAGGGTAACCTCGGTGTTTCCGTCCTGTAACCGAAGAACAATCGAACGATCGCTGCCGGCTTTCTGAGCGAGCTGATCGGTGCTCGTGTTTTTGTGACGCCATGTTCCCCAGAAGAAAACCAGGAACACTAGAAGAACCGCGGCAACGGCCACGCGGGCAGGCCAACCGAAAGCAGGTCTGCGCCAGAAATGCGCCCAGCCGTGGCGCTCAGACGCAATCTCTTTCGGGACTGGATTCCGGGCGTTCACCAGAGCTTCGGCCTGGCTACGGCATGCAGCGCAGCCCTCCAGATGGCTCTCAAAGATGGTTCTATCAGCTTCATCCATTGAGCCACTCGAGTACTGCTGCAACTCAGGCATCGAGAGATGGAAGCCTTCCTCCTCTGGGAGGAGAAGCGCCTCTACCAGCCGGTCAGGAACGATGCTCGGGTCCCTGTCTCCATAAACGCGGTCGAGACAATCGTGGCAGGCAGCCAAATGGCGCTCCCACATTGCCTTTTCAGACGCGCTCATCCGCCGCAGGCGGAATTGCTCAACCTGCTGTTCGTTTAAATGTTGTTGTCCATCGTCCATCTGTCGCCTGGCTTCCTCTATTCAATGCCGTAAACTGTCCGGTTTTCTTACCTTTGACCGGAGGCTCTCGACGAACTTTTTTCCCGCGACTGCATGCGCCGCGCAAGCCGTTCGCGGGCTGTTTTCCGCAAATTGATGACTTGTTGCCGGGTGATTCCCAGAAGTTGCGCAATCGCGGAGTCTTCAATCGGAAGTTGATTCCACAGTTCCGCAAAGCGGTCATCGCTGATGCCAACGAGTTCGGCAATCTCGCTCTTCGAGGCGATTCCCAGGTAGGGCAAGAACGCGATCACACTGTCACTGTCGGCGTCGCGCAGATTCAGCAGCAAGGCCGCCCTCTGTAGAGCCGGCAGGCTGCATACTTCCTCCCACAGCCTGCGGAGGTGGCGCTGCCGGTCGATGGCAGCATCGACGGGCGGAGCTGGATTGGCCAGAACCTCACTCAGCATCCGATCCTGATCATACGATTCCAGCGGACGGTCCTTAATGCACCTGACCTCGGCCACGATCACGACCAATCTGTCCAGCTCAAGGGGCCCACCGGCCCGCACAAAGATTTTTTCCAGCAGCTCGGTGAGCGAAGCCTGCGGTAATTGATCAACCCCTTCGGGAAACAGCGCCCGCACATCTCGCGGTTCTGCCGACCGGGCGCCAGCTTGTGCTGTGGGAGCGCCTGCCGTCGTACTCATGCCACAGATCCACTTGCCTCTCTCATTTTCCCGGAGCATGAACTGCGGATTCTGCTTCAATTGGTAGCGCAGTGCGTTCTTCAAGCGCCAGCGCTCAGGATGCTTACTTCGAAAATAATCCGCGCACGCCGAGTAGGCTTTGACCGCGACGTACTGCCGAAAGTCGCTGATGATGCGCTCGCCCTGATTCGCCTTGAGATGGCGCAGCTCGGAGATGACCAGGGCCCGAACACTCTGAGCCAGATCAAGCGCATCCTGGTTCTGCACGCTGCCATCAGATGGTCTGAGGGAGACATGGAGCTTTTGGCAGAGGGTGTTGCGAATGATGGGATCAGCAATTTCGGAAACCAGCCTGGCCAGCAATTCTTCAGTCTCGCTTGCGGCCGCGAGAAAAGGAAGCAGCAGCGAATCCATGTTCTCTGCCGGCCTGTCGGCGTGTTCAGGCACTGTTGATTCCTGCTGCATTCACAACCAACGGGATCACGCGAATCGCGGGCTCAAGAAAGACGCCTCTGTGTACCGAAAGCTTTCGACCTGGCCAACAATTCTAGCGCAACGTCTTTATCCGCCAAGCCGCGCACTCCCGGAATGATGAAGTGTATAGAAGGATGCTGGCGCAGTGGAAAGCCCGGCAGATTCGAAGCGGCTGCGCCATCGGTGCTGTTATCCGCCACATAGTATGAGACGTCAATGACGAATCCAATAGCACCTCTTGTGAGCACACGGGCGGGAGGGTTATTTGCGTCGCTGAAGGACTGAAAAAGTAGGTTGGCGCCTGCACAAAGAAATTTTTAGAATCGGTGCCTGCTGCCCGTTCACCGAAACTGTTCGCACTTAGGAATCGAAATCTTGAATCGAAAAGTTCTTGCAACTCTCCAGCACGCGCGACTCTGCAATCTTCGTAAGCTGCTCTTTTAGATATTATCGGACTGAACAAGGCAGCTTTCTGAGGATCTGAGCGTCGTCCTTGTACCCATAGATTTCCACCCGCACATTCCCGCTTTCTTTCTGGGGCGCGGTCCGCAGAATCCATGCGCCCTTGTCGTCAAGAGAGACGATATGATTAGCAATCTGTTCAACCGTAGAATTTTCAAGGACGAACGGTTTGATTCGTGCGGATTCGGAGGAGGCCAGGATATTTCCCGCATAACCTTTTTCGGGCTCAAGACTTGATTGAATATAACTGGATAGCAAGACCCCCAACCCTTGCATCGTCGTATTCATACTTTCGAACCGGGAATACTTAAGCTGGAGCACTCGATTGGGGAGTCCGCTTGTGGATATTGGCTTAACCACAAAAACGCCGTTTTCGAGCGACCAGCGGTATCCAGAATCCTGGAGCATGCTGTCCACAATCCTTTCTGCGGAAACGTCTTTCAGAGTGAGCTTCCTTTGAGGCTGGCAGAGACTGGGACTATCAGTTAACACAATGCCGATCGGCAAACGGTTCTGGAGAGAAAAGTCAACC
>Ga0126379_10002861_pt1 | contig 11066 bp, 14 predicted proteins | sample PanSoiMetPlot_24_FD_92640 | JGI IMG/M metagenome (GOLD analysis project Ga0126379, IMG submission 92640) | Tropical forest soil microbial communities from Panama - MetaG Plot_24 | ecosystem: Environmental > Terrestrial > Soil > Tropical forest > Bulk soil | place: Panama | collected 2016-02-17
CCGTTGAGCTGTCCCTCACCGACATCATGTCCAAGATCGTGGTGGACGACTGGGGCCAGTGTGCCAGCGGCAAGTTCGGGGCGCTGCGCGCGCACGTCGAGGCGGGCAAGCTGACCGCGGAAACGCTGCACGCCGAACTGGGGCAGATCGTCGCCGGGCTGCGGCCCGGCCGGGAGACCAGCCGGGAAACCATCCTGTTCTGGCACCGCGGGCTGTCCCTGTCGGACATCGCGCTCGGGCACGCGCTGCTGGCCAAGGCCGTCTCGATCGGCGCGGGACAGCGGCTCCGGTACACCTGACGCCGCCGCCCGGCGGGGTCCTGATTACCGGCGGGCGGGGTCTTGAGCGCAGACTTAAACCCGGTGGCCGCCCCCATGCTGCGGGAGGTGCTGGCCATGGGACTGACTTGGAGAGACCTCGCATCCTCGGCGATCGTCATAGCGATGGTTATGGGGTTTGCGTCGTATTTGTTCGGGACGAGCCTGGTGCTGTTCTCCACCGCCTGGGCGGCCAGCGCCGTGGAACTGGTCCTCGGGGCCGCCTGCGCGGTGATCGCGGCCGCCGACCTGCACACCCAGCCACTGCCATTCCACGGCAGGGTCTTCCGGAGAGTCACCACGGTGCTCGGCACGATCGCGCTGGTGACCGGGCTGATAGGGCTGGCGGCAGACAGCGGGCAGGCACTGGAGACCATGGTGGTGGCGACGGTCTTCTTGTGGCTGACGGCTACCATCTGGCACGTGCTCTCCATTGGAGAGGAGCCGCAGTGAGCCAGCCGGACCCGGGCACACAGGACGCGGACCCGCCCGGCGCGGATCCCCCCCACGCCGTCTCGCCCGACACGGGCATGCCAGGCACGGGCCTGCGCGGCGCGGACGGCACCGTGCAATTGCTTGCCGACGTGGAGCGGCCCGCGGTGTGGACGCTGTTGATCGATGGGATTCTGCAATCCGAGGTTGACCTCGAAGATCCATGGCACCTGGAGATCGAGTACATGCGCCGGCTGGGTCACCTCATCGACCTGGCCGCGCCGGCCGGGGTGCCGCTCCGGGTGCTGCATCTCGGCGGCGGAGGGCTGACGCTGGCCAGGTACGTGGCCGCCACCCGGCCGGGCTCGCGGCAACTGGCGGTGGAATCCAACGCGGTGGTGGCCTCGCTGGTCAGCCGGCGGCTGCCGCTGGACGAGCCTGCGACCGGCGAGGTCGGCGTCCTGGTGGCCGACGCGCGGGCCGCGCTGGAACAGTTGCCCGCCGGTTCGTTCGACGTGCTCGTGGTGGATGTGTTCGCCGCCGCGCAGACGCCCGCCCACCTGACGTCGCTGGAGTTCACGGTCGCCGGAGCCAGGGCGCTGGCGCCATCGGGAATCTACGCGGTCAATGTCGGCGACGGGCCACCGCTGGCCCACGCACGCGGCCGGGTAGCCACGGTGCGCTCGGTGTTCCCGCACGTTTGCGTGCTGGCGGAGCCCCCGGTGCTGGACGGCCGCAGGTTCGGCAACCTGGTGATCGCCGCGTCGGACCGCGAGCTTCCGGTCAGCGGGCTGATCAGGCGGACCGCGGCCGACCCGTTCCCGGCGCGGCTGGTGGACGGTGCCGCGCTGGACCGGTTCGTCGCGGGCTGCGCGCCGATCATGGATGCGCACGCCGAACCGTCACCGGCCATGCCACCGGAGGTCTACGCCTAGCCTGCGATCGCGCCGAGACCGCGGCGCGCTTGGAGCGCGGCCGATGCCGCTCGGGACATGATGGCTCGGGAACCATTAATGCTCGTCGGCCAGGGCCACGTGCTTGACCGTGCCCAGGCACGTCCACCCCGACGGCAGCACCGGCCGCCGCAGCTGCTCGTCGGACAAGCCGTCCAGGATGCCGGGCACAGGGTGGCGCTGCTGGTCGAGGCAATCCCGCAGTAGCTCGGCCTCTTCGTCCATCGGCCGGTAACCCTCGCAACTGGACCGGCCGCCGAAACGCAGCCGCAGCGTATGGGCACACTAACGCGCCGGCGCCCGGGGCATGCTCAGGCCTCGGCGGGCACGGCGGCCGGCTGGTCTTTCCCGAGCGGGTGGTCCGGCTGACGCCGGTACCGGGTGAACGCCGGTAGCGCAAGGCCGATCACGATGGCACCCGCGATGGTCGCCAGCCCGCCGGACAGCGCGCTGATCACCGGCGTGGTCAGTGATCCCAGGGCACCGGCCTCCAGGTTGCCAAGTTGCGCGCCGCCCGCACCGATGACGTAGTCGGCCGCCATGACCCGGCCGCGAAGCCGATCGGGGGTGGCTGCGGCGACGATGGCCCCGCGGAACACCACGGTGAAGGCGTCCGCGGCGCCGGCGACGGCCAGCAGGGCGAGTGCCAGCCACAGGCGGGGAGCAACCGCGAACCCGGCGAAGGCCCCGCCCCAGACCGCGACCGTGCAGAGCATCGCCCGGCCCTGGCGCGTGATGTGCCCGAGCGGCCCGGAGAAGGCCGCACTGGCCAGGCCGCCGACGCCGATGGCGGTGAGGAACAGGCCGAGCGTGCGCGGGTCGCCGCCGAACCGCTCGGCGTTGATCACCGGGAACAGGGCCACCGGCAGGGCAAAGACCGTGGCGTTGAGGTCGGCGAGAAAGGCACCGGCGATCACCTGGCTGCGCCGGATGAAGCCGATGCCCTCGGCGACCGCGCGCGGGCCCGGCCGGGTCGTGCCGCCCGACGGCCGCATCGTGGGCAGCCTGGCGATCCCGTACAGCGCGGCGGCAAAGCTGACTGTGTCGGTGAGGTAGCACGCGCGCAGCCCCAGGTGCGGCGCGGCCGCGATGAGGCCGGCCAGCGCGGGCCCGGCGGTCAGCGTGATCTGGAAGCTGAGCCGGTCCAACGCCAGCCCGGCGGCAAGCTGGCTGGCCGGCAACAGCCGGGGGATGAACGTGCTGCGCGCCGGGCGGTCGACGGCGTTGAGCGAGGCCTGCAGCGCGACGAGGGCGTAGAGCAGCCAGAGCACCCGCAGCCCGGTGAATGCCTGGATGGCGAGCGCCGCCGACACCACGGCCAGGCCGCCGCTGGTGATCAGCGCGAGCGTGCGCCGGTCCACCGCGTCGGTGACCGGCCCGCCCAGCAGCCCCACGGCGAGGGTCGGCACCATCTGCGCGACTCCGATGGCGCCGACGGCGAACGGTGAGCGGGTGATCTCGTAGACCTGGAGCATGACCGCGAACGCGGTCAGGGCGCTGCCCACCGAGGACAGGGTCGTGCCGGCCCACAGCCGCCGGAACGCGGCAGACTCACGCAGCGGGGTGATGTCCGCCAACAGCCGGTATCTGCCAGGCACGGGTTCAGCCCTCCTCGCGGTGCTGCTCTCCTCGCGGTGCTGCCAGGGCGGGGGTGTGGAGGCGTACCGGATCCCCTGTCCACCACGCAGCATTGTAACATCACTTATATAAGTCCTGTTATAATTAGCGCATGACCGGCGCCGTTCCCGACCCGACCGAGCAGAGCCGATGGCGGCCGTTGCGGCTGTTGCAGGCGGCGATCGACGCAGACATTGCCCGCATCTACGCCGAGGCGCAGATCGGCGGGCTCAAGCCCAGCTTCGTCATGGAATTGCTCCGGCTGCGCGCCCGCGGGCCCATGACGATCACCGAGCTGGCCAGGTCGGTGCAGCTGACCCATTCGGCCGAGAGCCAGAAGGTGGCGGCGATGCGCGCCGCGGGCTGGGTCCGTACCACGGCCGGCCCCGATGCGCGCAGCAAGAAGGTGACGCTGACCGCCAAGGCGGCCCGCGTCGCCGACCGGCTGGCGGCCGAATGGCGGGCCACGGAGGCCGCCCTGGTCGAAATCGAGGCGGAGATCCCCTACCCGCTGAGCCAGGCCGTCACCGACATCGAGGGCGCGCTGCAGCGCAAGAGCTTCCACGACCGGATCGCGGAGAAGCTGGCCGGCGACCCGGCTTGGAACCGAGCGAACGGCGCTGCCGGAGCGGCGCGTAGCCGCCCCGGCAGCGCGTGAGGTCACGTCCCCGGCGTGCCGCCAGAGCCCGTTGATTACTGGTTCTGGTACGCCTGCATGGACAACGGGTGGCCCGGCGGAAGGATCAGCGGGGCGCCAGCGCGTTCCGTTGCACTTTTTTGCTGGGCCAGCTGCGAGTCGGGCGTGGCGTAGAGCACGTGGACGCTGGCGTTGCCGCTGCCGCGCTTGTCCACGGGCGCGACCGCGGCGGGGTTGCCCTGCTGGTCGGTGACCCACAACTGGAAGTCGTCGTACTTGAACAGCTGAATGTCGGTGATGGGCGTGGGGTAATGGTGCACTCCAGCGAGCTGGCCGTTCGCTGCCGCGGACGGCGCCTGTGCCCCCGCCGCGGGTGGCGCCTGTGCCCCCGCCGCGGGTGGCGCCTGCGCCCCGGGCGCGGGCGCGGCGGCAGGCGCAGCCTCCGCCCCGGCCGCTGGCGCCGCGCCGGCGGGCAGCACGCCGGTGTGGACGCTCGGGTGGAGCGGCACGCCCGCGTTGAAGATCGAGTCGGTCCACTTGGCCACGCCGGCCGCGTCCTTGATGGGTGTGTCCAGCAGGCCATCGGGATCGAGTTGCTGCTTGAGCTGCGGCGCGACGAGGTCATACAACCGCTTGGCGTTTTGCCGCAAAAGGTCTACTTTGGCCGGCTCTGCGCAAAATTGGGCCGACCATTCGATCCCGGCCTGGTTGCGGACCATGAACCAGCCCTGGCTGTCTTGCAGCCACAACGCACCGCCGTGGTGGTCTTCGTAAGGTCCTTCCCCGTAGATCAGCCCGGTCGCCTGCGCGGCGATCTTGTTCATCTTGTTCTTGGCCGCCACGTACTCGGGGGAATCCTGGCGTGCCGGGTGGTTGGCCACGTCGATCGCCCACGGATGCGACTCGGATTCAGGGTGAATGGATTCTGGACTAGTCATGACAATCTCCCCTCCCTGGTGAGCGAAGATTATCGGTGCCAGCGCGGCCGGCCGACTAAGCCAGGGCAAAGAAACGGCCGGCCAGCGAGGGAAGGCGGGCCCGCTAGGGCAGATCGTCGGCCAAGAAGGGGCGCTCCGGCCAGTAGGGCCACTCCTCGAACCAGGTGCAACGGCCGTCGTCGTCTAGCCGGATCACCCACAGGTCGCGGAATTCCTGGCGAGACGGATCCCCGTACCGGACCTCGGCCCGGACCACGGCCACCGGCCCGTCGACCGCGAGGATCTCGGTGGCCAGGGTGAACGCCTCGTCGGGGCCTTCCCGTTCCGCCTCCCACATTCGCGCTATCGCGTCCAGGCCGGTGACCGGCAGTTCGTAGGGGGATTGCAGATAGCCGGCGTCCGCGGTGAACAGATCGGCGAGGCTGCCGGTGCCAGCCGACCGCCAGGCGGCCTCGTACCCGGTCAGCCACTCGCTCACCTTGCCGCGATCGGTCACCAGCCCATGCTGCCGCACGACGCGGCGGCCAGGAAGAAGTACGCCCGATCCCGGGCCTGCTCAGGTGGCGATGGACCGGGTGACGCCCGCTGGCCGCTCTGGGCGGCAGAGCTTGGCGCGCAGCAGGTCCAGGTCGTCCTGGCCGAAGCCGCGCCCGGCCAGCCACCGGGTGACCCCGCCGTACCGGATGCGCACCTGCTCCAGGAACATCGCCATCGTCTGCGGGCGTGGCCGGTGCTCCTCGGCGGGCTTGCTGTTGATATCGGCCGCGTAGGTGGGTGACCTGCCCAGGCGCGCCACGATCCCGGCGATGCGCTCGCCGGTGGCGGCGTAGTCGGCGATCACGTCCTGCGGGCGGACGCCAACGGCGGTGAGCACGAGCGCCACCACCACCCCGGTGCGGTCCTTGCCCGCGGCACAGTGGACCAGAGCCGCCCCGTCCGCCTCGGCGACGCTGTGCAGCGCGGCCACCACCTGACCGGGGCGATCCTCCAGGTAGCCCAGGTAGTGCCCGACCAGCGGATCGGCCGGGTAGCGGGACCGGTCCAGCTCGTCCCGGTCCCGGGTCAGGAGCACGTCGGCGACCACATCGGTGGCCGATCCTTGTTCCGACAGGATCGGGTGGTGCGCGTGCCGGACACCCGCCACGGCGTCGAGTGGCGCCGGGCCCTCGGCTACCAGTTCAGCCGTGCTGCGCAGGTCCACGACGGTTGTCAGGCCGATCCCGCCGACCAGCCTGGCGACGTCGGATGGCGAAAGTTCCTGCAGGTTGTCCCCGCGCAGCAGCCGGCCGACCACCGTCTCGTCACCGTCCTGCGTGGCCAAACCGCCCAGGTCCCGTACGTTGGCGGCGCCCTCAAGCTCGATCCACGGCATGACTTCATCCTGACAGCGCCGGGTGCGGGGCCGGGGAACCTGGCGCGGGACTGCGGGTAATAGCAGGTGTACCGGGCCCGGGCGCCGGGGCGGCCGGATGCTGGGTGCGCCGGTCAGTCGCCGGAACGGATGTCGTAGTCGTCCTCGTCCACCACGTGAACCGCCGCCTCTTCGGCCGTGGCCGCGCCGCCGTCGATCCCGGCGTCGTGCGCGACGAGATCGGCCTCGGTGTCCGCATGAGCGCCCTCGTCGTCGGCCACCAGCCGGCCCGCGCGCGCATCTGGGCCGTCATCCAGCAGCAGCCCGTCCAGGTCCTCGTCCGCCACGTCCGGGTCGTCGACGACGTCCTCAAGCGTTTCGTCATCGTCATCGAAGGGTGTGTCGGGCTCTTCTTCAGCGAGCTGATCGTCGAGTGACTCGCCGGCCTGCTGCTCTCCGGCCGTGGTGCCGAACCGCACCCCGGCCGACCACCGTTCCGGGGGGGCGACGCCCTGGTCCAGCGGATCGTCACCGGGATCCCCGATGAGCGTGTCGGAGGCGTCCTCCACCTCGTAGTCTTCAAGATCGGCGGACTCGTGCCGGGTCTCGTCAGGCATCGCTTATGTTCCTTCCGGCGGCCGCGCCTGCCGTGACCGCAACTAGGTATCGGTGGCAGCCGGGATCCACTCTCCCCCAACCGCCATGCCCTCCATACCAAGAGTCAACCACCGCGCGGTCTACGCTCGTGCCGGTGGTTGCTCGCGAGGAGGGATGGACCGGCCCATGACGTTTCTGCTGCCGTCGGCGGACGGGGTCGCCGACGAGGTTGCCCGGCGGCTGCCGCAGGCCTCGATCGCGCGATTCGAAGAGGACGGCTACTCCCTGGACGACGTCGACTTCTACTGCCTGCCCTACATGGGAGACGGCCCGAGCATCGCGATGATCGCGCGGATGCCACGGCTACGGGTGCTGCAGAGCCTGTCCAGCGGTGTCGACAACGTCCTGGGTTCCGTGCCTGACCAGGTGACCTTCTGCAACGGGATCGGGCTGCACCATGAGGAGGGCACCGCCGAGCTAGCGGTCAGCATCATCCTTGCCAGCCTGAAGCACATTCCGGTCTTCGCGCTGCAGCAATCCCGGCGCCAGTGGCATCACCTGCGCACCGACAGCCTGGACGGCAAGCGGGTCCTGCTGGTTGGCTACGGCCGCATCGGGCAGGGGATCGAGCAGCGGCTCGCGCCCTTCGGCGCCCAGATCACCCGGACCTCCCGCACCGCCCGCGACGGCGTAGCAACGCTGGCGCACCTGCCCCGGCTCGCCGCGGACGCGGACATCCTCGTCGTGTGCATCGCGCTGACTCCCGGCACCACCGGACTGATCAGCGGTGAGGTGCTTGCCGCTCTCCCCGCCGGGGCGCTGGTCGTGAACGTGGCTCGCGGCCCCATCATCGATGCGGCCGCCCTGGCCGGGCACCTGGCCGACGGGCGGCTGCGGGCGGCGCTGGACGTCACCGACGTCGAGCCGCTGCCCGCCGACCGCCCCGAGTGGGCCATGCCCAACGTTCTGATCACCCCGCACGTCGGCGGCGACACCTTCGTGTTCGCCCAGCGCGCATCCCGCTTCGTTGCCGACCAGGCCGAACGGTACGTCAAGGGCCAGCCGCTGGCCAACGTCGTCAAGCCAGCAGCCGAGCGAGGTTAGCGGCTGGCCCGGCCGGGTTAAGCTCAGCGTCCGGGGAGCGATGATTGTCAGCTCGAGTTTGGCGGGTCGCGGCCTGGGAGCGGGAGGGGGCGGACCATGACGTCGTTTCGCGGGCGAGTTCGCCGCTGGCGCGAGGACAAGCCTGGCGGGCTTGCGGTGATTGATATTCCTCCCGAACTGGTCGCCGAACTGGGCGGGCGTCGCCAGATGCGGATGACCGGCTCGCTCAACGGCGTCAGCTTCACCGGGAGCACAATGCTCGTCGCCGGCGGTGGCTTCTGCGTCGGCGTCAGTCGTGCGGCGCTCCAGACATCGGGCCTTTCCGTGGGCGACGACGTCGAAGTTCGGCTTGAGCGCGCATAACGGGGAGCGGCCTGTGTGACATGTTGGCTGGCCGTGGCTGGAGATCCGGGATGCTCCCCGCGGACCAGGCGGGTGAGCGCAGCGAAGAACCCCGCCAGCAGCATCCGCCCACGATGGCCAGCAGTGCCGCCACATACAGCTGGCCGGTGTGAGCCCGCAGCACCTGCGCCAGGTGCGGTGCTCGTTGTCGGCAGCGGCGCCTCGGGATGCCAGATCGCTGTCGAGCTGCTGCCGGACACGCTAACCAGACGCCGGCGCGAGTCTCGACCGCCCGGACCTAGCGCGGAACAGCGCAGTGCGAGCACGCCACCGGCTGTCACGGTCCCGACAGAGACTGCCGCCGGGCGCAGCTGAGTGCCCTACCGGTAGACGCGGCGCCGGCCTCGTCCCATGCCGGTCATGCGGAGCACGAGCAGCACCACGATCGCGCCGAGGATCGAGCCGAGGATGCCGGCGAGGTGGAACTTATGCGGTGCCAGCCGGTGGTACTGGATCAGGTTCCAGAGGAATCCGCCGACGAATGAGCCGGCGATGCCCAGCAGGATCGTGCCCAGGATTCCCATGGGGTCGCGGCCCGGCACCACCAGCCGGGCGACCGCCCCGGCGGCCAGGCCGATCAGGATCAGAATGATGATGAATGTCACCATGGCCGCCTAGCTACCGCGAATCCGGCAAATCATGCACGGCCCGCCCGGCAGGCACCGGCGAGCGCCACCCAGCCGTCGCCGGGACGCAGACAGCCAGGCCGTCACCCTTCAGATGCGGTCCCATCCGGCAGATTCGTAGGCCCCGGTCAGCGTGGCAAGCAGCGTGTCATCCACCGGCAGGCTGAGGTCGTCGATCTGGCCGACCGGCGCGATGCCACGGGAGTTGGTGACGAACCCCGCGCGGAACGAGCGCAACCCGGCGGTATCGACCTCGATGCGCCGCGACGCCACACGGACCGAGGCATCACGGGTCCCCGCGCCCAGGGCGTGCCGGATGTGATCACATACCTTGACCACGTCCAGCCCGATACCGAACAGCTCCAGGTTCGCGGCGTCAAGCCGGGCCAGGTGCAGGCCGAGACCACGGACGCGCCGGTCCCTGACCTGCATCGCGGTGAAATGGCCGTAGCCGTCTGGCGCGGCAGCACTCAGCCGCTCTACCGTGGCGGGCGCGCCGTCGATCTCAATGCGCCGCACGGGAGCCCTGGCTGTCATCCCACGTACGGTACCGATGGTCGGCCGCATCACCAGCAGCCCTTCTCCCCCGCCAGCAACCCCCGGATGGCGTCCATGTGGCCGACGTGCCTGGCGGTCTCCTCGACCATGTGGATCAGTATCCACCGCAGGGTCGCGGCGGCGGCCCGGAAGCCGGGGTGCTTGCCGACGTCATCCAGCGAATGGGCGGCGACTATCTCGTTCGACATCGCGCACTGGCGCTCGTAGTCCGCCAGGAGCTGGGCGAGTGGCCGGCCGGGGACCACCGGGCCGGCGCCCTCGGGACCATCGTTGAATTGCGGCCCGGCGGCCGGGCGGCCCAGGAAGACAACCTCGAACCAGCAGCGCTCGGCCCAGCGCAGATGGGACACGGTACCGGCCATCGTCATCCGGGGTGCGGCGGGGAGGACGCGGCGGCGTGCGTCCGCGTCGGACAGCTCCTCGCACTTCGTGTGCACGATCGCGCGCTGCAGGTCGAGCCAGCCGACCAGCTGGGTGCGCTCATCGGCCACGAACGGCGGCCGCCGGCGAACGGGCGTCATACCCCCCGACGCTAGCCAAACCGGGTCATATCAGGCACCTGTATTTCCATCGCGGCCCTGGTCAGCGGGGCTGCCGCGGGGGGCGGGCAGGACCGGGCGCCCGCCGGTACAGTGCCCGTCCGGCTGGCCGGCACGCCGCCCGGGCACCAGATTCCCGCCCGCCCGAACCCTTAACGGCGCAAATTCGCCAGCCAGAAATACCGGCTAATTCCCGGCCCTACGATTGCGGCGGCGCGACGTCACGTCTTATATGTCTGAAACACTCATAAAATACGCAATAGCGGGGTCGAGGTAATCCCCGCCCGCCGCGGGGCCCGGGGTATCCCGTAAAGGCACCCGGCGGGACCCGTTCGCCGTCGATGCGGCCCAGGCCCCGCCGGGGTGACGGTACGGCTAGATCCTTCCTAGGTCAGGCGTGGACGGTGAAGTTGGCGGTCAGGCTGGCCGGCGTGCCGATCTGCACCTGGTAGGCGCCGAGTTCCACCTGCGGGCTGCCGGAGCCGCTGATGTCGCCGGGCGTGACGGCAAGCTGCGAGACGCGGAAGGCGACGTTCACCGTCTTGGTCTGCCCCGGGGCCAGCGTTACCCGGGTGAACCCGACCAGCCGCTGGTTCGGGACGACCACCGCGCTGACCGGCTGGTGGACATACACCGGCACCACATCCGTGCCGGCCACGCTGCCGGTGTTGGACACGGTGAACCTGGCGGTCACCGTGCCGTTACGGGACACACTGGCGGGCGCCGACAGGCCGGTGACGTTGAAGGTGGTGTACGACAGCCCGTAGGCGAACGGGTAAAGCGGGTTGTAGCCACTGCCCTGGCCGAAGTTGGTGCCGGGCAACTGATCGAAGAACTTCGGCTGATCGCCGAGCGGTGACGGCGCTCCGCCGTTGAAGTCCCCGCCCGGCGTGGCCGCGTCGGACGGCCACGTCACGGGCAGCTTGCCGCTCGGGTCCACCTTGCCGAAGATGACGTCGGCCACGGCCTGCCCGGCTTCGGTGCTCCCCTGGTAG
>Ga0126379_10002862_pt1 | contig 11065 bp, 5 predicted proteins | sample PanSoiMetPlot_24_FD_92640 | JGI IMG/M metagenome (GOLD analysis project Ga0126379, IMG submission 92640) | Tropical forest soil microbial communities from Panama - MetaG Plot_24 | ecosystem: Environmental > Terrestrial > Soil > Tropical forest > Bulk soil | place: Panama | collected 2016-02-17
CACCGGACGGCAAGCTCGCTGGGATCGGCTCGCTGATCGTCGGCGATGCGGCGGCCGGGGTTCCCGGCAACATGTTCGTGCCGATCGACAAGCTATTGCCGGTAATGGGCGATCTGATCGCGTTCGGGCGGCCCGCCTCGCCCGCCCTTGGCTCGGCGCCAATCTTCAGGACGTCGACGGCGCGCTGGTCGTACGGCGCGTCGCGCCCGACGGTCCGGCCGAGGCTGCGGGCCTCCGGCACGGTGAACAGGTGACCGCGATCGACGGTTCCCCGGTGCGCGATCTAGCCGATTTGTATCGCAAGTTGTGGGAGCGCGGCGAGGCGGGCGTCATGATCGAGCTCACCGTGGCGCGCCGCGGCGAGAAGCGCGATGTTGCGGTCAAGACCACCGACCGCTACCGCTATCTCAACCTCAACACGACGTATTGACTGCTTGTCGCCGCCGTAAATCATCATGCCGCCGCTTCGATCGGAGTCGAGGCGGACTTGGGTAGCGGAAGGAAAATCCGAAATTCGCTTCCTTTCCCAGGCTGGCTGTCGATCTCAATCCACCCGCCATGATCGGTTACGATGCCGTGAACGACGGACAGCCCCAACCCGGTACCCTCGCCGACGTCTTTGGTCGTGAAGAAGGGCTCGAATATCCGATCCCTGGTCTCGGCATCCATACCGGGGCCGGTGTCCGCGACCCGAAGAAGAATGGCGCTTCCGCCGGCGCCCTTTGAGCGGTCATCCGCCAATGAAACGCCGATCGTGATCGTCCCCTGCTCATTGCCAATTGCTTGCCGGGCATTGGTCACCAGATTGACGATGATCTGTTGGAGCTGACCGGCATCGGCGAGCACCGGCGGGATGGCGTCGATTTCTTCGTTGATCAGAACCGTCGCGGGGATGGTCGCGCGCAGCATCTGAAGGCATTGGCGGGTCGTCACGGCAAGATCCACCTTCGCCTTTGTCGTCTCCTGCTTGCGGCTAAACGCGAGGATGCGCTGTACGAGGTCGCGGCCATGCCGGCTTGCCTGGACGATAGTAGCCAAATCTTCCCGTTCGCTGCTTCCCTCTGGCATTTGTTCGACTAGCAGCTGCGACAAAGCCAGGATCGGCACTAACGTATTGTTGAGATCATGTGCGATGCCGCCAGCGAGTGTGCCGACCGCTTCGAGCTTTTGCGAATGGAACAGCTGGCGTTCGAGTTCTCTTTGCCGCTCCTCGGCGGCCCGCACTTCGGAAACGTCCCTGATCGTGCCAATACGGCGGAGCGGATTACCGTCATCATCAAAGATCACTTCAAGCTCTGCATAGATCCATTTGATTGAGCCGTCGGGGCACCGAATGCGATACGTCAGGGGCGCCACTGGGCGGCCCTCTTCGGAAGCGATCATCGAGGATTCATAAGCTGCGCGATCCTCTGGGTGGACGAGCGTAAGAAACTCGTCCCTGGACGGCGGTTGGCTACTCGGGTCCATCTCGAATATCCGATAGTGCTGGTCCGACCAGGTGACTTCTCCGGTGCGGAGATCGCGTTCGAAGCTGCCGATTTTGGCCAATCGCTGAGCGCGATTGAGATTGTCCTGATTTCGCCGGAGCTGGTCTTCGGTCGCCTTCAATTTGGTGATGTCGATATGCAGCCCCGCACTGCCGCCATTTTGCATGCGCCGCTCGCAAACCATCACGCACCGCCCGTCTGCAAGCCGCTGCTCAATGGCCCCAGCAGGATGCTCATGCGCATAGATCCGGTCGGCGAGCCATTCCGGTTCGCATCCGATCGCCTCGGCAAAGCGGCCGGCATCGAGCGCGGCCCACATAATTTCCTCGAACGGCGTTCCTGGAGTCATCAGGTGCGCGGCTTCCGGGTAGAGTTGCCGATAGGGCTCGTTGCTCATAACGAAGCAATCGCTGCTGTCGTAAATGACGAGGCCTTCCGGAATGCTGTCGACAGCGTCGTGCAAGGTTTGCTGCACTGCACGCAGTTGCTGCTCGATTTCCCGGCGCAGAGCAACGTCGGCTTCCAAACGATGATTGGCCTCCTGCAGCTTGCCTCTCTCGGTAGTCAGCTCGATCTCTTGCTCGGTGCGGTGACCGATCTCACGCATGAGATAGACGGCGAGGCCAGCCAGCAATATCGTCGCCACTCCGGCTATAGTGGCGATCATCACTGCGTGCTCGCGAGACGCCGCCGGCGCATCGTGAACCATCGTCCACACAGCTAATATGATCACAGTGCTGACGGAGCTGATCCCAAGCCTTAGAATTCTGGCGCGGCGTCGCGGGTCGCTGACGGTCAGGATGCGCAAATCGGCGTGCTCCAAATAGCCGGCTCAATGGAGCGCGTCGAAGTTAATTATTGGCTCAAGCCCAAATAGAAACGGGCTTGAGTGCCCCAGCTCAGCTGCGCCACTCGAGGGTCCGGGGCTCGACCGGGTTGCGGAAGGGCCGGCCTTCGGCCTGAGCGCGACGGTATTCGCGTTTGAGCCGGTAATACCATTTCGCCTGTGTATCGGCGTCGTCGATCAGGGTGAGCGGCGGATTGAAGCGCAAGCCCTCTTGCTGACGCTCCATGATATCGCGGTCCTGGTGCAAGAACGCCCGAACATAACGGCGCAGAATGGGCTTCAGCACATCGAGCCAGGGCGAAGTCCAGTAGACGCAGTGGTTGATCTGGGTCATCCGGTTGGCGATAGGGGTGAGCGCGGTCAGGTTGCACACCAGGTGCCGGCCGGCGCGAATTTGCTCGACACGGACGCTCGGTAACCGAAAGACAATCTCTGTCTCCGGAATTCCGCCGAGAAGCCGATAGGCGCGCGAATTTTCGGACGGCCGGTGGCGGCTCATCGTGAACCCGAACGGCGAAGGAGCAAACGCCTTGGCCTTTGGATGGATCGACCGCTGCGAACGCCACCACCAGGCGCTATGAACAAAAGGCCCATGCGCCGGGTCCATCAGCCCGATGACCGCATGATCGATGGCGCCGCCAAAGGCGACGCTCTCGATCAGGTTGGGGGCGCATCCGTCGAAGCCCGCGAGGTGCGGAATCTCCGGCGCCGCATCCGGTTTCTCGCCGAAAAAAACCCAGATATTGCCCTGCGTCTCCCGTATCTGGTAGCTGCGGGTATGGATGCGCTCGGGGGCAAACGCTTGGCCGGGCACGAGCGAGGGGATCGCGGTACAGCGCCCGCTCGTCGCGAACCGCCAGCCATGATAGCAGCACTCGACCTCGTGCCCATCGAAACGGCCTGCGCTGAGCGGCATGCCGCGATGCGGGCACAAGTCACGCAGCGCGAAAGGTGCGCCGGTCTCGTCACGGCCGATCAGGATCGGCTCCCCAAGCATGATCTTTCTCAGCATCCCTCGACGCCGCAAGCGCCGGCTCGGGACCGCGTAGTACCACGCCTCGCGCAACGGCGCGGTGTCGTCGTCGATGGCCGTCATTCCTGGATTGGCATCGTCTCTATCTGGAGCAGACGGGCTTACTATACCTCGGTTTGAGAGGCTCGCCGCCTCGCGCATGCGACCCGCTATCCTCTGACCCTCGCTCGGGCTATTTTCACGCCAACTGGCTAAATATGAAGCTGCGCCACGCCCTTGTTAACGTGATCCGAGTCATCCGACATCCCGGCCCGCAGTCGAATCACCCGCCCGGGGCGATCCTGGCGATGGGGAATTTCGACGGCCTGCATCGCGGTCACGCGGTGCTGATCGGTCGGGCTCGCGATCTCGCACGCGCGCAGGGCCGGCCCGCAGGGGTGCTGACCTTCGAGCCCCATCCGCGCAGCGTGTTCGTTCCGTCCACTGTCCCCTTTCGCCTGACCCCGTTCCGGGTAAAAGAGCGCGAACTCGCCCGGCTGGGCATCGACCTGCTCTTTGTTCAGCACTTCGATCTGGGCTTTGCGGCGAAGAGCGCTGAAGACTTTATTACCGAGGTCATCGTCGCAGCGATCGGCGCGTCGCACGTCGTTGTGGGTTGGGACTGCACCTTTGGAAACCGGCGCCGTGGCAATCCGGAAGTTTTGCGCGCCGCTGGCCAACAACATGGGTTCGGCGTGACCGTGCTCGAGCCGGTGCGTGGCGATAACGCGACCATCTATTCCTCGACTCATATCCGAGAGCTGTTGAGAGCTGGAAAGCCGCGCGAGGCGGCGGCGCTCCTCGGCCGATGCTGGGAAATTGACGGTCGGGTCGCGATCGGCGATCGGCGCGGCCGGACCATCGGCTTCCCGACGGCAAATCTGGGGCTCGACGACTATCTGCATCCCGCGTTCGGCGTCTACGCCGTGCGGGTTTCCGGTGATGGGCTCGACGACCCGCTCGGCGGCTGCACCCTCGACGGTGTGGCCAATATCGGCATGCGCCCGACAGTGGGCGGCTTGGTGCCGCGGCTCGAGGCGCATCTCTTCGACACCGAGGCGGATCTCTACGGGCGCCATTTGCGGGTGGCGCTCGTCGATTTCATCCGGTCGGAGATGAAGTTCGCCGGTCTCGATGCACTGAAGGCACAAATCGCCGCAGACGCCGAACGTGCACGCGCGATCCTTACCGCTGCCACTCCTTTTTAGTTTAGCAAGCGCTGTCACGTTCGATCTAAAGCACTGCGAAAACCCGCTATCGTATAATCGCCGTCGTGTGTCCAAAATAAAGGGATTTCCCGCTGGACGAGACCGAGAGCGTTTTTATTCCCGTGTGATCTGGCCACTGAGCGGAAAACCGGCACGCCATTATGTCTCCTGGGGGATCGAGCCCACCGGACCCGATGCCCATATTGGCCAAAGAGGCGGCGGTCAGGTTCGTTTAAGCATCTGAATTCCCGGTCATGCGGCCTTTTAGCGATTCGCGTCCTCCCCAATCTTGTGCATATTATGGCATTTGTGCCGCCGCCGCGGCGGCACACCAATAGATTTGGATCAACAGCGTCAGGTGAAGAGCATTCGTGATGGCATTGCCTGGGAGACAGGGCCTCTACGACCCCCGCAACGAGCATGATTCATGCGGTATCGGTTTCGTCGCCAACATCAAGGGACGAAAATCGCATGACATCATCGCGCGCGGCCTGGAGATCCTCGTCAACCTCGACCATCGCGGCGCGGTCGGGGCCGACCCCCTGGTCGGCGACGGGGCCGGCTGCCTCATTCAAATGCCGGACGCGCTGTTGCGCGATTGGGCCAGCCGGCAGGGGCTGACGCTTCCGGAGCCCGGCCGCTATGCGGTCGCAATGTGCTTTTTGCCGTGGGAGGAGAAAGCGCGCGCGATCGCGGTCGAGCATGTCGAAAATTTCATCCGTGCCGAGGGGCAGACCTTGCTCGGATGGCGCGACGTTCCGACCGACACGACCGGGCTCGGCGCCAAGGTCATCGAGACGATGCCATGGATCAGCCAGGCGATTGTCGCCTGCAGTCCTGAGATCGCCGGCCACGACGCCTTCGAGCGCAAGATCCTGACGATCCGCAAGCAGGCGCTCAACAGCGTCGCGCCGTTGGCCGAGTACCACGGCATGCCGGCGCTGCGCGACCTCTACATGCCGTCCTTCTCGACCCGCACGCTCGTTTACAAGGGCTTGCTGCTCGCGCCGCAGGTCGAGAGCTTTTACGAGGATCTGCGCAACCCGTTGACAGTCTCGGCTCTGGCTCTCGTGCACCAGCGGTTTTCGACAAACACCTTCCCGTCGTGGCGGCTCGCCCACCCGTACCGTTTTCTGTGCCATAACGGCGAGATCAACACGGTGCGCGGTAACGTGAATTGGATGGCCGCGCGGCGGCAGGCGATGACCTCGGAGCTGCTCGGCGCCGATCTCGCCAAGATGGTGCCGCTGATCGGGCCGGGGCAATCCGACACCGCCTGCATCGACAATGCACTGGAATTGCTTGTCATCGGCGGCGGCTACTCGCTCGCGCATGCGATGATGATGCTGATCCCCGAAGCCTGGGCCGGCAACCCGCTGATGGATCCGCAGCGGCGGGCGTTTTACGAATACCACGCGGCGTTGATGGAGCCATGGGACGGTCCGGCGGCGATCGCCTTCACCGACGGCCGCCAGATCGGCGCAACGCTCGACCGCAACGGGCTGCGGCCGGCGCGCTACATCGTCACTGACGACGACCACGTGATCATGGCCTCCGAGGCCGGGGTCTTGCCGGTACCGGAGGAGAAAATCACGCGCAAATGGCGGCTGCAGCCTGGAAAAATGCTGCTGATCGATCTGGAAGAGAGCCGCATTGTCGACGACGACGAGATCAAGCGCAGACTGGCTGCCGAGCATCCCTACGCCGAATGGCTCGAAGCCACCCAGTTCAAATTGCACGAGCTGCCCGATTTGGCCGAGCAGGCCGAGAGCGCGTTTTCACGGGCGACGGTGCCGGCGCTCACCAACGACCCAACGGCGCAGCTCAAACAGCAACAAGCCTTTGGGTACACGCAGGAGGACATTCAGTTCTTTTTGGAGCCGATGGCGCGCGAGGCCGACGACCCGGTCGGCTCGATGGGCACCGATACGCCGATCGCGGCGCTGTCGAGCAAGCCCAAGCTGCTCTACAATTATTTCAAGCAGAATTTCGCGCAGGTCACCAACCCGCCGATCGATCCGATCCGCGAGGAACTGGTGATGTCGCTGGTGTCGATGATTGGGCCGCGGCCGAACCTGTTAGGGCATGAGGCGGGCACGCATCACCGGCTCGAAGTGCCGCAGCCGATTCTGACGGACGGCGATCTGAAAAAAATCCACGCAATCGAGAATTTGCTGAGCGCGTTCCGCACCGATACTCTCGATGCGACTTGGCCGGCGGCGGAGGGCGCGGACGGGATGGCGACGGCGCTCGACCGGCTCTGCCGCGATGCGACCGAGGCGGTGCAAGCGGGCCACAACATCCTGATCCTGTCCGACCGCGCGGTTTCGGCCGAGCGGGTGCCGATCCCCGCCCTGCTCGCGACGTCGGCGGTGCACCACCACCTGATCCGGCAAGGGCTGCGGACCTCGACCGGCATCGTCGTCGAGACCGGCGAGGCGCGCGAGGTGCATCATTTCTGCGTGCTGGCCGGGTATGGCGCCGAGGCGATCAACCCATATCTCGCCTTTGCCACGCTCGAACAGATCCGCGTCGAGAACGACCTGCCGTTCAGCGCCGAGCAGGTGCAGAAGAACTACATCAAGGCGGTCGGGAAGGGGATCCTCAAAGTCATCTCCAAAATGGGGATCTCGACCTACCAGTCTTACTGCGGAGCGCAGATCTTTGACGCGGTGGGGCTCGCCAGCGATTTTGTCGAAAAATACTTTACGGGCACTGCGACGACGATCGAAGGGGTAGGGCTGCGCGAGATCGCGCAGGAGGCCGTCGAACGGCATAAGAACGCTTACGGCGACAGTCCGCTCTACGAGGACATGCTCGATTTGGGCGGCGACTACGCGTTCAGGCTGCGCGGCGAGGACCATGCCTGGACGCCGCAATCGATTGCCAAATTGCAGCACGCAGTGCGCGGCAACTTCCTCGCCGAATACCGCGCGTTTGCGGCGACGATCAATGACCAGAGCGAGCGGCGCCTCACGATCCGCGGGCTGATGTCGTTCAAATTCGCCAATGAGCCGGTGCCGCTCGACGAGGTCGAGCCGGCGAGCGAGATCGTTAAGCGCTTTGCGACCGGCGCGATGAGCTTCGGTTCGATCAGCCGCGAGGCGCACACGACGCTGGCGATCGCAATGAACCGTATCGGCGGCAAATCCAATACCGGCGAAGGGGGCGAGGAGGCGCAGCGTTTCAAGCCCTTGCCCAATGGCGACTCGATGCGCTCGGCGATCAAGCAGGTGGCGTCGGGCCGCTTCGGCGTCACCACCGAATACCTCGTCAATGCCGACGATCTGCAAATCAAGATGGCGCAAGGTGCAAAGCCCGGCGAGGGCGGCCAATTGCCGGGCCGCAAGGTGGACAAGATCATCGCCGGCGTGCGCTACTCGACCCCCGGGGTCGGCCTCATTTCACCGCCGCCGCATCACGACATCTATTCGATCGAGGACTTGGCGCAGCTCATCCACGACCTCAAAAATGCCAACCCGCGTGCGCGGATTTCAGTAAAGCTCGTCTCCGAGGTCGGCGTCGGCACCGTCGCCGCCGGGGTCAGCAAGGCGCGCGCCGACCATGTGACGATTGCCGGTTTCGAGGGCGGCACCGGCGCCAGCCCGTTGACGTCATTGACGCATGCCGGTTCGCCCTGGGAGATCGGGCTCGCCGAGACGCAGCAGACATTGGTGCGCAACGGGCTGCGCGGCCGCATCGCGGTGCAGGTCGATGGCGGGCTCAGGACCGGCCGCGACGTCGTCGTCGGCGCGATGCTCGGCGCTGACGAGTTTGGCTTCGCGACGGCACCGTTGATCGCCGCCGGCTGTATCATGATGCGCAAGTGTCATCTCAATACCTGCCCGGTCGGGATAGCGACCCAAGACCCGGTGTTGCGCAAACGCTTCACCGGCCAGCCAGAGCACGTCATCAATTACTTCTTCTTTGTCGCCGAGGAAGTGCGTGAGCTGATGGCGAAGTTCGGCTTCCGCACGTTCAACGAGATGGTCGGCCGCGTCGACAAACTCGACATGGTGCGGGCAATCGACCACTGGAAAGCCAAGGGCATCGACCTGTCGCGGCTGTTATACCAAGAGTCGGCCAAATCCGGCGTCGCGATCTACAATCGCGAGCGGCAGCAGCACCATCTCGACAAGGCGCTGGACAACGAGCTGATCGCCGAAGCGGAACCGGCTCTGGAAGAACGCCAGCCGGTGCGCATCGAGCGTCCGATCAGAAATATTCATCGCACGGTCGGGGCCATGTTGTCGGGCGAGGTCGCCCGCCGCTACGGCCATGCCGGCCTGCCGCAGGATACGATCTGGGCGACGCTCCGCGGCAACGCCGGGCAGAGCTTCGGCGCGTTCCTTGCGCACGGCGTCACATTGGAGCTCTATGGCGACGCCAACGACTACACCGGCAAGGGACTGTCGGGTGGCCGCCTGATCGTCTGTCAGCCGCCCGAAGCGCAGCGCGAGCCGACCGAGAACATCATTATCGGCAATACCGTGCTCTACGGCGCGATTGCTGGCGAAGCGTATTTCGAGGGGGTTGCCGGTGAGCGCTTTGCGGTGCGTAATTCGGGCGCCATCGCGGTTGTCGAGGGCACCGGAGACCATGGTTGCGAATACATGACCGGCGGCGTCGTCGCCGTGATCGGCAATACCGGACGCAATTTCGCTGCCGGCATGTCGGGCGGCATCGCCTATGTTTGGGACCCGCGGGGCCGTTTTGCGAGCCTCTGCAATCGCAACGAAGTCGAACTCCAGCCGGTGCTGGTCACCGGGGAAGAGGATGATGCCGAGCCCGAAGACCGGCCCCGCCAGCGCGCGCCGAGCGTCTACGACAACGGCATGGGCGACCCGCTGCGGTTCGATGCCGCCAGGCTGCGGATCCTGCTCGAGCGCCATCACCTCTACACCGGCAGTGCGCGGGCGCGCGCGCTCCTGGAGGACTGGGATAGTACGCTTGCATCGTTTGTGAAGATTGTGCCGAAGGACTATCGGCGTGCGCTTCTCGAATTGCGCGCCGAACGGCAGGCCGAGCGCATCGAGGCCGCGGAATGAGGTATTCCACTAGCCCGCCGCGGATCTTGGCTAATGGGTAAGCCTACCGGCTTTCTCGAGATCGAGCGCAGCGATCGCCCCTATGAGAAGCCGGAAGTCCGCAGCCGCGGCTGGAAGGAATTCGTCAAGCCGCTGCCCGATGCCGAGAACCGCAAACAGGCCGCACGCTGTATGGATTGCGGCATTCCGTTCTGTCACGAGGGCTGTCCAGTCAATAACCTGATCCCGGACTGGAACAACCTCGTCTACCGCGATCAATGGCGGGCGGCGCTGCGGACGCTGCACTCGACGAACAATTTCCCGGAATTCACTGGCCGCATTTGCCCGGCGCCGTGTGAGGCGGCGTGCACGCTCAACATCGACGACAACCCAGTCACTATAAAGACGATCGAATGCGCGATCGTCGATCGGGGCTGGCAGGAGGGCTGGATCGAGCCGGTGTTGCCGGCCCGGCGCGCCGGCAAACGCGTCGCGATAATCGGCTCGGGGCCGGCAGGGCTGGCTTGCGCGCAGCAACTGGCCCGTGCCGGACATAGGGTTGCTGTGTATGAAAAAGCCGACCGCATCGGCGGATTGCTGCGCTATGGCATACCCGATTTCAAAATGGAGAAGTCGCTGATCGATCGCCGTGTCGCGCAGATGGAGGCCGAGGGCGTGACTTTCCGCACGGAAGTCGAGGTCGGTGTCGACTTGCGGATTGCCTCGTTGCTAGACGAGTTCGACGCGATCGCTATGACCGGCGGCGCCGAGGCGGCCCGCGATCTCGAGGTCCCAGATCGCGAGCTCGACGGCATCCATTTCGCGATGGACTACCTACCGCAGCAAAACAAGCGCAATGCCGGCGACAGTGATGAACGCGCCGCTCCTGGCGGGACCATCAGTGCGCAGGGCAAGCACGTGATCGTGATCGGCGGCGGCGATACGGGCTCGGACTGCATTGGCACGGCGGTGCGCCAGGGCGCGCTGTCGATCACCCAACTCGAAATCCTGCCAAAACCGCCGGAGCGTGAGAACAAGGCGCTGACCTGGCCCGACTGGCCGATGAAACTGCGCACTTCTTCGTCGCAGGAGGAAGGCTGCGAGCGCGACTGGGCGGTGCTGACAAAGCGGGCGATTGGTGAGGGCGGCTGCATCGCGGCCCTCGAATGCGTTCGCGTCGACTGGCTGAAGGGCCCCGACGGCCGCTTCGTGATGCAGGAGATCCCCGACAGCGGCTTCCGATTGAAGGCCGATCTCGTGCTGCTCGCAATGGGCTTTCTCGGGCCGCGCCGCCCCGGCATGGTCGAGCAATCCGGCGTCGAGCTCGACCCGCGCGGCAATGTGCGGGCCAATACCGTCGATTACCGCACCTCGGTCCAAAAAATATTCGCTGCCGGCGATATGCGGCGCGGCCAGTCGCTCGTCGTCTGGGCGATCCGCGAGGGCCGCCAATGCGCCCGCGCTATCGACCAATTCCTGATGGG
>Ga0126379_10002863_pt1 | contig 11062 bp, 12 predicted proteins | sample PanSoiMetPlot_24_FD_92640 | JGI IMG/M metagenome (GOLD analysis project Ga0126379, IMG submission 92640) | Tropical forest soil microbial communities from Panama - MetaG Plot_24 | ecosystem: Environmental > Terrestrial > Soil > Tropical forest > Bulk soil | place: Panama | collected 2016-02-17
AGAAATGGACGAATGAAACGGACTCCGCTCCGACGAGTAAGTAAAAAGCGCGCGAAGGAGAACCGGCGTTACCTCGTCCTTCGCCGGAATTATCTTTACGCGCATCAGCTTTGCGAGTTTCCGCTCTGCGCTCGGCGCGCGACGCAAATTCATCATAAGAACGGACGATCCGGAGCGAATCTTAACGACGTCGCGAATTGGTTCGCGATCTGCGCGTTCCACCACGATTGGATTCACTCGAACGCGAAACGCGCGCGCCGCGCCGGATTTATTCTCTGGAAGTGAATTGACAACCGCGCCGCTCGCGCTTATCCGTCGCGCTAAGAGTTTCGCGCGATGGCGAATGTAAAATTTTCCGCTCTTCCGTCGGCTTCGACCGTAAGTCAGACCGATATCCTCGCCGTCGTCTCCGGCGGAGTAAGTAAGTCTTCGACGATCGGAAACCTTTGGGAACCGACCGCCGTCGGTAACGCCGCGTATTCGATCGCGGTTACGGACGTTCAGGTTTTTACGAGCGTCGCCTTTACTCTTCCGAGGATCTGGACGTTACCGCTCGCCGCTTCTTACGGAGCCGGTCGAATTCTTCGCGTCGTCGATTCGCTCGCGACGATTACCTCGACGAATACATTAACGCTCGCGATAAGCGGAAGCGATACGATTAACGGAGCGGCGTCTCAGATTCTTTCGACCGCCGGACAAGCCGTCCTTCTCGCTTGCGACGGCGTCTCGCGCTGGACGATGGTCGGCCAAGGAATAACGACGATCGGAAATTCGTATCAGGCGGTAACGCTCTCCGCCGCCGGAAATACGAATTCGAGCCAAGGCGCGCTCTCGACTCATTTTATGAACGTCGCGGTTAACGCCGGAGCCGGAATCTATACCGCGACGATCTCGCTTCCGTATACGAATATCGCCGCCGGAGACGTTAACTCGATTTATTTAAACGTCGCGGCGTCGACGAATCCGACCGTTCAGATTTACGATAATACGACCGCCGGAACTCTTCTTTTTGAGTGGGACGCGGACGGAATTCAAACGAACATCGTCGCGATCTTCGTTTTTAGCGGATCGGCTTGGTATTTACACGACGCGCACTTCTTCGCCTAAAAATTTATGCCTTCGACGATTACAAAAGGAACGTTCTTAATCGACTCCGCCTCGCCGTCGACGACGGCGAAAGTCCAGACGAGCGCTCCGGCGTCCGGAGACGCCGCGTTAACCGTTCGTCCGCGAGTCGACGCGCAGACCGCGGGCGGTTTCTCGGTCTTTCACGTTTCGAGCGCGGCGTCGACGAACGCGACGAATATTAAAGCGAGCGCCGGACAGGTTTACGGCTGGTATATCTCAAACTCGAATGCGGCCGCACGAAAGGTTGCGTTCCATAATACGAGCGGAACGCCGACCGCCGGATCGTCGATCTTTTTTACGCTCGTAATTCCTGGCGCTTCCGCCGCGAACGTTTTTAACGCTTACGGAATCGCCTTCTCTACCGGAATCGGAATTACGACCGTAACCGGACTCGCGGACTCGAACGCGACGGCGGTTGCCGCCGACGATTTAAATATTAATATCTTTTACAAATGACGAATGAGCGCGAACACGCTCGCAGCTTTAGGCGCAGGGGGCGCGACCGGATTTGTGGCCGTAACTAGCGTCTACGTTTTAGCGAGCGGTAACGAGCCGATTCAGACCGGAGCGGCGCAACTCGTCGTAAAAGTTTGGGCTGGCGGCGGCGGCGGCGCGAACCGCGCGACCGCCGGAACGGTCGGCGCGGGCGGCGGCGGAAGTTACGCGAAAAAAACGATCGCGGGGCCATTTTCCGCCGGAACGATCGCCTTTACGATCGGCGCTGGCGGTAATCACGGCGCGTATGGAAGCGGTAACGACGGAACGAACGGAACCGGATCGAGCGTAACTTGCTCGTCTCCGTCGATCTCGATTACGACGAACGGCGGCGCGAAAGGTTTAGTCGGCGGCGCGGGCGGTAACGGCGGAGCCGCCGGAACCGGCGGAGACGTAAACGAAGCCGGTCAAAACGGGACGAGCGCGAATCCTTCTTCGGTCGGTGGCGCGGCTGGCGGAAGCGTAAGCGCGACCGACGCGGGCGGAACCGGAAGCGGCGTTCCGCCTGGAAGCGGCGGCGACGGAAAATCGAACGACACTTCGCAGAACGGAGCGGACGGACTCGTTAGGTTCGAATGGACTTAAAAAAATGGAAATCGAAGCGAAAACAAAATACGAAGGCGATCTCGGAATAAAAGTTTTCCGGCATCCGAAAAATCAAACGAAATGGCGGAAATTTGTCGACGCAATTAAGACAATAATCAGTAAAGGAAAAATAACCTATGTTACCAAAGATAATTAAACTCGCGCGCGGCTACCGCGTAATCTTCGATCGAGGCGAGGCGACTCGCTTTCCTGCCGGATTCTACGGCGGTTCAAATCTTAGCGTCCGGATATTCCGGAAGAATAAAAAATTCATCGAAGAGCGCGATCTCGGTAGCGGTCTAACGACGAACGTCGGCGCTCTCGCGCTCGCGAACGATTCGAATTGGAGCGCGACGAACGCGCTTAATTCCTTGTTCGCGAAATTAAAATATCACGCGAGCGGAACGAGCGCGACGGCTGCGGCCGCAACGGATATAAAACTTAATACCGCGAGCGGCTTCGGCGGACAGACGCCGGTCGCCGGAACGCAGGTTCTCGTAAGCGCGGCGAACCTTCAAAAATGGCAGACCGTCGCGACGATTAACTATACCGGAACCGAGACCGTCCAAGAGTGGGGGCTTTTCGCTTACGGTTCGGCGCTTCCGACGACCTCGAATTTAACCGATTCGACGATGAGTCCGTTTACCGCCGGAACCGCTACGAGCGGAACGACTACCGGAACAATGACGGCTTCGAGCGGAACCGTAATGGGACAGCAATTATCGATCGCGGATAATACGAACGCGACGCGCGTATCGTGGGGATTAGTAACTTCGAATACGACGACCGTAATTACCGTTCCGGCTTGGTATAAGACCGCCGACGGAACCGCCGGAACCGCGCCGGTTAACGCTGATACGTTCGTCTTCCGTCCGATTATGTGGGATCACCGGCAGTTTACCGGAATCGGAGTTAACTCCGGAGATTCGATTCAGTTTACCTATACGCTAACGATTAACAGCGGCGGATAAAAAAACCTTATGGCAGCTACACTTTATTTCGCCGCGAACGGCGTTAGTCCGACGACCGCCGCGCAGGTCGCGGTAACGACCGGAACGGCGATTAAATCGCTCTTACAGGTCGCGACTCCGTCGACAATTCAACTCGCGATCGTCGAGTGGGGAATCTCCTTCGACGGAAGTAGCGCGGCGACGCCGATTAAAGTCGAGCTACTTCAAACCGACGTTGCGGCGACGGTAACGTCGGTTACGCCGACGCTTTTTAGCGATCCGCTCGGGCCAGCCTCGCTTTGTGTCGGCGGTTCGAGCGCGACCGGACATACCGCGACGGCGGAAGGATCGATAACGGCGACGCGAATCTTCGACGTCCAGTTTATCGCGCCGACGAATCAATACGTTAAACAGTATCCGCTCGGACGCGAGCCGCAGGTTCCGGTCTCGAAGTTTCTTCGCGTCCGCGTAACTGCGGCGGCGGCGGTTAACGCTTACTGCTACATTATTTGGGAGGAGTAGGGATGTGGCGACGCGCTATTATCTCCCGGTTTCAGGCGCAGCTCCGGTAAGTCCATCCTTCAACGGCAGTTGGGGCGACACTTCCGCAGCGTCGCCCGATTCTCTCTCGATGGTCACGTCGAAGAGCAACACCGCGCTCACGGACAAATCCTTCACTTTCAGCAGCGCGACAGCCCAAAGGTATTTGATGCGGCAGTATGTGTCCGCTCAGATTGGCGTTTTCGATTTCAATGGTAACACGGTTTCCGGCGTCGTCCGATGCGTGGTTAACAGCGTCACCAACACGACCTGCAAACTTTCCTTCTACCTCGGGCTGTATCATACCGACACGACCATCACCGACTTGCTCGCACTCGCTGACTACGACGTGAACACTTGGACGGCAACGGCCTCGACCAAAGTCTTCTCCGGCGTCAGCCTTCCGAACGTTCAATCGCGGAACAACGACCGGATTATTTTGGAATGGGGAATGGGTCGAACTGGGACGGCGTCCGGCTCACGCACTTACACCGAGCGATTCGGCGACCCGAGCGCAACGGGCGATCACAATCTGACCAGCGGGCAAACGACCGACCTCGACCCGTGGTTTGAATTTACCGGCACCATCCCGGCTGCTTCTCCCGACCCGGTCGGGCACGCTCTCGTAATCGGCCAAGCAACAAAACGCGCGGCCTTCCGGTAAAAGTTTATGGCACGGTTCGGCAGAGCGTTTCCGATTCCGAGACGATATCCGCCGCAGTTTAAACTTCCGCCAGCGGGCGGGCAGACTTTTACGCAGAATTTTACGGCGACTCTTTCGACGAGCGGATCGTTAAATAAAAAGACGACGCAAGGCGGATTCGTGGCGACGCTTTCCTTTAGCGGAAGCGTAACAAAATCGACCTCGAAGTTTCTTACCGCTTCGCTTTCGTTCGTCGGCTCGCTCGTTCGAGGCGCGATTCATTTTCTCGCGTTCAGCGCGACCTTATCTTTTACGAGCGCGCTCGTCCGGACGACGAATAAGGCGCTCTCGGCGACGCTCTCCTTTACCGGAAATATCGCGAAGCAGACTGCGAAGGCGTTCAGCGCGACCTTGTCTTTTAGCGGCGCTCTCGCTCGAAAAATACTGAAAGGCATTACAGCGACGCTCTCTTTTACCGGCGCTCTCGTTCGCGGAGCGATTCATTTCCTCGCCTTTACCGCTACGCTCTCTTTCGCTGGCGCGTTATCGCGCGCGATCTCGAAGAAAATTACCGCGACGTTAACTTTTACTTCCGCGCTCTCGACGCGGATCGCGAAAGGAATCACGGCGACGCTCTCCTTCGTCGGAGCGTTAACGAAGAAGACGATCGACTCCGGCTTTACCGCGACTCTCTCTTTTACCGGCGCGTTCTCGCGTATCCTTCTAAAGCAGATCGCGTTTACCGCGACGCTTTCTTTTTCCGGAGCGTTAGCGAAACGAACCGGAAAGGCGCTTACCGCGACTCTTTCCTTCGTTAGCGCGCTCGTTAAAAAGACGATCGACGCAGGATTTACGGCGACTCTTTCTTTTAGCGGATCGCTCGTTAAAAAAATAATCGACTCCGGATTTACGGCGACGCTTTCTTTCGCCGGATCGCTAACGACCGCCGCCGTCCACCACTTTACGCAAGCGTTTACGGCGACGCTTTCCTTTACCGGCTCGCTTACGCGCACTCTCTTAAAGCTCGTAAACCTTACCGCGACGCTTTCTTTTAGCGGAGCGCTCGCGAAGCGAACGAATAAATCCTTCGCCGCGACGCTCTCTTTTACGAGCGCGCTCGCGAAACGGATCGCGAAAGGAATTACCGCGACGCTTTCCTTTATCGGAAACTTAGCGACGCAATTTAGCGGCGGAGCGCACGCCTATTCGCAAGCGTTTACGGCAACGCTCTCGACGTCCGGCGCGCTCGTTAAGCGGACGACAAAAGGCGCTTTTACCGCGACTCTATCCTTCGCCGGATCGCTCGTCCGATCGCGAATCTTCTTCCGCGCCTTTACCGCTACGCTTTCCTTCGCCGGAGCGATCCGGAAGACGACCGCGAAAAATCTCGCCGGAACGCTCTCCTTCTCGACCGCGTTAAATAAACGGATCGCGAAAGGTTTTAGCGCGATCCTTTCCTTCGTCGGACAACTCTTTACCGGCGGAGCGTTAACGATCTTCGCCGGACAAAAAGCCGGTTCGAAGCCGACGATCGTAAAGGCGGGAAGCAGTGTTATTATTTCGAAGGCTGGTAGCGGTAACTTTAGAGTAGAGAAGACAAAATAATTATGGCGACGACAATAATTACAAAGCAGCACGATACGCGGATAACCTTTAAAGATACGCCGACGATCGACGGAACGCCGATGCTTCCGGCGGACTTAGTCGGATGCACGCTCTCGTTCCTTCTTAAAACTATGGACGGCGTCGTCGCGATTAAAAAAGCCGCGACGATTAATCCGGACGCGACCTTCTCTTACGATCCGGTTCCGGCGGACGTCGCAACGATCGGTAAATACCAACAGGAGTGGGAAGTCGTCTTTCCGAATACGAAAATCTTATCGTTCCCAAACTTCGAATATAATATCGTTAAGATTATCGCCGACCTCGGTTAGCGCGGAAAGGATTTGACACTTCGAGGCGCGAGAACGATAAGGCGAATCGAATAAAAGAGCGATGAAGGATAACGGAGAACGTCCAAAATCTGATTCGCAGGATACAGGGAAAAAGCCGCGCGGCGTAGGCGTTCGATTTACGAAAGGCGATCCGCGTATTAATCGCGGCGGTCGACCGAAGTCTTTCGAGTATTTTCGCGCGCTCGCGCAATCGATCGCGGCGAAAGAAATTTCCGACGGTAAAGGAAACGTAATTACGGTCGGCGAAGCGATCCTTCGGTCTTGGGCGCGCTCGAAGGAGCCGCAATTACAGCGCGCGTTTATCGAATACGCTTACGGAAAGGTTCCGGATCGATTCGATCCGCTCGACGGACTCGGCGCGAAGACGACTTTGATTCTTCATTATGGTCACGAACGAGATAAACGAGACGCGGACTATAACGGCTTATCTTCCGAGGTTTCACGCGGCGCAGACTAATATTATCGCGCGAAGCACGCGGTATAAAGTCGTCGCCGCCGGTCGACGTTTCGGTAAAGGTATTCTCGGAATCTCGGCGTCGTTATATAAAGCCGCGCGCCGTAAGCGCTGCCGTTGGATCGCTCCGTCTTACGCGAGCGATTCCTTTCAATCGGGCTGGCGTATGGCGTCCGATCTCGCGGCGCAGATTCCAGGCGTCGACGTTCACTTACAGAAGAAGCAATTCGATTTCTCGCGCGTTAACGGCGGCTTCTTACAATTCCGGACGGCGGAAGAGCCGGACGCGCTTCGCGGCGAAGGAATCGATTTCGTCGTCTTCGACGAGGCGGCGCATATCGACGGCTTAGAAGAGATGTGGGAGCAAGCCGTTCGACCTTCGCTTATGGATCGGCGCGGCGAGGCTTGGTTTATTTCGACTCCGTTCGGCTTTAATTATTTTAACGAGCTATTTCAGCGCGGCTTCCATAATTCGGATTGGGCTAACTTCCAGTATCCGACGAGCGCGAATCCGCATATCGACGCGAAAGAGATCGAGGATTTACGTCGCTCGTTACCGGCGCTCGTCGCGCGGCAGGAGATCGACGCCGAGTTTGTCCAGTTAGCCGGAGCGTTATTTAAGCGGCAGAATATTACGATCCTCGAAAGCGAGCCGGTCGGCGTTAATTGGGTTCGGAGTTGGGATCTGGCGTTTACCGAAAAGACGACGAGCGATTTTACCGCCGGAGTAAAAATCGGAATGACGAGCGACGGAACGATCGTCGTCTCCGACGTCGTCCTCGGTCGTATGGAATGGCCGGACGCGATCCGGACGATCGCGAATACGGCGAAGCTCGACGGCGTCGCGGTTCGGCAAGGAATCGAGATCGTCTCGGCGCAGGTCGGCGTAATGCAAACGCTCGTTCGCGATCCGCTTCTTCTTCCGTATACCTTCGCGCCGATCGAAGTTACGCGCGATAAGTTAACGCGCGCGCTTCCGGTCGTCGCGCGGAGCGAGCAAGGTAAATTCGCGGTCGTTCGCGCGCCGTGGAATCAGCGTTATATCGACGAGCTTTGCGCTTTTCCGGAAGGATCGAACGACGATCAGGTCGACGCGACGAGCGGCGGAATGACGCTCCTTACGCTTCCGACCGGAGCGATAACCGATCCGTCGAAAGTCTTTTACGGAAAGCCAGCGCCGACGCGGTTCGGAACCTTTAAACCGAGGCGTCTCGTTCCCGCGTGAAGATCGAAGCAAAAAAACGATACGAAGGTCGGAAGCGATCGTCCGTTAAACTCCGGACGAACGGAAAGAAAGCGATCGACGCGCAATCGACGATCCTCGCTCCGATCGCGACTTTAAAGCGGCGCTCGACGCGCACGAATCAGTTTAATTGGATTCTCCCTTCGGTCGGCGCGATTACGCCGACGTATCTCGAAATGATTTTACGCGGCGCGCTCGCGGGAAACCACGTTCAGCAATACCAGCTTTTCGATATGATGCTCGATAACTGGCCGGAGCTTAGCGCGGCGACGCAGGAGTTAACTTACGGCGTAACGCGGCGCGAAATTATCTTCGATCCGTTTACCGAAGAAGACGAGAAGCCGACCGATAGCGCGGTCGAAAAAACGAAGCTCGTAAGCGCCGTCCTTCGCCGGATGAATCCGAAAGCCGAAGAGGATGAGAACGGTTTAAAAGCAACCGTTAAAGATTTAATGGACGGCTGGTTTCGCGGCTTCGTTTGCTTAGAAATTATGTGGGATACCTTCGACGCCGGATCGATCGGTCTCGCGACTGGCCCGCGCGCTACGGCGTGGGTTCAGCCGCAAGCCTACGGCTTTAATCAATTCGGAGTCCTCGGATATAATACGGCGCAATATTACGTCGATACCTCGCTTTATACCGCGCCGTCGCAGATGAAGTTAGAGCCGTTTCCGCCGGATAAATTCTTAATCGGTATTCATAAAGTAAAGAGCGGCTCGCCGCTCGCTGGCCCGATGTTCCGCGCGCTCGCGTGGTGGTGGTGCGCCGCGAATTTCGCTTCCGATTGGTTACTTAATCTCGCGCAGGTCTTCGGTCTTCCGTTCCGTTGGGCGACCTACCAAACTGCGGCCGCAGAAGAAACCGTCTCCGCGATTTGCGATATGCTCGCGAATATGGGTTCCGCCGGTTGGGGCGCGTTCCCCGACGGAACGACGATGGAATTAAAAGACGTCGGCGAACGCGGCGGTAACTCGCCGCAGGATTCGCTTCTCGATCGCGCGGATCGTTACGCGCGCTCGTTAATCCTCGGTCAGACTATGACCGGAACGACGATGACGAGCGGTAAAGGCGGACAGGCGTTCGGAACGGTCGAGGCGCAGTTAAAACAAGACCGGCTCGAAGCGGCGAGCGATTACGTCGCGGATATTTTTAACGAGCAGCTTATTCCGTCGATCCTTCGGCTTAACTACGGAAACGAGGACGAAGCGCCGATCTGCCGATTCCTCGAAGAGAACGAAGGAACGTATCAGGACGCGCAGCGCGATCAGATCCTCGCGAATATCGGCGTTCCGATTCCGCTCTCGCATATGCGGAAGAAATATTCGATTCCGGAACCGGAAGGCGACGAAGAAGTTTTAACGCCGCCAGCGCCGAAGTTACCGACGGCGATCGGCGCGGACGGAAAGCCGGTTCCGTTAGCGGATAAGGCGGCGCAAGGCGAGCCGGTAGCGCAACAGCAGAAGGATCGAGCGGACGCTCAGAAGAAGGAGCAAGTCGCGGCGAAAGCGGAAGAAATCCTCGACGATCTTTTTGCGCGCGAGCTTAAACGGCTTACAACTAAGCTAATACCGAAGGAGAAGAAGAAATGATTCGCGTATCGGCGGAATATTCGTTCGACGTAATCGGCGACGGAGTTTCGAAAGAGATTCTTATTCCGCTTCGCGCGATGCGCGCTCCGCCGCCGATCGTCGAGAACGCGATCCCGACCGGCTTCCTCGAAGCGAGCGTTAGCGGGCCAAACTCCGCGACGATTAATATGGAAGGCGAATTCCTTCGGATAACTTTTAATAATCCGGTCTCGGCGACGAGTCCGGTAACGGTAACGATTCACGGACTTTTTGGAACCGATCGGATCGGATGAAAAAAACGAAAAAGAAAAGGAAAAAGAATATGTCGAACGAAACGAAAGAAGAAGTAACGCCTACGCCGGAACAGGTCGCCTCGCCGGAGAGCGAACCGATTCCGCCAGCCGCCGAACCGGTAACGACGACGACGGACGCGCCGAGCGAAGTAACGACTACCGAAGCGATGCCGACCGAAGAAGAAGCCGCCGCCGCTCGGCTTCGATTGGTAAATTAAAATGAGTGACGAAAATAATAACGGCGCGATCGAGTGTCGCGCAGCGGTTAACTTAGACCGCGTCTCGCGAAACGAGATCGTATTCCTTCCGATCGGAGTCCACGCGATAACGCCGGTAAGCGGCGGAATCGGAAAGCCGATCCGCGTCTTAGTCGACGCCGAGACCGCGGGCGCGATCGAGAAACAGCGCGCTCAGATCGAGGCGCGAACGGATAAGCGCGTCTATTTCGATTTTAATCACGAAGACGGACGCGCGAGCTTCTGGCCGTTATCCTTCCACTGGCGCGCGAGCGAAGGCGTCGTTGCGAAAGGCGAGTGGTCGGAGTCCGGTCGGAAAGCCGTCGAAGGAAAAGATTTTCGCGCGTTCTCGCCGGTCTTCCACGTCGACGATAAGCGCCGCGATCCGTCGCGCGTAGTTTGCTGCGAGACCGCGAGTCCGAATATGGGCGGGCTAGTAAACGATCCTGCCTTTTCAGCTTTGCCCCTATGGGCGAAAAACGCCGGTAATAACGAACCGGAGCCAGATAAACAAAAAAAAGAAAAAGAGGACAAAATGAAAGATGAAGAGAACGCCGCGCTCCGGGCGAAGAATGAGGAGCTTCAGAAGAAAGTCGACGAGCTAACCGCGCGAGTCGCGGCGAGTCCGGACGACGACTCGGCTAAAAATAAACTCGCCGCCGCCGAAGCGGAGCTAAAAGCCGCCGCGCTCGAAATCGAGACGGCGGAATTAAAAGCGAAGAGTAACGCGCTTGCGGAACAGATTCATAAGCGCCAGAAAGAAGACGCGGACGCGGCGGTTAAAGCCGCCGTTCTCGACGGTCGGATTATGGCGAAAGATATCCGGACGCAAGAGGATTGGAGAGTCCGGATTACGACCGATCCGGACGCGAAGAAACTTCTCGACGCGATTCCGCGAACGAAAGGAAATCTCGCCGGTCGAATGACGTCGAGCGCGATCGCCGCGTCGTCGTCGAGCGTATCGATTACCGG
>Ga0126379_10002864_pt1 | contig 11062 bp, 9 predicted proteins | sample PanSoiMetPlot_24_FD_92640 | JGI IMG/M metagenome (GOLD analysis project Ga0126379, IMG submission 92640) | Tropical forest soil microbial communities from Panama - MetaG Plot_24 | ecosystem: Environmental > Terrestrial > Soil > Tropical forest > Bulk soil | place: Panama | collected 2016-02-17
CTGGATCCACTACGACGGCCACGCTCTGGCCCGCGTCGAGACCTGGGCTAAACTAACATTCGAGTAGGACCACTCGCACGGGGCTGATCACGCTCGTAGCCCAACTTACTGTGCGATACACTATTTCCTGCATTTGAGAGGAGAGTTGTGATGCGTGCGTCCCGACTTGCCTTGCAAGCTTTATTTGCGCTCCTGTTTGCATTTACGCTCGAGGCCCAAGTTCCGACGTACGCCCAAGCGAAGAAACCTGGCTCCCCAGTCGTCGAGTCGACGGAAGAACTGGTCAATCTGAGAGCACTAAATCTTCGCGTCATGAATCTCTATCGGTCCGGCAGCTATCGCGAGGCTGGTCGCGCAGCTGAGGAACTGGTCGTGGCTGTTCGAGAGCGATACGGCGATAAGGGCCCTGCTTATGCGGAGGCTCTTCTCTTACTGGGTCAAATGTTTCGGCACCAGGCCCGCTATGACGATGCGGAGCCGCTTATGCGCCGTGCCCTAGAGATCTATGAGAGCACGAGCAAGCCCGATGATGCGAGTGTTGCGAGTACCCTTATCGGTCTGGGTCAAGTGCTCTGGCGTACACACCGTCTCGCAGACGCAGAAGCCGTGCTCCATCGAGCCCTTGCAATCCAGGAAAAGACTTTCGGACCCGATCATCTGAAGCTTAACCCCACCCTTAACAGCCTCGCCATAGTGCAGCGACTGAACAACAAGCCCGCCGAAACCGAGGTTTCGTTTCGGAGGGCACTGGCCATCCAAGAGAAACGTACTGGACCTGACAATAGGACGGTGGCCGTTCGGCTCACGAATCTTGCTAGCTTGCTCATCTCGATGAATCGCTCAGCCGAAGCGGAGGCGCTGCTTCGTCGAGCGCTCAGTATTACTGAGAAGGCTTTGGGACCAGATCACCCGCATATGGCCAGTCGGCTGGCGACCATGCTTAGGCTTATGCATCTGACAAATCGAGCAGTGGAGGCTGAGCCACTTCTGGAGCGGGTAGTGTCAGTCTACGAAAAGAATTTCGGACCTAACCATATCCAAGTAGCGGATGCTCTCTTTGGCTTGGCTGTTTTACGCGCGGAGCGTGGAGACTGGCCCGCAGCAGTCGAGCTAGGTCGGCGCGCCATATCTATCGTGACCTCACATGGCCAAGACGTCTTCGCTGGAGAACGCGACCGAGTTGACGGTGACGAAGCCGAGGCCGCGGGCCGTCCTCACGTTGTTAGCAGCAGGGTGGCGGACAACCAATGCGTTTCGTACCCATACGCGCGCGCTCTACCGGTCAGGACCAGACGACAGGCGTGCACAAGAAGAGGGTTTCGAGGCAGCCCAGTGGGCGTTGCAAACGGATGCAGCGCATGCGCTTGCGCAGATGTCAGCACGATTTGCCCTAGGTAGCACACCCCTTGCGGCTGTCGTACGGGAACAGCAGGACCTCATCGCACGCCAGCAAGCTGAGGACAGCCGTCTCCTGGCGGCAATCGGCCGCGGGGATACTCACCTTACCGAACAAAGTCGCGCAACTTTGAGTGAGATTAGCGCGAAGCTCAGCAGCATAGATATCAGACTTGGCACCGAGTTTCCCCAATACGCTGATATGAGCGAGCCCAAACCTCTGAGCATTGCTGACACTCAACTACTTCTCGCACGCGATGAAGCTCTCATGCTTTTCTTGGACATCCCGCGCACGTATAGCCTGCCCGAAGAGAGCCTTGGTTTCTTGGTGACGCGCGAAACCTTCCGCTGGTTCCGTATACCTATTGGGCCACGCGCTCTTGGTTCGCAGGTAGCGGCACTGCGATGCGGTCTAGATGAGACCTTGTGGCTCGATGCCACTGATTGGCCACAGGCCACGGAGGAGCAGCTTCGACAACGAACTGCACAGATCGCGCACCGCAAACGTTGCGAGGCCCTGCTGAAGGCCACGCCGAGGGCGGAAGTCAGCGGGCTCGGCCCCAACCAGGTCCTACCCTTTGATCTCGAACGCGCAAACAAGCTTTACCAGGCACTATTCGGGCAAATCGAGGAGCTCATCAAGAACAAACACCTGCTGATGGTGCCGGCGGGACCTCTGACCGCCTTGCCATTCCATGTCCTCATAACGCAGAAACCGAGAACAGCCCTCCCAACCCAGAGTGATGGTTATGGCGATGCCGCCTGGCTCGCAAAGAGGAATGCCATTACAGTGCTGCCATCAGTCGCCTCGCTCAAGGCCGTGCGCAGCATTGCCAAAACGAGCAAGGCGACATATTCCTTCATTGGTTTTGGTGACCCACTTCTCGTCGGTCCATCCGGCACAGACAAACGTGCGTGGACGCGACAAAACTGCACGCCGTCAGGGTCCGCTCCACTGCAAATCGCCGCGCGCAGTAGCCTCGGCCCGATCCCCAATTTCTTTCGCGGCCGCCTGGCTGACGTCCAATTGATTCGGCATCAATATCCACTACCCGAGACGGCCGATGAGTTGTGTGCTGTGGCGCATGCCATAGGCGCCCCTGAGAGCTCCGTCTTCTTGGGAGAAAAGGCGACGGAAACAATAATCAAAGACCTGTCGGCCAGCGGCAAACTCAGCGATGTTCATGTTGTGCACTTTGCCACCCACGGTTTACTTGCGAGCGAATCCAGTTTGGTCGGATCATCCGTGGCCAGCCGGCACTGATTTTGACGCCACCCGCCGTGCCGACTGAAGCAGATGATGGACTGCTCACGGCGTCTGAAGTCGCACAGCTGAAACTCGACGCGGACTGGGTTGTACTTTCGGCGTGCAATACGGCTGCCGGCGAAACCGACAAACCGGATGCTCAAGCGCTTTCCGGCCTAGCCCGGGCCTTCTTTTATGCCGGAGCGCGCGCCCTGCTTGTCTCCCATTGGGCTGTGGATTCGCAAGCAACCGTGAGTCTCATCACAAGGCCTTCGACGAAATCACATCAGACAACGTTGGTCGCGCAGAGGCGGTGCGTCGGTCGATGATGGCACTCGTCAGCACCGGTGGCCGCAATGCCCATCCGGCCCAATGGGGCCCTTTCGTCGTCGTCGGCGAAGGTGCACGCTGACAGCAAGGGAATGTCACCCCTGCGCTGGTCCGGCATAATGGTGACGAGTTGCAAAGCTGAATCCGCATCGACGAAGCGCATGAAGTCAAATGCGCACACCGTCGATCCTCAGTGTGCCTCCCGGGAGCACGTGAGTAGGGATCGACAGCCGGGGCGGGTTTCGATCAAGGCTACGTGCAACGCTGGCAATGTTCACTCTACATACCCACCTCTGCCGTGGTCAGCTCGCTCGGTCCCCCACCCTTTCAGCCCATTTCGGATGCGGGCTCGCTGACGGGGATCGTGATTGGTTGCGCGGGGGGCGGCTGCCCGGGACGGGCGATGACGATCGGCCCCTCGATCAGGCGCGCCTGCAGGTCCCCCTTCGCCACGAGCAGCGGCCTGTGCCTTAGCCCGCGATCCCTCTTTTGATTGAAGGGCCTCCACTCCCTGCGGCCCGGCACCCGGTCGAGAGCGATCGGATAGATGGTGAGCTTATCCCGCTCGAACTTCATCCTGAGGAAGTTCTTATAGTCCTTGATGGCGAGCGCGCTGAACGCGTCGGGATGCATCGCGAACAGTACCGAGGTGATCACCCAATAGCAGCCGAAGATGAATGCGCCGATGAGGCCGCCGATGGCGATTGAGCCCGCGGCAAAGGCGAGCGCGTTGGCGGCGATAAAAAAGGCGTCGGCCTTGAGGAGCGCCGCTGAGCAATCCCAGCTCGTGGAGGATCTCCAGTCGAGCTTGCCGAGGCAGGCGAGCACGTCCTGCAGCTGAGACTCACTGCCGTTGCTGAAGGCATGCGCGACCTCGCCGAAAAATACCTTGCCCCAAAGCGTCAGCATGCCGATCAGGGGGTTGAATAGCACTGTAGAAAGCGTCAGGCTGAGCGCACTCACATAGAGCAGAGCGGTCACGTGCGCGCTGCAATGCAGCGTGCCGAGCAAGACCTTGACCGGTCCATTCAACCACTTGGTCGCCTTGTGTGTCAGGTTGGCGTCGACGTAGGAGATGAGGCCGAGCCAGAGCCCCAGCAGCATGAAGAAGAATGCCGGATTGCTCTCGGCGGCGGTGGCCACTGCCGCCGCATCGGCGACCTTGAGCCCGGAAGCGGCCACCGTCGGCGAGAGGGGATCCCTCGCCAGGGTAATGTTGAACACCCAGGCATAGAGCAGGTACACGAAACCGAGCAAGAGCGCGAAGCGCGTATTGTGGAATGGGAGCGCGAGATTCCTCACCACCAGTAACCTGCTCAGGCCCTTGGAGGGATAGAAGGTCTTGGCGCGGAACAAGTACTTGTCCGTCTCCTGCTTCTCGACCCTCTGACCGAAGCCCGTGCTCTTCTGCCGCCGCGTCGCCACGGCTGGCTCGATCTCGAGCGTGCTCGTGCGGTCGTGCGTCGGATGGGCGAATGCCCCCCCGCCGCCCGAAGTAATCAGGTGCATGGGCGCGTCGCGCAGCGGCGTCGCCTTCGCTGCCCGGTCGCACTTGTCGATGCTCTCATACCGGCTGTAATGGTGCAGATCGCCGGCGATGATGGCGCACACCTCGCCCTTCTCGCGCGCCAGCCGGACAATGCTGGTCAGCGCCTTGTAGGCGGGCTTGGCCCAGTCGGGCGCATGCAGGATAACGAGTATCTTGGCGTTGTCCTCCTCCTTGATCTTCGCCACGACCTTCTGGAAGTAGTGCTGCTGCCCGACATCGATCTTGTCACCGAGCGCAACATCAATGCCCCAGATCCACCAGTCGTAGGGTAGGCGGAGGGCGAAGTAGCTGCGTTCCTGCTTGCATCGCCAGCCGCCGACAGCGGAGGCGTCGTAGCAGAACTGCGTGGTGAAGGCCGAGAGGCCATCGTACCAGTCGTGATTGCCGGCGATGAAGAACAGCTCCCGATCCGGCTCGGACTTCAGGCGATCCGCGGTGAACACCCAGTCGTAGGGATCAAGGCAGCGCCTGCGGTACTCGTCGATGGTGGCGTTTGGATAGGCAAGGTCGCCGCCAAAAATGAGAATCTGCCCTGCCGGCAAGGGATGTCCCACGCCCTTCGCCACTTTGAGCTCATCGGCGGCTAGCAGGCTTGCCATGGCATAGGTGGCCTCGAATCCGTCGCCAAGATCGGCAATGAAGTCGACCCACAGGGCGCCCGCATCGAGCTTGAGCCGCCGGTTGGCACGCGCCGCATTGAGGATCAGGTCGCCCTGTTCCTTCTCCCCCTCAGCGTGCCGACGCGAGTAGTTGAGGTTGTCGGGATCGGCATCGGGAGGAAAGATCTCGTCCTTACCCGCAGGCTTGCTAAAGTCGTGTCGCGTGACGAGCCTCTCGTCGTTCCCCTCGCCGTCGGCGGCCTCCTGCATCGGCCGCTGGTCGGCGTACTCGCCGATCGTCGTCGAGATCAGAGTGCGGACGGCGACGACGCCGAGCACCAGCGGATCGAACCAATCGACCATTTGCGGCAGCTTGCCTTTGCGCAGCTTCTTGACCAGCTCCCTCGCTTGGGCGTCCTGCTCGTTGGCCATCAGTGTAGTCTCCTTGCATGAGAGGATTGGGCCAGGGGAGATGATAGGAGGCGCCGTGATCAGCACTGACCAGTCTGTCCAGTGTGCCGGAGGGGAACAAGATCGGGCGCGCAGGGAGACGCGAATTACCGGCGATAGATACCCCTCGGACACACTCGACACCCGTGCGCGATGCAGCGGGTGCAACCATCCGTGAACGTCGTTCGCTGCGACGCAAACGACAGTAGTGCGATCCACTCGGTATTCTCCGATTGCGTCGTGCATACCCATCGCTTACTGTTGTTGTCGCGTGAGCGGCGTGTCGGTTGCGTCGAAGTCGGGCGCGCACGGATCGACAACACGACGCCGGAGACCTCCTGAGCGAGCTGGCGGAACTGCCACGGCATGGCGACCTCTCGCAACTGATTCCCACACTCCGTGCGCAGGCGACTGCCGACGAGCGCGTGTTTGCCGATCCCGACGTCAAGGCATGGTGCGCGCGTCGCTGGCGCTTCCTGTTTCCTGAACGAGGCGGTCAACGACCCGGTCGCGCTCGATCAGGCGAGCAGGAGGTTCTGGGACCGGCGCCCGCCGCGGCGCATCGCCGAGTACTTCCTCGTCGGCGACGAGTAGACCCGCTTGGCAGGATGAGCAGCCGGAGGCGCGCGCACCGGCGCCGACCTGCCACTGGCGCCTCACTCCAGAGCTGCCGTGAGCAGGCGAAGTAATGTGCGCGCCGATTATCTGGATTACTCGATCACGTCGTCGGCTCGCGCGAGCAGAGAGGGTGGCACTGCGACGCCGAGAGCCTTGGCGGTCTTAAGGTTGACAACAAGCTCATATTTGGTCGACGCCTGGACTGGAAGGTCCGCTGGCTTCTCACCCTTGAGAATGCGATCGACGTAACCGGCCGCCTGTCGATACTGATCGACTATGTTAGCCCCAAAGCTCACCAGGCCTCCGCCGGTGACGAAGGAACGCTCGAAGTAAACGGCGGGCAGCTTGTGCCGATCCGCAAGATTGATGATCAAATTGCGATGAAGCACCGCCAACGCGCTTCCAGTCAATATCAAGCCGCCATTCGGTGACTGGGCGAACGCGGTGATGGCTCGTTCGATCTCGCCGGCGTCGCGAACATTGACCGGGGTCACCTCCACGCGAAGTGAGGATGCCATGGCCTGGATCGCGCTAAACTGCCCGATCCCAGTTGCTATCGCCGGATCTCGTATGACCGCAACGCGTCTTACGTTTGGCGCAATCTCCTTGAGGACTTCTAGCCATTTTCCGCTCGTGCTGTATTCGAACGGTGTAAAACCGGTGGCATTCCCTCCAGGTCGCGCGAGACTGTCGACGAACCCAGCGCCGACCGGATCGGGGACGTACACGAACACGATTGACACGGTGCGTGTCGCCTGGAGCAATGGCCCTGTGGCCAAGCTCCCATTGGCAAGGATGACATCTGGCGCGAGCCCTGCCAATTCAGCCGCGTGTTTGCGAAGATCGTCGGAACTAAATGAACCCCACCGATTAACGATCTCCAGGTTGCGACCGTCGGTCCAACCCAGCTCCCGCAGTCCCTGCAGGAACGCCGCTAAACGAGCCTTCGTCTCGGGTTCTTCGGGCGTGGTTGTCATGAGTATGCCTATTCGCCGCAGTCGCTCAGGCACCTGCGCGAGTGCTGCTTGCGGCGCCGCGGCCGCCCCGCCGATCAGACAAATGAACTTCCGACGCCTCACTGGACTGCTCTCGTCAACATGGGGGGTCAGCATATCAGTTCCCGCACGCGGCAATGATGCCGTTGTCGCGGGCACCTTGCCGGTTTAACCGGCGCACGGAATGTTACACTGTTCACTGACGTGAGCCTCGAGCCGACCTGCACGGTGGCTCCGTGCCTTTAACTGCCGCGGGCATCTGCAGCAAATGCGCGCGCCGAAGTAACTCTACTCCATCACCTCGTCGGCGCGGGCGAGTAGCGCCGAGGGGACCGCAAGCCCAAGTGCCTTCGCGGTCTTCAGATTTACTGTCAGCGCGTATTTACTCGGCGCTTGCACCGGCAGATCGGCTGGCTTCTCACCTCTGAGGATGCGGTCGACGTAGGCTGCCGCGGCGCGATACTGATCTGCAAAATCAGGTCCATAGGAAAATAGGCCTCCCCCGGCGGCGGAATTATACTCGTAGTACGCCGCGGGCAGCTTGTGACGGGCCGCCAGCGCGATGATCAATTCGCGATGGGCTGCCGCTGGCGCACTTGCCGTAACGATCAGGCCGCCATTCGGCCTTCGCGCAAAGTCAGCAACGCCACGCTCGATCTCGCCGGCATCGCGGACATTCACCGGACTGAGCTCCACTCCGAAAGACGGGGCAACCGACTGGATTGCGCCCCATTGGCCGGTTCCGGCCGGGTTGGCGGGATCGCGAATCACTCCGACGCGCGTGATGCGTGGCGCCATCTCTTTCAGCAGCTCTAGCCATTTTGCCCCGATGGCATACTCAAACATGAGAAAGCCGGTCGCGTTGCCGCCCGGGTGCGCAAGGCTGTCGACGAAGCCGGCACCAACAGGATCGGGGACAATCACGAAAACGACCGGTATGGAACGGGTCGCCTTCAACAAGGGCTCGACGCTGACAGCGCCGGTGGCCAAGATGATATCGGGTGCGAGAGCCGTCAGTTCGGTCGCGTATGCGCGAATACGATCTGCATCGCCGGCGGCCCAGCGGGTGTCGATTTGCACATTGCGACCATCGATCCAACCTAACTGCTGGAGCCGCTCGATGAAGGCTGCGACGAAGGTCTGAGCTCGGGTGTCGCCGGCGGCTAGCGTCAACAGCACAGCAATATGCTTCCGCTCAGTCTGCTGCGCTCGCGTGACGAGCGGCCAAGCCGCAACGGCCACACCAACCAGCTTGCTGAAATCTCGCCGCCTCACTCGATAGCCCCATCCACAGTGCTAAAGAGATAAGATACCATCGTCTCGGGTCGGGGGTTCCGAATTGTTGCACGGTAATGGGTACGCGTCGTCGCGCGGTCGCGACAGCGACGCGCCCGGATTCTCTTATACCCCCGCTAACTGTCGAAGTAGTTGGGGAATAGAGATTTTCCGCCCTGTGCCAAACCTGGCGTGGGCGGATGCAGCAAGAGTTGCCCCGAACGCACGGTTATTCGATCACCTCGTCGGCACGGGCGAGCAGCGTTGGAGGCAAGGCAATGGCCAGCGCCTTCGCCGCTTTAGCGTTGATTAGCAGGTTGAACTTGGTCGGTTGCTCGATCGGCAGGTCGCCAGGCTTGGCACCCTTGAGAATCTTGTCGACGTAGTCGGCGGCGCGCCGGTGCATGTCCTCGTAGCTCGGCCCATAGGACATGAGCCCTCCAGCCTCCACCAGCTCGCGATAGGCATTCACGCTCGGAAGCCGCCGTTCGGTTGCAAATTTCATGATGCGCTCGCGATCGTGCAGGAATACCCGGTCAGCGAGAATAAGCAGACCGTCCAGCCGTTCCTTTACAATTGAGGCAAACGCTCCATCGAGGTCTTCCGACCGACGCACTTCCTGCGGCACCAGCTTTATGCGTAGCGTGTTAGCGGCGGCCCGCGCCTGGCGCAACGAAACTTCATGCAAGGCGTTCGCGGGGTTTAGGAAGAACGCGACCTGCGATAGATTTGGTACCACTTCCCGCAAAAGTTCGAGGCGCTTGCCTTCAAGATCGGGTGCGGTCGCACTCAAACCGGTGATATTGCCATCCGGCCGGGCGAGGCTTGAGACAATGCCGGTACCGACCGGATCGCCAACGGCCATCATTACCAGTGGCACCACCGAAGTCGCCTTCTTTACGGCGAGGCTAGCGGGTGTTCCGGCCGTCACGATCACGTCAACCTTTGCGGCGAGCAGCTCGGTGACGAGTGCGGGGAAGCGCTCGTACCTTCCTTCCGCCCAGCGATATTCGATGATGATGTTACGGCCCTCCTGGTAACCGCGCTCGCGCAAACCCAGGCGAAATGGCTCGATCAGGTTAGCTTCCAATGCCTCGGTGGAATTTCCCATGAAGCCGACCCGCGGCACCTTTGCGTCTTGCTGGGCGTGCGCGGCGAGCGGTGATGCGGCTGTTAAGCCGGCAATTGCCTTGATGAAATCGCGTCGTCGCATGGCCTATCCCAGGGCGCCATCACGCTGGCGCTTTCAGGTCATCAAAACATGAAAGGCCAACGAGCGGAATACGGACACTTCGGCCATCTGCGCGGAACAAATCGTGCTGCGCTTATGTCTCAGATGGGTCATATTTCCCCGTCCCAGGAAGATTATCTGGCGGGCATGACCACGCAGCTCCACCCTCAATAACGGACCGCCTTGGTGGACCATGCTGCGACGGGGAAAGAGTGCACAGAAGCGGGCGTCGATCGGAGGCGGTTGCAAGCGATTATTTACTGCTAAGCTCGGATCGACACGCTTACCGACGCGAAGGAGAACTGGACGGCACCGCACTGGCAGCCACGAGCTTCTCGGCCGTGGCACCGCGATCGGAAATTGTGTAACCGGCGTTGCTGCGGGAACGGGGGCTGGGCCATGGGGCGACTTGACTGGTGCCAGAACGAAACGTGGAACGCCGATATTGAGTCGGCGTTCTTCGCCAAGCTGGCGCGGGCAAAAAACAAAACGTTTTACCTGCGAATTCAGGCAGGGGAGCTCGTGTCGGGCCATCCCGAGACCGCGCTCTGGCTCCTCGATCACTATTTCGCGCTTGGAGCCGACTCCTCCCAGGCAGCGGCGCATTTCGATCGCGGACTCGCGCACGCTGCTCTTCGGAATGTCGATGCCGCGATAGCCGCGTTCGAGGCGGCCGTTGCCTGCGAGGATGCCAATCCGCTTTTCCGCACCTGGGTCTATGTCGAGCTGCCCGTCCTGATCGCGACCGAGCGAAAAAGAGCGCTCTACGACAGGGCTTTCGAGCTCCTGAAAAAGAATAAAGATCGCCCGCACTTCCCAGCCGAGTTCTACAAATGGCATGGCGCGCAAGCGCTCATTCTCCATGATCGGGGTGAGACAGCGCTGGCCTTGGACGAGGCGCGGCAGGCGCTGAAAGCGGCTGGGAAGACGCACTCGGGCTTTCAGCGTCACCCTGAAGTCGGTTTGGTCACCGACACGAGGGACACGTTCGGCACCCGCATCAAGGAAATCGCGGGCGAGCCTTCCAGCAGCTAGGGCAACGATGTGATCCAGTGCCGCCTTGTAGACGTGCCGCGCTTCGTCGCCGGTCCGAGATGACCCTGGCGCATACTTGGCTGCTCTGAAGCGCACCAGAGGGTTTAGAGATCGCGGCCGCGGCGGCGGCGACGTCTGGCCGGCACTCGATCGCGTTCACTTCCCCGGGTTCAACAGCTCATCGGCACGACCGTCCCACAGCGTCTCCCTCTCGCGATCGCTCGAGCAGTCCGCTAGCGTCCTTCGCTCCTGGGTGCCGCCACAGCCGAGGAGGCTCGTCATAACCACGCGTAAACGCCGTGGGTCTACATGGCTCGCAGGCTTATCGAGGCGGGCAGC
>Ga0126379_10002865_pt1 | contig 11062 bp, 6 predicted proteins | sample PanSoiMetPlot_24_FD_92640 | JGI IMG/M metagenome (GOLD analysis project Ga0126379, IMG submission 92640) | Tropical forest soil microbial communities from Panama - MetaG Plot_24 | ecosystem: Environmental > Terrestrial > Soil > Tropical forest > Bulk soil | place: Panama | collected 2016-02-17
GCTTTGTGCGCCGCCGCCATCACGATTTCGCCCACTGCCACCAGCACTTCCTTGTTGGAAAGTGCAATCGTTTTGCCTAATTTGATGGCCTCGTAGGTGGCCTCAAGCCCTACCACTCCAACCGCTGCCGAAACCACAATATCCGCCGCAGGGTGCGTTCCAACCGCCAGCATGCCTTCGCGTCCGTAGTGAATCGCAGGCAGGGCAATTCCCTTCTCGCGCAGTCTCCGCGCCAGCTCATCCGCTTTTTGCGCATCGCTAACAGAAACTACTTCCGGCCTGTAGCGCTCGATCTGGCTCGCGAGTTCGCCAAGATTGTTTCCAGCCGCCAGCGCCAGCACCGCAAATCGTCCGGCGAGCGCGTCAACCACAGAAAGACATTGCCGGCCAATCGAGCCGGTCGAACCCAGGATGGCAAGCTGCTTCACTTGGCGCTGATTCCTTATCGCGTCCGAAATTTTTCGACAGAGGGGAAGAGTGGCTTACACGCGCGGCGAGTAAATCCACAGCCAATAATACCAGACAACCGGGAAGGTCAGGATCAGCGCATCTATTCGGTCAAGGATGCCGCCATGTCCCGGCAACAGCGCACCCGAATCTTTCACCCCGGCGCTCCGCTTGTAGGCCGACTCCAACAGGTCGCCCATCTGCCCGGCCACGTTTCCCGCCGCTGCTATGCCCAGCACGTGCACCGTTGCGACATTCACACGCCCCCAGTGCGCCATGGCCCATGCTGCCGCCACAGAACCAGCAAAGCTTGCCGCGGCACCTTCCCAAGTCTTTTTGGGACTCAGGTGCGGCGCAAACGGATGCCGCCCGATCGACCGCCCGGCGAAATACGCCGCCGTGTCGCCAATCCAGGTAATTACCAGCGCAAACAGCAGCAGCCATTTGCCAACCAGCGAAACTCCATGCAGCCGAATCGCGTAGGTCAGTGGCAGGGCAATTAGCAGCAGCGCGCTGCTGCTAATCCCCGCAGCCGGCAGGGTTTCGACCAGAGGCCGTCGCGTCGCCAGCGTCACCACCGCGATCCCCATCAGAAAAATGAAAAGTACATCGGCAACCTTAGGCCCCTGCATCTCGAAAAGTCCGAGCACCCGATGCGCGGGCGTCGCTCCGCCTGCCGAATACGCATACTCCATGGCCGCCAGATATTGCGCGTACATTAGCAAACAGGCGCAAACCGCCGTCCAAACTTTATACGCTCGATGTCCAATCGCATCGCCCAGTGCAAAATACTCGAACAACGCCAGCAACATCACCCCGGTGACCGCAACGCCGACCCACGCGGTGCGTGCGCCCAGCACCAGTCCGACTACTGCCGGTATTAAGACGACAGCGGTCGCTACGCGTTTCCAAGTCATCGAGAGATTGTCCTCTGAAACGGCCGGAAGAAATGACTTCGTATGATAACGGGTGAACTGCCTGGAGGAAAACAATTCGGGGTGTGGCGTACCCTTTTTTGGCCGGCATCTCCTGAACGTCGACGCCGCAGCGCGTTTGCGAACTACTTCGAACCCAACTCAGAAGCCACGCGCTGGCCTTCGTCACTCTCGCCGATTCCGCCATAGCGCCGGTCGCGCTTCTCGAACTCCACAAACGATTCCAGCAGCCGAGCGCGATTGAAATCCGGCCACAGCGTTTCGGTAACAAAGATCTCGGCGTAGGCGATCTGCCACAGCAGAAAATTGCTGACCCGCAACTCCCCGCTGGTTCGAATCAGCAAATCGGGATCGGGCAGCCCGCTCGTATAGAGGTGCCGTTCGATGTCAGCTTCCGTCAACCTCTCCCCGCTCCCGCTCCTCCGCCGTTCGGCAAGCAACGCATTCGCCGCATCCAGAATCTCCGCGCGTCCGCCATAGTTCAGCGCAATACAGAGCACCATGCCGGTATTCCCGGCTGTTGCCTTCATTGCTTCTCGCGTGTCGCGCTGCACCTCTTCCGGCAGCTCATCCGCACGGCCCAGAAAGCGCATCCGGATATTGTTTCGCTGGATCAGCGGCATCTCCTCGCGGATGTACTCTCGCAGGAGCTGCATCAGAAAATCAATTTCCGTCTTGGGCCGTCGCCAGTTCTCCACCGAAAAGGCGTACAACGTCAGCGCCTCGACCTTTAGCCGCGCGCAAGTCTCGATCGTGGTCCGCGCCGTCTCAGTTCCTTTGCGGTGTCCCGCTATCCGCGGCAAATGCCGGCGCCGCGCCCAGCGCCCATTGCCGTCCATAATCACGGCCACGTGCCGTGGCAACCGGCTCAGGTTCAACTTTTCCAGCAAGAACGCCTCTTCGGCGGTGACCGTACCCAGCGGGTGCGAAGCGGCGACGTGGAGCGTCTTTGTGGATTTAGGATCTGTCACGGAAGTCAAAAAAGCCGCTCGCTCCTTTACGCCATAAAGTTAACATGGCTCTGCAAAAGGCCGCAATGGGGTTATCTGGTATGTGTTGCGCTTTCGAATACGCCGGGCCCCTGGTCGGCACACGCAGTTCACGATGACGGAAGCGCCAATAGCTCCCGGATCGAAGAATACGCCACGATGAGTGTCAGCCCGATCATCGCCACGGTCGCAATCCATGCCACGCAGTTGAACCCCTTGGGATTGACCTTTTCCCCCATCAGATCGCGCCGGTTCACCAGAATCAGCACGAAGATCATCACCACCGGCAGCAGAAATCCGTTCAGCACCTGCGACCACAGCAGAATCGTCTGGGCAAATCTCCCCAAAAACAGCACGAACACTACGCCCAGCGCAATCAACGCCGTGTAAAGCGCGTAAAAAATTTTCGCTTCGCTAAACTTCCGGTCGATGCCCGATTCAAATCCCATCGCTTCGCACACCACGTACGAAGTCGAAAGCGGCAGGATCGATGCCGCAAAAAGGGACGCATTCAACAGTCCCAGCGCAAACAACGCCGTCGCCCATTTCCCGGCCAGCGGTTTGAGAGCCAGCGCCGCCGTCCCGGCATTATCGATCTCATGCACGCCACTCGTGTAAAGCGTCGAAGAAGTACAAACGATGATGAAAAACACGATCACCATGCAGCTGATGCTGCCGACCAGCACATCATTCCGCGTCGCCGCATATTGGCGCGGTCCAACGCGTTTCTCGACCACCGCTGCCTGCAAATAGAAGTGCTGCCACGGTGCAATCGTCGTCCCCACAAGGCCTGCCAGAATGACCATGTAGCTAGCATTGAACGGTGGCACCTCAATCCACTGCCGCACGCTCGGAATGTAGTGCATCAGTTGCGGAGGAAGCAGGTGCAGCAGCGCGACCAGCCACTCCGGTTTCGCCAGAAACGCCGAAATCACATAGGAAAAATAGACCACGCAAACCGTCAGAAAAATCCGTTCCACCGCTTTCGCTGTCCCGGCTACCACCAAGCCCCAGACCAATATTCCCGCAAGCGGCAGGGCAACAAACCTGCTGACGCCAAACACCTCGCTGGCCCAGAACACCCCCGTGAACTCCGCCATGACGTTGCCCAGATTCACGATCAGAACGAACGCCATCAGCACGAATGTGACGCGGAATCCAAATTCTTCGCGAATCAGGTCTGACAGTCCTTTGCCTGTAACCGCACCCATGCGCGAACACATCTCGAGCGAAACATACAGCGCAATCGTCATCGGGATCAGAGACCACAGCACCGTGTTGCCAAATTTTGCGCCCGACTGCGCGTAGGTATAGATTCCGCCCGCGTCGTTGTCTACATTCGAAACGATCAGCCCCGGGCCGACCACCGCCAAGAACAACGCCAACCGGTGACGATACGGACGCACCACCGCCATAGCGCGCTCTACGCGCTCTGTCCATCCCGCCCACTGTGCCGCAATGCTTTCCCTATTCCACATCTCTCGTCGCAAGTCCGCTTTTGCCCTAGCCGGCCGCTAGGCCGGTTCCGCGCTACCCGTCATATTCACTTCAACAGCTTGGACACCACATCATCCACCGTAATCGTCCCCATCGGCCGGTTATCCTCGTCCACAATCGTCAGCGTCCGAAGGTTGTACTTGTCGAAAATCTCAAACACTTCGTTGTCATTTGCATCCGGCGGGAGCGAAAGCAGCGGCTCCAGCTTCAATTCAGACAGCGTTTGCTCCGCTTCTGCGAGCAGCAGTCGCGCCACCGGCACCGTTCCTGAAAATTGCGCGGCCTTGTCCAGCAGCACGATGGTGTCCAGCTGGTCCAGATTCAGTTCCTGCTCGCGCATCCACTTCAACACTTCTTCCCGCGTCGCGCCTTCCCCCACAAACACGAAATCCGTGTTCATCATTCCTCCCGCCGTGGCGGGATCATATTCGAGCAGCTCGCGAACCTCTTGAGCTTCTTGCCCGGGCATTTCCTCCAGCAACTCTTCCGAAGTCTCTTTCGGCAAATCCGCCAGCAAGTCCGCCGCGGCGTCCGGAGCCATCTCTTCCAGAATGTCCGCCGCCTTCTCGGGATCGAGCTTCTCCACGATCTGTGACGTCAACCGTGCATCCAACTCGGCCAGCACCCCCGCTGCCGTCTCTTCGTCGAGCGACGCGATGATTCCCTGCCGCTCCGCCGCCGACAGGTCTTCCATGATGTCGGCCAGGTCCGCCGGGTGTAGGTCCTCCAGCTTTTCGTGGGTGATGCGCAGCTTAACCCGCCGCATCGGGTCAGGCTCGACCAGGTTTACGAACTCCCACCGAATCGAACGGGGCGGCAGCTGCTGCTGCACTTTGCGAATAAATTTCTGCGGGGCAATCCCTTGAAACAGCCGCCGCACCGCCCCCGGCAGCCCCACATCCACCTGCGTCACGCGCAGTTCGATGTTCCCGTTGGCGCGCTGCTCGGCCAGGTCCACATCGTTCACGCGCACCACTTTGCGTCCGCTGGTATCAATGATCTGCTGGTCGAGCAAATCCTTCTGCACCGCCAGCCACGCTTCGTTTGGCTCATACGGCTCGAGGAGCCGCTCGTTTACACTGAGTCGCATCGTTCCCGGCGCTACCGATGCCACTTGATCGTGCCGCGCCACCAGCGGCTGAAAGCGCCCGCGCCCCAGCAGGTAGTGCGCGATCCGGTTCGGCTGGTCCGCCGGCTCGATGAAAAATTCCTTAATCTTGCCGACGTAATTCCCTTGCGAATCGTAGGCCTTGGCCCCCATCAACTCTGTCGCGTACAGCATGGTTCGCCTCTTTCCTGGCTCCTAAAACTAAAAAGCCCGCCTGCCGGAATGTCTCGGCCGCGGGCTTGCTCCAAACAGATGTCTTGAGCCCTAGCCGCCGATGAGACCTCCCGTGCGGACAAACCCGTCGTATCCAAATCGCACGATCCGCAAAATCCGCCCTACCCAACCACACCGCGTAGCGGCGCCATTAGGTCCAGGTTCGGGTCCGTTAGGCGAGTTCATCGAGATAACTTCAGAGTTCGCCTTCGCCAACTCCAAAAGTTTCACTCCAGTCGTAGTGATAAGCCGCTCAGCCCCGCTATGTCAATCAGAAAATGCCACTTACGAAAATTTTTGCTGCTTTTTCCGCACTGTCCGCCCGCGCTTCACTTCTTTTTCGTTTCAAACAGCATGTTCCCGGGCGCAACCCCTCTCCTGCGGCAATCCTCCGCGTACAACGTGAGATAGTTCTTCAGCAGATAGTCCTTCCGGGCGAATCCAAATGTCTTCGCGGCCCGGTCGATGGCGTCCGGTGGACCCTCGAGCTCCACAAACGTTCCCACCGGCGTCTCATCCACCTCGATCAACAGATCCTTTGCCCACTTTTCCTTCGCGCCCAGCTTCCACGTGGTCCGGTACTTCTCATACGAAAACCAGCCCCGCATTCCCAATCCCTCAAAGATTTTGGTCAACGCACCGCTATCTGTCAGCTCTGTCTCTGTTTCTTCCCTGATCTTGAATCGGGCACCCTCATCACTTACTCCTCGTACCGTCGGCTGCTTGAATGTCAAAACATTCCGCTCGGGCCCGCCCGCCTTGCCTTTTCCGCCTGCGGTCTCCCTGCGAATCCTCAGCAGCTGCCCGTGTTTCGCCAACCCGCCTTCCGGCGTATCAAAAATCGTATTGAACTCATGCACTCGCCCGCCGCCTGCTCCAACCGTCTTCGCAGCAAGCTTCTTCAGCTTCCGCTCAAACGCTTTTACATCCTCGACCCTGAGCTTGATTTCCGTCTCTTTCGCCATAGGCTATGTCCAATCTTTTCTCGGTGTCTCCGGCTTTCCCACAGCCAGTTTTCGGCCGACTTTTTCCCCAACCAAACTTCCGCTAGTATAACCAACGAGCACCCACCACCTGGGCAACTCACCCGGCTGCGCTTCAGCTAAAGAAATTAGAAAAATGGACCTTAACAATCTTCAGGAAGACGCCATCGCCATTGGCACCGCCACAACGCCTGCCGCTCCCCAACCACCGGTCGCGGCCTGCAAACCCGTCGAGTTCCGCATTCACGGCGACCTTCGCATTGACGACTACGCCTGGCTACGCGAAAAAGAACATCCCGAAGTCATCCGACATCTCGAGGCCGAAAACGCCTACACCGATGCTGTCCTCAAACCTACCAGCGCCTTTCAGGAGGCCCTCTATCAGGAGATGCTCTCGCGCATCCAGCAGACCGATCTGACCGTACCCTATCGCCTCCGCGGCTACCTCTACTCGACCAAAACCGTCGAAGGCCAGCAGTATCCGCTCCACCTCCGGCGCCCCGCCGACGACCGAACCGCTTCAGACGACGTGCTCCTTGACCTGAACGTCCTCGCCGGAGGCCACTCCTTCCTTGGCCTCGGCTCGTTTGAGGTTTCCGACGATAACCGTCTCCTCGCCTATTCCACCGACACCACCGGCTTCCGCCAGTACACGCTTCACATCAAAGATCTTCCGACCGGAGACCTCCTCCCTTTCCGGGCCGAACGCGTCACCTCCGCGGCCTGGTCGGCTGACAACCGCCACCTCTTCTATGTGGTCGAAGACCCGGTCACAAAGCGATCTCACCGTCTCTTCCGCCACGCGCTGGCAGATCTTTCGTCAGAAACCGACGCACTGCTTTACGAAGAGTCCGACGAACGTTTCCGCATCGACATTGAACGCACCCGTAGCGGCGCCTACCTGCTCCTCCTGGCCAACAGCCACACTACCAGCGAAGTCCGTTTCCTCTCCACCGCCACTCCGCTCGCCGAATTCAAGCTCATCGCCCCGCGCGAAGACAATCACGAATACTACGTCGACCACCATCCCGGCTTGCCGCTTTCGCAGAATGTCGTGCCGGACTTGAGCTCTGCTTCCTTAGCCGGCGCTAGCTTGTCGGATGTCTTCCTCATCCGGACCAATTCCGGGGGCCGCACTTATCGCTTGGCCGCCGCTCCCACTTCTTCGCCTGAACGCTCGAACTGGCACGAGCTCATCCGCAATCGTCAGTCCATCATGCTGTCCGCAGTCGACGCCTTCCGCTCTCACCTCGCCCTTTTCGAGCGCGAAAACGGCCTGCCCTTCATCCGCGTCATTCCTCTGACCGAGCCCTCCACCGACCTCCTCGACAACTCTTTCCGCATCCCCTTCGCCGAATCTGCCTACAACGCGGCCCCCGGCACCAATCCCGAATTCAACCAATCGCATTTCCGCTATGCCTACGAATCGTTCATCACCCCGTGTTCCATCCTCGATTTCGACGTCGCGACGCAAACCTCAACGCTGCGCAAACAGCAACCGGTCCTCGGCGGCTACAATCCCACGCTATACGCCATCGAGCGCCTCTACGCCACTGCGCCCGACGGCACGCAAATCCCTATTTCTCTGGTGGCCCGCAAAGACACCCCGCGCGACAGTTCGTCTCCCCTTCTCCTCTACGGCTACGGCAGCTACGGCATCTCCCTGCCCGTCAATTTCAATTCCAACCGCTTTAGCCTCCTGGACCGCGGCGTTACCTACGCAATCGCCCATATTCGGGGCGGCGGCGAAGTCGGCAAACCCTGGCACGATGCCGGGCGCATGCACAACAAGCGCAACACCTTCACGGACTTCATCGCCTCCGCTGAATTCCTGGTCGCCAACAAATACACGACTGAGGCTAAGCTCAACATCCAGGGTGGCAGCGCCGGCGGCCTCCTCATAGGCGCCGTCACCAACCTGCGCCCCGACCTGTTCCACGCGGCCATCAGCCAAGTCCCTTTTGTGGACGTGCTCAATACCATGCTCGATGCGTCTCTTCCGCTCACGGTTGGCGAGTACGAAGAGTGGGGCAACCCGCACCTGGTCGAAGACTATTTCTACATGAAGTCTTACTGCCCGTACACCAATCTCGAACGCAAAGCTTATCCCGCCATGCTGGTCAAAACCGGACTCAACGATTCCCAGGTCATGTACTGGGAGCCCGCCAAATACGTCGCCAAGCTCCGTACCCTCAAAATCGATTCGAACGCTCTCCTGTTCAAAATCAACATGGGCGCAGGTCACGGTGGTGCTTCGGGCCGGTACGACTACCTCCGCGAAATCGCCCTCGACTACGCTTTCCTCCTCACGCAACTCGGAATCCACGCCTAACCCGCCATGTCTGATCCGACTACACCCCTAATGCAGCAGTACCACGCGATCAAATCGCGCTACCCGCACGCGCTGCTGCTCTTCCGCCTCGGCGATTTCTACGAACTGTTCTACGAAGACGCCCTGCTCGCTTCCCGCGAACTGCAAATCACTCTTACTTCCCGCAATCGCGAAAAGGGCCAGCCCATCCCCATGTGTGGCGTCCCCTATCATTCCGCCGACGGCTACATCGCCCGCCTCATCCGCGCTGGATTCAAAGTCGCGATCTGCGACCAAATGGAGGCGCCCGGCCCTGGCAAGAAGATCGTTCGCCGCGAAGTCGTCCGGGTCATCACCCCGGGCACAGCTACGGACGTCGCCGTCCTCGACGCCAAAGAAAACAATTTCCTCGCCGCGGTTTATCAGGATTCAGCGTCGAGCGCCATCGGTCTCGCCTTCGTCGACCTCTCCACCGGCGAATTCCAGTGCACCGAATTTTCCGGCGCGCGCGCTGAAGACGCTCTTCGCGACGAACTTCAGCTCCTCCACCCGCGCGAAACTTTGCTCCCTCGCCCCGAGCAGCTTTTCGAAACAGCAAAGAACTCGTTGCTAGACGGCAACGGAGGCGTCGAAAGCCGCATTGACGACTGGGCCTTTCAGCACGACTACGCCAATCGCATTCTCCGCGAACAATTTGGCGTTGCCGAACTCACCTGCTTCGGACTCGACGGCCATCTTCCCGCCATTGCCGCTTCTGGCGCGATCGTCCACTACCTCCGCGAAAACGCCGCCAAGGGAGCGGACACCGCAAATGGCTCCCAGATGCCCGCAAGCTCGGCAGGCGTAGGGGAAGGAAATGTTTCCTCCCTCGTTACTCACCCCTCGCCCCTCGCCGCTTCTCCCGCCATTGATGCCCTCCAACACTTGGACCGCGTCCGCTACTACCAGCAACACGACGCCCTGGTTCTCGATCCGGTTTCCGTCCGCAATCTGGAACTTCTCACTCCCATCTTTTCCGACGACTCCGGCAAGAACGCCCCGACCACGCTCGTTTCCACGCTCGACGTCACGGTCACCGGCATGGGCGCGCGCCTTCTCCGCTCCTGGATCCTCCGCCCGCTCATCGACCGCAAATCCTTCGAAGTTCGCCTGGAGGCGGTTGCTCACCTGGTCCAGCAAACCGTCGTGCGCGGCGAAATCCGCAAAGAACTCCGCGCCATTCAGGACCTCGAACGTCTCACCAGCCGCATCACACTCGGCCAGGCGGGCCCGCGCGAACTCGTCACCCTCCGCAAATCGCTCGCCACCCTTCCTACGCTCAAGAATTTCGTCACCCCGCCACCTGCCGGCGGCAGCGAACTCCTTAGCCAGCTCCACAAGGAAATCGACGAACTCGCTGACGTTCGCGACCAACTCGAACACGCCATCGCCGATGAACCTCCCGCCCTTCCGACCGACCCGGGCATGATCCGTCCCGGATTTCATGCCGAGCTCGACGAACTTCGTAACCTCTCCCAGCACAGCAAACAGATCATCGCCGCCATGGAAGAGCGCGAGCGCAAACGCACCGGCATTGCTTCGCTCAAGATCCGCTTCAATCAGGTGTTCGGCTACTACATCGAAATTTCCAAACCCAATCTCCACCTCGCGCCCGCCGATTACGAACGGAAGCAAACGCTGGTCAACGCCGAGCGTTTCACTTCCCCCGAACTCAAGGAATACGAGCGCAAAATCCTTGCCGCCGACGAACGCATCGTCGAAATCGAGCGCCAACTCTTCATCGAGGTTCGCTCCAGCATCGCCGGCAAAGCGGCGCGCCTTCGCCGCACCGCATCTGCCGTCGCTCAGCTCGACGTCCTCGCTTCGTTCGCCAAACTCGCCGCCGACCGCGGCTACGTTCGCCCCGAATTCAATGATTCCGGCGAACTCCTCCTCGTCGCCGCTCGCCATCCCGTCATCGAAGAGCTTCTGCGCCAAAGAGGCGAGCGTTTCGTCCCCAACGATCTCTGCTTCGAACCACGCCGCCAACAGCTTCTCCTCATCACCGGACCCAACATGGGCGGCAAGTCCACCTATCTACGGCAAGCCGCGCTCATCATCCTCATGGCACAAATGGGTTCTTTCGTCCCCGCGCGCCAGGCCAAGCTTCCGGTTACCGACCGCATCTTCACGCGTATCGGCGCCAGCGACAATCTCGCCCGCGGCCGTTCCACCTTTCTCGTCGAAATGTCAGAAGTCGCGAGCATTCTCAATCACGCGACCCCTTCGAGTCTCGTGCTCCTCGACGAAGTCGGGCGCGGCACCGCCACCTTCGATGGGCTCTCCATCGCCTGGGCCGTCGTCGAATATCTTCAAAAACACACACGTGCCCGCACTCTTTTCGCCACCCACTATCACGAACTCACCGAACTCGCGGACCTTCTGCCCGGCGTGCAAAACGTCCACGTCGCCGCCAAAGAAACTCCCAACGAAATCAACTTTCTCCGTCACGTCGAGCCCGGTTCCGCCAGCAAGTCCTACGGCATCGAGGTCGCCCGCCTCGCGGGCCTCCCGCGCTCCGTCATCGAACGCGCCCGCGA
>Ga0126379_10002867_pt1 | contig 11058 bp, 11 predicted proteins | sample PanSoiMetPlot_24_FD_92640 | JGI IMG/M metagenome (GOLD analysis project Ga0126379, IMG submission 92640) | Tropical forest soil microbial communities from Panama - MetaG Plot_24 | ecosystem: Environmental > Terrestrial > Soil > Tropical forest > Bulk soil | place: Panama | collected 2016-02-17
GACTGCCAGCGTGAATTGCCGGAACCCCGTATTATCCGTTGTGTAAGCCAGCAGATTGCCGTCGTCGCTTACGTTGAATGCGCCGAGCGACATGAACTTCTGTCCCTTCGCGAGCTCATTTACGTCCAGAATCACTTCTTCCGGCGCGTCCATGCTGCCCTTCCGGCGGCAGCGAATGGGATATTGCTTTCCCGCTTCGGTGCGCACGTAGTAGAAGTAACCGCCCTCCTTGTAAGGAACCTCAACATCGGTTTCCTTGATGCGGCTCAGCATCTCGTCATAGAGCTTTTTCTGCAAACTTTCGGTGGGCTTCATCAGGGCGTCGGTGTAAGCGTTCTCGGCTTCGAGGTAGGCTTTCACTTCAGGGTTTTTCTTGTCGCGCAGCCAAAAATAGTTGTCCACCAGCTTGTGGCCGTTGACTTCGGTGACCTTTGGGACTTTCTTCGCCACCGGTGGCGCGGGAAGGGAAGGAGAATCATCCGCCGCTGGCAGCCGCGATTCGAAAGCAAGGAGCATACCCGCAAAAATCAACGAGGCAAACAAAATCGGTCGTAAGAAAAGTCTGTTCATTGAGTATTCCTCCGGAAGTTCCGAATGCGTTCGATTCTATATCAGATTCTGTGTCAGGGAAGTCAAGGATTCAGAGAGATGCTAGGACCTGATGACTTTTTCAAACGCTATTTGCTGCCTTTTTCGAAGAGCGGTTGATCCAGAGAAAACGCTCCCGCGCCGACTGTTGCCAGGGCGAAGCAGGCCATTGCAAGCGTCAGAGGGAATTCGTATTCGTGCACGGCCAAGTAACCCTTGCTGCTGTGCACTTTCCATATCGCGACGGCCATTTCGACGGCCAACAACAACGCGGCCGGCCGGGCGAACAGTCCCAATACCAAAAGCACAGAGCCAAACACTTCCAGCACGCCCGAGATATATACGAAGTAGCCGGGCAGGCCGTGTTCGACAAAAAAGCCCTGCATCCCGCCTCCCAAGTGCGCCAGTTTGGGATAGCCGTGTGTGAAGAATATGATACCGAGCGCCAGGCGCAGCGCGAGCAGCCCAAATGGCTGAAGTGTATTGAGGAACCTCATCGGAAAACCTCCGCGAAAAGATTCTTGCGTGATTTTCTGGGAAGCTGTGGCATTTTAACAGAAAAGTATTGCGCTGAGCGGCATCTCCGGCGTTATTGCGCTTTCAGGTACAATCTTTAGCAAGCTGGTCGAGATGCGGAACTCAATGAGCAAGAGGAAGCCCCGTGGAAATGCCTAACGTCCCAGCGTTAGAAGAAGTCGCATGAAGCGCAAGCTTCTCATCGCCGTGCCGCTCCTTTGTCTGGTAGCCGTTGCCGCCTGGATGTTCCGCCCAAAGCGTGAGACTCCGGGTGAAGCCTTCGTTAGCGAAAAAGTCGCACCCGTGCTCAGCGGCATCGCCCAGGTACGCCAGCAGGTGGGAGTGTTGCACTACGGGGAGCGCGTCGAGGTCCTCAGCAAGCGCAATGAATACATGAAGGTTCGAACGCCGTCCGGCGCCGTTGGTTGGGTGGAAGCCCACCAACTGATGGAGCCGGCGCTCTGGCAACGCAGCATCAAACTGCTTGAGCAGGTGCGCAATATGCCGGTGCAGGCGCGCGGGCGCACGAAAGTATCCACGAATTTGCGCGTGCTTCCTGGACGAACGGAACCGCGCCTTTACCAGTTTGCCAGAAATGTTCCAGTTGAGGTTGTCGGACGTGGCGTTGCCGATTGGGTGCAGACGACCGACGAAAAGGATTCCAGCAACGAACAGCAGGAGGCCAAAAAGGAAGATTGGTTCCTGGTTCGCGGCATCGCCACGCGCCCACAGGGAGAGTCATCGCGTGGCACTGAGACAACCACTACCACGGGGCCCGGCGACCAAACTGTGCCAGTTGCTGGCTGGGTGATCGCGCGCTTTATGGAACTGGATTTGCCGGAGCCAGTGCGCGAAGGTGCGGCTTCCGCAAATATTCGCCCGCTCGCTTGGTTTGAGCTGAATCGCGTTCCTGATGCCTCCGGCGACAAGCCGCAGTATCTTGTCGCTGCTACACGCGGCCCAGAGGGCCAGCCATGCGATTTCACAGCCCTGCGGGTCTATACCTGGAACGCCAAGAGAAGCCGTTACGAGACTGCGTTCATCGAGAACAATCTCTGCGGGCAATTGCCCGTTCGCGTCGGCAAAGGGCCAAAAGACGAGCCTGAGTTCCGATTCCGGGTAATGGATGGAAACAAGGAAGAACGCGTATATCGGCTAATGCAAACAGTGGTGCGGCGCATCCGTGAACCCGGCGAGACTTTACGCAAACGGGTTGCCACGAAACCCGCTAGGCCCGCAGCACACTAATCAATTCTGTGGAGGACTGAATGTCTAACTGCGGAACCTCGCCACGCGAGTGGAGAAAAGAGGAATGACCTTGCATATTAGCGAAGCAGAAGTGCGCCAAGTGCTCGACATGCCTCGGGCGCTCCGTGCGGTCGAGGAAATTTCCCGCAAGCAAGCCACCGAGGAAGTCGTGGTGCATCCGCGCAGACGCTTCGAATTGTCCCACGGGGGCTTTTTTCACTACATGGCTGCCGCCGATTACTCCGCCGGATTTGTCGCCATGAAACAGTACACTTACTTGCGCGGCAGGCTGCAGTTCCTGGTTCCACTTTATGAAATGGCCAGCGGCGACCTATTAGCAGTCATCGAGGCCGATTACATGGGTCAGTTGCGCACAGGAGCAGCCTCGGGCGTGGCTACGAAGTACCTGGCGCGCGAGAACTCCTGCATTGCTGCAATCATCGGCACGGGTGGCCAGGCCAGGACGCAGCTCGAAGCTGTTGCCGCCGTTCGAAAACTGGAAGCCGTTCGCGTTTATGGCCGCGATCCCGCGAAGCGCGAGAAATTCTGCACAGAAATGTCCGCGCGGCTGGGAATCCCGGTGGCACCGAGCGGTTCTTCTGGAGAAGCCGTGCGCGGCGCCGACATCGTTTGCTCTGCGACGACTTCTTCGCAACCGGTGGTCTTTGGAGTGGACCTGACTCCGGCGGTGCACATCAACGCTATTGGCGCGAACCAAGCTCACAAGCGCGAATTGGATGATGAAGCGATAGAGAGCGCCGACGTGATCGTCGTGGACTCGGTCGAGCAGTCCCGCCAGGAAGCGGGGGACCTGATCCTCGCGTTCCACGACGATGAAATTTGCTGGACTGGCGTTAGGAAACTGTCCGACGTGGTTGCGGATAAAGCGAGCGGACGCACTAGCAACGCGGAAATCACGTTGTTCAAATCCAACGGAATCGCGTCGTGGGATTTAGCAGTGGCCATGAAAGTCTACGCTGCGGCTTGCGAGAAGAAGCTTGGCAGGGAATTGCCGTTTTGGAATGAAGGCGCCGGAAGTTAGCGGGGATCTCAATTCCAGACGGTCGTAGCCACCTATTTAAAAAGCGTGCACGCTAATTCAAACGAAAATAAAAATATCCAATAGGCATAGTAAGCTGGCACTATGCGCACCCTGCCCGACCACCTCCGCAAAGGCATGAAGCTTGTCATCGTAGGTTGCAATCCCAGCGAATCTTCCGTTCGCGTAGGCCATTACTATGCCGGGCGCGGCAATGAATTCTGGCCCATTCTCTACAAGAGCGGCGTCGTGCCCGAGCCTTTCGATTACCACGACGACAGGCGGGTGATTGAATTTGGCGTTGGCTTAACCGACCTGGTGAAGCGGCCGACGAAAGGCGTCGAGGAATTGAATCGCGAGGATTTTGCGGAAGGACGCATTGTGCTTTCGCAGAAACTCGAAGAATTTACTCCCCATGTCGTGGCTTTCAACGGCAAGCTCACCTATGAGCAATTCGCGCAGCGCCGTTGCAAATACGGAATGCAGAAAGAACTACTTTACGGGGCGCATGTCTACGTTCTCCCCTCCACGAGCGGTGCAAACAACAAATTCAAGGCCGAGAAGCTGGTGCACTTTCGCAAGCTCGCAAAGCTTGTAGTAAAAGTTGAAAAAGCAAGGGAAGTCCGGGCACACTGAGCAGGGTGACTTATGAGCAATTCTCCGCAACCGGCGCAGGCTGGTCCCGTCCTTCATGAAGTAAGGCAAGATGGCGTGGCGGTCTTGGTGATGAACCGGCCGGACCGCCTGAATGCCCTGAACAACGAGCTTGCCACCGCTCTGAATGATTCGCTGGGCCGCATCGCCAAAGATGAATCCGTTCGCGTCGTCGTGGTTACCGGTGCCGGGCGCGCTTTTTGTGCCGGTGGCGACCTCGGCTTGATTGGCAAGGGCCGTGCCAGCGGTGACACGCAGGCTATTGGGCCGCTACTGCGAGCCGGGATGCAAGCAGTGCTGACCATGCGAATCATGCCGCAGCCGGTGATCGCCGCGATCAATGGGGCGGCCGCTGGTGCGGGAATGAACATCGCCTTGGCTGCCGACATTCGAATCGCCGCGGAAGAAGCCACGTTCGGTCAGAATTTCGCCAAAGTCGGACTTTTTCCCGACTATGGCGGTACTTTCTTCCTTCCGCAACTCGTTGGACCGTCAAAAGCTGCTGAACTTTTTTACACAGGGGACATGATTGATGCGAAGACCGCATTGCGACTCGGGATCGTGAATCACATGGTACCTGCCGCGCAGCTCGAAGGAGAGGTTAAAACGCTCGCGCAAAAAATCGCTCAGGGGCCGCCGCTTGCAATTCGCGCCGTCAAGAGGACGTTATTCGCCAGCGAAAAGCAAAAACTTGCAGCCGCGCTCGAGCACGAGGTCCAGGAACAAATGCCTTGCTATCTTTCCGAGGACTGTAGTGAAGGGATTCGAGCCTTCTTTGAAAAGCGGCCGCCGCAATTTCGCGGCAAGTAGCTCGGAAGAGTGCCCCGCTCGCATCGCATGACCGCTCGTCCCGAAAACATCCGGCTCCGCATTGAGCACCGCACAGCATGGATCACGCTTGACCGTCCGCCTTTGAACATTCTCGACATTGCCATGATGGATTCGCTCGATGCCGCGCTCGAGCGTGCCCTGCCTAAGTCCGATTTCGTGGTTTTCCAGGGCGCAGGCGCGAAGGCTTTTTGCGCCGGGGCCGATATCGCCGACCACACTCCCAAGCGGGTTGGGAAAATGCTCGCCGCGTTTCACGCCGTTTTCCACCGGCTTGCGGCAGCCGATTGTTTGACCATTGCCGCCGTGCGCGGCCACTGCCTTGGTGGCGGCATGGAGCTGGCCACGTTTTGTGATTTTGTTCTGGCTACAGAATCCGCGCAGTTCGGCCAGCCGGAAATCAAGCTCGGCTGTTTCCCGCCCGTGGCTATGGTGACGTTGCCTCGCCTGATCGGAATGCAGGCCGCCGCGCACCTCATTCTTACAGGCCATCAAATCAGTGCGGCCGAGGCGCACCGCCTCGGGTTCGTCACTCGGGTGGTGGCGGACTCCGGGCTTCCTGAGGCTGCGGACACGCTTCTTGAGGAGCTTCGCGCGCTTAGCCCGAGCGTCCTCCGTTTGACTCGAAAGACCTTGACGTGGCTCCATTCGCTCAACTTTTCGAAGCAGCTCAAAGAAGTAGAACGCGTATACTTGTCGGAACTCATGAAGACCCACGACGCCCAGGAAGGCATTCGCGCGTTCCTCGAAAAGCGCAAGCCGGTCTGGAAAGCAAAATAAGCGAATGGATGAATTGGAAATCACTCCTATGGAAGTCAAGGCTCGGCTCGACCGGGGTGAAAACGTCGTACTCGTTGACGTGCGCGAGCCTTGGGAATTCGAGATTTGCCGGATTCAGGGAGCGAAGCACCTCCCCCTTGGCGCGCTAGCAGCCAGCCTCAACTCGCTCCCCGATGTGGATGAGGTGATTTGTTATTGCCATCACGGCATGCGAAGCTTGGATGCGGCCGCGTGGCTGCGCTTTCAGGGATTCGAACGCGCCAAGTCCCTGGCCGGAGGTATCGAGCGCTGGTCGCTTGAGATAGATTCGAACGTCCCCCGCTATTGACCATACTTGTTTGCCCCTTGGCCGCAGAGAAAAAAGATGGATGTAGAAACCATTGCTGTGATCGGCGCGAGCACAATGGGAAGGGGAATCGCTTACGCTGCCGCGTTAGGGGGATACAAGACGGTACTCGAAGATATTTCTCCGCGCGTGCTTGAGCAAGCCGCGGCCTGGATCCGGCAATCATTCGAAGAAAGAGTCGCGTACGGAAGCGTCGAAACCGGTATTTGCGACAAGACACTCTCGCTGATTTCGACTGCCACGGATGTGAAGGACGCGATTCGCGATGCGGAGCTGATCATCGAAACAGTTCCGGAAGAGCTCGAGATGAAGCTCGAACTTTTCACTATTTTCGACACGTTCGCCAAGACGGGCGCAATTTTTGCAAGTACCGCCTCTTCTCTCTCAATTACGGACTTTACCGACATTGTAGTTTTCCCCGAGCGGTGCATTGGCCTGCGCTTTTTTGATTTAGTACCGAAGATGAAGAGAATCGAACTGGTCCGAACGCCGCACACTTCGGAGGAAACCGTTGCAGCCTGCTGCGAAGTGGCGCGGCGGATGGCTAAACAAGTTGCGGTTGTCTACGAAGCGCCGCAGAATGTATGAATACGCGAAGTCATAAGCATTGAATAAAAACGCATCGGCAATGAAATCACTCGCGGACAGAATCGTCATTCAGCAAGGCGACCTGACGGAAATGGATACGGATGCCATCGTAAACGCCGCCAACAACGATTTGATTTTGGGCGGGGGTGTGGCGGGCGCCATTCGCCGAAAAGGCGGCGACGCCATTCAACGCGAGTGCAGCGAAATTGGCAGCATTCCGGTAGGGTACGCGGCGATCACCACGGGCGGAAAGCTGAAGGCGCGGTTCGTGATCCACGCTGCGAGCATGCGGCTCGGTGGAGGAACGACTCCCGAAGCACTTCGAAATTCCACCGCGCATTGCCTGAAGATCGCGAACGAGCGTGGGCTGAAGTCCATCGCGTTCCCCGCAGTAGGCACGGGCATTGCAGGATTTTCCTTGGAAGAGTGTGCAAAAATCATGTTGCGCGAGATTGCGGAACACCTGCGCGATGAAACCTCGCTCGAAACCGTGCACTTTGTATTGTTTGACGATTCCGCCAAAGAAATCTTTCAGCGCACGTGGAGAAAACTCCAAAGCGATCTGGCTTCAGGAACTGCCGGAGCAAAAGGCGCGTGACGCCGCTCGAAGAAGTGTTCGTGGAGCGGATTCGCCGCTACGGCCCCATCTCTTTTGCCGACTTCATGCGTGAATGCCTGTACCATCCGCTGCATGGCTACTACAGCAAAGCAGAATCGCAGCGGTTCACCGATTACTACACCAGCGTGGACGTGCATCCAATTTTTGGCCGGCTGCTTGCGCGGAAATTTGCCGAGATGTGGCAGCAGCTCGAGCGCCCCAAAGAATTCCTGCTTGTAGAAGCGGGATCTGGGGTGGGTCGGCTGGCCCAGCATATTCTCGATTCTTGTGAAGCCAGGTTGGCGGAGTTTTACAACGCGCTGCGTTACATTGCGGTGGAGCGGTCGGCGTCGCGGCTCATGCAGGCGGCCGGGCGATTGGACCGTCACGTGGCGAGGGGACAGGCTCAGATTTCCCCCGAGATTCCAGTGCAGATTCCCGCAGGTTGCGTCTTTTCAAATGAGTTGATCGATGCTTTGGCTGTGCACCGCGTAATGATGCGGGGAGGGGCACTGCGAGAGATTCTCGTGGGCAGCGAGAATGGAAAATTTGTGGACGTGGTCGCTCCCGTTTCGACTTGCGCGATCAACGAGTATTTTGCGGGGCAAGGCGTCACGCTGAACGAAGGACAATACGCTGAAGCCGGGCTCGAAGCGTGTGATTGGATCACCGAAGTTGGCAGGCGCATCGAACGCGGATTTGTGTTGACGATTGACTACGGTCATCACGCCGTTGAACTATTCGACGAGCGCCATATGCGTGGAACGTTGCTTGCTTACCGGGAGCATCGCGTGAGCGAAGACTTCTACTCCTCGCCGGGCGAGCAGGACTTGACCGCACACGTGAATTTCACCGCCCTCGAAACCTGGGGGCGTCGCTCGGGCCTGGAAACGACGGAGTTAACATCGCAAACCGCATTTTTGCTGGCGCTCGGGCAGCCCAACGAGTTCGCGGACTTGTACGATCACGGCCAAAGTGAGGCGGAACAGATTCGCGCGCGTCTGCAACTAAAGACCCTGATTCATCCCGAGGGCATCGGCGAGCGGTTTCAGGTGCTGGTGCAGCGAAAAGTCGAGCCGCGAAGGTAAAGCATTTTCTCAGCAGGAGATTCAAAATGGTGGAAGACTTATCGAGGTACCATCACCCCATTGGCAAGTTGCTCGCCCGTACTACAGGCGAACAGGAGGTGGACCGCTATCGCCTGAATGAGGGTCAAATCCAGTTTTTTCACGAAAACGGATATCTGAAGGGAATTCGGATCCTAAATGACGAACAGGTGGATGCGTTGCGCGCCGAGCTGGAACAATTGATGAATCCGGTGCATGAGGGGCGGCATTTGTTCCACGAATACCACTCGAACGAATCGACGGACCCTGAACGGGTGCTGTTTCATGCGCTGGGAGCGTGGCGCGTGCAGCCAGGATTTCACGATTTGCTGTGGAACCCGGCGTTTCTGGTGCCGGCGTCGCAACTGCTAGGTGGACCGGTCCGCTTCTGGCACGACCAGCTTTTCTGCAAGCCGGCGCGCCACGGAGGAGTGGTGGCGTGGCACCAGGACTACTCGTATTGGACGAGGACCACGCCGCTTGCGCATCTCACCTGCTGGATTGGGCTGGACGACTCGACGCGCGAGAACGGCTGCTTGCATTATGTTCCGGGGAGCCACAAGTGGCCGGACCTGCCGAAACCGGTGCTGGCCGGGGGATTGGAAGAGAGCCGAAGCAGTTTACCGGAGGAATTGCAGGAGAAGTTCAAACCGGTGGTGATCGAAATGAAAAAAGGGGAAGCCTCGTTTCACCACGCTCGAACGATGCATGGTTCCGGGGCGAACGATACGCAGCGGCCGCGGCGTGCCACGGTGATCAACGTGTTTCGCGAGGGGGTGATGTCGGATTCGGACGAGCCGCTGCTTGATGGTATTCCCGTGATTCCTCGAGGCGAGAAGATGGGGGGACAGTTCTTCCCGCTGCTGTTCCAGAAGAGTGGTCAAATCAAAAATGACCGAGCCGTGAGGGGGTAGGCACTAGGCAGCGCTTCCTTCGGGGTTTGGTGAGGCCAGTGAAGATAAGCTCCTGGACTTGAGCCAGGACTGCAGGGCAAGACGCCCCGCGTCGGTCGGTTTATAACTTGGGGTCAGGAGGCCTTCGCGCACAAGGCGATTGATGATTGCCGGGTCTGGAAAAGTCTGCCCGAGCTGAACTCTGCCATTCGGCCAAGACCACAGCTCCTCACCGTTCAGAAATCGCTGGAAAGTCTCTGCTTCGGATTGGTTTAAATCTCCCATATGTTCGTTCGACCGCCGAACCACTGTTATCTGCCAAGTATTTGACGGCCTGTGAGCGGCGCTAGCCCCCGCGGGCTTTACGCATGCGAACTACCAAACCAGCCATCGCCAATCCGTTGATTTCATGACACTTAAGAGCAGAATGGTTTCGACACGATGCAAGGTTTTGCTAACTTGCTGAAAACGTTTGCATGTACAGGCTGATTTGCTTGTGCAGGCCATCCTCGCTTGTCCCGGAGGTTAAAGAAACCCTCTTCGCGCGGCTCGGACCCTCGCGCGAACCGCATCGCCCTTATTGCTCAAGTCATATTCATCGGTTATCTGGCTGTGGCCAACGCATAAGGATCGATAAAAGGATGGAAAGAATACGGCGGCGGGGCTCCAAAGTCCGCGCTCTATGGCATCTGGAATTGACGAAGAGCGGGGAAACGAAAAAAGGGCGCCCTGGCTTCCGCCGAGGACGCCCTGATGGGATTGAGTCAAGGGCGAGCTGGAGAAACTTAGTACATGCCGCCCATGCCGCCTGCGCCGGGAGCGCCGGCAGCGGCCTTCTTCTCTTCTTCCTTGAGCTCGGCAACGAGCGCTTCAGTGGTGAGCATCAGGCCCGCGATGGAGGCGGCGTTTTGCAACGCCAGGCGGGTGACCTTGGCCGGGTCAATGACGCCCATCTTTACCATGTCGCCGTACTCACCGGTTTCGGCGTTGAAGCCAAAGTTCTCGTCCTTGGATTCGCGGATTTTGCCGATCACTACTGCGCCCTCGGAGCCGGCGTTCAGCGCGATCTGGCGTGAGGGCTCTTCGAGCGCGCGCTTCACGATGCCCGCGCCAACGGCCTCGTCATCGTGGAGCTTGAGCTTCTCGACGGCCGAGATAGCGCGCAGTAAAGCCGAGCCGCCGCCAGGAACAATGCCTTCCTCGACGGCCGCACGCGTGGCGTGCATGGCATCCTCGACGCGAGCCTTCTTCTCCTTCAGTTCAGTCTCGGTGGCCGCGCCAACCTTGATGACAGCGACGCCACCGACGAGCTTCGCAAGGCGCTCCTGAAGTTTTTCCTTGTCATAGTCGGAAGTAGTGTTTTCGACTTGCTGGCGGATTTGCTTAACGCGGCCTTCGATTTCGGATGGCTTGCCAGCCCCTTCGACGATGGTGGTATTGTCCTTGTCGATGGTGATCTTCTTGGCGCGCCCAAGGTCCTCGATCTTCACGTTCTCGAGCTTGATGCCGAGATCCTCGGTGATCGCCTTGCCGCCGGTCAGGGTGGCTATATCTTCCAGCATGGCCTTGCGACGGTCGCCGAAGCCCGGGGCCTTCACCGCCGCGCACTGCAGCGTGCCGCGAAGCTTGTTGACCACGAGGGTGGCCAGCGCTTCGCCTTCCACCTCTTCCGCAATGATCAGGAGGGGCTTGCCGGCCTTGGCGATGCCTTCGAGCAAAGGCAGCAGGTCCTTCATTGAGCTGATCTTCTTTTCGTGGATGAGGATGCGAACATCTTCGAGCGCGCATTCCATGCGGTCAGGGTCGGTGATGAAGTAGGGCGAGAGGTAGCCGCGGTCGAACTGCATGCCTTCCACGACTTCGAGCGTGGTCTC
>Ga0126379_10002868_pt1 | contig 11057 bp, 9 predicted proteins | sample PanSoiMetPlot_24_FD_92640 | JGI IMG/M metagenome (GOLD analysis project Ga0126379, IMG submission 92640) | Tropical forest soil microbial communities from Panama - MetaG Plot_24 | ecosystem: Environmental > Terrestrial > Soil > Tropical forest > Bulk soil | place: Panama | collected 2016-02-17
CAAAGCCTGGGGCCATCGCCACCGGTTTGGCGAGGTCGCCGCGGGAGATTTCCAGCGCCGACCGGGAGAGGACGCGCACTCGCGTCAAGCGCGCCAGCAGGTAAGGCAGCGCCGCGGCCAGAGCCAGCGTGATCGCTCCGGCGCTCGCCGCCTTCGTCCACATCGGCTGGGCATCGAGGAGTTGGAAGGCAGCCAGCAGCGCTCCGCCGCAGACCAGGTACCCGGTGAAGATCTTCAGATGCAGCGAGACCTGCATTCCCGTCGCTCGCTCATCAGTGGGTGTCAGCCACAGCCGGCGCAGCGGACTGCGCCTAGCGCTCAAGGCTGGCAGCTCATCGTGGATTGGACGGCGCACTTGTGGACCGGGCGAGGCGGGTCTTCAGTGTGGACAGACCTCTGGCGGAGGATTCTACTCGTCAATCGACTCGCCGGCGCACCCCGGCGAAATGATCGAAGCCCCGAGGCGGCGCGACGGTCGTTCCTTGGGGCGAAACAAACCGAACCTGGGTGCCTGCAGTCAGGAATCCTACCCGAGTGACCGCCTCGCCAGCTCGCGCACAGTCGCGCTCGAAGGCGGCGGCGCGCTTGCGCGGGACGGCGGCGATCAGCTCGTAGTCCTCGCCGCCCGCCAAAGCCCAACGCGCCGCCCGTCCCGCGCCGCCCGCCCATTGCAAAAGCTCAGCGCTGACCGGCAGCGAAGCGATGTCGACCCGTGCGCCGAGGCAAGAAGCGCGGCACAGCTGGGCGAGGTCCTGCGCGAAGCCGTCGGAGACGTCGATCGCCGCGCGCGCGTGTCGCCGGCAAATCCGCCCCAGGGCGACGCGTGGCTCGGGCCGCAGCTGGCGCATCACAGCGCCGCTGCGCGCCCCGCCGCCCAGCAAGGCGAGACCCAGGCGCGCGTCGCCCAAGGTGCCCGAGACGTAGAGCAGGTCGCCGGGGCGGCCGCTCGAGCGGGTGAGCGCGCCGCCGCGCTCGACCTCGCCGATCGCGGTGAGGGTGATGGAAAGCTCGGGCGCGGCCGACACGTTCCCCCCGATCAGCTCGGCTCGGTGAAGCCGGGCCAGCCGGCTCATGCCGGCGGCGACCCGGCGAACGCCCCGTCGCAGCTTCGGGGGCAAGCCGAGCGCGCAGAGAAACCAACGGGGGGTTGCGCCCATTGCGGCCAGATCCGAAAGGTTCACCGCCAGGGCCTTGTGGCCGACGTCCTCGAACGAGAAGCGCGTCAGGTCGAAGTGCACCCCGTCGATCACCGAATCGGTGGTGACGCAGAGGTCGCGATTGCCGGGCCGGATCAGCGCGCAATCGTCCCCCGGCCCGGCGGGAGGCGAAGCCACATCGAATTCCGCCGCAAAACTCTGAATGAGCGAGAACTCTGGCGAATCGATTGTCCGCACGCGCCCGTGCTCTAGAATCGATTTTTATCAGCAGGCGCCTTGGCCGGCGGAGAAATTTGGACGCTCCGGGGAGCGGGCGGTATGGTGGGCAGCACGGCGATGAAGCACGAGCCGCGGCCGAGTTCGCTCTCCACCCAAACCAATCCGCCGTGGCCTTCAACGAAGCTCTTGACGATTGCCAGGCCCAGCCCCGCGCCGCCGAACTCGCGGGTGGAGCTGCTGTCGACCTGGTAGAAGCTCTGGAAGATGTGCCGGTGGTGCTCGGGGGCGATCCCCACGCCGGTATCCTCGACGCAGATCCGGTAGCCCTCCGCCTCCAGCTCCGGCTGGAAGGCGGTTTCGGTCAAGCTCACCGAAACCCTGCCGCCCTCCGGCGTGAACTTCACCGCGTTGGCGAGCAGATTGACCACCGCTTGCCGCAGCTTCTCCCGATCGGCAGTGGCCCTGGTTTGCCGCTCAGGAACGCTGAGCTGAAGGAGGATGTTCTTCTTTTGGGCCTGGGGGGCGACCGAGCTTAAGGAGGAGCGAATCACGCTGGCGATCTCCACCGGCTCGAAGGTGAGCCGCACCTTGCCTGCTTCGATCTGGCTGATGTCGAGAATGGAGGCGATCAGCTTGAGCAGCGTTTCGCTCTTGTCGAGGATGGTCTGCACGTACTCGGATTGCTCGTCGTTGAGCGGTCCACCCAGGCCTTGCGAAAGCATTTCCGAATACCCCATGATCGAGGTGAGCGGCGTTCGCAGCTCGTGGCTTACCGTGGCAAGAAAGCTGGACTTTAGGCGGTCCAGCTCCTTGAGCCGCGCATTGAGCGCCTCCAGCTTGCGGTTTTGTTCCTCCAGCTCGCGGTTGGTTTCGAGCGTCGCCTCGATGTGCAGCTGCGAGGTGAGATAGGTCTTCTGACCGGCCGCGATCAGCGTGGCCAGCACCTGGGCGAAGTGGACCATCACCCGCGCCACCGTCCCTTCGGGAGCGCGGCGAACCTTCGAGATCAGCTCCTCCGCTTTGCTGAGGTCCACTCCTTGGCCCATGTCGCGCAGCAAGTCGGGCAGCTGGGCCAGGTCATCCGGCCTGAACGGGCCGAAGATGATTCGGCCGAGGAGGTCAGCCTCCCAGTGGACCGGCATCACCAGGTAGCGCAGGCCGGTGAAGCAGGGAACGGCGATGGTGCCGTCGGCGATGGCTTCTGGCGAGGAGCGCTCGTGGTCGAGCGCTTGCAGCGGACCGGCCTTCAGCCGCGCCACGGTGGCGGTACAGCGCGTGCGCCCGTCGTTGAAGGAGAACACGTAACTGCAAAAGTCTCCGTTGCCCACCCGAAAGTCGGCCAGCTTGGAGCCCGACTCGTCGAATACCTTGACCCCGATCTTGTAGAGGTCGACGAATTGCTTCACCAGCTCGGCAAAGCTTGGCCCATCGAGGAGATCGGAGAGCAGCGTTCGGCGCTGCAGCACCGATTCGGTTCGCCCGGCTTCGTTCACCGACGAGCCGCTCACTTGCTCTCCTCCGTCGGTTGACTCGACGTGCTGGCTGCCCCGAAGCGCTCATCGCCCTCCAGCTTCGTTCCCCGAAGGTCGATTCGGGAGAATATTTGGCCGAGGAAGGTGGTCTCATCGAGGCTGATGTACTTGGACAACTGCGAGCGGGTATCCAATTGACGGTAAGCGAGCTGAAGGACCGAGTGGAGCGTCTCCAGGACTCCTTCGCAGCGGATCGCCACCGCTCCGACGACCGGCTCCTTTCCGCGTTGCCGAGTGTCCTCGATTTCATCGTCGCTCTTGGTATCCGGCAGATCCCGCTTGTTGAACTGAATCACCACCGGAACTTCGTCCACCCGCAGCCCGTTTTCGAGCATGTCGTCCTGCAGGTTCTTCCAGTAGGCGTTGTTCGAGTCGGCAGCCGACCGCTGGCTGTCGGCGATGAAGGCCACCGCGTCGGCTCCCTGAAGAACCACCCGCCGGGTGGCGTTGTGGATGATTTGCCCCGGGACGGTGAACAGCTTCACCTTGACCCGGTATCCGCTTGTCGCGTTGAAGAAGACCGGAAGCAGGTCGAAGAAGAGCGTGCGATCGTCGCGCGTTTCAACGGTGAGCAGCCGTCCACGTGCGGAGGGCTGCAGCCTTCGATGAATCATCTGCAGATTCGTCGTCTTTCCGGACAGACCGGGCCCGTAATAGACGATCTTGACCGTCAGCTCGCGCTGCGCTTGGCTCAGTTGCAAATTTACCTGGCTCCCGGCAGGGCTGCCGAGCGCGCCGAACAGCGAGCTCGCCTCCTCAACTTTACACAGGAGCGCTGGCCCAGCGTGCTGGGTCGGCAAGAACCTAGGGCGGGTCGCGCCGCTCCCGTTTTTCAGGGTTTGGGGTGCGAGAAAGTGCGGCTCGAGAAGGCCATGGTAGAGGCAGGTTGAAGAGGTTAGGATCGCTCCAGATGAGAAAGGCTTGTCGATGACGATGAAGCGGGTTGATCAGGTTCCGGACAAAGGCGTGCCGCCGGTCCTCGACCTCTCCAAGCTTCCGAACGACTTCATCAACTCCCTCAAGTTCGGTCCGATGACGGACGAGGACCTCGCAGAGGTGGCGAGCATCCGGCACATATCCGATCCGTGGAAATCTCGCTCCGAGACCATCGAGCAGACGCAGCAAACGGTCAGCAAGCTGCGCCCGTTCGTCCAAGTCTCCAAGTACCAGAACCACATCATCGGCTACGTCACCGTCGAGCGCGACGGACCGGTTGCCGGCGCAGCGTACATGCGCAACATCGTGGTCAAGCCCGAGCTTCGCCAGAAGGGCATCGGGATGAGGCTTTTGCAGCACGCGATGCAAGTCGCTCGCGATCTCCACCGCCGCACGCTGGCCCTTCGAGTAGATCCGGCGAACGCGGCAGCGGTGAGCTTCTACCGCAAAGCCGGCTTCACCACCGTCGCCACCGTGGTGTCGAAGAAATCCGGCAAGCTGCGACTGCTGATGTCGCGCGAGCTTTAGCTCGGCCGCTTTTCCAGCCAGGCCTTGAGCGCGCCGCGATCGCGGATGCGGATCGCGGGCGGCAGGCTTCCCAGAAAGAAGCCGCCGTAGCGCCTGCTCACGATGCGGCGATCGAGCAGGGCGACGATTCCTCGATCCTGGCGCGATCGGATCAGCCGCCCGAAGCCCTGCCGCAAGGCGATCGCCGCTTGGGGCAACTGGTAGGAGGAAAACGGCTCCTCTCCGCGCTGGCGCAGCTGGTCGATGCGCGCCGCGACGAGCGGATCTGCCGGCGAGGCGAACGGAAGCCGGTCGATGATCACCAGCGAAAGCGCATCCCCCGCGACGTCCACCCCCTCCCAGAAGCTGTGAGCGGCGAACAGGACGGAGGGCTCTTTCTTGAACTGCTCAAGCAGCGCGCTCTTCGGCCTCTCGCCCTGGATCAGCACCGGGTAGGGCAGCTTTTGCTTGGCCAGCCGGTAGGCGGCCTCCATGTTGCGCAGCGAGGTGAAGAGCGCGAAGGCTCGGGCGCCGTTGAGCTCGGAGAGGGAGATGATCTCCTCGGCGGCTGCCTCGATGAACGCGCCCGAGTTGGGCTCCGGAAGGTGCAAGGGCAGGTAGAGCGCGGCCTGCTGCCGGTAATCGAACGGCGATTCCACGTTCAGCGTGGAGAGCTGACGCTGCGCACCGCCCGGCTCCTCGATGAGGCCCATGCGCCGGGCGAAGTAATCGAAGCGGCCCTCGGCGGTGAGGGTCGCCGAGGTGAAGATGACCGTATCCACCTCGGCATAGAGACGGCGCCGAAGCTCGGCACCAATGTCGATCGGCGCGGCCCGGAGAAACACCCCGCGGCCACGGCGCTGGCCCCAGTACACCCAATCGGCGGAATCGGCGGCGCAAACGAACGCCAGCTGCTCGGCGATGTCGTTGCAGCGCCGGGAGATCGCCGCAAGATTCGGCTCATCCGCCGATTGCGTGAGGGCGGCCATCGCGGACAGCGCATCCAGCAATGCCGCAAGCTGCGGTCGGATCGGCTCGAAGCTGTCCGGCTGAAGGCGGACGCTCTCCTCGCTGCTGCCCAGATGGTCGGCTGCGGCGCGAAAGAAGAGCTCCGCCGCCGTTTGCAGCTTGAGCGCGGCAGCGGAGAGCAAACGCTGAGTGGCGTCGGTGGGCTCGCCGGCGCGCAGAGCGTCCGCGCAAAGCTCCAAAACCGCCCAGTTGGACACTTGGCAGCCGAAGTACTCGGTCGCCACCGATTCGACGGCGTGAGCCTCGTCGAAAACCACCGCGTCGTACTTGGGCAAAACGCCCTCGCCCAAGCTGCCGCGCCGCGTGCGCAGAGCCAAGTCGGCAAAGAAGAGGTGATGATTCACCACCAGCAGATCCACTTGCTCTGCGCGCCGGCGCATGCGCGTGACGAAGCACGGCTCGTAGAGTGGACAGCGCGATCCGAGACAGGTCTCGGAAGTGGTGGATAGATCTGCCCAGGCGGCAAAATCCTCGGGCAGATCCAGCTCGGCGCGATCGCCCGTTTGAGTCCGTTCAGCCCACTCGCGAATCGCAGGCAAAACTTCCGCCTCACCCCGGGCTCGAAAGTCGGAAGCCTTGAGGCCTTCCAGGCGGTGCAAGCAAAGGTAGTTGGCGCGTCCCTTGAGGTAGGCGGCCTCGAAGTCCAACTTCACCTTGTTTTTCAGCAGGGGGAGGTCCTTGAAGAAGATTTGCTCCTGCAGTGTCTTCGTCGCGGTGGAGATGACCACCTTGCGACCGCAGAGGGCGGCGGGGATCAAATAGGCGAGCGTCTTGCCGGTGCCCGTCGCCGCCTCGGCGAGCAGATGGCCGCGCTCCTCCAAGCATCGCTCCACCGCGCGCGCCATCTCCAGTTGCTCCGGCCGGCTCTCATAGCCGGCGAGTGCCGAGGCGAGAACGCCCTCCGGCCCCAATAACCCGTCTACGATGTGAAACCCGCTCACGAGCCCGAGTAGCGGCGAAAAATGGCGTAGAGGGCAATCGCCAAGAAGAGCAACATCGCGAAAAGCGCACCGATGAGCCCGGCGGATCGGTGGCGGGAGATGGCGTCCGAATCACCCCGTGCGAGTCCGGCAGAGCTCGCTGTGGCGAGGCGGAGCACCTCGTCCCGACCGCGGGCGGCAAACGCGTCGTCAGCCGAGCGGGTGAGTCGAATCCGGTAGAGGCGCCCAAGAACCGCCAGCTCTCCCTGCGTTAGCGCGGCCTGGATGACTCGGTCGTGCTCCTCGACATCGTCCCATTTCGAAAGCAACCGGCGGAAATGCTCGGCCAGTGCCGTCGAAGGCTTCAGCTCCTCGGGCTTGTAGTTGGAGAACACCAGGCCGCAGTACGCGCACGAGGAAGCCTCCGTCGGACGGACGGCCACGCATTTGGGGCAGTGGCCCTCGGGAACGGGCAAGATCTCCTCGCCGGCGTCGCGATCGGTTTGGGTGGGAATCGGCTCGAGGGCTGCCTTGTGCGGCGGAGCAGTCGCGCTCGCCGAAGCGGCCGCGGCAATGGTGGCCGCCGCGCTCGGCGCAACATCAGTTGCCTGCGTCCGGCTTTCCACCCGGCAACGGGCGCATTGCAGCACCAGCGCGTCGCCTTCGATGCGGAACTCAGAGAAGGCCGTCAGGCGCTCGCAGGCCGGGCAAAGAAAGAGAATCTTCACGGGGCCGTCACCGCACTCAACGGGACGGGCATCACGCACACGATTAAGCCGATGAAGCAAATTGCGCAGGTGAGCTTGCGCCCGGCCGAAAGCGGCGCCTGCTCGTCGATGAGCGGCGGGTGGCGAAAACCGATGAATTTCGAGGTGACGATGAGCCAGAGCAGCCAGCCGGCGCTGTAGAAGACGCAAAGCCCAAACATGCCGAGCGCCATCAGCTTTCCAATGGTTCGGGCGCGCTCTCCGAAAAGCGCGTAGGTCAGGTGCCCGCCGTCCAGCTGCCCGATCGGCACCAGGTTGAGCATCGTCACCAACAGACCGAACCAGCCGGCGATCACCATCGGATGCTCCTGGATGTCCTTGCCCGCCGGCAGCGGCCCGATCACCAGAAGGCGCAATCCGCGCATGAGCAGATTGTCGCCGAAGATGTAGTACTCCGCTCCGCCAGTCGCCGAGGGCGGCAGCCGAACGCCGCTCCATTTCGCCATCAGGTAGTCGACCGCCCGGTGCAGCAAGGACCACAGCGAGCTGGGTCCGAGGAACCCGTCCGGCTCAACCGGGAGGTCGACGATCTTCGAACGGGTCAGGCCGACGACTATCAGCGGAATAGCCACCGCAAGCCCCGCCAGCGGGCCGGCGGCTCCGATGTCCACCAGCGCGTTCCGCTGGGGAATTCGGCCGCGTATCCGGATGACCGCACCCAGCGTTCCCACCCCGAGAAGCGGCAGGGGAATGAAGTATGGCAGCGAGGTGTCGACCCCATGGATGCGGGCGAGGACGTAATGCCCCATCTCGTGCGAGCCGAGAATGAGCACCAGCGAGAGGCTGAAGATCAACGAGGCGTTGATTGCGGCAACACCGCTTCCTCCGCTCCAGATGACGAAGAAGGTGCTGAAGGTTGTCCCGACGGTGAGAACAAACAACGCCAGGTTGAGCAGCGGCTTGTCGGGCGATCGAGCAGTGGTGGAGGACATGAAGCTCTTCTCTGGCTAGCAGGAGCCTGCCGCGTTTTCAACGCGGCTACTCGAGCGCGCGCGAGAGTACCTCCGCCGTCAGCTTCACCAGGGGAATCACTCGCTGGTAGTCCATCCGCGTCGGGCCGATCACCCCGAGCGTCCCCAACGCCTGCTCCTGCGTCCGATAGGGGGCGGCGATCACGCTCACCTCGCCCGCCGAGGAAAAGTCGCTTTCCGCGCCAATGAAGATCTGCATCTCGTTCGCCCGCTGCACGCGGTCGAGCAGATCGAGCAGCTTCTTCTTCTCGTCCAGTGCGCGAAAGAGCGCACGCATCCGCTCGACGTCGGCGAACTCGGGAGCTTCGAGGAAAGAACCCGCCCCCTCGATCAGCACGCGCTCGCCGGTATGGATGTCCGTCGCCGCAGCGCCGAGCTTGAGCGCCTTGGCCGCCAGCTCATCATAGAGGGCGCGCTCCCGCTCCATCTCCAACTGGATTTTCGCGCGCGCCTCCTCGATTGAGGTCTCCGTGAGCAGCTCGTTTAAGTAGTTCGAGGCGCGAACCAGCTCTTCGGGCGACACCGGGAAGTCGATGGTCAAGAGCTTGTTGTGCACCTGTCCGTTTTGCGCGACGAGAATCGCCAGCAGTCGGTCCTCGCGAAGCCGGACGAAGTCGATCCGTTTGAAGTAGAGCACCGCCGGCCGGGGCATCAGCACGACCCCGACGTGGCGGGTGATGAAGTGCAGCATCCTCGACGCGTCCTGAAAAGTTTCGTCGCTCGGGCCGTTGCTGCTAATCGCGTGCTCGATGAGCTCTCGGTCCCCGGGCTCCGGCTCGCGGAGGTTGAGCAGCGAGTCGATGTAGAAGCGATAACCGAGGGCGGTGGGCACCCGGCCGGCGGAGGTGTGCGGCTTTTGGATGAAGCCCAGCTCCTCGAGGTCCCCCATCACGTTGCGCATCGTCGCTGCGGAGACATCGAACTCCGCTCGCCGGGCAAGCTGAGAGCTGCCGACCGGGCCACCGTATAAGATGTACTCCTGAACGATGGCCCGAAGGACTTCGCGCTCGCGGTCACCGAGTTGTTCGGCCATACCGTCGATTCAATCCCGAGAACTGTTCGATCGTAGGCAGCTGGCGCTGCAGATTCAACTGTTGGGGGCAAAGAGCAAACCGCCAGCGCCCCGTCCCGGGAAGTCATGGTTTCGGCGGCGGTGCGCTGCAGGGGAGTTGATCGCAGCCTTGGACGTAAGCGCCGAGCCGCGGAATGAGCGACGAGCGGGCGTGCGGGAGTGGCGAAGCGGCTTGTTTGCTGCCGGTGGCCACGTCGATGAGCAGGGTCGATCCCGCCTCAGCGCAAGAAATCAGTGCACGGGTGGGGGAGGACAGCCACCAAAGGAACTGCGCCTTACAAGAGTCCTCGAGCCGCACCGTCGAAAGGTCGGACGCGCGCAGAACATGGGCGGCGCTTCCCGTCACCACCGCCAGCAGCGTGCCGTCCAGGTTGGCGGCCAGAAGGGCGCCCGAGGTCTGCCGGAAAAGCGCGGAATACTCCGGGCCGCCTTGCACGGTGAAGGAGGCCAAGCGTCCGGAGGCGTCCAGCGCGGCAACACCCGCCGGCAAGCCGACCAACGACACCGGCGCGAACTCGCCTACCTTGCGCGGCGGCTCGGTGGGCGAGCGCATCACCCATAGCTCGGGGCGCGGACCTTGCGCGGCAGAGAGCCATAGGTTCCCCCCGAAGTCGAAAGCTGCCCCGGTGACCCCGCTGAACGAAAAGCGAAGACTCGCGGGCAAGGCGCCGCCATCGGCGGCCGGAGCGCTCTTGTCGCAAACGGCCACCGAGCTGGCCCCGTAGGCAGCGACCTTGGCACCGCCAGGCGCGACAGCAAAGCCGGCGCGCGGCTCTCGCAGCGTCGAAATCAGGCAGCGATTGAATGCGCCGAATTGCGGGTCCGCCGTGGGGGCATCTACCAGGTACGGCAGGCTGGTGCTGACCAGGTAGAGCGCGGTCCCCAGGGTTGCCGCCACGGCGACGGAGAGGGTCAAGCCGGCCCCAACCGACGAGCGCCTCCGCTCGCGATTCCAACGAGTGCGTTCCACTAATTGGAGCTCCGCCAAAATCTATGCCGCGGCCAGGGTAGCTCTTCCCTTGGGGTCGCCGGACGTCTAGGCTGTGCCGAATTTTTTGGCCGAAAACGCCTACTGAGGAGAGAGCGGATGACAAAAACGCCGAAGGAAGTGTTCGCGCTGGCGAAGGATCGCGGCGCGACGATGGTGGATCTCAAATTCATGGACTTCATTGGACTGTGGCAGCACTTCACGGTCCCGCTCGGCGAGCTGAGCGAAGGGTCCTTTGAGGAGGGATTGGGCTTCGACGGCTCGTCCATTCGCGGCTGGATGGAGATCCACGCTTCCGACATGCTGGTGATGCCGGATGCCAGCACGGCGGTGATGGATCCATTCACCAAGGAGCCGACGCTGTCGATCATCTGCAACATCGTCGATCCGATCACCAAGGAGCCTTTTTCGAGAGATCCGCGAAACGTCGCGCAGAAGGCGGAAAAGTATCTCAAGAGCACGGGAATCGCGGACACCGCCTACTTCGGGCCGGAGGCAGAGTTCTTCATCTTCGATGAGGTCCGTTACGACTCCACCAACAATCAGGCCTTCTACCTGATCGACTCCGCCGAGGGGCAGTGGAACACCGGAAAAGCGGAGGATGGCGGCAACCGCGGCTACAAGCCTCGCTACAAGGAAGGCTACTTTCCCGTCCCCCCCACCGACAGCCACCAGGACATCCGCACCGAAATGTGCCGGGTGATGGCCGACGTCGGCATCCAGGTCGAGCGCCAGCACCATGAGGTCGCCACCGCCGGGCAGGCGGAGATCGACTTTCGGTTCAACACGCTGGTGAAGACTGCGGACGACTTGATGTGGTTCAAATACATCATCAAGAACGTCGCCTGGCGGCATGGGAAAACCGCGACCTTCATGCCCAAGCCGTTGTTCGGCGACAACGGCAGCGGCATGCACACCCACCAGTCGCTCTGGAAAGCCGGGCGGCCTCTGTTCGCCGG
>Ga0126379_10002871_pt1 | contig 11056 bp, 4 predicted proteins | sample PanSoiMetPlot_24_FD_92640 | JGI IMG/M metagenome (GOLD analysis project Ga0126379, IMG submission 92640) | Tropical forest soil microbial communities from Panama - MetaG Plot_24 | ecosystem: Environmental > Terrestrial > Soil > Tropical forest > Bulk soil | place: Panama | collected 2016-02-17
ACTGCTTACTCTGCGTCACATTTCCGCTGACGGCATCGAGAACGGGCTTCGGCAGACCCGCAAGATGAGGGCGGGATGCTGACTGACTTCCGAACAAATCAAAGACAACGACCTCATTTTTGCCTTCGCGCAGCCATGGACCGGGAACGTAGAGAGTCTGTTGTGGCCCCAAGTTCCAGAAGCGGCCGATAGCGTGTCCGTTGATCCAAACAGCGCCTTTGCCCAGCGTATGGGCATCGAGAAACACGTCGCCGGTCGAGCTAAGCTGAAAGAATCCGCGGAAGAAAGCCGGTCCTGGCTCCGGGGCGGGATCGGAACGGTATTGGATCGCGTTGACTTTGTCGAGCGGTAGACAGAAGATCTGCCACCCACGCAACGGTTTTCCTCCCAGACGAACCTGGCGTGTGATGCCCTTGAGTTCATCGCGCATGATGGACTGCGTGTTGATGCGGCCGGAGTTTTCGACCACAATGTCCAACTGACTGGAAGCAGCCTGAGTGTTGACCGCTACCGAACTCTGACCGAGACGGCGATCCAGGGTCCCTACGAGCTTTCCATCCAGAAAAATCAACGCATAGTCGTGCAGCTCGTCCAGTTCCAGATTGCCGTTCTGGGGGCCCGGGATACGGGTGCGATACAGAATGTAGCCGTACGCTTGACCGAGATGCTCCATCGGTTGAGGATCTTCACTCTTGACCGGCTGCGGCAGGTTCTTCCAGAGTGAAGATGTTTGCTCAAGCGCAAAGGCGGGCATGGTCACGACCGGCGGTGTGTCTGGAACGGGAGGAAGCGGCGCAGGCGCGTACCGGGCGAGGATGTCCCGATATGCGAAGAACTTTGGGGTTGGATGACCGGCTTCATCGAGCGGCGCATCGTAATCGTAGCTGGTTACGTCGGGCAGGAATTGCTTGTCGGTCCAACTCGAACCGCTCATGAATCCAAAGCTGGTGCCGCCGTGGAACATGTAGATGTTCACGCCGGCTCCATGCTTCACGATGTACTCGAGATCTTCCAGTTGAGGCGCAATGGGACGCGTCTGGTGTGGCTGGCCCCAATGATCGAACCAGCCAGGCCAATACTCTGAGACGAACAGAGGTTGGCCGGGACGAAGTTCCTCCAGAGCGGCCATTCCTTTCTCGTGGTTGCGAATGCCGAAATTGGTGGCTGCGAGCACTCCCGGCAGAATCCCGCGACGGATGTTGCGCCAGTTGTCGGCCGTGTACAGGAGTGAATCGGTGAAACCTGCGCGAAGAAAAATCTCTTTCAGGTGGGCCATGTAGGCCTGGTCTGAGCCAAAGTTGCCGTACTCATTTTCGATCTGCGTTGCCAGGATGGGGCCACCTCGGCTGATCTGGAGAGACGCAACCTCCTGGCCAAGCCGCATCAGCCAGCGTTCCACGGGCTGCATGAAGGCGGCATCATCGCTGCGCAGGGCCTTCTGCATGGCCGGCGTCTTGAGCAGCCAGGCCGGAAATCCTCCAAGCTCCCATTCCGCACATGAGTACGGACCTGCGCGCAGTAGCACGTACAGGCCTTCCTCTTGGGCCAGGCGAACGAAAGCGGCGAGGTCTGCATTTTCTTTGAAGTTGTAAACTCCTGGCTCCGGCTCATGAACGTTCCAAAAGACATACGTGGCAATAGTGTTCAGGCCCATTGCCTTGGCCATGCGCAGGCGAAGGCGCCAGTACTCACGGGGAATGCGGGCGTAATGAAGCTCGCCGGATAGAACCTTGAATGGCTTTCCATCCAGTACAAAGTGGTCACCGTCCACGGTGAAGGAATGAGGCTTTGCTTGGGTTCCGTGCTCCTGCGCATAGCCCGTGCAGACACAACAAGCCGCCCACAAAAGCGCGACCAATGTGCGCAGCGCGGTATTTCGCATTTCTACCAGTCTCATTGCGGGCGTGGTCTTAGGACCTGATGCAGGATAGTGCCCGGCGAAAATCAGAGTCCACCATTTTCTCCATCAGAACCTTGGTTCGACTTTCGCAGCGTGGATCGAAACCCATATAGCGAACAAAGGTAAATGGGTTATCCCGCCGATTGCGCTTCAAGGGAACAATCAACGGAACAGGAGATCCTTGTGGCCGTGTTTCGTAGCGCAGAACAACAGCTGCGATATGTCGAGGATTGGAGTGTGCCGTGGAATACTCGGTGGCATCAACCAGCGAGTGAACGTGGATATCCGAATGATTGGCCCTAAGAAGCTGTTGATTGCGACCTGTCTTGCCGTTCTGGGATTGGCGTGCACGGTTGCGGAAGCTGAAAGGGTTAAATACAACTTCAACCCGAACTGGAAAGTCAAAATCGGAGACTTCAGCGGCGCTGAGACGGCCGGGTTCGACGACAGTTCGTGGAAGACCGTTTCGACGCCCTACGCGTGGAACGAAGACGATGCGTTTCGAAAGAGCATCCAGGATCTTCCCGTCGGTATCGCGTGGTATCGCAAGCGTTTCGTTGTTCCCCCGGAGGCTCGAGACAAGAAAATCCTTTTGGAGTTTGAAGGCATTCGCCAGGCGGGGGAGTTTTACCTCAACGGCAAATTTATCGGGCGCCACGAGAACGGCGTCATGGCCTTTGGTTTTGACATTACCGACGAGGTGAAACCAGCGCCCGAGGAGAACGTGCTGGCGGCGCGAATTGACAACTCCTGGACCTACCGCGAAAAGTCATCCAAGGCGACATTTCAGTGGGCGGATCGCAACTTTTACGCCAACTACGGCGGCATCAACAAGAGCGTTTATTTGCATGTGACGGGCCGGCTGTATCAGACCTTGCCGCTCTTCTCCACACTGGGCACGACGGGTGTCTACGTCTACGCTCAGGACTTTGACCTTCCGCACGGCAGCGCGCTCATCACCGCCGAATCGCAGGTGAAGAATGAGTATCCGGTTCCGAAAACAGTCTCCTACGAGGTAGTGATCGAGGACGCGGACGGTAAAGCCGTGGCAAACATTCCGGGAGGGAGCTACACCCTGTTGTCCGGCACCGCGAGAACTCTGAAAGCTTCAGGCAAAGTGAACGGACTACATTTCTGGAGCTGGGGATACGGCTATCTCTACACGGTGCGTACGATTCTCAAGGAGGGAGGAGAGGTGATTGATGAGGTGGCCACCCGTACGGGTTTTCGCAAAACTGAATTCGCCCACGGCGTGGTCAAGCTCAATGATCGCGTAATCCATTTGAAGGGATACGCGCAACGTACCACCAATGAGTGGCCGGCTATCGGGCTTTCCGTGCCTGCGTGGATGAGTGATTTCAGCAATCGTCTTATCGTGGAGGGCAACGGCAACCTGGTGCGGTGGATGCACGTGACCCCGTGGAAGCAGGATGTGGAATCTTGTGACCGCGTAGGGCTGATCGAAGCCATGCCGGCGGGCGATTCCGAAAAGGACTCGAGCGGACGGCAGTGGGAGATGCGCCTCGAATTGATGCGCGACGCCATCGTGTACAACCGCAACAATCCAAGCATCCTGTTCTACGAAGCCGGTAACAAGGGTATCTCGGAGGACCACATGCGGCAGATGAAAGCGTTGCGGGATCAGTTTGATCCTCATGGCGGCCGGGCCATGGGGGCGCGTGAGATGCTTGACAGCAAGGTGGCGGAGTACGGCGGTGAAATGCTGTATATCAACAAGAGCCCTGCCAAGCCTCTGTGGGCCATGGAGTACTCGCGCGACGAGGGACTTCGAAAATATTGGGACGAGCTGACCCCTCCGTTCCACAAAGACAGTCCGGATTACAACCGCAACCAGGATTCGCACGCTATCGAAGATGTACGGCGCTGGTACGACTATTGGCGCGAGCGTCCGGGCACCGGAGAACGCGTCAACGCCGGAGGAGTGAACATCATTTTTTCCGATTCAAATACTCACTTCCGCGGCGAAGAAAACTATCGGCGCAGCGGCGAGGTGGACGCCATGCGCATTCCCAAGGACAGCTACTTCGTCAACCAGGTGATGTGGAATGGCTGGGTGGATGTCGAGCGCCCTGGAGTCCACATAATCGGCCATTGGAACTATTCGCCAGAAACGGAAAAAAACGTCTATGTCGTCTCCAGCGCGGAGAAGGTCGAGTTGTTCCTCAACGGCCACTCTCTAGGCCTGGGCGAGCAGAGCTCCCGGTTTCTGTACACGTTTGCCAAGGTCAAATGGCAACCGGGCACGCTGCGGGCTATTGGGTATGGCGCAAACGGCAAAGTGATCACGGAGGCTGAGTTAAAGACCGCGAGTGCGCCTGTGGCGATTCGTCTGAAGCCGCGCACCGGGCCCCAAGGCCTGCTTGCCGACGGGTCGGACCTTGCCTTGGTGGACGTTGAAGTGGTGGACAGAGACGGCATCCGTTGCCCCACGGCTCTCAACATGATTCACTTTGAGCTCGACGGGCCGGCAGAGTGGCGCGGTGGAATCGCGCAAGGACCTGAAAACTACATTCTTGCCAAGGACCTGCCTGTGGAGGGCGGAATCAATCGTGTGATCCTGCGAGCCGGATCACGAGCAGGAACGATAGTTCTCCATGCGACTTCCGAAGGGTTGCAGCCGGCTTCATTGGAGCTCGTCTCCCAACCGGTGCAGGTGAATGGCGGCCTCTCGCTGGAGCGGCGGGATGCCGGTTTGCCTTGCTACCTGGAACGCGGCCCCACGCCGATCGGTCCATCGTTTCAAGTGTCTCGCGCCACCGTGCACATTGCCTCTGCGATCGCGGGGGCCAATTCTGAGCAGGCGCTGCGAAGCTTCGACGACAACGAAACTACGCGCTGGGAAAACGACGGGAATTTGGACACCGCTTGGATCGAATACACGCTTGACCAGGCAGCCACGCCCCGCGAGGTGGTGATGAAACTCATGAGCTGGCGCAACCGCAGATATCCGATTCGCATTACTGTTGACGACACAGAAGTGTTCGCCGGGACGACTCCGACCAGCCTTGGATATGTGCACCTGTCCCTGAACCCTACAAAGGGCAGGCGACTGCGAATTCAGCTGACTGCGCCTGCGCAGGATGGAGCCGAACCGTCCAACCCCAAGGACACAGCTGCAACCGGCAATGGCCGGAGAGGCGCCGGATCCTTTGGCATCGTGGAAGTGGAGATATACGAAGATCGGGTGATCTGAAAACGGTGTGTTGGCTTTTTTCGATCACCCGATCAGCCGATCACCCGATCACGGCGACACCCGACGAGTGCTACTATCTAGCGGGTGAAAAACGACATTTTGCTCAGGGCCGATCACATCACGAAATCGTACGACGGCATCCACGCGCTCAAGAACGTTTCTTTCGACCTGCGTGCCGGCGAGGTGCAGGCATTGGTAGGTGAAAACGGCGCCGGCAAGTCCACTCTGGTCAAGATTCTTACAGGCGCCGTGCAGCCGGACAGCGGGACGATCACCCTGGATGGCCATCCCGTCAACGCGAATTCGCCTCAGCTCGCAAAGTCGCTGGGCATTGTGGCCATTTACCAGCAACCGACCATTTTCCCGGGGCTCACGGTAGCTGAGAACATCGCTCTCGGGTTCGAAGAGGCGCGTGCCTGGAGGACCGTGGACTGGAAAGCGCGGTACCGTCGCGCATCTGCGCTGCTAGAACTCCTGGACGCCAAGATTGACCCAGGTACCGATGCCGCCGACCTCACCATGGCGCAACAGCAACTCGTGGAAATCGCTCGCGCCCTGGCCAGCAAGGCGAGGATTTTAATTCTCGACGAGCCGACCGCCTGTCTGTCCGAGAAAGAGACAAAAATCCTCTTTGAAGTTCTACGTACCTTGCGTACCCAAGGCGTGGGGATTATTTATATTTCGCACCGTTTGGACGAACTTTCGGCAATCGCCGACCGCGTGACTGTCTTGCGCGACGGTGCTGTGGTCGTGACCCGCTCCATGTCCGAAGTAAGCCGGCAGGAATTGATTCAGCTCATGGTAGGGCGAGAACTCTCTGCCATTTTCCCCAAGCGTACGATCGCGCCGGGCGAAGTCGTGCTCGAGCTCCGCGGGCTCAAGCGGAGCGATGTGCCGGGCAGCGGTGTGAGTCTCTCGCTTCGAGCCGGCGAGATCCTTGGACTCGCCGGGCTGGTGGGCGCCGGCCGAAGCGGCCTGGCCAAAACCATTTTCGGTCTAACGCCAGCCGAGTCGGGAGAGATTCTATTGCGTGGCAAAGCCATCCGTGTGCGCACCCCTGCAGAAGCCATCAGCCACGGGATTGCTTATCTTCCGGAAGACCGGCGCCGCCATGGCATCATTCCGCAGATGTCAGTGAGCGCCAATATCAGCTTGGCGTCGCTGAAGACGTTTGTGCGGTACGGTTCCATGGACTTCAGGGCGGAACAAGCGGCTGCGTCCGCCTGCGTGAGACGATTCTCCATCAAGGCTCCGGCGATTTTCTCCGCGACGGCCACACTCTCTGGCGGTAACCAGCAGAAGGTGGCGCTGAGCCGTTGGTTGGAGACGAAACCGTCAATACTCATACTCGATGAGCCAACCCAGGGAGTCGATGTCGGAGCCAAGGCGGAAATTCACGCGCTTATGGGCGACCTCGCGGCTCAGGGCATGGCCATCCTGATGATCTCGTCGGAGCTTCCCGAGATACTTGGAATGTCAGATCGGATCGCCGTGATGCGCTCCGGCGCGATCATGGGAGTTCTTGATCGCCCTCAAGCGACGCAGGAAGCGATTCTCGCCCTTGCGCTAGGACCGGGGCCGGGCGTGGCTTCTGCAGTAACCGCGAGCGAGGGTGTTCCCCGATGAGCCAGCGAAAGCCAATGCCCTTCATGTCGTGGCTTGCCCGCTACCGCCGGGAGATGGCAGTTGTGTTGGCATATGTTGGTTTATTGGCGCTCGCGGTGGTGATTGCGCCTTCTTTTTTCAGCCCGGCAAACTGGCGTGACTTAGTTGTGAACAATGCTCCAGTGCTGATCATTGCTGTGGGCATGACCCTGGTGATCCTTATCGCCGAGATCGACATCTCCGTGGGTTCGCAGTTCGCGGTGCTGAGCCTTATGAGCGCATGGCTGGCCAAAGCGGGAATGCCGATGGTCTTGTGGATGCCGTGCGTGCTGGCGCTGGGCGCCGTGCTCGGCGGTGTGAATGGTTTCTTGGTATCCAGATTGCGAATGCCTTCGATCATCGTAACCCTGGCGACACTGGCGATCTGGCGCAGCGCGTCGCAATGGACAACCCAGGGCGCGTGGGTGCAGGATCTGCCGGGGAATTTTCAGTGGTTTGGCCTGGGGCAAAGAGTCGCGGAGATTGTGATCGTTCTGATTGCACTCTTTCTGCTCCTCGCTTTTGCGTGGGGGCTGCGTAATCTGCGGGCCGGTCGCGCAGTTTATGCGGTTGGATCGGATGCTGAGGCGGCACGCCTGGTCGCAATCGCCCCAGGGACCGTGGTCTTCAGCGTCTTCGTGCTGATGGGCGTGCTCACGGGAGTAGCGGCTGTTCTGAATTCGGCGCGCTTCTCTGCTGTACCCGGGAACGCAGGTGTTGGGCTTGAGCTGAAAGTCATTGCCGCCGTGGTCGTAGGAGGAACGGCAATCAGCGGGGGCCGGGGCACGCTCTTCGGGACGCTTGTCGGCGTGGCCTTGTTGGGCACGATCGGTTCCGTCCTGACTTTTGCCGGAATCAATCCCTTTTGGGAAAAAGCTATTCAAGGAGCAATCATTTTGTCCGCCGCGGTCTCAGATGCCGCGCTGGGACGGCTGAACCGCCATGTCCGATTCAATCTCCTACGTGCCGCTGCCGCTCGCCACTAAGCAATCCTGGCGGGAGCGGCTGTTTCCGAACTCCGAGTGGGCCCTGTTGCTGGTCTTGCTGGTGGAGTGTCTGCTGTTCGCTCTTATCGGAAACAATTTTCTTACTTCCGTAAATGCGTTTGAGATGTTGCGGTCGAGCGTCGAGGTGGGGCTGCTGGCTCTGGCTCTTACTCCCGTGATCATCACCGGTGGCATCGACTTGTCCGTCGGATCCATGATGGGCCTGACGGCCATCGTCTTTGGAGCCCTTTGGCGCGATCTCCATCTACCGTTACCTCTGGCAGCAGTTGGAACCCTGCTGGTTGGACTGGCCGGCGGAGCGCTGAATGGCCTGCTCATCGCGCGGCTGGAACTGTCTCCCCTGATTGTGACGCTGGGGACGTTTTCACTGTTCCGCGGGATCGCCGAAGGTTTGACCCGCGGCGTCGACAACTACTTCGGTTTCCCAGCCGTGTTTCTTACCTGGGGACAGGGATACATCGCGCACGCGATTCCCGTGCAGGTGTTGATTCTCGTGGCGGCTGTAGTTGCCATTGCCTGGTGCCTGCATCGCACCGCTTTCGGCCGTACGCTCTACGCCATAGGATGTTCGGCTGAAGGCGCGCGCTATGCCGGTGTGCCGGTTGCGCGCCGGCTGGCAGCGGTGTATCTGGGATCAGGTCTGGCCTCAAGCCTGGCGGCGATCATCTACGTGGCTCATCTCGGCCAGGCCAAATCTGATGCTGGAACAGGATACGAACTGCTGGCCATCACCGCAGTTGTGTTGGGTGGGGCATCCATCTCCGGCGGCCGTGGTACCGTCTGGGGCACGGTACTGGGTTTGTATGCCATTGTCATCCTGGAAAACGGGTTGCGGCTGAGCGGGGGACCGGCGGAACTCACTGGTATCCTGACGGGCCTGTTGTTGCTGATCACCGTTGGTCTGAATTTGTTGCCAACCAGGAAAAAACGGCTGGCACAGCCGGTTGGCGAACACGAACGCGGCGGAGCCCTTGAAGACACGGGTGAGCGCGGAGCGAGCGCTGGCGCGCGCGAGCAGAGCGCGAGGGCGGAGCGGCAGAGCCGCGGAGTCCTCAAAGAAACGACGGAGGTGGAAGTGAAGAACTCGCAAGTAGCGGTATTGAGCGCAGTGATTTTAGCCGCAGCGGTCCTGGTGGCGGGAAGCAATTGGTTCCTGCTGCGTTCTTTCCGGCAGGATCTCGCTGGCGGCCTTAAGTCTGATTCACCCAGCGCTTCCGTTCCCCAGCACCGAATCCAGATCGCAATGATGCCCAAGGCCAAGGGCGATCCGTATTTCATCAGTTGCCGTCAGGGCGCGGAGCAGGCTGCCAAAGAACTCGGCGTGGATTTGCTATGGGACGGGCCAACGGACCTCGATCCGGCCAAGCAAAATGAAGTGATCGAAGCCTGGATCACGCGCGGGGTGGATGTCATCGCGGTGAGTGTGGAGAACAAAGCCGGAATCTCCACGGTGCTTCGCAAGGCCAGATCCAAAGGCATCCGCGTGATTACCTGGGACGCCGATGCGGAGCCGGATGCGCGGGATTTCTTCGTCAACCAGGCCACGCCGGAGGGCATCGGGAATGCGTTGACGGACGAAACCGCTGGAATCCTGAACAACAAGGGAGAGTTCGCGATTGTCACTGCCAGCTTGAGCGCGGCCAACCAGAACGAATGGATCAAATACATCAAGCAGCGGCTGGCTCAGAAATATCCTCAAGTTAAACTCGATGCCATTCAGCCCAGCGATGGCGACCGCGACCGGGCGTTCGCAGAAACACAAACGCTGCTCAAGGTGTATCCCCAGGCGAAGGTGATCATGGGGATTGCCGCACCTGCTGTCCCAGGTGCGGCAGAGGCAGTGAAACAATCCGGCCGCACGGATGTACAAGTCACCGGTTTATCACTGCCCACCATGTGCAAGCCCTACGTGAAACAGGGAGTCATCAAGAGCATCATTTTGTGGAACACGGTCGACCTGGGTTATCTCACAGTCTACGCCTCCCAGGCGTTGAGCTCGGGTAAGTTGCGGCGCGGCGATACCGGGATCCAGGCAGGGCGATTGGGAACGATCAAAGTTGCCGGGGACGAGGTCAGGCTGGGCGCGCCGTTTGTCTTCGATAAGCACAATATCGATGAGTTCAGTTTCTGAAGAACAGCATCCCGTGGAGATGTGGCACCGCTACGTCGCAAATGCTGACGCAACATCCGGCCTCGGTTGGTGTTTAAAACAGCGTTAGTCCGAAACGGTGAGACGCGGCAATGCCGCGTCTCTACGGACATAGGTCGATCTGATCATGGGCGATTCCGGGCACTGACGGCGATTTCAGCGATCCTTTCAATCCATACTTTCTATTGGCAATTGCCCTCAAAATGTGCTCCAAATCGTTTTGCAATACATAACGAAGTGGGCAGTCCCACCACGTCATAGGCACCCGCATACCAGTCTCCCTGACGATTAACTCATTCATATAGCTAGAGTTGCTGTTCTGACCTCAGGATTTTCAGGGTTTTGAATTGCGAAACGCAGGGCTCTTCCCAAAAAGACCTTGATTAAGCCTTGTGATTGGGCCTTAGATGCCAATCCACGGGAACAGAAGCTCCGGCTTCGCTTTTCCGGTGGCCCAGGTTGCAGCAAAACACGTCCCGAGGAAACACGTGATTGTATCCGGAATTGCACCCGGCCAAGATGCCGAAGGGGGTAGCAGCGTTATGTTGAGATTGTTTTCAAAGAGCTTGGGGCGCAAGGTAGCAGCTCTCTGCTTTTCGTTGTCGTCTCTCTTGATCGTGGCCCAGAGCAACCGGGGCGGCATCAGCGGCACGATCACCGATCAGCAAGGCTTAGTAGTGCCCGGCGCAACCGTCGTGGTAGTCAACGTCGGCACCAATGAAAGTGTGAGAACAACCTCGTCTTCGAGCGGGGCTTTCAGCGTTCAGAACCTGGAGCCGGTTACGTACCGCATTGAGATCCAGGCGACCGGGTTCAAGAAAGAAGTCATCGACAACGTCAAAGTCGATACCGCGATCACCGTGACCAGGAATATTTCTCTTCAGGTGGGTACCGTTTCAGAGACCATCAGCGTCAAGGCGGATTCGCCGCTTATTGACACGACATCCGGTACCACCGGTCAGACCATTACCGAGCGGCAGATTCAAGATGTCCCTCTGTTCAACCGCAGCGTTCTTGACTTGGCCATCACTGCGCCTGGCGTAAATGGAGTTGTCGGCAGCGAAGATCCGCCAGTAACGGCGGCTGTGCCCGTGCCAGGTTTTAACCTAAGCCTGGGTGGCGGCCGTCCAGGAAGCACGTTG
>Ga0126379_10002874_pt1 | contig 11052 bp, 8 predicted proteins | sample PanSoiMetPlot_24_FD_92640 | JGI IMG/M metagenome (GOLD analysis project Ga0126379, IMG submission 92640) | Tropical forest soil microbial communities from Panama - MetaG Plot_24 | ecosystem: Environmental > Terrestrial > Soil > Tropical forest > Bulk soil | place: Panama | collected 2016-02-17
CGTTCGTTATTGCGCAAAACATCCAGCTTCACCGTCTGCTCATTTCTCAGTTGTTGGAAGAGTGTCAGCATAGTGGCGGGATCGCGGATCTCCACGCCGTTGACCTGCTGCAACACGTCTCCATATTTTAGGCCTATTTTGTCGTAGAAGCTGGCTGGAGCAATGAAGTCCAGACGGAACCCGCTCATCGATCCGTTCACAAGATAAGGAACCGCACGCGCCTGTGACAACAACTTAGGAATGTCGTTCATCGCTTGATCCACTTCTCGTCGATCAAGCACTTTTCGCAGGGGTGTTCCGCTCGTCGGTTTGACCGCCGCCCCGACTGGAGATGGTGCGAACGGCGGGTGCTCCGATTGCATGACGGCCAATTCGAGCAGTTCCTCTTGATTTCCCTGACGGATGACAATACCTTCTCGACGAATCTCGGTGACTTCGCCAGCGTCCGGAATATGGCCATGAACGTGCACGAAAAGTTGTCGTTTGCTTGCAACTTCCTCAACGATCGCCGCAACACCCCTTTGCTCGCCCATCACCACCCCAATGAGCCTTAGCTTACTCGCCAGATTCAATGAACCGCGGATTGGCGCCACGACTGAATTCCCAACAGAATCCGGGACGGTAGGATCGGAAGGAACTGGAAAAATTCCTCTGAGTCGAATTTGCTCTGCCAATTTCGACGGGGGGACTGTCGCAACATCGTCGAGAGGAGAAGACACGGAGCCACTCAATACGTCTGGTGGCATGTGGAGCGCATTCGCAATCACCGCATTGACGGCATGCGCAAGAAAATAGGTTCCCACGACGAGATATAAAAGAATGATCCAGCGACGTACCGTCATAAATATCCAGACACCTTGCTTTACAACGACGTAATTCAGCCCGACATTGTAGTATCCGCTACAGAACTCCGCAATAGGCCACCAGTGGCCGTTCCTGTGTCGAACACCTACATCGCAACTATCTCTCTAGGTGGCTGAAGTCTGTCATCCCGATAGACAAAACGTCGGAATCCATCCATAATTCTGAGGTAGGAAGGAGTAAGGCTGTGAAAAAAGCATTGATTACCGGTATCACTGGTCAAGATGGATCCTATCTCGCAGAGTTTTTGCTTGAGAAAGGGTATGAAGTCTACGGCATCATACGCCGTTCGAGCTCATTCAATACGGGCCGTATCGATCCCATCTACGAAGACCCTCACGTTCCTCACCGGCGGCTCCATCTCGTCTACGGCGATCTGAATGACGCCAGCTCATTAAACCGTATCATTCGCACTATCCAGCCAGACGAAATTTACAATCTTGGCGCACAGAGTCACGTCCGTGTCAGCTTCGACATTCCGGAGTATACGGGGGACATCACAGGACTGGGGCCGATTCGTCTTCTTGAAGCTATTCGGGAGTCCGGTCTGAAACCTAAGTTCTATCAAGCGTCATCGAGTGAAATGTTCGGGCAGGTGCTCGAGATTCCGCAACGTGAAACGACACCTTTTTATCCCCGAAGCCCGTATGGTGCTGCAAAGGTGTATGCCTATTGGATTACTGTGAACTACCGTGAAGCGTATGGTCTCTTTGCCTGCAACGGCATTCTTTTCAACCACGAGTCGCCACGGAGGGGTGAGACGTTTGTCAGTCGGAAGATCACGAAGGCAGCCGCCCGTATCAAACTAGGAATTCAGCAGGACCTCTTCTTGGGGAACCTGGATGCCAAACGAGACTGGGGATTCGCTGGCGATTATGTCCAAGCCATGTGGCTGATGCTTCAGGCTCAACGGCCCGAGGATTTCGTCATCGCGACCGGAGAAACTCACACCGTCCGTGACCTTTTAGAGGCGGCCTTCACTCGACTTCAATTGGATTGGCGAAAGCATGTGAAGGTCGACCCAAAATATTATCGACCCACCGAAGTCGATCTCCTTATTGGCGACGCGAGCAAAGCCAAACAGGTCCTGGGGTGGGAACCCAAAGTGCGCTTTCAGGAGCTCGTGTCTATGATGGTGGATGCCGACCTTGCATCGGAGCGGGAGCGATTAGAAGGTATCAAACCGAGGAAATAGTCATGCCGTCATTCTGGGCAGACAAGCGGGTGGTTGTCACGGGTGGAGCGGGATTTCTCGGTTCGTTCGTTGTCGCACGATTGAGGGTTCGGGGATGCTCCAAGATCGTTGTTCCCAAGAGCCAGGACTACGACTTAGTCGAGATGTCTGCTGTGAAGCGTCTCTATGATGATGCCGCCCCCGATCTGGTCATCCATCTCGCCGCACGAGTCGGTGGAATTGGCGCTAACCAAGCCAATGCGGGGAAATTCTTTTACGACAACCTGATGATGGGCACTCAGTTGATGGAAATCGGGCGCCGGCGCGGGCTCAAGAAGTTTGTGGCGCTGGCCACAATCTGTGCTTATCCGAAATTTACTCCCGTTCCGTTTAAGGAGGACGATCTCTGGATTGGATATCCAGAAGAAACGAATGCACCCTACGGCCTTGCGAAGAAAATGCTCTTGGTTCAATCGCAAGCCTATCGGCAACAGTATAACTTCAATGCAATCGTCCTCTTCCCGGTAAACCTTTACGGCCCCGGTGACAACTTCGACCTTGATACCTCTCACGTGATACCTGCTCTGATCCGCAAGTGCGTTGAGGCCAAAGAAGACCACCGCTCCAAGATCGTACTCTGGGGGGACGGATCTCCAAGTCGAGAATTTCTCTATGTTGAAGATGCGGCAGAGGGTATCCTGCAGGCTGCAGAGCTCTACAACGAAAGCCTACCAGTCAATCTGGGAACAGGGGAGGAGATCACAATCCGAAATCTTGCTTCGATGATTGCGGCCGAAATCGGTTTCGCGGGGCGGATCGAATGGGACACTTCAAAGCCTAACGGCCAACCTCGACGATACTTGGATGTGAATCGTGCAAAACAATTCTTTAGGTTTCAAGCCAAACATTCGCTCAAGGATGGGCTTAAGAAAACAATCCAGTGGTTTCATGAGAATCGCGATGCCCTGCGAGAAGTGACTTTCTGAGTTTATCGGGTAGCTCGTTCGTCCTGTCGCACGTTCATGTGTCTTCCTCACACATTCGACCATCCCTGAAGCAATATTTGTCCACTCTGGTTCTCGTCGTCTGAAAACGGCAAGCTTGATTCTTGTAACTCCCAGAATCTTAATGATATTTTGACGATTTTGCTCGTGGTCCGAGTTTTGCTGAGTCTTCAGCGACATGGGAACCTGGGCAAGACCGATAACTTACGATAACAGGGACCCCTCATCCGAATACCCATGGCTCCAATGATTGACTCAGCCGAGTGGTATGAGCGGGGGCTCGCCCTTCGCAAAGCTGGCTTGTTCAAGCAAGCAATTCAGCAGTTTGAGAAGGCAGCGAACGATCAGACCTACACGCTGAAAGCGCAGGCCCAAATAGGCCTCTGTTATAAGTCAAGTGGACGATACGAGGACGCGATCCTGGCCTTCCGCAAGGCGCTCCAGTCTCCAACTTCATCGACCAAGGAAATAGTCCAGATTCTCTATTTGCTGGGCCGCACCCTCGAATCCCTCGGTCGGATCTCTGAGACATTGGAAGCCTATCGGTGGATTAGAAGAGAGGATCCCGGATATCGAGATGTTGCAGAGCGGATTCAGCAGCTCAGCGGTCGCAGACCATTCACGAATGACCGAAAGTCTGTCTTCACTGGGTCGTGGATGAAAAATATGCTCCGCTCCTGGCAAAGTCTGTTGCGTCCATCGAAGTGAGCCCCGTTGGCTCCCTTGAGACTCATCGTGGTTGCGCGGTCACCTCTTTGAATCTCTGATAAATCGCCCGAATCGAAGGCACCGGTTCCCACCCAAGAACAACGAGAGCGTCTTCGACATAGGCTGGGGTTCGCATCCCTGTGAGCACACAAGTTACTCCAGGGGTGCTCATCAATACCCACAAGGCTTTTCGTGAAAGAGTTTCCCCTCGTCTCGGCTCTGGCAAGAGCGGATCGAGGGTTGCAGCAATGGCCGCAGAGCCCGCGCGGCTCCGTTCAGTCGCCTCTCGACGCATCCCACGCAATAGCATGAGTAGTTCAGGCAGATAACGCTCCCGCCAAGCCTCCCATCGTTCGGCAATCTCTCCCGTAGCCTGTCGTGGAATCGCCTGCAGTACCTGATTCAGATGGGGCGCGATCATATGATGCTCAATTTGTTCCCACTGTTCTAGCCCTCGAATCTGTGATCGTACCCGCGCCAGCTCATGGGCCCAGGGAAAGAAGTCCGCCGGGGCCAACCCTTGACCGCTATACTGAATCGATGGCGCAATTGACTTACGGTAATCGTCTTCCAATGCCGCCACAGCTTGGCGCTGGCGATCAAAATCTACCGGTTCTCCTGCGATCGGAAACTCGGCCAATCGCAGCACGCCACCACCCTTCGTCGGCATCGCGTTGAGCGGCCGGTTCACGAGCACTGCGATGCCTTCTCGCTGGGCAAGATCTAATACCGTGTCCGCGTAATTGTGACCAGTATTAGGCGTCAAGAGGGCTCCCGCCTCGTAAAGGTTCATCGGACACTGAAGCACTGCAAAATGGTGTCGGCTCTGACCGTGAGAGACGGCCGCTGCCTTCGCTGCCTGGAGCATCTCCGATAAGGATGTCGCCTCTGAGTCGTTAGGCGCAGCGGTCACTGTATTGGACGAAACCCCATAGTATTGCAGTCTCCCCACTGCGACCTGGGACTCGAAATAGGCAAAGGCCTTCTCGAGTCGTTGATAAAACAATTGTCGAACAGTCGACAGGCTCTTTTCCCCATGGTGAGCTGCCTCTGAAAGAAAATATTCCGGGTTGTGCAATAAACAAACATCGAGGGTTGCCAGCCCTAGTCGATCGAGCGATCCGGCCAGCTGGTCGGCCAGAAAATCTGGGTGGAGACAATGCCAGATGCCTTCCCCATACTTGACCATCTCGGGGTAGGGATGGCCGGCACGTTCTCTCGCCTGCGCCTGTGTGAGATTCTCTCCTTGCACGTATCCAACTTTCGACACGACAATGACAGAGTCGCGAGTCACGTCGCTCGACTTGATTAGATCGCGCAACACGACTCCAATCAGCCGCTCGCTGTCACCATCCATATAATTCGTCGAGGTGTCAATCAGATTGACTCCCTCACGTAACGCGTTCGCCATTGCTTCACGGTGATCGGGTTCTCTGGTCTCGACTCGATAGGTTCCGAACCCGAGTCGCGAAGTCGTCAGAGAGGTTTGCCCAAACGGCACAAATCCTCGGCCCAAGTGACTGGTATGATGCAATTGACTCACACGACGAGAAACATACTTTGCAGTGCCTTCGACTGTCGCCTTGCCAACAAGCAATGACCCTTGGAGGAGTCCCCGCTCCGAAACGTGCATCGCCCTCATTGAGACTGCTCGAAGGGACTCCGAAACCTCTTGTGGATCGGTCAGAGGACGCTGACATGAGAAATTTCGACAGAGATACAATGCCGAATGGCCATCGACAAGAGCTTTACCGGCCAGTAGTGGATGGTTCGATGGTGAAGAAGTCGGGTCGCCAGTGGCGATGAGCCGATTTGGCAGATAGAATTCACGTGTGACCTGTTTGAGTGCCGCTAGCCCAGGATCAGTCGACCGCCCGAGGAAGGCCAGTTCAATCGGCCCCTCAATCAAGAAGTCCACGACAGCGAGACTCTTCGCGAAGGCTCGTGGGTATCGGCTCATTTGCCGTCCATAGGCACGGATGGCCGCAACGGCAGTCTCACGAAATTCCTGGCGGTCGAAGTGATATGCCAGCCTCGCCAGTGCAGACGCCGCCACGGCGTTGCCGCTCGGAGTGGCTCCATCCCTCCCCTCACGTCCTCGGACGATGAGCGCTTCGTGCGTCGTGGCTGTGGTATAAAATCCTCCGTCCTGTCCATCCCAAAACAACTCGATGATACGTTCAGCGAGCTGCCGGGCGGCGTAGAGATCGCCCTCGTCTCCCGTCGTCTCGTAGAGATCGATCAAACCTTCCGCTAAATACGCATAATCTTCCAACACGGCGTTCTGGTGGGCTCGCCCGTGTCTTGAGGTCCGTAGTAGTGTGCCGTCCCTTGTGCGATGCACACGCAGCAAGAAATCAGCCGCCCGTCTCGCCCCTCCGACGTAGCGATCCACTCCCAGCACACGCCCTGCTTCGGCCATCGCCGAGATCATCATAGCGTTCCATGAGGTAATGATTTTGTCGTCAAGCGCTGGAGGTATTCGTTGCTGACGTGCCCGATAGAGGAGGGGACGGACACGGCTCATGGTATCGAGTAGTTCGTCAACGGTCACATCGAGCTCTTTAGCGATGGCTTCGATAGGTCGCAGTCGATTAGGGATACTCCGGTGTTCCCAGTTGCCTGATTCCGTGATGTCGTAGCTAGCACAGAACCGACGAGCATCTTCAGGGTTCGGTACCACGGCCCAGACTTCGGCCGGTGTCCACACGAAAAACTTCCCTTCCACACCCTCCGAATCTGCATCGGTCGACGAAAAGAAGCCACCGGCGGAGTCGGTCATTTCACGCAACACGTAGTCGAGGACTTCCATCGTCACTTGCCGGTAAGCTGACTGCTTCGTCACCTGAAACGCTTCAAGGTAGGTTCGAGCAAGGAGGGCATTGTCATAGAGCATTTTTTCGAAATGTGGAACGAGCCAGCGTGTATCGGTGGAATACCGCGCGAAGCCGCCCCCGATATGATCATAGATGCCTCCGGCCGCCATGGCATCAAGGGTGCGGGTCACCATCCGCAGCGTTCTCTTGTCTCCGTTTCTGCGATAGCAACGGAGGAGCAAGGAAAGGCCGGCGGCTGGCGGAAATTTCGGTGCGTGGCCGAATCCACCATCCTTTTCGTCGAACTCGTCCTTGAACTGTGCAACTGCCTCCTCGAGAATCGACTCACTGACAGAGATTGGGGACGGAATGTGCAGCTCTCCTTTGAGCCGATGGGTCAGGTCGCGAGCCTGGGTCCGCAAGCCAGCCGGATCTTGTTCCCAGAGTTCAGCGATTTTCTTCAGCACTGAGGGAAATCCCGGTCGGCCCCACCGGTCCTCCGGGGGAAAGTAGGTTCCGGCGAAGAACGGTTCCTGTTCCGGCGTAAGGAAGACCGTCATGGGCCAGCCCCCTTGTCCGTGGTTCATCGCCACCGTGGCCTGCATGTAGATTTCGTCGAGATCTGGTCGTTCCTCACGATCGACCTTGACGCAAATGAAGTGTCGGTTCATCAGGGAAGCAATTGCGTCATTTTCAAACGACTCCCGTTCCATGACGTGACACCAGTGACAGGCAGAGTAGCCGATCGAGAGAAGGATTGGGCGATTTTGTTCTTTGGCCAGACGAAGTGCCTCTTGCCCCCAAGGGTACCAGTCGACAGGATTGCGGGCATGCTGAAGGAGGTAGGGACTGGTCTCGTCAATCAGTCGGTTGGGACGCCGCCCTTCATTGAGTCCGGACATGAAGGCACCGTACCACCGGGCTTGCGAACCGGTCAATGTCACGACAAACAAAAAGGCCTACAGTCAGCAGACCGTAGGCCTCTTAAAAGCTAAAGTAGGGCTGTCTGATCAGAAAAATGACAGCTGTCGCGCTTACTTACCCTTCTTCTCGTCCTTCTTATCCTTGTCCTTATCCTTCTTCTCCTCGCCGAAGATCATAACTTGACCGCCCTTCTTCTCATCCTTCTTATCCTTCTTCTCTTCGCCAGCAAAGGACGGCGCGCTAAACGCGACTGCAACTGCGACTGCCATGACCGCCATCAACATGCGCTTCATCGTATGTCACCCCCTCTACAGTGTGAAATGCCATTTACCTGACCATCAGGCAAACGGGGGCTTACCGTAGCGAAATTTTCCTCCTCTTGTCAACGGCCAATTGTCCACTGGGTGGAAGCCCAGCTCCGGATATCAGTCTGGTGGTTTCGCGCCTTAGGCCCCCACCGTATGATACCCTTCTAGTAGGAGACCACATTCCCTTATGGTAGACATCGGTCCTTACTCCAATTATCGGCTCACCGTCCGTCTCGAACTGGCTAATAAACCAGGCATGTTCGCGAAAGTTGCTTCACTGCTTGCTGAGGAGGGTGCCAATTTAGGAGCGGTAGACATTGTCTCCGCGACGGCAGACCGTATGGTCCGTGACATCACCTTTGATGTTCAAGACGAAGCCCACGGTGAAAAAGTGCTGGGGAAACTGGGAACGCTGCCCCAGGTGACCGTACTATCTGCGTCTGATCGGATTTTTCTCCTGCATCTCGGTGGAAAAATCCATGTTCAATGCAAGCTGCCGATTTTGACCAGAAACATCTTGTCCATGGTTTACACCCCAGGCGTAGGCCGCGTTTCTCAAGCGATCGCGAAAGAACCGTCGAAGGCCTACGCCTTCACGAGCAAGGGCAATTGCGTTGCTGTGATTACTGATGGATCTGCGGTACTAGGTCTCGGCAATCTCGGTCCAGAAGCCGCACTTCCCGTGATGGAAGGCAAGGCGATGCTATTTAAAGAGCTCGCGGGGATCGACGCTTGGCCTCTATGCCTCAACACGCAGGACCCAGACCAGATCGTTCGAACGGTTCTCGCGATCGCGCCGGGATTTGGCGCAATCAACCTCGAAGACATCAGCGCCCCGCGTTGCTTCGAGATCGAGCGCCGTTTACGCGCCGCTCTGGATATTCCAGTCATGCACGATGATCAACACGGCACAGCTGTGGTCATTCTTGCGGCGCTCTCGAATGCATTGAAGCTCACGGGAAAGCAGATCGAAGAGATCCGCGTTGTGGTCAATGGCCTCGGAGCCGCGGGAACTGCCTGCTGCAGAATGCTCTTAGCGGCGGGCGTGTCGCATCTCGTGGGATGCGAACCGGAAGGCATTGTGCTACGTGGCGAGCCCGAGCAAATGCGTGCCTGTCGGATGGACTTATCAAGCTGCATCTCGCGTGATCGTCCTCACGGCACGCTCCGAGACGCACTTAAGGGAGCTGACGTCTTCATCGGACTTTCTGTCGGGAATATTCTCTCTGCGGAAGACCTGGACCTGATGTCCAAGGATCGAATTGTCTTTGCGATGGCCAATCCAGACCCGGAGGTCCCCCCACAACTCGGCTGCTCCCACAGTCGAATCTTCGCGACCGGGCGTTCGGACTATCCCAACCAGATCAACAATGCCCTCGTCTTTCCGGGCGTCTTTCGCGGTGCACTGGACGTCCAAGCCCGAGAGATTAATGAAGCCATGAAACTTGCCGCCGCAACCGCACTTGCCGAAACCGTCCCCCCATCGGCCCTGAGCGAGGACTACATCATTCCCAGCGTGTTTGACAAGGAAATCGTTCCAAGGGTTGCACAGGCCGTCGCCACAGCCGCTCGGGAGACACGCGTTGCCCGACGCCGGACCAAACTGAGCGACGACGTCGTCGCGAGCTGATCCTTCTGCCGTCCGACCACGCTATGCTACAATGCGCTCGTCTCCAAGGGAACAAGGACCCATGCCTTTCTCAGCGAGCAAGTTCATGAAGTTTCGAAGCGGCATGCAGCGAAGGATCGCCTCCCTTCGTGCCAAGACGGACGAGAGTCTTGAAGTTGCTGTCGACACCATGATGCAAGAGCGGGTAGACAGTTATTTCCGGGTCGAGCAAGGATTGGAAGAAATCGTCAGGTCTTTGATGCTGATCGAGGAAGAACTGGACCAAGTTCGGGATCTCTCTGGTGCCATGAGATTGGAGTCCCGCCTGGAGTTCGTGGAGGACCGTTGGGAGGACTTCGACAGTGAAATCCGGGAGAGGCCGCGGCGGCGACGTCGCAGGATCAATCTAGCCGACATGTTAAAAGCCGCAAGCGGCGGGGGCGGGGATCTGTCCCAAGGATCAAGCGCGGTGAACAACGCGGTGGACGCCTACGCGATCCTGGGTACGGACTTCGGGAGTTCGCTTGCCGATATCACCACAGCTTTTCGCCAAAAAGCCAAGCAGCTCCATCCTGACGCCAATAATGGCGATCGTAGTTTAGAGCCGGAGTTGCGGCGAATATTGGAGGCATATCAGTTTCTCAAAGAGTATCTGAGCCTCAGCAACGTCGAACCTCCTCGACCACCGGATACGACCTACAACCCGACCGAATAGCTGTATGCAAAGTTCCACCCGGCTACAGTACATCACCGATCGCAGGGGACTCGAAGCATTGTGCAAGACACTCCATCAGAGTCCGCGGCTTGCCCTCGACACGGAATTTGTCGGGGAAGAGACCTTCGTCCCTCGGCTCGAATTGATTCAGGTCGCGACGAAAGGAACCGCCGCCATCATCGATTTTCCAGCTGTCCTAGCCGAGGGATCGCTTGATCCCTTCTGGGAAGTTGTCTGTCGGCCTGATGTCGAGAAGATCGTTCACGCTGGGCGACAAGATCTTGATCTCTTAGCGGCCCATGCGGGCCAGATTCCCAAACCATTTTTCGATACCCAGATTGCGGCGGCAATAGTCGGCTACGGCGCACAAGTCGCCTATGCTAATCTTGTTTTTCGCTTGCATGGAACCAAGTTGGACAAAGCCCATACGTTTACCAACTGGAGTGCCCGGCCACTTTCCCGCGACCAACTCGCTTATGCGCTCGGGGATGTGCAGTATCTCCTGTCCATTCATGAACACCTACACGCACGTCTCACAGACCTAGGCCGCTTGGAATGGGCCACTGAAGAATTCGCCCGATTAGAGAGCGTGGTCGGCGAAAAGAGTAGAGAGCCACAAGAACGCTACCAACGCATTCGGGGCTGGGATAGCTTGAAACCAAAGGCTGCCGTTGTACTGCGCGAACTCGCCGCCTGGCGTGAATCGGAGGCCCGCCGGAGAAATGTGCATCGCGGTCGTATTTTTCGCGATGAAGTTCTCCTCCAAGTTGCCCGCCATCAACCTAAGACGGTTGAGGAATTGCGGTCTCTCCGCGGGGTCCATCCCGCGGAGGCCGAACGAAATGGGGAACAGGTAATCGCGACCATCCAATCGGCAGTGGCCCTTCCGCCATCTGCTTGGCCAGCAGTGCCCCGCGAGCGAAAGCCGGAGCC
>Ga0126379_10002877_pt1 | contig 11044 bp, 5 predicted proteins | sample PanSoiMetPlot_24_FD_92640 | JGI IMG/M metagenome (GOLD analysis project Ga0126379, IMG submission 92640) | Tropical forest soil microbial communities from Panama - MetaG Plot_24 | ecosystem: Environmental > Terrestrial > Soil > Tropical forest > Bulk soil | place: Panama | collected 2016-02-17
CATCTTCGACTGTTCGGGCGTGAGCGACGGCTCGGCGGCCGCCATCATCGTGCGGGCCGAGGACGCGCGCCGCTACACCGACCGTCCGCTCTACGTGAAGGCGCTCTCGTTCATCGCCGGGCCGGCAGCCGGGCCCATCGATCCCGACTACGACTACACGACGTTCCCCGAAGTGGTCGCCTCGGCAACCGACGCGTACGCGCAGGCGGGGATCAAGGACGCGCGTGCCGAGCTGGCGATGGCCGAGGTGCACGACTGCTTCACGCCGACGGAGCTGGTGCTGATGGAGGATCTCGGCTTCGCGGCGCGTGGCACCGCGTGGAAGGAGGTGCTCGCCGGCACCTTCGACCTCGACGGCGAGCTGGCCGTGAATCCCGACGGCGGGCTCAAGTCGTTCGGCCATCCGATCGGCGCGTCGGGCTTGCGGATGCTGTTCGAGTGCTGGCTGCAGCTGCGCGGCGAGGCCGGCAAGCGGCAGATCAAGAGCGTGGAGCGCGGGCGCAAGCTGGCGCTCACGCACAACCTGGGCGGCGCGCCAGGCGAGTGCGTGTCGTTCGTGAGCGTCGTGGGGTCCGAGCCGAGCGCGTAACGCGCGGTCCGCTCCGCGCGCTCTTGGCATGACGAGGGGGTCGTCCTGGCCCCCTCGCTGTTTCCGGTGTTGGCTGACCGCGCCGGCGAGCTCGCGACGCGAAGTACGGCGGCGCGCAACGAAAGCCGCGCTCCGCCAGTCAACGCGGCCGTCAGGCCGGCCGCCGGCTCAATGGAACTTCGGGATCACCTTCTCCGCGAACCGCCGGATGGACGCGCGTGCCAGGTCGCTCGTCAGGCCCCCGAAGTTGGTCCAGCAGAGCAGCGAGGTCACGCCCAGCTCCTCTTGCAGCGCGTGGATGCGCTCGATCACGCGGCCGGTGTCGCCGAACAGCAGCACATCCTTGTAGAGCTGTTCGAAGCTGACCGTCTCCAGGTGGCGCCGGGCCCGCGCGTAGAATCCGTAGTCGGGGGGCACAGGCTCGCCGGGCTTCGGCGCGATCTTCTCCGCGATCGTCCGGAAGTACCACATCACGCTCTGCTCGGCGTCGCGCCGGGCGGCGGCGTCCGTCTCGCCGACGTAGGTGAAGTGGAGCGCGGGGACCTCGAGATCCCGCTCGTCGTGCCCTGAGGCGAGCCATGCTCGGCGATAGGTCTGGTAGCTCTCCGCCATCATCGCCGCCGGCGTGATCGAGGGGGCCGAGAGAAAGCGCAACCCGCGACGGCCGAGCAACTCGAAACTCTCCGGACTGATCGCGGCGCCCCAGAGCGGCGGGTGCGGCTTCTGCACGGGCTTCGGCATCACCCGTACCCCGCGGACCTGATAGAACTTGCCTTCGAAGGTGACTTCGTCCTCCGTCCACGCGCGCTTGATGATCTCGAGCGACTCGTCGAAGCGCTCGCGGCTCTCCACCATCGGCAGGCCGAACCCGGCGAACTCGGACGGCTGGTAGCCGCGACCGACGCCGAAGTCGAGCCGGCCGTCCGAGAGCACGTCGACCATCGCAAAGCTCTCGGCCGTCCGGATCGGATGGTTGAACGGAAGGATGCTGACGGCTGTCCCGATCCGCATGCGCTTGACGCGCTGGGCGAGCGCGGCGGCGAGCACAGCGACGTCGGGCGCGGTGCCGTACTCGGAGAAGTGGTGCTCCGCGATCCACACCGAGTCGAAGCCGAGCGCGTCGGCGTAGAACGCCTGGTCGATGGCGTCGGCATAGGCGGAGCGCTGCGACTGCCACGGCGGCTGCTCGCAGAGGAAGAAGACGCCGAACCTCATGGGGTGGTCCTTTTCGTCGGCCGCCGCGGCGCCCGCCGCGCAAGCGTTGCAGGTGCCTCCGGCTCGCTCGACGGGACCAGGCCCCCGTGAGGGCGCGAGCCTGTCGGCGCATCAGACGGCATCTCCGCCGGGCGCTCCTCGACCCCGGTCTTCAGACCAGAGAGAGCCAGCGCCGAGAACTGCGCTGCTATCTCGCGTGGGCCGAGGCGGCCATTCGGGTCGTACCACTTGTAGAGCCAATTCAGCATTCCGAGCAGGCCGTAGACCACGACCGTGGGGTCGAGGTCGGCGCGAAACTCGCCGGCCTTCATCCCTCCCCGGACGACCTCGCCCCACAATCGCTCGTAGTCCCGCGGGCCGAGTCCCACCGACGCGCGAAAGCGGCGGCGCATGTCCTCGGTCTCCCGGATATAGACGAAGAGGTGGGGGTAGTGGTCGTGAAACGCCTGCAAGTGAGCGGCAGCCGCGCGCTCCAGCTTGTCGGCCGCTGTGCCGGGCCCCGCCGCGATCTCCTCGACGGTCCGGTAGAGCCGGGCGATGGGCTCCTTCACGATGCGCGAGAGCATGGCTTCCTTGCTCTCGAAATGATGGTAGAGGCTGCCCTTCAAGATGCCGACGGATTCGGCGATGTCCTGCATCGACGTGGCGTGGAAACCGCGCGTGCTGAACAGGCGCGCGGCCGCGGCCAGGATCACCTCGGGTCGGACGCCTCGCCGGCTCTCGCTCTTGCCCATCCCGCCACCCCGGTCAACCGCCGGGAACCCAGCGGTTGACCAATCGTTTGGTAGGGGGATTGTCGCGGTAGGCGGGGGCCGTGTCAAGCGCGGCCGGAGGTACGGCCTCGACCCGATGCTCACTCCACGGGGCCGATGCCCCGGCGACGAAAGATTCGTCGAAGTTGCTCCAGATGGCGCCCGCCGAAGAGGTTGCGGTCCGCGTCAATGATGGCGCGGGCGCCGCGGGCAAACGTCGTGTGGCCGTCCAGTTGGAAGTGGCTCTCGATGATGATGCGGTCGGCGATCGGCCGCCCCACCGCCAACCAGATATCCCAGAGGGTGGCTGACCAGATCTGCCCGTTGTCGTGCTCGTCGCCGTCGGGCCCATGGTCGAAGGACTCGTACGTCATGGCCGAGTCGACCCGCCGCACGCACGGAGGCCGGTTCGTCGGATCATCGATCCCATCCCAACTGCCGAACGACTCGCGATACGCCTCTGGCTTCTCAGCCGCGAAGAAACTCACGGCAAAATAGTCTCCGAAGCCTTCCCCCATGGCCGCGGCCTCCTTGGATTGGCCGAACTGCGGGCAAATAGCGTCCTGTACTGCGTGTCCGAATTCATGCAAAATGATCTCGGCGTCCTCGGCGTCGTCGACGCCGCCGGTGCCGTACATGATGCTGCGCGTGTGCGGACTGTATTCAGAGTTGTCTTCGCGGGTGCCGCGGGCGTTGACGGGAATCGGCGAGTAAAAGAGCCGGCGCGATCCACGGTAACCGAGATCTTCGAGGTAGCTCATGGCTCGATCGATGTGAAAGTAGGCCATGACCTCTTCGAACCCCGGCTCGTTGCAGTTCCTCACGAAATCGCGGGCCGAGGAGACGATCCGATCGCGGGTCAGATTCGTCGTCACGCGCGAGCCGTCGAGACGCCCATTGTCGCCCAGACCACTGAGGCGAACGTCGTTATAGGCGATGTCTGGAAACACGCGCTGCCGGCCGTTCTTCACCGGGTGGGGCGTCCGAAGCAGCGGCAGGACGGGATTCGGATCGAACACTTTTGCCACACCGGTCCGTTCGGCGCGGTTGTCGTACTTTCTGATTATCGCCCCGCTGTGGCCGTCGACGAAGACGATCCAGTCTGCGCGAGGACGGGCGCGGCGCACGTGAATGCAGTATGCGGGACGCACCGAGGACGACCCATCCTTCGCGAGACGGGGAAACCACATCCGCTCGACACGGGGAAGGATCTGGAGGCCGCCCCGGCGCCGGCGCGAGACGCTGCGCAATGCGATTCGTTCCGCAGCGTCGCGTGTCTTCGTGAAGCCGGCGTCCGGTTTCGTATACGCCGCTGGCACTGCCCGGTTCTTCACCAGGTAGACATGTTGATCCTTCGCGATGTGAACGGTGACGTAGGCGCGGTACAGACGAAGCCGGCGAAACCGCTGCGGAATGATCACATGGCGCGCGGCGAGGCTGTGCTTGACCTTCGCCTGCGAAAAATCGAGAGTTACGCCCTCGAGGCCGAGGAGGTCGGCATTGGCGGCGAGCACGTGCCGGGCGACGCGACGCGGAGGCCCGGCGGGGGCACGAAGCCGGAAATCCCAGAGTTCCTTCGGGGTTCCGTAGGCCGTCCCTGGGATCGACCGGAAGTTCTTCAGCGTGAGCGGTGCCATGGATGTGTTGCCCTCCTATCTCGACTGGAGTTGATGTGCCTGACCATTCCGTCCTCTGTGGAATCGAGCCGCTTGACCAACGCCGGCAACGCGGTAAGCTGCCACGGAACATGACGCCTCTCTCGGAGGTGCTCGGGCAGAGCCCGCGCATGCTCGCGATCCGCGAGCAGGTCGCGCGGTTCCTGGCTCGCCAGGCCGGCGCACGCCGCATCCCTGCGGTGCTGATCCAGGGAGAGACCGGGACTGGAAAGGGCCTGCTCGCGAGGGCGATGCACGCCGGCGGGCCGCGAAGCGCGGGGCCATTCGTCGACCTGAACTGTGCGGCGCTGCCCGAGTCGCTGCTCGAGGCCGAACTGTTCGGCTGGGAGCCAGGCGCCTTCACCGGCGCGCGGGGCGCCAAACCCGGACTGTTCGAGACCGGGCACGGCGGCACTGTATTTCTCGACGAAGTGGGACTGCTCCCGCTCGCGCTGCAGGGCAAAATCCTCACTGCGATCGAGGACCGGTCGGTCCGGCGCTTGGCCGCGACGCATGCACGGAGCATCGACATCGCCCTTGTCAGCGCGACCAGCGTCGACCTTGCAGCCGCGGTGAGGGACCGCGAGTTCCGGGCCGACCTGTATCACCGCCTGGCCGTGCTGACGCTCTGGTTGCCGCCGCTGCGGGAGCGCGTCGAGGATATTCCGCTGCTCGTCGATCACTACCTCGCTCGTGCGAGGGCCGAGTACGGCCTCCCAGACCTCACTCTGTCGCCAGCCGCGCACGCTCGGCTCGCCGCCTATTCGTGGCCAGGGAACGTCCGCGAACTTTCGAACCTGATCGAGCGCGTGGCGTTGCTCGCAGACGCGGACACGATCACGCCGGCCATGCTGAATTTGCCGGAGGATCTCCGCCCCCGATCCATCCGGGCATCCGGCCAGCCGGGTCCCTCGCTCGAGGAGGCCCTTCGCGAGCGGTTGCTCGCGGCGCTCCGCGAGCATGGCGGCAACATCTCGCGAACGGCCAAGACACTGGGCATCACGCGCAACACCGTCCGCAAGTACATCACGAAATGGCGGTTGGCCGAGCCCGCTCGGCCGCCACGGCCGCCGGAGGTGGCGACTGCCGACCCCGCTCCGCTTCCAGCCGTTGCGCCAGCGCTGCCCGGGCCCGCAATACCGGACCGCTCCGAGCCGGCGCGATCCATACCGCCATCCGGCGACCGGCGGCACCTCGCGTACTTGCTGGTCACCACCGCCCTCGATTCGGCCGCCATGTCGGCGATGCGGCGGACGATCGTGGCGGCCGGGGAAAAGGTCCGCGCTTTCGGGGGCCAGATCGAAGAGCGGGACGAGTCCAGCATCCTGGGGCTGTTCGGGGTGGAGCCGATCGACAATGCGCCGCATGTCGCCGGCCTCGCTGCGCTGGCGATCCTCACGGCGGCGCAGCGAGGCCAGGAGATACCGGGAGCGGGCGGCGACGTCAGGGTCGCCTTGCACGCGACCCGCGCACGTCTCACTGTCGGCGACGAAGGACCCACGCTCGATCCTGAGGACCGCGCCGCGGCGTTGATCTCGCTGCGCGGCCTCGCCGCCCGCGTCCCGGATGGCACCATCGCCACAAGCCCGAGCGCGGCGCCGTTCCTGGAGCGGCGCTTCGCGCTGGCTCCGCTGGGCGGCGGCGCACAGGCGGGCTACCGATTGGTCCGGCGGTACGACGCTCCGCTGGGCCGCGCCCTCTCGCAATTCGTCGGACGCGAACGGCCGCTTCGGCAATTGCGAGACGTCCTCGCGGAGGCAGAGGTCGGACGAGGTCAGCTCGTGGCGATCGTAGGCGATCCCGGCGTGGGAAAGTCCAGGCTGGTCTACGAGAGCACTCGGGAGCGTGGCGACTGGCACACCCTGCGATGCGGCGCGGTCGTGCACGGGCGGCTCACGTCGTACCTGCCGTTCGCGGAACTCCTCAAGTCCTACGCCAAGATCGCTGACAGCGACAGTCCCTCGGAGATCCGGTCGAAAGCGACCCAGGCGCTGCTCACCGTCAACAACGGCCTGGCCGATGCCGTGGCGCCCTTGCTCGACTTGCTCGGCGCCCTGCCGGACGGCGACGCCTTTCGGGTCCTGGACCCCCCGCGGCGACGGCAGCAAACCCAGGACGCGATCAAGCGGTTCCTCGTTGGCCTCGCCGAGGTGGACCCGCTCTGTCTCGTGATCGAGGATCTCCAGTGGATCGACTCCGAGAGCCAGGCTTGCCTGGACCTCATCGTCGACAGCCTGGCGTCCTGTCGATTCGCCCTCGTCGTCACTTACCGGCCGGAATATCGGCACACCTGGGGGAACAAGTCGTACTACACGCAGATCCGGCTCAATCCACTGGAATCCGACGGAGCGGAGCGGCTGCTCGCGTCCCTGCTGGGCCGCAAAGGCGATCTCAGCGATCTGAAGCGCGCAGTCGTCGCGCGTTGCGACGGCAATCCGTTCTTCATCGAAGAGAACGTGCGGACCCTGATCGAGACCGGCGCTGTCGCCGGCGAACCGGGGGACTACGGCGCCGCGACCCCGCTCGGGGCGGCGGAAATCCCCACGACGGTGCAGGCCATGCTGGAGGCCCGCATCGACCGGCTGCCGGCCGACGGCAAGCATCTCCTGCAGACGGCCTCGGTGATCGGCAAGGACGTGCCACTGCCCATCCTGCAGTCCATCGTGGACATGCCGCCGGAGGCATTGCGGCGCGTGCTTGGCGACCTCGAGGGCGCCGAATTCCTCTTCGAGAAGCGCCGCAGCCCCGTGATCGAGTACAGCTTCAAGCACGCGCTGACGCAGGAGGTGGCCTACTCCAGCGTGGCGGGCTCCCGTCGGGCCCTGTTGCATGCGCGTATCGTGGCGGCCGTCGAGACGCTCTATGCGGACCGGCTCGCCGAACACGTCGAGCGCCTCGCCTACCATGCGGTCCACGGCGAAGTGTGGCCCAGCGCGATCACCTATCTGCGGCAGGCGGCCACGAAGGCGTTCAACCGGTCGGCCCATCGAGAATCCGTGGCCTTCCTCGAGGACGCCCTGGCCGCGCTGGCACGGCTGCCCGAGAGCCGGATGACGCGCCTCGAGCCGGCGATCGACATTCGGCTCGAGCTGCGGAACTCGCTCCAGCTCCTCGGCGATCTCGAGAAAGTCGGGCGCTGCGTCGATGAACTCGAGCCGCTGGTGCGCGCCCTCGGCGATCCGCGGCGGCTCGGTTGGTGGTCGGCCTATCGCGGCCACTACCTCTGGATCACGGGCCGCGCGACCCAGGCGCTCGACTTCGGGCAACAGGCGACTGCCATCGCTGAGCAGGTCGGGGACCTCGCCCTGGACGTCGTCGCGAACCTGTACCATGGCCTCGCCTGCATGATTGCGGGCCACCAGGAACGCGCCGACACGGTGTTGCGCCGGGTCATGGCGATCCTGGGGCCCGACCGGGAAGGTGAGCGCTTCGGCCAGGTCGGCTATCCCGCAGTGGTGGCGCGCGCGTATCTCGTGTTCTCGCTCGCCGACCGGGGCGAATTCGAGGAGGCCATCGCGCTCGGCCGTGAGGGCATGCGGATCGCCTACGCCCTCAATCACCCCTATAGCCTCGGGCTCATGAGCTCGAACTTCGCGTGGCTGTACGGCGTAAAGGGCGACTTCAAAGAGGCGCTGACGCTGATCGAGAACGCCGACGCCGTGGCGCGGCAGGGGCGCTTCGTCCTCTCGTCGCCGCGGACGACCTGGTATCTGGGCCACCTCCACTCTGCCGCGGGGCACCTGACCGAGGGGGTCGCTCTGCTGGAACGCGCCCTCCGCGAATTCGAGACAGTCGGCATGCGCATCTACCAGGGCCGCGTCGCGGCCGATCTCGCAGAAGCCTGCGTGCGAATCGGACGGCTCGACGAGGCGCGCATCCATGCACGGCGGGCCTTCGAGCTGGCCGAGGAGCGCGGTCAGCGGTCGGATCTCGCATATGCCCGGCGCGCCCTCGCCGCGGTGGCCGAGGCCGCGGGCGATCTGGAAGCCGCGGCGGCGCACTACGAGGAGGCCCTCGAGATCGCGCGCGAGCTGGGACTGCGCCCGCTCGAGGCGCTCTGTCATCTCGATCTCGCCAGGTTCTGCGGCCGCATCGGCCACGTCGCGCGTGGCGCAGAACACCAGGCGCTGGGCCAGACCATGTGCCGGAACATGGACATGACGTTTTGGCTGGAGCGCACGCCGCCCGTCGCCTGATTCAGCGCTGCGCCGAGCCGACGGGTACAAGGGTGACGCCGCGCAGCGCGAGCCGACACGCCGGCCCCCGTGCGAGGCGGGATTCGACGACAGCGAGCGCGCGCTCGGCGTGCTCCTGCTCTCCGGCCCAGCACTCGGCGAGATCGGCGGCGGCATAGTAGCGCTGGCACGCGCGCACGTGACGAGCGACGACGGTCTCGAGGCGCGTGCGATAGTGCTCGAGGCACCGCCGGGTGCCGAGCCCTCGCGCGATCGCACCCACCGTGGCCGCGGCGAGCAGCGCTCCCCGAACGGCGTGGCCCACGCCGTCACCGCAGATCGGATCGAGACTCATGGCCTCGTCGCCCACGGCGATCAACCCGGGTTCGCACGGGGGTTCGGCCAGCGAAGGCGCGGCCGCGAAAACCGAGGCGCCGGCAAGAGGGGCAGCGACGTGACGGCGGACGTCCCGTGTCGCCGCCACCATGGCCAGGAGCCGATCGAGCGCGTCGACCGGCTCGTCGGCGACCATCGCCTGGACGCACGCGCGTCGCTGGCCCATCGGCGCCATGAAAATCCACCCGCCCGGGGTTGTCTCGATCCAGGCGCTGGTCTCGTCGATGTGCTCGAAAGTCTCGAACTCCGCGGAGATCATCCGCCGCCGGCCGAAGCTCAGTCGCGCGCGAGCGGCTGACGCGTCCCGACCGCGTGCCGACAGTACCCACGGCCGCCTCGTACACCAGCGCCCGCATCCCGCGGTCGCGACACCTCGCGCGCGGGCGGACCACAGCGCCTCCACGAGCTCGGATTCCCGCATCACGATCGCGGGTGCCGGCATGGTCACCGATTCGGCCTCGGGGCCCCACCGGACGTGGCGCCATCGCAGGGTGTGCGCGCCGGTGAAGATGTCCTCCAGGCCGTCGAAGACATGTCCGAGTAACTCGAGCGTGCCCGCACCGAGGAGCAACACTGGGCCGTCGGGGGCCGGCACGTGCTGAGCCTCCGCTTGCCGGCCCAGGGCGTGGAGAAGACTCGCCGTACAGACGGCAGCGACCCCGCGCCCCGCGACGTGAACCCGGCTCACGATCCGGCGCGCCTGCGCACACCAGCGCGTATGCGAGCGAAGTGCGGGCCGACCAGCTCGGAGTGACGGCGGGCGTGGCGGACCACCGCGGCGTCCCCGGTGGCGCTTGCCGACGCGAGGGCCTGCCCGATCCGTTGTTCGCGAGCGTCCAGAATGCGGATGGCGACATCGGGCGATCCAGCCTTCCGCGGAAGATCTCCGGGATGGTCGAACGGGGGCGGGATGTCGCGCTCGACCAGCATGCGAGCGGTGTCGTCGAAGCTCTCCATGGACCGGACGGCCGCCCGCACGATATCGCCACCGACTTCCTCTCCCATCGAGAAGCCGATGTGAATCGCCTCCAGGATGCTGTGATAGTAGTGCCTGCACAGTTCAACGAGTGCGAGTGAACCAGATGTCGAGTCCGCCGATCCGCGGAACGGACGCAGATAGTCCCTTCTCTTCAATCCACGCAGCGCCTTCTGGATGGCCTCGAAGCGATGGTAGTGTCCGACGCCCTCGTCGATGATCAGCTTCACGATGGGGCCCAGGCGCGCGACGTTTCCCTGATCCGGAAATCGCGCGCGGTCAGGATTCGTCACGCTGCGGAGAACTTCGATGTACATGCCCGGGCTAGCGCTCTGGATCGCGTTCTCGCTCTGGCTTGCCCGCTCGACTTCGATGAACAGCTTGAAGGCCAGCGATGACAGTCGCCTCAGCTTGAACTTTCGAGGGTGATACTGACGCCCCGGATAGATCTTGCGCCCGCTCCCATCGATTGGTTCTTGACCGATAATCTCGGCCCGGCCCGTGGAAGGCTCCTTCTCGCCCAGCAGCCTCAATAGCTCGTTCGCCCACAGCAGATGGCGCATCTCGTCGATCGCGATCTGGAACAGCTCGTTCGCTGCGATGTCGATCGGGCCAGACGGTTCACGGAAAGGCGCCCGCGTGCTCCGCGAACCGGTCAGCGAGTAGTAGGCGTACAGGTACTCCACAACCAGCGCATGCTCGACGGTGGCCAGGTACCTGAGCTCCGCGACGGCCTCGTTCCGCGTGAGGAGATCGGCAGGCGCCGGCCGCGGAGCGGGCGTTCGCGAGGGGGCGGGCTGTTCCCGATCGTCCAGCACCACGGGCAGTCGATGCCACCAGCCCTCGACCATGTCCTGGTAGGTGAGCTCGGTGTCCCTTCGCCGTTGCCACGGCTCGGGCGGTCCCTGAACGCCGTGCTTCAGCGGTGTCGGCGCCCCGTCGCGGTTCGTCCACGTCGCCACATCGCGCGCCGGCGGCATCGACCGATCGCCTCGGATGAAGTTGACGTACCGGTGAAGCGTCTCGCCGTCCGCGGCGTCGACGACATCGACGAGGTCCGGCTTGTTCGACGCCCAGTAAAAGCAATAGCAGTCCCGAAAATCGTACATCCACGGCGCGCAGAGCGACTTTGTGAGCTCCCCCGGGGGATACGCGTCCACATCGATGACCCCGTCTGCGTCCAGGTACCGCGCGCGCTCCGTCGCCAGCACGGCGTGATGAAAGCGGCCCGTGGCTGGATCGCGAGTGACGGCGCAATACTCCCCGCTGGCCCGGTACGCCTCGTC
>Ga0126379_10002879_pt1 | contig 11030 bp, 21 predicted proteins | sample PanSoiMetPlot_24_FD_92640 | JGI IMG/M metagenome (GOLD analysis project Ga0126379, IMG submission 92640) | Tropical forest soil microbial communities from Panama - MetaG Plot_24 | ecosystem: Environmental > Terrestrial > Soil > Tropical forest > Bulk soil | place: Panama | collected 2016-02-17
AGACCGGCGCCCGCCTCACCGGCCCCAGCCAGTACCACGGCGGCACGATCATCTACGGCGACCCAGACGGCGGCCCGATCCCCGGCATGCCGGTCAACCCGGACGGGACGCCGCCGCAGGTGACCGTGCCGAGCCGGTATGTGTCCACCGAAGGGGCCCAGGAGGGGTACGCGGTGAACCGGCCGATGCTGTTCGCCAAGGGCGGCACGCCGCCCAGGGTGCCGCCCGGATCCGCGCCGCACATCCGCGGCGCCCGCATGTCCGGGCAGCGGTATTTCGGCGACCTGGACGACCAGCGGCGCATCGGCCTTGCCTCCGATTCGTACGGCATTGCCCGGCGCCGCGGCCCCAACCACCGCCCAACCACGTTCAACCTGCCCGAGCCGTGGACGGCCAATTACTACGATGTGCCGCCCGACCAGGGCACCAGCGCGCCCGACATGATCCGGCGATCGCCCGGCCGGCCACGTTCCCGCGGGAACAACGTCACCCCGCGGGCGGGCGGCGGCCGCCGCGGCACCGGGCGGCGGTGAACGGCGGTGCCCGCGCGCATGACCAGGGTGGGCGGCGGCCGCTACCAGGTCCGCCATGGCGGCAAGATTTCGGCACGTGCCACGACCAGGCGGAAGGCGCGGCGCCAGGTGAACCTGCTGCGCGGCCTCGAGCACGGCTGGCACCCAACCAGGAAGGCGTCACGTGGCAGATAACCCCTCGAAGTCCTCGAGCAGCTCGAGGCGCCCGAACGGATCGGCGAGCAGCTCGAGCAGCCAGGCCAGTAAGGGCGGCTTCCTGACCAGGAAAATCTTCGGCATACCGCTGTGGGTCATCGTGCTCGCGATCGTGGCCATTTACTACTGGTACACCCATTACGGGCCCGGCAAGCCACAGCCGCAACAGCAAAAAGGCGGCCAGGGAAAAGGACGCCGCGGCGGCGGAACACGCATCGTCATCATTGACCGCCGCGGGCACAAGCGCGGGCACCAGAACAAGCACCGCCGCGGCGGCCCCGACAACACTACGCCCGTCGGCGGCGGCAACGTCGGCGGCGGCATGGCCTACCAGGCAACCTCCGTCAACCCGTCCGACACCGGCGCCGACGTGCCGGCGGGCGGCCCGGTGCTCACAGGCGGCGCCCCGGTGTATGGCGCCTACCAGGAGTACTACGGCGCCCAGCCATTGGGCGGCGACGGCGGCCAGGCCGACGTGCCCGAACCGGTGCAGGCATACGCGCCGATGACCGCGGGCGCGATCTATGGATGAGCGCACGGTCGAAGAGCGGCTCGAGGCGCTCGAGCAGCTGCTCGAGCGCGCGATCGCCGCCGCGCGCAAGCACCCAGCTGGCCGCGCCGTCCTGCGCATCCTGGGGATACCGTGAGTACGCCGCGCACATTCACCGGCTACCGGCCCAACCCGCCCGACGAATACCGGGATAAAGGAATCACGAACGCGGGCATGACAGCCGACTACGAAGGTGCAATTTTTTCTGATGGCACCGTCGTTATCCGATGGCTCACCGTCTACCGTTCGCATAGCGTCTGGGCGTGCTGGGGAGACTTTTACCAGGTCCACGGTCACCCAGAATACGGGACAAAGATCGAGTTCCACGACGGAGGCGGCCCTCCGTGAGAGCAACGCTCATTATGGCGCTGGCGGTACTGTTGTATGTGGTTCACCGCTGGGCGACGAACAAGCCCGCCGTCACCCTGCCGATCGTGCTGTCTGGGCTGTTCGTCATTTTCGTGATCGGCATCCTTGATTCGTTCACCCGCACCCAGGAGATAGCCCGCGGCTTCGCCTGGCTGTTTTTCATCGTCGCCGCGTACAACGCCATCCCGGCGTTTACCGGCGCTGTCCGATCGGCCCAGGGCGGCGCGTCGAAGGGCGCCGCTGGTGAGGGCATCCAGCTACCGGGAGGCGGTTAGACCATGGCTGGGCAAGCAGGCGCCGACATCAAGCTTGGCTTTTTCGTCGGCATCGGCCTGGTGCTGCTGATGGCAGTACTGATGGTTGTGCAGTTCGTTTTGGGGAAGGTCCGCGGCGCCGCGGGCGGCGGCTGACACGATGGCGGCTCAGCCTGAGCTGTGGCTGGCGGTCGCTGGCCTTGCCGGAATGATGCTGGCCGAAGTGCCGCAGGTGCTTTCCGGCTTCCTTCCCTCACCATCGACCGCGTACGACAAGGCCAGCGGCGGCATCGAAACCGGCCCCGATTCTATGGCGGTGCTGCAGAAGTCGAAGGTTAAAGGCACCGTGGTAACGGTGATCATGGCCGGTTCCGTCACGCTGATGGCGTGGCCGGTTATCGGTGTCAAGGCGCTGTGGCTGTTCGCCGCGGCCATGGCGATACTGTGGCTATTTTTGGCCGATTTCAACGGCGCCATCAAGAAGGGCCACGCCTATAGGGAGGCGAGCAAGCATGGCTAACAGGCGCGGGCACCGCGGCCGCGGCGGCCGGCCGCACCGCGGCGGCGGCGGCGGTGACGTGCTGGTACATGGCGACACCGGGATTAGCGCGGGGCCGCAAGGCGGCGCCGCACCGGGCGCCAGCGAGTCAGGCGACGCGGCCGCGCGGGAGTTCGGTGTGCCGCAGGCCGACATACCAGGCGGCCTCAAGCACCTGGTGAACGCGCCGACCGCGGCCGCTGACACGATCGCCGCGCCGCCGCGGCCCGCCGACTACCACAAAGAACACGGCGTGCCGCCGCCCGACTGGGGCGACTATGGGACGCCGCCGACCGAAGCGGACGACACCGCCGAACGGGCGCCCGCCGAGCCGCTGTCGCGCGACGAGCTGGCGGTGCCCGTCTACATCGTCGAAGACCGCAAGGGCGGCAAGCGGCTGTATGCGCTGATCACCGAAGGGCCATTGGTGGTGCCGACGGGCACGGCTGACCCGGTGCACCTGGCGCAGCGTGACCCGTCACGGCGCAAGTTCTGGATCACCAACGAGACCACCCAATCGGGCGCGGGCGCCGCCACACCGGGGATCCGCATTGGCGACTGGGAAACCACCGCCGACGGCCGCGGCATGATGATACCCGCCGCCCAGATGAAAGACTTTCTCACCCAGGACGCGGTGTATGCGACGAACCAAAGCGGCACCGCGATCACGATCAGCTGGGGGTATGAGACCGAGATACCCGCGGCCCGCCCGGACGCATAACCCGATGCATATGCACGTATATACGTATGCGGGAGGCCGGCCGTGGTGAAGCGGATCCTGTGGTCTGGGATCGCCCCGTACCACAAAACCGGGTACGGCGTCCAGTGTGCCCTGTTCGCGCCGCGGCTGGCCGCGCTGGGCTATGAGCTGGTGATTCACCGGATGACCGCGGGCGCCGCCGACGACCGGTTGCACCCTGACTACACCGCCAGCTGGGAAGGCGTGCCGATCATCGCAGGCGGCATGGGCGACTTCGGCTTGCCGCCGCCGTTGCAGGTCAAAGCCGCGTTCGGCGGCCACGCCCCCGATCTGGTGCTGGTGCTGAAAGACGCCTGGGTTTTGAACCCGCGGCATTACACCAGGTACAACACCGCCGTCTGGGTCAACATCGACTGTGACCCGATGGGCGAACCCGACCGCGCGTTCTTCGAGGACTCAGGCGCCCGCCCCATCGCGGTGTCACGGTTCGGTAGAAGCGTGGCGAAAGCCGCTGGGCTTAAACCGTTGTATGTGCCGCATGGGGTCAACCTGGGCTACTGGACGCCAGGGCCGAAGGGTGAGGCGCGCGAGCTGCTCGGCCTGCCTATTAAGCCGTTTATTGCCGGTATCAACGCCGCCAACTTCGGCAAAGTGTCGCGGAAGGCGTTTTATGAGCAGCTGGCCGCGTTCGCCGAATTCCGCGCCCGGTTGCGCCCTGATGCGCTGTTGCTGATGCACACCCAGCCCGACAATCCCGAAGGGGTAGACCTGCGCCGCCTGGCCCGGTTCGTCGGCCTCGACGTGGGCCTTGCGGGCGGCGTGCTGTTCGGCGCCCACATGAACATGCGCCCCGACCAGCTGCGCACCTGGTACCGGGCCATTGACGTGCTGCTCAACGCGACCATGGGCGAGGGGTTCGGTGTGCCGATCTGTGAGGCGCTGGCCTGCGGCCGGCCCGTGATCGCCACCAGGTGCACGGCGATGGCCGAAAAGCTCGAGTTGCCCGGCGCTGGGTGGCTGGTCGATGCCCAGCCGTTCTGGAATGAGTCTCACGGTGCGTGCTGGCACGTGCCGCACATCGGGCAGCTGACGGCCAAGCTGGCGCACGCCGCCGCCCGCCGCAACGACCAGGGCCAGGCCGATATCTGCCGCGCGGCCGCCGAGCCCTATGACGCCGACCGCATCGCCGCCGAGCATTGGGCGCCGGTTTTGGAGGACCTATGCTGACCATCCCGACCTGGGGGCTATGGATCATGTTCGCCAGCTCAATCGTCGGCACGATCTTGCTCGGCGCCCAGCTGCGCGCGATCGGCCTGGGCCTGCGCAAGGCCAAGCGGTGAGCGCGGCCGCCGAGCTGGCCAGGCTGAACCTGGGATGCGGCGCCGACACGCCCGCCGAGCTCGTCAACGTCGATATGGTGGCCGGCCCGGGCGTCGATGTGGTGGCCGACCTGGACGTAGCGCCCTGGCCGTGGAAACCCGAGAGCGTGTCCTACATCAAGGCCAGCCACGTCTTCGAGCACGTTGCGGCGCCGGTCACCTTCATGACCGAAGCGTGGCGGGTGCTCGCCTTCGACGGCCTGCTCGATATCCGCGTCCCGGGCGGCGGCTACATCGGCCCCGGTGTGTGGCTTCCCCACGAACACGGCTTCACCGACCCGACCCACCGAAGGAACTGCACGCCGCACACCTGGGATTACTGGGTACCCGGCACGGCGCTGTTCGAGGGGTACGGGCGCGGCCTGGGCGGCGGCCGCGGCGGCGCCTGCTACCACATCACCCACCTGTCAATCAACGGCGCCCAGGCCGAAGAACTGCAAATCATGCTGCAGAAGGTAGACGGCTGATGCCCGCCGCCGCCGCGCCGCCGCCCATCCACCAGCAATGGTGGGTGGAGCAGAACCCGCTGGGCCAGAAAATCTCCCCGTACCGGATCGTCGAATCGCCGACGCGGCCGCCGAACACGCAGCAATGGATTGTGGCCGCGGGCCCGTTCGCCACCCAGGCCGACGCGCAAAAATGGGTCACCCAGCATCAAGGGCACTTCCCGCATATCCCGAACCCGTTCGGTTTCCTTGCGTGGATACAAGACGTCGGCCACTGGATAGGCGTGTTCGTCGCCAACATCACCGATATTCACATGTGGATTTCGCTTGGGTGGCTGCTGCTCGGCGGCTTCCTTCTGCTGATCGGCTTGTGGCTGTGGGCGCGGGGCACCAGGTTCTACCAGGAATTCCAGAAGCAGGCCACCCAGGCGGCGACGGTGGCGGCCGCGGCATGACCGAGCAGGCCACCGAAGGATACGCCGCATCCGACGCCGACGCCTTCGACGCACGCCAGCGCGCGGCGCCGCGCAGCTCGGGCGGCTCGGCGCAGGCCGTCAGCGCAGGCCCGACCATCAGTATCGGCGCCGACGGCGGCACGGTGCCGATCGTGCCGCTTGTGCTGATCGGCTTCGGCGGGTACCTGATGTGGTTTGCCCTTCACTACTGGCGCGGCCAGGGCGCCGCCGTCTGGCCGTCCTACCCGGTCAAATCGGTGCTGCAGGGCAAGGGCCTGCCGCCGAACACGCCCGCGCCGCCCGCCTCCGAGCAGGTCACCGCCTACGAGCAAGGCATCGGCCAGGAAGCCCAGCAATCAGGGCAAGGCGGCGGCGGCACGCCAGGCGGCCCGCCGCCCAGCGGATCCGCCCAGCACATGGCCAGGCTACTGCTAGCCCGGTACGGCTGGGGGCCGACCGAGCTACCGCCGCTGATCCTGCTCTGGAACCAGGAATCAGGCTGGCAGACCTGCGCTTACAACGTCAGCGGCGCCTACGGCATCGCCCAGGCGCTGGGGCACGGCTCGGGCGCGGCCGCGGTCGGCCCCCGGTGCGACGGGGCGAGCACGCCAGGGCTGAACGCCTCCTACGGCGGGTACGGGCAAAGCGTCAAAGATTCGCAGCTGGCCAACGCCGGGCACGCCCTCCAGCAGATTGAATGGGGACTCAATTATATAAAGCAGGTCTACGGGAGCCCGTCCAAGGCCTGGGCGCATGAACAGCAATTCGGCTGGTATTAGATGATCATCGCCGTGATGGTCGCGCTATGGGTAATCATGATGGCCCTGGTGTTCTGCTGGTGGTGTGCGACCGCCGACGGCGAGGACGCCGCGCCCGCGGCCGCGCCCGACCCGTGGGCGCCCGAGGTCGCCGCGTTCCGCGCCGCGGTCGCCGACTGGGACCGCCGCGGCGGCCGCGATGGCTAAGTGGGTGCTGCAGGGCACCGTGCGGCGCCGCTCGAGCGCGATCCTCGACGGGTCCGGCAACGCCGAACTCGACTTCGACGTCTTCACCGCCAACACCAGGTGGGTGATCACCGACGTGCTCGTGCTCACCGACCAGCCGCAAACCCAGGCGCCCTACCCGACCGTGACGATTTACCTGGGCGGCCTGCAGCAAGGCCAAGCCGAAGGCGCCTCCTGGACCGGCAACCAGGACATTTTCCGCGGCAAACTTGAAATGACCGCGTGTGACACGCTGCGCGTTCAATTCGTCGGCGGCCTGGCAGGATCAAAAGCAACTGTTACCATTGAGGGGGAAAATTACCTATGGCGATAGGGGACAGGTGTGAACAGGCGCGGCGCTCTTCTGCTCCCGATAGCAGGCGTGGCAATGCTGAAAAGTGAAAACCCCCTGGTGGGCGGCACCGCCCTGCGCCGCGCGGCCATACAGTCACCAGGATTTCAGACGGGCGTCACAGGCTGGGCCATCAACCAGGACGGGTCCGCGGAGTTTAACAATGTGGTGATCCGCAACGGGCAGGTCGTGTCCGGGACGGCGCTGTATTACTCCGGGGCGCCCGCCGCGGGTAACCTGGTCGCTTCCGTATCGGCCGCCGCGGGCACCGACTCTAAAGGCAACGCCTACCTGGCCGGGATTGCCACGTACGCGTCCCTGGGCGGCCAGGTCGTTGCGACCGTGCTCAGCCCGGGCGCCGGTAATCCCGGCGTGTTCTTCTATTCCGCCGCCACCGAAGCGGGCCCCTACAGCACGATCGCCCATATCACTCCCGACCTGCTCGGCCAGCTCACCGTATCGGGCAACCTGACCGTTTTGGGGTCCATCATCAACGGGCTGACCGTGACCGGGGGCCTGACCGCGGACAAAGAGACCATCAGCAGCGGGCAGGCCACGGGGCCGATGCTGGATATCACCAACACCACGGCCGCGCCGACCGCGCCCAACCTGCGGGTGACGCTGCAGGCCGCGGGTGATCCCGCGATCGGGTTCCGTGTCACCGGCGACACCTCGAGCCGTTTCCTGGCCGATGTCACCGCGGGCGGCCTGGCGCGTATCCGCACCGGCCCGGGTAACGCCGCCCTGGATACGTCCCTGGTCCGCGCCGCGGCCGCGCAATGGTTCGCCGACCCGGTCGCCTTCAACAACGGCGGCGCCGCCGAGGTGCCCTTGACCGTCGGCGGCACGGGCGCGGCGTTCGCTAACTCGTGGGCGAATGCGGCCGCGCCTGGCACGCCGCTGCAATACGCGCGCAACGCCGCGCCGTTCCACACGATGAGCTGGGTCGGGCGGATCGTGGCGCCCGTGGGTATCGTGGCCGGCCAGACCATTACTGCCGCTGTGGCCGCCGCCTACCGGCCCGCCCACACCCAGAAGGTCGCCGCCATCAACGTGACCACGGGCGGCGCGGTGCGCCTGTCGTTCGGCTCGGCGGGCACGCTGGCCTTTCAGGCGGGCGCTGTGGCGGGTGACAGCATCGACCTGGGCGACCTGATCTACCTGGACGCTTAATGACCGACCCGGTTAGCCGCGAAGAGTTCCACATGCTGCGGCAAGCCGTAGTCGAAAACGCGCGCCGCCTCGACGAGATCGACCGGCAAGGTACCCGCGGCGTCGGCGCCCTGTACGTCCAGATCACCGAAGTGATCAAAGACGTGGCCGCGGTACAGACCGACCTGGGCGCCTTCCGCCGTGACCACCAGGCCCAGCACGCCACCGAGCAGGCCGCGCGGATCTCGGCGCGCCGCTGGGCGGTGATGGCCGGGCTGGCCGGCCTGGCGTCGCTGTGGGCGCCGCTGGTATACCTGATCGGCCACGTGCGCTAAGGGGAGGCCGATGGCTGGCGTGCCCGCGGATCCGGCATCGGCCTACTGGGAACAGGCGGCCGCCGAATTCCTGCGGCGTGTCATCGCCGCCCGCGGCGCCTGGTACGGGACACGGATCGCCGACCCGTCGGCCGAGCTGCTCGAGCGCCTGGCCGCGATCGGCTATGACCCGTTCGCCCGTGACGACAGTTCGGCGCGGCGCCGCGGCGGCCTCAACGCCCGCGACCGCTGGCGCCGCTCGTTCGTGCGGGCGCTCTACCGCCTCAACGACACCCGCAACGGCGGCCCGGGCCGCGCCATCCAGCTCGAGGTGGGGCTCAAGTACCCCAGAAGGGGCGTGATCCCGCCTGGGCGCTACGTACGCGCCCGGACGCGCCGCGGCGGCACTGTAGCGGCCCGGGCCGCACAACGCCTCCCAGAAGGGCGCCAGTGGGCGCACGGGGGCGGTGCCGCGTCCGACACATCGAAACGAGATTGGGTCGCCGAACCCCTACCCCCCAAGTGAATGCATGGCATATACTGAATGCATCACATCCGCCCAGCGAAGGATAGGGATCATGTACTGGAACACCTGGAAAGTAGACCTCTCAGCCCGCACCGCATCAGTTGTGGTGACCGGAGGCCGCGCGGAGGCCGAAGCCGCCGCCGCCGACCTTAACCACCGTGGCACTGAGCTGATCGGCACCCACTTCCGGTACCTGTATGTCGCCATGCGAGGCGGCGGCGCGCCGTTCGACGACCCAGCCGTGATCAAGGCCTGCGATGACTTCGAGGCCAGCGGCCGCCATCCCGACGCCGACGGCGCCATAGCCGACAAAGACGCCGCGGCCGCCCGCACCCTGGCCGACCAGATGACCGCCTGGCTCGAGGCGCCCTGCAGCGAACAAAACCCGATGTACCCGACACCAGGCGCCGAACTCGAGCGCTGGTGCATCGCCGCCCGTGACCTGCTACTCAAGATCGGCCACACGTCATGATCCGCGAAAATGATCCTGGCTGGTTCGTCAGGAAGCCGCCGCCCGCGCCCGCCGACGCCGGCGATTCGGCGGCCGCCGCCATCCTGCCCGCCGATGGCCCGTTCGCCGACCCGAAGCCGTGCGGCTGCTACTCCTGCAACAGCCAGTGCGGCGGCACCCAGGAACCAACATCATGCGGCCGCCTCGAAGACGTGGCCGGCCAGCCTATCTGTGAGGTCTGCCGCGAAGCCGCCGACGTGTTCGCCAATGACGACTCGGGCCGCGAAGGCCTCAAGGCCGTCACCGACGGCTACCGGGTCACGATCAAAACGCATGTGTTCGGCGGCGCCCGCTGGATGAACTTCTCACCCGCGATGGCACGCCGCTTCGGCCTACTCCTGCTCGAGCTGGGCTGGGAAGCCGAACTCGAGCGGCCTGATGACCAGCTGGCCGAGCTGCTCGCAGACGTGCGCCGGTTCATCGAAGAGCGGCCGCAGTGAACCCCGCCGCCCTGGCCGGCGCCGCCGCCCTGTCACTGGGCGGCGGCGCCGTCGTCGATCTGTGGGACGCCCGGTGCGCCCACCTCGAGCAGCTGCTCGCCGACCTGGCCACCCTGCGGCTTGAGGAGACGCTCGCCTTCGGTGAGGCGTTCGTCGCCACTGACGGGCCGATCGGCACCAAAGAGCAGGTTGCCCGCATCGCCGCCGCATCCGAGCACCTGGCCGCCGAGCTGGCCGCCGCCAAAGTCGCCGCCTACCAGATCCGCATTAAGGCCTGGCTGGGCGAGGCCGCCAATGGCACGCCGTAAGGCCCGCCTGGCCGCCGTCGGCGACACCACGGCGGCCTTCTACCCGTTCACCCCAGGTCCCGAATGGTGGGCCGAGCTAGCCGAACAGGACCCGTCCCATGACCATCGAATCGCAGCATCCGATCCCGCCGCAGATGTCCGAACGCGACCTGCAAGCCAGCGTGATACAGCTGGCCCGCCTGCTGCACCTGCTGACCTATCACACCCATGATTCCCGGCACAGCGCCGCGGGCTTCCCCGATCTGGTGATCGTGGGCCGGTCGGTGCTGTTCGTCGAACTCAAGTCGGCCAGCGGCCTGCTCACCAAAGCGCAGGCCGCCTGGCGTGACGCGCTGCGCGACACTGGCGCCGCCTGGGCCGAATGGCGGCCGCGCGACTGGTACAGCGGCGACATACGCCGCGCCCTGGAAGACCTGATGTACCGCGCCGACGGCTGGGCGCCGCCCGCCGAGCTGCACCCGCACCAGCGGCGGCCGCGGTGACCACGCCGCGGCCGCGCACCCAGGTCTGGCTAGATGACGACACCCGCGACCTGGCCGACGGCCTGGCCGTCTGGGTTGGCCAGCTCGAAGGGAAGGCGCCGCCGCGTACCCAGCTGATCAGGGCCGCGCTCGAGGCCTACCGCGACATACTCGCCGCAAGAATCGCCGAAACCGAACACAAAGGGGAGCAATGATTCCGTACCCGAGCTTCATCACCTACTGCCTGGTCTGCGCCGTCACCATCGCGGCGTGCGAATATCCCGGCGCCTGGGCTCTGCTCGCGCTGGCGCCACTGGCGGCGGCCGCGGCCGCCCGCTACATGCCGCCATTGCGGCCCTGGATGCGGTTCCTTCCGCTGCGCCGGCCGCCGCGCATCAAGCCGCCCCCCTCACCCTTCCGAACAGGCGTTCGAATGGAGATTCATCTCGCGTTCGGCAGCATGATCCACCGCGAAGAGACCGCCGCCCAGGCCGCCTGGGCGCGCCGCTACCAGATCGCCCAGCCCACCTGGGCCGGTTACGTGTCGGGCGGCATGGCAACCGG
>Ga0126379_10002880_pt1 | contig 11027 bp, 7 predicted proteins | sample PanSoiMetPlot_24_FD_92640 | JGI IMG/M metagenome (GOLD analysis project Ga0126379, IMG submission 92640) | Tropical forest soil microbial communities from Panama - MetaG Plot_24 | ecosystem: Environmental > Terrestrial > Soil > Tropical forest > Bulk soil | place: Panama | collected 2016-02-17
ACCGCGTTTCAGGCCGAAAGCTCCGGCGCGCATGGCGTTCACCAGGTTGGAGTCGGGATCCACCGGCACGAGTCGGAACGTTCTACCCAGATAGTTCAGCGGACCGCGGCCGAAGATCTCGCTGGTTCCCACGTAGAACATATCTTTGAACAAGCGCCAGGGAATCTGGCTGGCGACGATCGGTCCATCCAGAAAACTCTGATGATTGGGCGAGAGAATGAACGGCCCTTTCTGCGGCAGGTTTTCTTTTCCAGTCACGCGCAGGCGAAAGAAGATGCGCGCGATTGCGGCGACAAACCTGCCTACCAGGAACCAGCCCACCGTAGGCAAGATGCCACCGTTGAGTGCCGCCAGGATGCGAGGATCATCAGGGTCGCCGTTCAGCACGGCGTCCCATCCGGGCAGGGCAGGCCGAGCCGCCGGGTCTGCGCCGCGCGCTCTCAGGATGGCATCTACCAGCTCGCGTACGGTGTAGACCTCGGAGACAACCTTATCGTCCGCGTGCGCTCCCAGTTCGCGCTCCAGCGCCACCACGAGCTCCACCCGCTCCATGGAATCGAATCCCAAATCCAGCTCCAGGTTTGACGAAGGCAACACCGGCTTCTTCGATTTGCTGGCGGCGCGCACCATGGCGATAGCCTTCTTCACGTCAGGGGAATCCAGCCACAAGGCCTCTTCCGCGGTCGGCTCTTCGGCCACGCCAGGTCCGCCCTGGTCTGCGTTACGTTCCCCGGCGAGCACGCGCCGCTGGATTTCAAATCGTTTCAGCTTGCGCGTTGTGGTACGGGGCAGAGGATCGCGCCAGAGGTCGAAACTCAAGATGCGTTTGGCGCCAGGCAATTCCGTGGAGAAGTTTTCAACGTCAAAGCGGATGACTTCGCGTGCGTTCACGATCTTACGTTCCCGCAACACTTCAAAGTTGGGGACAATCACCGCGTGCAGACGTTCGGCAAAAGGCTCTCCGGGACGGCTCACCAGGCCCATGACGCACATCTCCTTAATAAACGGCGAGCGCAAATAGTGGTTCTCGATCTCCTCGGGATAAATGTTCTTGCCCGAACTGGTGACAATGATCTCCTTCTTTCTTCCAGTGATGAAGAGGTTGCCGCGCGCGTCCAGGTAGCCGAGGTCGCCGCTCAAGAGCCAGCCATCGTGGATGGTTTGCGCGGTTGCGTCCGCCCGGTTGTAATAACCTTTCATCACAATTCCGCCGCCGATCATCACTTCGCCCACAGGGAACGGGACGCCTTCCGCCGGCTGCGGGTCCAGAATCCTCACCTCAATACTTTGGAGCGGCCGGCCGACCGAGCCCACCACATTGGCCTGGGGGCGCGTGACCGTGGCTGCGCCGCTGGTTTCCGTCAGTCCATAGGCCTGAAGCATGTTGAAGCCCAAGTTCTGCAAGTCGTTTCCGATCCTGGGATCAAGCGCCGAACCTCCGCTGACCAGAAAGCGCATCTTCCGGCCCATCTGCTGGTGGACTTTGCGGAAGAAAAGCTTTCCCAAATTCAAGCCGGCTCTTTTTCCCATGGCGGCGAGGGCCATCAGTATCCGGAACGCTGTGCGCAGCGCCCAAGGGCGGCTGTTAACCTGCCGCATGACGCGCTCATGGATCAGGTAGAAAAACTGGGGGACGCAGCAGAACAAGGTGATGTCGCGTTCGCTCAGCGCCCGCATGAGCTCGGTGGTGTTCATCTCCTCCAGGTACACGATGCGCGCGCCTGCAGCAAAAGGCAGCAGCAAGTTCGCCATTTGGGCCAAGGCGTGAAACAACGGCAATACGGCTAGAATGGAATCCTTCTCGCTTACTTCAATCGACGCGAACACGGACTTGGCTTCCGCCAGCAGATTGCCGTGAGTGAGCATTACACCTTTGGGATCGCTGGTGGTGCCCGAGGTGTACATGATTACAGCGAGGTCGCTCTCCTGGACGTGCGCCGGCACGAAGCTGCCGGGACCGGCGGCCAGCATGCCGAGAAGATTGGAGTAACGTCCTTCGCCGGAACCGTCGATCATCACGATGCGGACCAGCGTTTCCTCTACGGCTTCCTCGACGACCCGCAGGTTTTGCGCATCGGTAAAAATGACGGTAGCGCCGCAGTCCCACAGCAGCTTATTGACCTGGGATGGATTAAACGCGGTATCCAGCGGCACCGCCACCGCGCCCGCGGACATGATGCCGAGATATGCCGTAACCCACAGCGGACCATTGCCGGCCATGATGGCGCAGCGAACGCCCTCCGAAAAGCCAGATTCCTTGAGCCAGCGTCCAACCGACTCTCCTTGGCGGCGAAGTTCGGTGTAGGTAAGGCTCTCCAGCGGCCCGGAAGATCGCTGCAGCTCGGCAGCAATGTGCTCCGGATACTTCTGGACGGATTCAAGAAAGCAACTGTAAAAGCCGTGCATTTCTCTACTGGTTGGGGATGGGAAAGGTTGTTGGCTTACTGCATCTTACCTCGGAATTGATCTTGTGTCACAGCGTGTCAAGCTGCAAAAAAAGAAGTAAAACCCTACCGCGGATTCACGCGGATGATCGCGGATGCAAACAAAGCCCGTCCCTTAGGCGCCCGGTTGCGTTATCTGCGCCATCCGCGAGAATCCGCGGTAAGGCGTTTCTTGTGCTGTCGAAGACTCGCCGTGAAATTAAAGGAATATGAGCTAGCTGTAAGAATTAATGGATTTCTTTAGCTGCGGCGAGCATCTGGTCCGCCTTGGCCCGTATGCGAATGTCTTCCGTGAAGTTGGTCCAGCGGACTGTGCCGGACGAATCCACCAGAAACTCCGCCGGACGCGAGATATCGCTGCCGTTGGGCCCGCCGCCCGGGTGCAGCAGATCGTAGCGGCGGATGACCTCAGCCTTGGGATCTGAGAGGAAAGGGAACGTGTACCCGGCTTTCTCGATCAAGCCCGCCGAGACCGAAGGCGGATCCACACTGATGGCCACGGGACGAACCCCAGCGTCGTGCAATTCTCTGAGTTTGTTCTGAATGCCTCGTAACTCGAGGTTGCAATACGGTCACCAATAGCCGCGGTAGAAGACAAGCAGCACAGCTTTGGGCCGAGCTCCGGTTGAGCTATCGATGGGCATTGAGAGCAACGCGTTGAGCGTGACGGGCTGTCCACTGGTGTTGGGCAGCGTGAAGTCGGGTGCCTTTTGGCCAATCTTCGGAGCTGAAGAAGAAGGAGGCACGTCGCGTACATGAGAGAACAACCAGACGGAGCCCACGAACAGCAAAAGCGCGATCAGGCTCAGGATGGACCCCGTAATTCTGCCCCGGTAAATTTCCGGCTGGGCAAAAGCCCTTCGTACTCCCACGACGAAGCAAGCTACGGCTACTGCTGGTACGACCAGGCCCAGCCACGGGAGGATGCCCTGGGGAATGTCGAGAGCGTAGATCTGAGGAACATTGATGCCCACGGTCACCAGCAAGAAGGCGGTCCCCAGCCAAAGGGGCCAGTTACGCCGGTATTGGTCGGCCGGAGGCATTGAAAGCGGAGATTTTAGCAGACTTTGGGTGAAGCCTGGCGTCCGGTTTCAGAGCGTGACTTTTGTCATATCCCTCAACCACGAGCACAGCCACAATAGCCAGTTTTGAAAAGCTCGTGGCGCGATCAAGGAAGATCTGCTGTGCGTCGCGCTCGTGAATGAAGTCAACGTAAGGTGCCCGGAAACGTGGAGGTGATATGGGATATCGGATGAGCATGCTTGCAATCGTCATGGTGCTTTTGTCGGCAAGCGTTCTTTACGGGGCTTCGGGTGATTCGCCCGCGGTGCTCCAAACTGAGGAAGGCGCATGGACGCACGCGCCGAATGTCCCGCCCCCAATCAAGCGTACTCAGCCCAGGCTCGTGGTGGTGCACTGGGAAGCAAAGGAAACAAAAATAGAGCTTACGCCGAACGTTGTCTATGAGACGTACTGGACTATCGAAGGCGAGGTTCCCGGACCGCTGCTTCGTGTGCGCGAGGGCGATACGGTCGAGATCCATTTGAAAAACAGCCCGAGCAACTCCCACCCTCACAACATCGACTTTCATTTCGTCGCAGGCCCCGGAGGGGGAGCGGGGCCGTTAACCGTTATGCCCGGCCAGGAAGCGGTGTTGCGAGTCAAGGCCACGATGCCTGGTTTCTACATGTATCATTGCGCGGCATCGGAAAGCATTCCCACGCATATCGCAAACGGGATGTACGGATTCGTGCTCGTCGATCCCGCAAACGGACTGCCGGATGTTGATCACGAGTGGTACGTGGTCCAGAGCGAGTTTTATGCCGATCAGAAAACTGCCGGGCATCTGACATTTTCATTCCAGAAAGGTCTTGCCGAGCGCCCCGATTATGTGTTTTGGAACGGCCGTTTCGGCGCTCTCGCGGGAGAGAACGCGCTCCAGGCTAAACTCGGACAACGCATCCGGCTGTACGTAGGAAATGCCGGACCCAACCTCGTTTCTTCCTTCCACGTGATCGGGACGATGTTCGATGCCGTGTATCGCGAGGGAGACTTGATGGATCCTCCGGCGCATGGAGTCCAGACCACGCTCATCCCGTCGGGCGGATCCGCGGTCGTGGAATTCACGCCGCGCGTTCCCGGCATGTACCTGCTTGTGGATCACTCGATCTTCCGGATTCTCAAAGGAGCGGTAGGGCAGATCATGGTCGGGGGCAGCGGCAGCGACGACGCGGCGAAAGCCAAGGAATTCTACGATCCTATCCTTACACAACAGGCCGCGGCCGGCGGGCACGACATGAAGGGCGGGGCGCCGGCACCACCACCGCTTGACGAGCCGGAACGTACGGCCAGCAGCGGCTCAAGCCACCCGAATTCCGGCGTCGTCACGATTCCGTACGACGCATCCATCCAAAGCGCGGACAAGAACCATTACTACAACCCGGGCATCGTGACCGTTCCTAAAGGCGCCACCGTCACATGGATGAACAAGGACATGCTGGGGCACGATCTCGTGTTCGACACGGTTGATGTCGGCTCGGGGGCGTTCAATCCCGGCGCGAAGTGGAGCCATACGTTCAATTCTGTGGGGAAATTTCCGTATCACTGCAAGCCTCACCCGTGGATGAAGGGCGTACTCATCGTGAGCGATTCTGCTCCTCCTCTGGCTGCTTCCGGAAGCGACCCTGATCCTCAGCCCTCAGGATCCGACAGCTCTGCCGCCAACCCGCGTCCTGCGCCAGCAGCCGCAACCGTGCGCATCCTGAGCCGCGGCTCCCTGCCGAACCGCATCACAGTCCGGCAAGGAGGCAAGGTGACATTGGTGAACAACGACACCGTGCAGCACGAACTCATGTTCGACAAGTGGACGTGGGGTTTCGCCTATGTCGACCCGGGGCTGATACTGAAACCCGGCGAGAAACTGACCCAGACATTAACCGCAGTAGGAACCTTTTCCTACCATTGCAGACGGCACCCGGGGATAAAAGGAACGCTGATAATCAACTAACATCGCACTCAGATGCAGGGCTGACACTCGATCTTTTGTCCGGCAACGACCCGGCCACCGCAACGCACGAGCAAGCGGGGTTGCCTTCTTTACCACTTAAGAAGCTGAGGGTGGCTCCGAGAAACAACCCCAGCCGTCGTTGTGCCCTCCCCAAGTGTCTGCAACGGATTGCAGTAAGTTCTCAAAGGTAATGATCCCATCATAAGAGGGCACCATGTGTTGAACCACAACTGCTTCCCAGGGGAAGTCTTGACCAGGTTCAGTACCCTCCACTGAAACTTCATGCCCCAATCCACGAAAGTGTTGGGCAAACTCCTGAGCCGAGTTTGCGTCAGCAAAAACGACAGTGAAGTCGATATTGCGCGGTCTCGTCAAATCATCTCCTTGTGCTTCCATCCGACGAAGCGCATCTCCATTAACATCATTGGGATAGGGCATCAAATCACATCCTTCGTCAAAAAGTCTTCAAGGTAAATCTGATTGTGGTTGCTGCTAAAGCATACGGCGCCGCTAGCATCTATTCTGGGAGATTCACCCTTGAAGGCTGCTCTGTCATTGCTGATCGTGTCCAGTCAGTCGCGACGTGCTTATCGCCAAGTCCGCTGTTCAATGCACCTGCTGTCGCGTCCTCCGGGCACTCCTTATTACAATAGCCCGTCACTCAAAGGAGGAGCCGATGCGGGCTGTTCTTTGCAAGGAATGGGGTGGGCCGGAAAAACTGGTTGTGGAAGAGATCCCAGGGCCGGCGATCCGAGCCGGCTCAGTACGCGTCGCGGTGCGGGCGGCAGGGCTGAACTTTGCTGACCTGCTCCTGATCGCGGGCCAGTATCAGGAGAAGCCGTCCTTTCCATTTACTCCCGGAGCTGAAGCCGCCGGAGTGGTCGCCGAAATCGGCGCTGGAGTCAACAACATCAGGGTTGGCGACCGGGTCATTGTGCTGGCTGGCTTAGGCGCGTTCGCGGAAGAGATTGTGGTAGACCCGGCCCGTGTCATGCCAATGCCCGCCGAAATGGATTTTGCCGCCGCAGCGGGTTTCCCGATCGCCTACGGCACCTCGCATGGCGCCTTGGACTGGCGGGCGCGACTCCAACCCGACGAGTGGCTACTGGTGTACGGCGCCGCCGGCGGCGTCGGGCTGACGGCGGTGGAGATTGGCAAGGCGATGGGCGCGCGGGTGATTGCCTGCGCGAGCGGGCCGGAGAAGCTGGCGGTCGCCAAGGAGCACGGCGCCGATCTCCTGATCGACTACTCTCGCGAAGACATCCGGGAAAAGGTAAAGGAGTTCACGAAGGGCCGTGGCGCCAACGTGGTCTACGATCCGGTCGGCGGCGATGCCTTTGATGCCGCTTTGCGCTCGATTGCCTGGGAAGGGCGCATCGTTATTATTGGCTTCGCTTCCGGGCGCATTCCCCAAATCCCTGCCAACATCGCTTTGGTCAAGAATTTGAGCATCATCGGCTTCTATTGGGGTTCGTACCAGTCCCGCAAGCCGGAGTTGCTGCAACAATCCTTCGCTCAATTGTTCCGCTGGTTCGAAGCCGGCAAGCTGAAGCCGCACGTCTCGCAACGTTTTGATTTGAAAGACGTTGCTCATGCTCTCGAGTTGATGCGCAACCGCCAGTCCACGGGGAAGGTGGTGCTCACCATGGGCGCACTGGAAAAGTGAGGGGCGCGTTTTTTAACATACTTTTAACATTGGACCCCGATGGTAGAAGCATCTGGAATGTAGAATGCCGGGGTCCATCCTGTAAGCAGTATGCGGTTGCGACCGGATTCGCCCCTGGTCGTCACCGCCAACTACTGCGCGGATGGTCGTACGGCGTACGTTGCTCAAGTCCTTTTGAAGGATGGGTTCACATGAAGATTGCCCGCTCCCCTTATCACGCCAACATCGCGCCGCACAAAGGCAGGGAAGAATTCCTGTGGTTTTGCGTCATCCGCCGTGAAGGATCGGCCGAAGTGGTGGTCCGCCACGATGCCGCCAGCAAAGAAGACGCTTGCTGCGCCGCCCTCTGGGAACTGGCTCGTCTCCAGCCCTCCGGCGGCGTGAGTTCCTCGCGTCAACCCTCGCAGAGGCCCTAGGTCGCTCAGGCCCGAAAGACTCGCTCCGCGGAGTCAACTGTGATATACACACGCGGATGCTCTGCCCTCATTGCGCCACGGATAACCCCTCGGCCTTCGGATACTGCCGCAGCTGTGGTAAACCGCTCAGCACGGTTGAAGGTGCAGCTCCACCTCCGCCACCCGGTTTTGGAACGGCTGCCGGCGTGGCCCCGGCAGTAGCTCCAGCCGAACGAAAGACCATGAGTGTTGTGGCTGTGCTGGCTGTGGCCGCAGTCGTTTGCATCATTGTCGTTCTCGGCGTCATGCTTCCGGCCCAAGGCAACCAGCGTGCGTCTCAGGCTGGATATCGATTCGGCAGAACCTTCGGCGCGCTCTTTATCCCTAGCCTCATCGCCTATTTAACCTCGGGACGCAAAAAGGTACGCAAGCCGAATCAGTTCGCACTCATCTTCTGCCTTGTTGGAATTGTTGTTATCAGTGGCTCCGCGATAAGCAGTGTGAATTTGAATACCTTGGAGACGCCGGAACAACACATTGGGCGCCTGATGCGTGAAGCCGCAGGTCTTCAGCCGGTTCGCAATTCCATATTTCCCGGCGAGCGGCGTACGGATGACATCTTTCGCAACGAATTCCGCAGCTTGGTCCAGACCAACCGCCACTACTCTGAGACCGTGAGCAAGATGGATATCAGTGAGATCAAGAACATTAACACCGCGGATTCTTTTGTCGATCCCGCGGTGGCCGCCGGAGGCTTGCGGCAGCTGCATGCTCTCTTCGACGTGGATTCAGCCCAGGAAGCCAAGGTCAACGAGATTCTGGGTAACCTGCGTCGTGCGCTGGAATCGAGCGCGGGTTCCGCATCAGAGAGGGAAAGCCTGATGAAAGGTTTCGACAAGGGTATAGCGGAGCAGCTTTCCCAACGCACGTCGCTGGTGTCTGCGGAAAAAGCCTGGATGGATGCGGTGGATGAGGAGTACGCATACGCGAACCAGCATGCGAAGGACTTCCGTGAGCAGAACGGTCATTTGGTGATTCCTGATGCCTCAATCCGGGACGCGTTCAACAGCCGCATGGACGCCCAGGAAGCGCGCCGGAATGAATTTGTCAAAGCCCAAAAAGAGTTCCAGCAGTTTCAAGCGCAGTCGCTCGGGAAGATGGGCGTAAAGCCGCAGGACGTCGGGGCGGACCAGCGTTGACGCCTTGGTAACAGAGAATTTACCAGTCCTTCACACCGCTTTCGCAACTCTCCTCACTATAATTCCGACGCTGAAAGGAGAGTACCTATGCCATTCTTTTCGTTGCGCCGGCTGGCCTTGGTGTCGTTGGCCGCTGTCGCGCTGTTCGGCACGCGGCTGGCCCTTGGTGAAGGGAACCCGCACAAAGTCAAGCACATCATCATCGTGATGCAGGAGAACCACTCCTTTGATAACTATTTCGGAGCGTTGGCCTACGCGCCAAACAGCCCATACCATGCGCCTCGCGGCGACGGAGACCATGACCGGGATGACCGCAGCGGGTGCCGGAACGACGACCATCGCTGCGTGGATGGTCTCTCCTGTGTTGTGGACCATGCCGGCCTGCTGACGTGCTTCAACTCGAACATCGATGACGACGGCCACACCGTGCTGGCCTTTCACGATTCACGCCGCTGCGTTGTGCCGGATCTTGATCACGGCTGGGGAGGCACGCACCAGGAAGGCAACTTCATGAACCCCAACAACACGCTGCATGACACCCGCAGCGACGGCTTCGTCCGCGTCAACGATGTGAGTGAGCAGCCCGATCACGGGGTAGAGAACCCAACGGAAGACCAGACCATGGCCTTCTACAACCAGGATGAAATTCCGTTCTACTACGACCTAGCCCAAAAGTTCGCCATCAGTGACCGCTATTTCTGCTCCGTACTGGGCCCCACCTTTCCCAATCGCTCGTATCTCATGGCCGCAACCTCCTTCGGCCACATAACGACCTCCGAGATCTTTCCTCCGCCGGGCGGCTATAAGCCGGTCACCGGAACCATCTTCGACTTGATGGAGGCGCAGGGCGTCTCCTGGGCGGATTATTTCTCTGACGTTCCGCAGGGCGGCAGCTTCCGTCCCTTCGGCCTCACCCCGCCCATCGATCCCCACTTTCTGCCGCTCAAACTGTTTCTGGCCCAGGCATCGGGCGCCCCTGGCGCTGGCTCGCTTCCTCAAGTCTCCTTCGTAGATCCCAGCTTCGGGCTCTTCGGAATCCAGACGGAAAACGACGAGCACCCACCCGTGGACATCCAGCGCGGCCAGGCGTTCATGTCAACTGTCGTGAATGCAGTGCGCAACGGGCCGTTCTGGAAAGATTCCATCATCTTTATCACCTATGACGAGCACGGTGGCTTTTACGATCACGTGGCTCCGCCGCGGGCCCGCCAGGGACATGAACCCAGTCCTGACGGCATTAATCCCGGCCAGTGCGCTGATCTTTCCAATCCTCCGTTGAGCTTGCAGCCTGGTGGCGGCGCGGAGTGCGCCATCAGCAAGGCCGGCTCGATCGCCCTCTGTCCCGCGCTCGGCGCCGATCCCACGGGGCCGTTCCCGGCATCGTGCGCGAACTTTGACCAGCTCGGCTTCCGTGTACCGTTCCTGGCCATTTCGCCCTTCTCTAAACGGCACTACGTTTCGCACACCGTGGGCGACCACACATCGTTACTGGCCTTGATCGAGAAGGTCTTCATGGCTGCCGGCGATGGAGACCGCGATGGCGATGACGCGCGTCCGCACCTGACGCGGCGCGACCAGCATGCCAATACGCTCGAGGACTTGTTCGACTTCGACCGTTCACCATCGTTGAATACTCAAGTGGGCACGGCTGCCCCACCAGCGCAGGACTGCACGCCGCACTAGACGTTCCGAAGTCGTAGTTTCTGTGTCCTTCCTCCGGCCTGCCCACGCGGCAGGCCGTTTTTTTGCCGTGACACCGGGCATTCACTGCGGGATACACTAGCTGTCCACGGATGCGAGCATCATGAACAGCAAGTCCGCACTGCTTCTTGGGGCTTCTGGCCTAGTCGGCGGCTTCTGCCTGCAAGCCTTGCTTGCCGAGCCGGTGTACACCCGAATCGTGCTGCTGAACCGGCGTGAGTTGCCGCTCGAGCCGCATCCACGCCTGGAGCAGAAGATCGTCAACTTCGAGAATCTCTCCCCGGCCGACTTCTCCGGAGCCGATGACATTTTCTGCGCACTCGGTACCACCATCCGCAAAGCGGGTTCGCAGGAAGCCTTTCGCCGGGTGGATCTGGAATACCCGCTGGCCGCGGCAAAACTCGCGCGCGAAGCGGGAGGAAGGAGGTTTGTGCTGTGCTCTTCGGTGGGCGCAAATGCTAAGGCCAGGAACTTCTATTTGCGCGTGAAGGGGGAGTTGGAAGAGGCAGTCAGCAAGCTGGGATTTCCCGCGTTTCATGTGTCTCGGCCCAGCTTGCTGCTTGGCCTGCGGGCGGAAGTTCGGCCGGCCGAACGACTCATGACAACGCTGGCTCC
>Ga0126379_10002882_pt1 | contig 11025 bp, 9 predicted proteins | sample PanSoiMetPlot_24_FD_92640 | JGI IMG/M metagenome (GOLD analysis project Ga0126379, IMG submission 92640) | Tropical forest soil microbial communities from Panama - MetaG Plot_24 | ecosystem: Environmental > Terrestrial > Soil > Tropical forest > Bulk soil | place: Panama | collected 2016-02-17
ACATTGACGTAATGCTGCTCCGATGCGTCCGGCCTGATGAAGCAGCGATATACGTCGTCGACCACATAGGACGCGCCCCAATTCAGATGCGTGCTGATGGTGGACATATAGGCGGCTGCAAGCGAAGCCACGATAAGCCCGAGCATCCCGTGCGGCACGAACACAAGCATCGCCGGATAAGCGAGGTCGTGCCGCACAATAGAAGGCTCGAGATGCGGAAACCGAGCCCTGATGTCGGCGAGCTCCGGATAGACGATCAGCGAGGAGAGCGCGACCAGGATCCAGGGCCAAGGCCTCAACGCGTAATGGGCGATGTTGAACCAGAGCGTCGCAGCCATGGCCTGCTTCTCGTCAGGAGCCGCCAGCATGCGCTGCGCGATATAGCCCCCTCCGCCTGGCTCAGAGCCCGGGTACCATGTGCTCCACCACTGCACTGCGAGCGGCACGATGAGCACGGCAAGGACAGCAGTGGCGTCAGAGAAGTCTGGCAGCAGCGGCAGCTTGTCGTGAACCAGGGGATTGGACATCAAGCCGCTCAAGCCTCCGACGCTCGGCTGCGAAAGCGCGTAATAGGCTGCGGCGAACGAGCCGATCATCGCCAGGGCGAATTGGAAGAAGTCCGTCACGACGACGCCCCACAGGCCAGCCGTGGTTGCGTAGACCATGGTGACCAGCGCTGCCAGCACCACCGTCACGTAAGGGTCGAGGCCGAGCAGGACGCCGGCAATCTTGATGGCGGCAAGCGTGACCGTCGCCATGATCATGACGTTGAAGAAGACGCCGAGGTAGATCGCGCGGAAGCCGCGCAGGAAGGCAGCAGGCGCGCCCGAATAGCGCAGCTCGTAAAAATTGATGTCGCTCAGCGCGCCGGACCGGCTCCACAGCTTGGCGTAGAAGAACACCGTCAGCATTCCGGTGATGAGGAACGCCCACCACAGCCAATTCAGGCTGACCCCGCCGTTCCGCACCATGTCGGTGACGAGGTTCGGTGTGTCCGTCGAGAAGGTCGTCGCCACCATCGAGGTGCCGAGCAGCCACCACGGCAGCTTGCGCCCGGAGAGGAAATATTGCTCCAGGCTGCGGCCTGCACGCTTGGTGAAAACGATGCCAATGAGAAGGCTGGCGAGGCCATAGACCGCCACCACGACCCAATCGATCGCTTGAAGCTGCATGGCTTAACGCGTCTCGGGTGAAGGAGCGTGCTTGTAATGGTCCTCGATCTTCTCGACCAAAAGACGCCAAGCCTCGTGCTCGCGCGGTCCTGCCGTCTTCTCCACCGCGATCTGGAGGTAGCCTAGCTCGCGCTCGACCTTCTCGCGCGGCAGCATATGCAAGCGGCTCGCCAAGATCGCCGCCTCGATCACCGCCCCTTGCGCGCGATTGAAGCCTTTGAACGGGACGTGGCTCGACTCGTGCACCACGCGGCAATGGAAGCGCGGCCTCTGCTCGTCCTCTTGCACGTGATCGACCTGAAGCTCAGCGTGGGCGAGCGTCCCTTCAAGCACGGCACCAGGAACATGGGTCGAGGGTCGGGTCGGCCACTCCTTGCGGCCTACGAGACAGCTCGCAAAGATCAGCACATCGTCGGTGAAGTTCGCCACCGCGTAAGGCGTGGTGCGAAGATTGTCGAGCGTGGTCGATGGGCGGAACGGCGCGATGATCCAGCCGTCACCCTCGGCACCCAGGTGCTCGGCGATAAGCCCGAGCGGCGCGATATGCACCCTTCCCTCTTCGTTGAGGGTGGTGACGATGGTCTCGCGGATCATGGGCATGGGCTTCGCGCCTCGAACATCCATCAGGACGCTTCGCGCTTTCGCTTAGCGATCAGCGTGTGGCCGGCCTCTTTCAGCCGCGTCTTGTCCTCGGCCGGCGCATCTGCCGCCACGCCCCAATCGAGCGGCTCGTCCTGGGCGTAGCGCTTGGCAAGCCGCCAGGCAATCTCCGCGCGTGCAAGTTCGGCGCCGAGATAGAAGGCGTGCGCGCCGTCGTGGTCGACACCGAGCTTGGGATAAAGATCGAAGGCGTCCTGCGCGATGTGGTGGCCATCGCGATTATAGATGTGGATGCCATCTTCGGCGATCTCGATGCGGAAATTCTTGTCGCGCACCTCGCGCGCGGCTTCGGCGATCTCCTCTGGGCTCTGCGGAAAGGGCCTGCGCGCGTGCAGGCAGAGTAGACCGTCGGCATAGTCCTTGGGCAGCTCATGCTCGGCGCGGGAGGCAAACATGATGCGGCGGGCGAGGTCATGCTCCTCCACGGTGCGGCGTGTATGCGGGCTCACCTGCACCACGAGCACGTTCCTGATATGAAGCTCAGACGCGATGCCGAGCAGGACCGCGGTGATGCCTGTAGTGTCGGCGTCGGTGAGCTCGGTCAGATTGCCCGTGCCCATCAGGATCTCGGCATCAGGCCGCTTGCGCCTGAGCGCGGCGTAACGCCCGAGCGACTCCATGAACCCGAAATTGATCGGATCGAGCACGGGATCGACGAGATATGCGCGGCCCTTTTTGTCGAGCGCATCCATGGCACGATAGAGCGAGGCCATGTCGCCATGCTCCTTGGGAATGAGCACCGGGATCGAGGCGACCTGGTCGGCGATGTGAAGCGTCTCCTCGTTGAGGCTGAGCAGATAGTCTGCGCAGGCTTTGCCGCCGCGCAGCAGCTCCTCAGGATTGGCCGAGTCGACGCTCACCTTGTAGCCCCTCTGCCTCAGCGCGCGAACCGTCTCCCCGAGATGGGGAAAGGGCGTGTCTGGCAGGCCGCCGAGGTCGATCACGTCTGCGCCCTTCTGGGCATAATCCTCGGCGCGCTTCAGGATGGCGTCCACGGAGAGCGCCGAGGCATCGACGACCTCGGCAAAGATCTGGATGTCGTATTTGGTCAGGTCGGCAGCTTTGCGCGCGCGGCCGAAATAGACGGGAATGTCCTTGAGCTCGTCCGGCCCGCGCAGGAACGGCACACCGAAGCGGGAGGCCAGCCGGTCGAGATCGGCGCGGCAGCGGCCCGGCAGCATGATTTTGTCGGCCTCGACCGGCTGCGGCACGCGGCGCACGATGATGTCCTCGGTCATCAGCGCCGCGACCTTCACCCCGATATCCAGCACCTTCCAGCCGAACTCCGCGTTCATGCCTTCGAGCACGGCCTCGAGCCTCGGCCGCGCCAGATGTCCGGTCAGGAACAGGATGCTTTCAGCCATTTCGGCCCGCGCTTCTCATGCCTCGTCGCCCTTCTAACCCGCTTCGCTAGCCGGGTGCGAGACTATGATGGCTAGTTCTGAACGCGGTATTTGAGCTAGTCGATCTCGGCGCCGCAATCCTCGACTCTTGCAAGCGACGCGCTAAAGGCCTCCTGATCGCCGCGGCCGAGCAGGAAGGCGGGGACGAAAGCGTCCTTCAGCATCGCGGGGAAGGCTTCATCGATGATACCGTCGCGAGAGAGCTGCTCGGCTGAAAGACGCGTCTTCTGTCGAAGAATGGACTTGATCAGATAGTAGCGCGATGCGCCGACGCGCGTGGCAAGCCACAGAGCCAAGCTGTCAGAGGTGAGCCGCCACGATTCCTCGATGTCGGTGCGCCCTGCGATGAGCGCGTAAGGCGCCCAAACCGCAACCGAGCCTCGGTCGAGCGCGGCTTGCAAGTCGCCCTCGGTCGCGCCGACGGCAAAGCCAGGTCTCAAGCCGGCCACGGCCCAGGCGAGCTGGTCCATCGCGAGCAGTGCCATGCGATGCGCCGCTGCTTCGCCGAAGCCGAGGCTCGCTTGGCAGGCGCGCACTTCATCGGCCAAAGCCCCTCCCCCAGGTACGACAATGATCGGTCGCGGCGAGGCGGCGATCGCGTCGAGCCAGGCGGGGAGCTCGCCCGAGCGCACCACGCTGCCGCCGAGCTTGACCACGATCGGCCGCACCTCCTCGGCGAGAGGCGCGAGCCGAGCGCCGGCGTGCAAGGCTTGGCCCGCCATGTCAGACCCTAGCCTTGCCGCGCACGATCTCGATTCCGACTGCGCCCGGCTCCTTGTCGAGCTTCTCGATCATGACCCTTACGGATTGCGCGCGAGGATGAGCGAGGCAGAGCATGGCGACCTCCTCGGCCAAGGTCTCGACGAGATTAATGTGGCCGCGCGCGATGATCGTCTTGATGCCTTTGATGATGGTGTCATAGTCGAACGCCTGGCGGATGTCGTCGTTGAGCGCGTGGACCGCAGGGATCAGATCGACATCTACGGAGAAGCGCACGCGCTGGGTCACGCCCTTCTCGTGGGTGTAGACGCCGATCTCGACGTCGAGCACGAGGTCGTGCATGAAGACGCGGTCCACGACCTTGGCCTCGCGGGCCGCGCTCTTCGGCGCAGACTGGCGTAGTCGCTGTTCCGCCATTTGGGGCGCTCCATCACGGCGCAAGTGTGCGCCGCGCCAGTCCTAGCATAACGCTTGCGCGGCGAGAGCGGGTGAATCCGCTCCGGGCAGCCGCGATGGCATCTGGGGGATGAGAGCCCTGATTGAGACCGCAGCGACTGGATCGAAGGGGTCTTCGCGCGCGCCGGCGCGGCAGAGCGCGCCGCGAAAGCCGAGCAGATCAGGGTCAAGGGCAAGGAGCGGCGGCACATGCTTAGCCTTGAGTGACCCGGCGAGGCCGACGATCAGACCTTCAGCATTAGCGGAATGCACGAAGGCGCCAAGCTCTGCCGTGGAAAGGTGATCGGGCAAAGAGACTGCGGCCTTGCCCATCGTATCGAGCATCACGCCAGCGGCGCCGATCCTCGCCGCGACCCTAATTGCATTGAATTCAGGCAACGCGTCGGCAAAGGCCACCAGGATCACGCGGGCTTGAGAGGCCTCCGCTGCGAGCAGGCTGAAGCAGTCTTCCGCCTCTGTTCCTGGAAAGAGGCCGACCTTTACGAAATCGGCTCCGACTGTGGCCGTAGCACGCACAGCGTTACTAATAACCGCGTCGCGTAGGGAAAGATCGCCGATCGTTGCACTGACCGGCGCGCGCCCGCCGACACTTCTCACTGTGGCGGCGATCGCGTCGAGGGAAACCGCTCCGAGCGCGCCCCTGCTCGGATCCTTCAAGTCGATGATGTCGGCGCCGCAGGCCAGCGCCACCTCGGCCTCTGCGGCATCGCGCACGCTCGCAAGAAACAAGGTCATGGGAGAACCTGGCAGCGAAAAATCAATGGTGGAACAGCCAGTCGAACATTCCGCCGCCTCCACCTCCGCCGCCGCGGCGTGCTGCGCGGCGGCCGGCGCCGCCCGCACCCTCGGAACTGGCGCCGCTGTCGGCAGCGCCCTGCCCGAAGTCGAAGAAACCGCCTTCGCGGTCGACCGGCGCAGCCCGTCTTACGACCTTGCGAAGCTGAACCTCATTGGCATTGCCATCGGGGTCGGTGACCACTACCGAGACGGCCTGCCAGTTCCACTGAGCGGGCGCCGAGCCCCAGCTATGCGGCTCGACCGAAAGCACCTTGTTGGCACGGATATCGACGATGGCCACATATTCCATCCCGTTGTCCTGCCCTTCGCCGTAGTCGCCCGCGTAGTACTGCAACAACCCGATGCCGGAGAGGGCATCCTTCATCAGCTTCCAATCGGTGATCTTCGGTTTGCCGGACCCGAACATCTCAAGCTCGACCCTGAGCCCAGGGTATTTCGGGTTGCTGGCGATATAGCGGTCCGACTGCGGCTCGGTGATCACCCAGCCGGCAACGTCCGGACCTAAAGGTTGTCCCTCCTCGGGCGGAACTTCCTGCCCAAGGCGTTGCAGCGCGTCACGGCTCTCGGCTTGGAACGGGTCTTGGGCGAGAGCATTGCGATAGTCGGCAATCGCCTCTTCGGACCGGCCGAGCGCCTCATAGACTTGTCCCCTGACGCGCAAAGAAAGTGGATCGTTATTGGCGATCTCGAGCGCCTGGTTGACGTCGCTCAACGCATCGTCATTGGCCTCGGCCTGAAGCCGCGCCTGAGCGCGCATGGCGTAAGCCTTGACGTTCTTCGGATCGATCTCGACGGCGCGCGTGAGGTCGCCGATCGCATCGTCGAAGCGGCGAACCTGAGTGAACACCATGCCGCGCTCGACATAGGCGTCGGCGACGTCTGGCTTGAGCTCGATCACCTTGTTCAGATCGTCTACCGCCTGATTGAATTTCTTATCGCCCGAATAAGCGCGGGCGCGCAGCAGAAGGAGATCAGGGTCAGGGGTATCGGGCGGCTGAAAGTTGATGGCCTGAGTGGCGTCGTCGGCCGCCTCTTTATACATCTCGACGGCGAGATAAGCGTCGGCGCGGTTGTGGTAGGCCGCAGCATATTTCGGGTTCAGCGTGACGGCGCGGGTCAGGTCGCGCACTGCGGCGTGGTAGCGCTTCAGCGCCTCATGGGCCTCGCCGCGGCCGTTGAACGGCACGGCACTTTGCGGCATGAGCTCCACCGCCTTACGATAGTCCTGGAAGGCCTGGTCGTATTGTCCAAGAGCGGCATGTGCGTTGCCGCGGTTGTTATGCGCCGCGCCATAATTCGGCGAGAGCGCGATGGCGCGATCGAAATCCTTCACCGCCTCGTCGGGGTGACCTAAGTCCATCAGGGCGTTGCCGCGATTGTTATAGACCGTAGCGTTATCGGGCGAGAGCTGGATCGACTTGTTGAAGTCGTCGATCGCCTCCTTGAGCTGCTTCAGCCGCCATTTGGCGACGCCGCGATCGCTATAGATGCTCGCTTCGATGTCGTCGGCGATCTCGGGCGCGGTGAGCGCCTCGTCGTAGGAGGCGATGGCCTTGTCGTACTGCCCGCGCATCAGCGCGGCAGCGCCCTCTCGAGCGCGCAGAAGGGTCTTGTCCTCCTCGGCGTGAGCCATTTCGGGCACGAGCGCGACGAGGAGAAGAACGAGGCTATAAAGCCTGATCCACGACGGATGCATCGACGGCGGACGAACCACTTGCCCGGAAACCTTCCCCTTCGTGTCTCCCATAAGGTCGGAGTGTGTCAACAAAGGGTCACGAGCTCTGATTGAACGGCTTATTTCCTAGGTTTTCTTGGCCGGCGCAAGGTTTGCGAGATCACGCAGCACACCGGGCAGCATCTCGGGAATATCCTCGGCGATCAGCCCCGGACCGAAGGCCTTCGCGGCAGACCCGTGCAGCCAGACGGCCGCGCTTGCCGCTTGAAAAGCGGTCATGCGTTGGGCGAGCAGGCCAGCGACCATACCGCCGAGCACGTCTCCGCTGCCGGCCGTGGCGAGCCATTGGCTGGTGGTCGCATTGACGGAGGCAATCGCATCGGGCGCGGCGACTACCGTGTCGGAACCTTTGAGCAAAATCACAGCGCCGGAGCGGGCGGCGGCTTCACGTGCCCGCTCCAATTTGGACGCGGCTCGAATGTCGCCGAACAGCCGCGCGAACTCCCCATCATGGGGAGTCATGATCACGGGCGCCTTGCGCGATCTTATCGCAGCAAAGAGTCGTTTTGCGTCGTCGCTGAATGACGTGATGGCGTCGGCATCAAGAACGACGGCTGCGTTGGAGGCCAGCGCCGCGAACACCAGCTCCTTGGTGCGCTCTCCTACCAGGATCCCCGGCCCGATCAAGACGGCGTTCTTGCGCTCATCTGCGAGCAGATTTGCCAGCGCCCGCGCGTCGTTAGCCTCGCGCACCATGATGGCGGTGAGCTGCGCAGCATTGACTTTGATGGCATCTCGCGGCGAGGCGACGGTAACGAGACCGGCACCGACCCGTAGTGCGCCGCGCGCGCCGAGCCTTGCCGCGCCAGTGCTGTAAGCAGGCCCAGACACGACCACCGCGTGGCCGCGCGCATATTTGTGGCCCTCAGGCTTGGGCCAGGGAAAATTTGAAAGCCAGAGCAGGGGCTCGTTGGCAAAGGCCTTTGGCGCGATCGTTGTGAGCAGGCTATCTGGAATACCGATCTGGGCGAGCTTCACCTCGCCGCAATGGAGCCGACCAGGTAGGAGCAGATGCCCGGGCTTGAGGCGAAAGAAGGTGACGGTAGAGACGGCCTCGATCGCAGTGCCCCTCACCTCTCCAGTGGTGCCGTCGATACCTCTCGGCACGTCGATAGCGACCACCGGAAGTCTCGAAGCATTGACGTCATCGATCAGCTCGGCGAACGCACCTTCGATCGGACGGGCAAGGCCGGCACCGAACAGCGCATCCACCACCACATCGCTGCCGGCGAGGAGATCGGCACTGAGCTTCACGCGCCCCTCACTCCAAAGCTTGGCCATTGCCGCGGCATCGGTAGGCAGGCGGGTCGGATCGCCGTTGAACCCGAGTCGGACCTTGTAGCCCCGTTCCCTGAGATGGCGCGCAGCAACGAAGCCGTCGCCGCCGTTGTTCCCGGGGCCGCATAGCACCATGACGGTTTCTGCATCTGGAAAGCCGCGGGAGACCTCGTCGGCAACTGCGCGGCCTGCATTCTCCATGAGGACGGCACCCTTGATGCCGTCCTGAATGGTTAGGCGATCGGCGCGCCCCATCTCCTCCGCAGTCAAAAGCTCAAGCATGGCGTCTCGCTATTGGTGGTGCCAGCTTCTTGTAGAGCAAAGGCGCTGCCGGATAGACAATCCTCGACAAGGTGCTTGCAAGTGTGCCTATTTCTTAGGCAGATGGCATAAGGTTTCAGCAGTCGTCGTTGCGTCCCCGCCGCTAAGATCAGCCACATGACTGTAGGACGTTGAATCAAGCCACAAAACTCGCGCCCAGAAGATTGGCATAGGGCGTGCTTTGGCTGGCGCACGGTTTCATTCGAGACAACGGACGGGAGCGCGCGGCTAAGCGTCGTTTTGCGTCCAGGGAGGTGCAAATCAATGAAAAAGATCGAGGCGATCATCAAGCCATTCAAACTCGATGAGGTCAAAGAGGCCCTGCAAGAGATCGGCCTCCAGGGCATCACGGTCACCGAGGCCAAAGGATTCGGACGCCAGAAGGGCCATACCGAGCTCTATCGCGGCGCCGAGTACGTGGTTGACTTCCTGCCGAAGGTGAAGCTCGAGCTTGTGCTCGGCAACACCATGGTGGAGAAGGCGATCGACGCGATCATCGCCTCGGCCAAGACCGGCCGCATAGGCGACGGAAAGATCTTCGTGTCGAATGTGGAGGAAGCAGTGCGCATCCGCACGGGCGAAACGGGGAATGATGCCATCTGACGAGATGGCCGAGCAAACCGGCGTTGCGCGGGCCGGGTCAATTGTCGCCGCCAACTCATAAGGACGGCACTCAACATGAAAGGAATGACAGGGGAGTACGATGGCAGACGGTAAGACTGTGACGAAGAAGATCAAGGACGACGAAATCAAGTTCGTGGACCTGCGCTTCACCGACCCGCGGGGAAAGATGCAGCACGTCACCATGGACTCGAAAGTTATGGACGAGGACGCTTTCTCCGAAGGCATCATGTTTGATGGCTCCTCGATCGCCGGCTGGAAAGTGATCAACGAGTCCGACATGAAGCTGATGCCGGATCCCGAGTCGGCGGTGCTCGATCCATTCTTCGCCCAGAGCACCCTTGCCATCTTCTGCGATGTGCTCGAGCCGTTGACCAACGAGCCCTACGAGCGCGACCCGCGCTCGATCGCCGGCAAGGCGCAGAATTATTTGAAGCAGACCGGCGTCGGCGACGTTGCGGTGTTCGGCCCAGAGGCCGAGTTCTTCGTGTTCGACGACGTTCGTTTCGCGGCGGAGCCGTTCAATTGCACCTACAAGATCGACTCCATGGAGCTGCCGGCCAACACCGACACCGAATATGAGATGGGCAATCTCGGCCACCGCCCGCGCACCAAGGGCGGCTACTTCCCGGTGCCGCCGGTCGACTCGGCACAAGACCTCCGCTCCGAGATGCTGTCGGTCATGGCCGATATGGGAGTCACCACCGAGAAGCATCACCACGAGGTGGGCGCCGCCCAGCACGAGCTCGGCATCAAGTTCGGTCCGCTGGTGAAGACCGCCGACGCGATGCAGATCTATAAATACGTCATCCACCAAGTGGCGCAGGTCTACGGCAAGACCGCATGCTTCATGCCGAAGCCGATCTTCGGCGACAACGGCTCCGGCATGCACACCCACCAGTCGATCTGGAAGGGCTCAACGCCAGTGTTTGCCGGCGACAAATATGCCGACCTGTCGGACACCGCGTTGCACTACATTGCCGGAATCCTGAAGCACGCGAAAGCGTTGAACGCCTTCACCAACCCGACCACCAACTCTTACAAGCGGTTGGTGCCGGGCTACGAGGCTCCGGTGCTGCTCGCCTACTCGTCGCGCAACCGCTCGGCGTCATGCCGCATTCCGCTCGGCGCAGGGCCAAAGGCGAAGCGCGTCGAAGTGCGCTTCCCTGATCCAGCGGCAAACCCGTATCTCGCCTTCTCGGCAATGCTCATGGCCGGGCTCGACGGCATCGAGAACAAGCTCAGCCCTGGCAGCCCGATCGACAAGAACTTGTACGATCTGCCGCCCGAGGAGCTTGAGAAGGTTCCGACGGTGTGCGGCTCCCTGCGCCAAGCTTGCGAGGAGCTCGACAAGGATCGCGCCTTCTTGAAGAAGGGCAACGTGTTCACCGACGACGCGATTGACTCTTATCTCGAGCTCAAGATGGAGGAGGTGGAGCGCTTCGAGATGTTCCCCCACCCCATCGAGTTCGACATGTATTACAGCGTCTGACGCAAGCTCACGAAAAGCATGGGGCGGTCGCGCGCTGGCGACCGCCCCATTTGGCCCGGCCCCGCAGAACCTTTTCGCTCGCGTTCCCCCGAAACGCCGAGGGGAAGGTTCTCGCCAGGCTCCCCCAAAACCTCTGTCGCCCGCGCTTACATCAAATAGAACAGCGCGTAGAGCGCGCCCCCGGCAATGAGGGTGTAGATCCAGGACTTCTTGTCGCCGTACCACTCATCGACCATGGCCGGCAGGCCGAAGATCATGAAGCGGCACAACGAGAGCGTGATGAGGATGGCGACCGCGGCGAGCAGCCAGAACGATGCGTTGGTGCCACCCTGGCCGAGATCGACCAAAAGCACCTGACCGCTCCTCGCA
>Ga0126379_10002883_pt1 | contig 11023 bp, 10 predicted proteins | sample PanSoiMetPlot_24_FD_92640 | JGI IMG/M metagenome (GOLD analysis project Ga0126379, IMG submission 92640) | Tropical forest soil microbial communities from Panama - MetaG Plot_24 | ecosystem: Environmental > Terrestrial > Soil > Tropical forest > Bulk soil | place: Panama | collected 2016-02-17
GGCGAGCGTGCTCCTTGAGCGCGCATTCTTTCGCCGTTTCTATAATGCCAGTGACCTCGAACAGTGCCTGTTGACGATCGGTATCGTATTCGTCTCGATCGCCGCGGCGGCCTATATCTACGGTACCGACCAGCAGCCGGTTCAGCTGCCGCCGCTCTTGCGCGGCTCGATTGCTTTTGCCGGCTTGAATTTCGCGGTCTATCGACTGTTTCTCATCGGCATGGCGCTGATTATCACAACCGTGCTCGTTGCCACGCTGGAAATGACACGCTTCGGCGCACAGGTCCGCGCCGCGGTCAACAATCAGCGCATGGCGCGCGGGCTCGGCATTGACGTCGATGCGCTGTTTGCCGTCACCTTTGCGCTTGGCAGCGGACTTGCGGGGCTCGGTGGTGCGCTCGCCATCGATCTCGTCGGCCTCGATCCGTCCTTTGCCTTCACTTATCTGATCTACGTCCTGATCGTCGTCTCGGTTGGCGGCCTTGGCTCGATCGGCGGCTCGCTTGCCGCCGCTATGCTTCTCGGTGTCAGCGATATCGCCGGCAAATATTACGTGCCGGCGATCGGCTCGATCCTGATTTATCTGGTCATGACGATGCTGATCATGCTGCGCCCCGCCGGAATTTTCGGGAGACGTTAGCGTGACCAGCACGACGCTCGCCGAGCCACGCGAGTATCTGCAGGCGCAGATGCGCTGGCGCTGGGGCGAAATCGCCTTTTGGCTGGCTACTCTGTTGCCTTTCATCCTTGCGCCCGATTATCTCTTACTGGCGAGCCAAGTCGCCATCGCCGCTTTATTCGTCCTATCGCTCGACCTCATCCTCGGCCTTGCCGGCATCGTGTCGCTCGGACACGCCGCTTATTTCGGCACCGGCGCCTATACAGCAGGACTGATTTCGAAATGGGGCTGGGGGGAGCCGCTCACCGGCCTTGTCATGGCGGCAGCCGCGGCCGGCTTATTCGGCTATGTGACAAGCTTCATCATCGCCCGGTTTCGTCACCTACCGCTGATCATGATCACGCTCGGCATCGGCCTTTTGCTCCAGGAATCGGCCAACAGCGCGAGCTGGCTTACCGGCGGTTTCGACGGCCTGCAGGGCATTCACACCTGGCCGATTCTCGGCAGATTCCGTTTCGATCTCTACGGCTACACCGCATACGGATATGCACTCGCCGGTTTGTTTTTGATCTTTCTCAGCGCGCGGCGCCTCATTCATTCGCCCTTCGGGCTGGCTTTGCGCGGCATCCGGGACAACAGCCAGCGCATGCGCGCGATCGGCGCGGCAACCCATTCGCATATCCGCACGATCTATACGATCGCGGCGATGATCGCGGGCGCGGCCGGCGCCATTCTGGCGCAAAGCACCGAGACCGTCTCGCTCGAAGTGTTGGGCTTTCAGCGTTCGGCCGATGTGCTGGTCATGCTCATTCTCGGTGGCACCGGCCGGCTCTATGGCGGACTTCTGGGCGCTGTCGTGTACATGGTCGCGCGCGATCAATTTTCCGGGCTTAATCCGCAATACTGGTACTTTTGGATCGGGCTTCTCTTGATCGCGGTGGTAGTGGTGTTGCCGAATGGGCTCCTTGGCGGTCTTTCGCTCCTGGCCCGGCGCGCGAAGGCTCAATCGTGAGTGAGAGCGCGCTGGCCGCTCGCGGCGTCGATAAACGATTTGGCTCACTCGTCGTCGCCGCCGACGTCAACCTCACGCTGCCGCCTGGCGCGCGTTATGCGCTGATTGGCCCAAACGGCGCCGGCAAGACCACGCTGATCAATCTGATGACCGGCATGCTGCGTCCGGATGATGGTCAGATCCTGCTTGGCAGCGACGATGTGACGGCACTTGCTCCAGAGCAGCGCGTGCGGCGCGGGCTTGCCCGCACCTATCAAATCAATTCGCTGTTTCCGCATCTGACCGCGCTCGAATCGGTGACCTTGGCGGTCTGCGAGCGGCGGCGGGTCGCGCAAACTTGGTGGCGCCGCCTGATTGCCTATCGCGAGGAAATCGAGGAGGCCCACCAGATTCTCGGCGCGCTGATGTTGGGCGCCGTCTACCATCGCCCGGCGCGCGAACTTGCCTACGGCCAGCAGCGGCTTCTCGAAATTGCTTTGGCGCTGGCGAGCCGGCCCAAGGTTCTTCTACTCGATGAGCCCGCAGCCGGCGTGCCGCGCGAGGAAAGCAAGGAACTGTTCGCCGCTATCGCCGGGCTGTCGCGCGACATCGCAGTGCTGTTCATCGAGCATGACATGGAGCTCGTGTTTCGTTTCGCCAGCAGAGTCATCGTGATGGTCGGCGGCAGCATTTTGGTCGAAGGCACGCCGGCCGAGATTGCATCCGATCCGCAGGTGCGAGCGGTGTATCTCGGCAAGGCGCAACGCGAGTACCGGCATGGCTGAGCCGCTGCTGGCGATCGAAGATGTGCGCGCCGGTTACGGCCCGGCGATCGTGCTCGACGGCGTGTCGTTCGATCTCGCATCGCAGGGCGGCCTCGCTGTGCTTGGCCGCAATGGCGTTGGCAAATCGACGCTCTTACTTACGATCATGGGCTATACGCGGGTGAGTCGTGGCCGCCTCCTCTGGCGTGGCACCGACATCACCCATGAATCGCCGCACCGCCGGGCGCGCGCCGGCATCGGCTGGGTGGCGCAGGAGCGCGAGATCTTTTCGACGCTTACGGTCGAGGAAAATCTCACCGTTGCCGCCCGCAACGGCCCATGGTCGCTGCCGCGCGTCTACGAATTGTTTCCGCGGCTTGCCGAACGCCGCCGCAATCTGGGCAATCAACTGTCCGGCGGCGAGCAGCAGATGCTGGCGATCGCACGCGCGCTAATGACCAATCCGGCTCTCCTTTTACTCGACGAGCCTTTCGAGGGTTTGGCGCCGATCGTGGTTGAAGAGCTGACGGCGGCGCTCCGGCAGATGATCGCGGAACGCGTCAATGCTTTCGTGCTGGTTGAACAACATGTTGAAATTGCGCTGCCGCTGACGCAGGCCGTGATCGTGCTCGAACGCGGCCGCATCGTGCATCGCGGCGCGTCGGCTGAGCTTCTTGCCGACCACGCGGCGCTGGAGCGGCTGATTGGTTTGCGGCTCGCGGAAGTCTAGATTTTCTGCGCTCTGTCTATCAGACAATGCTCAAGCATCGCCTATGGCTTTATCTGCAGATGAAATTCCTCGACGACCTTGGTGTAGCGGTCGAGGTCGTCTTGCATGAATTTGGTGTAAGCGGCCGTGCCGTTTTCGGCCAAATGGATGCCGAGTGTCTTTAGTCGCTGGGCGATCTCCGGCTCGCGCAGGATTTTGGCTACCGCCGACTGCAGCTTGGCGACGATTGCCGGCGGTACGCCGGCCGCGGACTGCAAGCCCAGCACCGTTGCAACGTCGAAACCCTTATAGCCAAGCTCGTCGCAGGTCGGCACATCGGGTAGCGACTCGTCGCGCTGCAAAACGCTGATACACAGCGCCCGCAGCTTGCCGGTCTTGATCAAGGAAACGACGTTGGGAATTCCGGACCAGCCGGCATCCACTTCTCCAGTCAGCAACGCGTTGACGAGACCGGTGCCGCCGCGATAGGGCACGTGAAGGAGCGTAATACCGGCGGCTTTTTCGAAGATGATCATCGTCATCTGATGGATCGAGCCGGTGCCCGCGGAGCCGAAGCTCATCGCCCCTGGCTTTGATTTGGCGAGCGCCACAAATTCCGCGAGCGTATTGGCCGGCACATCGGGTCTGATCACCAGGATGGTCGGCAGCCGCGCCAGCGCGGTGATCGGCGTGAAATCCTTGAGCGTGTAATTGGCGTCCGGATTCATCGCGATACTGATGCCAAGCGAGCCGGAATCATTCAGCCCGAGCGTGTAGCCGTCCGGCCGGGCCGCCGCCGTCTGCTTGGCCGCGATCACCCCGCCGACACCCGGCACATCTTCGACCACAAACGGATTGTTGAAGATTTCGCTCAGGCGGGCGGAAAGAATGCGCGCCAGCACGTCGGGATTGCCGCCGGCGGCCGACGCCGCGATGACACGGACCGGATGAATTGGATAAGCGTCTTCCGCCGATGCTATCGACGCACAGAGCGCCGCAGCAATCGCGGCGACAGCGAAAATCCGGGTGATGATCGATGCCATCGGTCGAGAGTCCCTACGTGTCGCCCCAAATATCGCGCGCCAGATCGCAGACCAGTTCGAGCTTGCGGTTTTGCGCCTCGACCGTCAGCGGATTGCCGGTGCCGAGGCTGGCAAAGCCGCATTGCGGACTGACCGCGAGCCGGTCCACCGCCACAAATTTGATCGCCTCGTCGACGCGGCGTTCAAGAGCAGCCTTGTCCTCAAGCTCCGGAACCTTCGTGGACACAAGCCCGAGCACCACTGATTTATGCTTCGGTACAAAGCGCAGCGGCGTGAAGCTGCCGGCGCGCGGCGTGTCGTATTCGAGGAAATAAAATCGGATGGCCAAAGCATTGAATAGCCGTTCCGCAACCTCTTCGTAGCTGCCTTCGGCGTGCCAGTGGCCGCCGCGATTGCCGCGGCAAAGGTGCATGCCGATGTACATTTCCTTGGGCGCGGCGGCGAGCAGGCGGTTGGTCACCGCGATATATTTGTCAATGAGCGCGCTCCAATCATCGCCGCGTGCGGCGAGCGCGCTCTGTACCCGAGGATCGCCGAATTTGGCGAAGGCGGTTTCGTCGATCTGGACGTAACGGCAACCCGCCGCCGCAAGGGCGCGAAGTTCAGACGTGAAAGCGGCGATCGTATCGGACCAGAACTGATCCACGTCTTGATATGCGCTTGCCGTTACCGCGGCATCGCCGCCGCGGAAGTGCAGCGCGCAGGGCCCTGGAATCGTGATCTTCGGCCAGCGACCCGAGCGGGCTTTGAGGAAGGCGGCATCGACCGCATTGATTGGATGGGCCCATCGCACGCGGCTGCCGACAATCGCGACCGGCTGGGCGCCGCGACCGCCTTGCCCGTCCGCGCCAACAGCGTCGGCGCCGCCAATCGTATCGATGCGCAATTGCCCGAGCGCCCCGTAGAAAAAACTGTGATAGGAGCGGCGACGAAATTCGCCATCAGTGACAAATTTGAAGCCCAATCGCTCCTGCAGCCGGATCGCATCGGCAATGGCGGCATCTTCGGCTGCGGCGAGCGCGGCCGCGTCGATCTCGCCCTTGGTAAAGCGGGCGCGCTCGCGCAGCAAATTGGCCGGACGCAGCAGACTGCCGATATGCTCGGCGCGAAATGGCGGTTTAACAGCGGCCACATTTGCCGCCGCCTGCGAGCGGAGTGTCACGAAGCTCCCCGGATATCTGGCATCCTCACCCCATCCGCCTTTGCCATCGCTTCCAACTCGTCCCACAGCTTTGCCGGAATCGGGATGCCGGTCTTGCCGCGCGCCGCTTCGGTGCGGCTGCCGCGTTCGCCGGGTAGCAAAATTTCATCGAATCCAGCCCGACGTGGCAGGGCCTTGATGATCGCAGCAAGCCCGTCGGCATCGGTCTGAAAGTCGACTAGCGGCCGAAACGTTTCGATATCGATCACGAGCATCGCGGTATTGGCGGTGTGCCGCGCGCCTTTTTGCGGGCCCAGCGCCGGCGCCTGGATAGGCGCTGCCGCAAGCACGCTGGCCAGCATTTCGAACATGAAGGCCAAGCCCGAACCCTTAGGCCCGCCGAGCGGTAGCAGGATTTCGGCTTGTTTGGCATCGGTGGTCGGTTCGCCGGTGCCAGTGAGCACGGCACCTTCCGGCAGCGCCGCGCCGGTGGCGCGCGCCTGCAAGATCTTGCCGTTTGAGATCGTGCTGGCCGACATGTCGAGAGCGATAAGCCCTTTGCTGCTCGGCACCGCAATGGCAATGGGACTCGTCGCCATGCTGGCAACCCGCGCCCCATGATAGGCCATCAAAGTGGGCCCGGCGCCCATCAGCAGCGCGGCACAACCGCGCTCGGCGATCCATTGCGCGTAACGGCCGATGGCGCCGGTATGGGTTGTATGGCGAATGAGCGCGAAACAAACGCCAGTCTGTTTCGCCCGCTCGACCGCGCGCGCTGCCCCCTCCATCACCGCGACGGGACCGAAGCCGTGGCCGCCGTCAATCATCAAGGTCGCGCCGCGATCATGCACAAGCCGCGGCTGCGCTTTGACATCGATCTCACCGCTGGCCAGAAGCTTTACATAGCGCGGCAGCCGCGACACGCCATGGCCATCGCCGCCGCGCAGATTGGCCCAGACCAGGCCCTGCGCCACGATCGCGGCGTCGTGGGCGCTGGCGCCATGCTTGACGAGAACGTCCCCAATGAAACGGCCGAGCTCGTCACGGCCGACCAGCTTGGCGGGCGCGCTCATGCTTTGCCCCGCGCCGGGAAATAGGCGTCGAGCCAGTTGCGCAGCAGCGTCCACACCCGCGCCGAATTCTCGGCAAACAGAAAATGGTCGAGCCCGCTGAACAAATGCAGCTCAGCCGGCTGGCCGGCGCGCTTGAACATTTCGATCGATTGCTCGGTCGGGGTCACCGAATCGTTGGCGGCATGGATCAAGAGCAAGGGACGCGGCGCGATCTTGCCGACCACCTCTTCGGCGCGAAAGTCGAACATGCTCTGCGCCGTCTCGGCGGGAAACATGTCGACCGAATTCGGCGCCAGCATGCCGACCTTTTGTCGCTCCAGATTTTGCCGCACGTGATCGGGGATCGGCACGATATCGTAGCGCGGTACCATCAACGATTTGCCTGTCCGTGCACGACAGGCGCGGCCCTCTTCAAGCATTTTGGTGAAGTTGGCCCAGGCTTCCGGCGTGCGGTGCTGGCCGCGAAATTTGCGTTCACCGTGGCCCCAGCCGCCGTTCGAGATCACAGCGGCAAGGCGCGGGTTGGTACCGCCGGCGTAGACCGCGACCGCGCCGCCGAAGCTCGAACCGATCGCGGCGATGCGGCTCGGATCGACCGCCGGATGGGCAGCGAGAAAGTCGAGCGCATTGCCGAGATCTTCGACCTGTTCCAGGCAGATGACGCGGCCGAACTCGCCTTCGCTTTTGCCGCAACCGCGCATGTCGAAGCGCAGCGTGACATAGCCGAATTGGTTGAGCACGCGCGTCGGCGCCAGCACGTTTGAGCTTTCGGAGTTGGAGCCGAAGCCGTGCAAGACCAGGAATGCCCCACGCCGTTCCGACGCGCCCAAATCCTCGGGCACGCCGAGCATGCCATGCAGGCGCAAGCCCGCGGACTCGAAACTGACCACCTGTTCTTTCACGACTGTCCCATCCCCGTTTGATCCGGCGGCACTGTTGCGATTTGCTGCGACAACGGAAGAGGACGCAGGCCACCGAAGACCGAGAGTTTTTCAGCGCAGCGACGGGGCTGCGGGCAACGATTGCGCGCTGCGGCCGGGCCAGCGTTCGTGCGTCAGCGGCACGGCAAGCTTCACGCTCAGCCCTTTGCGCGAATAGGAATAGGCGACTTCGCCATTGAGCTGGCGCCGGATAACGAGATCGATGAGCCGCATGCCGAAGCCGAGCTTGCGCGGACGGCGCGCCGGCGGGCCGTTTTTCTCAATCCAATCGAGGGAGAGCGTCATGCCGCGCTGCGCGTGGCTTACCGACCAACGCAGCTCGAGCTGACCCTTCGGCCGCGCCAGGCTGCCATGCTTGATGGCGTTGGCGGCAAGTTCGTGCAACGCCGAGCTTAGATGAAAAACCGGATCAGGTTCGAGATCGAAGTTAGGGCCCTCGAACAACACCCGATCGATATAGGGTCCCAACACGACGTAAAGCAGCTCCATGATCGGGATCGATTTCCAGCCACCCTCGGTGATCAAGCGGTGAGCATTCGCCATCGCCAGGACGCGGGCTTGATACTTGCTGGTGAGGTCGGGAATGCTCTTCGAAGTCCGCGCCGTCTGCGAGAACAATGCCAAAAGCTGCGAGAACAGATTGCCGGAACGATGCCGCATGTCGCGAATCATCAATTCGTGGCGCTGTTCGAGCTGGCGGCGCTGAATGGCGCCGGCCAAGAGATTGCCGATCGCGACCAAAAACGAAATATCCCGCGCATGAAATTTTCTTTTCTTTGCGGTGCAAACGCCGAGAATGCCGTAGGCTCGGCCGTCCCGGCCGGCGATGCTCACAGTCACGCCGCTCTTGCAGTTGTGATCCTTCAAATAGCTCGGCACCTCGAATCGCGTCTCGGCGTCGAAATCGTCGACGATAATTGGAGCCGCAGAGTCCAGGGTGACGCGCGCAAAGCTGTTCGGCGCGGTGGTGGTCAGGATCGAACCGACCAGATCGGATTTCCAGCCATACCCGCTTCGCAGCGAGAGCTGGGTATCGCCCGGCAGTAATTCCAGGATCTTGACGAAATCGACGTTGAGCGTGAGCGCAATCGTGCTGACCGCGTCGTTCAAGAGCCGCTCCAGATCCGGCTCCGCCAACGCCCGCTCGCCAAGCTGCGCCAAAGCTTCTTGCTGCTTGATCCTGCTGCGCAACTCGTTTTCGAGATTGGCCCGCTCGGTCACGTCGTAGCACAACCCGAGGACGCGTCTGGCGGCACCTCCCTCTACGAAAACGGCGCCGCTCGTTGCCAGCCAGCATTCGTCGGCGTTCGTTGTATGCGCGACGCGATATCGGGCGCGAAAAGCGCCTTGTCTTCGCACCGCGTCTTTTAGAGCGGCGTTGACCGCGCCGCGATCCTCTTCATTGATGACGTTGAGGAAACCGGCATAGCTGCCGTCAAAACTACCCGGCGGTAAGCCGTGCAGCGCCGCAAGGTTGCTGGACCAGTTCACCGCGTTGGTCGCGAGATCCCATGACCACACGCCGAGCTGCGCGGCCTCCAACGCCTCGTGCATAGTCGTAAAGTCCGGAAATAATTCTGTCGCCTGATCCTGCGTCAGCCGATGTTCCGAACCGAATTTCGGGCGCTTAATAATTTCAGAGCTATCCATGCCGTTAACGTCTCACTTCCGGCACCTCCCGAAATAGATCGTTACTTGCGGCATCCTTGAAAAGGGGTCGCGCTCGTTCTTCGCCGCCGTTATGCGCGGCTATTTGCGGCGGCAGCGATTTGGTCTGCCGGGATTCCCGTTTCAATAAAGGCCGGCCGGTCCGGTTCTGCTGGAAACAAGCTCGCGCGGTTGCGCTACCGGCCACGCTGGAATTTGTGACGACATCCGCCCACCGGTCGACGGGTCCTGCATCACAACGGGCTTGCCGCCGTCGAGCGACACGCGGCGCGGGTCACTTGCCAACACGACCACTTTCGTTCCGATGCCGACGCGATTGTAGAGATCGATGATGTCGGCATTCTGTAATCTGATGCACCCGCTTGAAACGCGCTTGCCGATCGAGGTCGGATCGTTGGTGCCGTGGATGCGATATTCGGTGTTGCCAAGATAGAGCGCCCGCGCGCCCAACGGATTTCCGGGGCCGCCGCCGACCCAGCGCGGCAAATAAGGCTGACGCGCTACCATTTGCGCGGGAGGGATCCAGTCCGGCCATTCGGATTTGCGCACAATCGTTTCAACGCCGGACCAAGTGAAGCCTTGGCGTCCGACGCCGATGCCATAGCGCATCGCCATGCCATGACCGAGCGTCAAGTAAAGAAAAGTATGCCCGGTATCGATGATAATGGTCCCGACCGGCTCATTGGTCGGATACGTCACCATTTGGCGGCGAAACTGCGCCGGCAACTGCTCCGTTCCGGCCTGTTCGTCCTGCTGTTGCGGCGCATATTGCGACAATGGTTGATCAAAGCGAAATGCCGGCGCGAACGAAAGCGCCTGCGCAAAAGCGGGACCGGCCGAGACCGTGACAATCGCAACCGTCGCGATCGCGCGGCAAAGACGTGCGCGGCTAATTGCTGGCACGACGTACCTCCCGTGCTGAAATGCCGTTCTGCCGATAGTAACCATCCAAGGGAACTTAAAGTTCCATTCCGATATCAAACAAAATGATCGAAGATGGCAGCTGCAAAGGGAAACAGAACAAACAAATAAATAACGCGGCGGCTGCGTGCGCCAGGTCGATTGCATTCTAATTTTATTTATCGAAAATCAGAGCCGACGAAGAAGGCGCCGCAACCACGCCACCTCGCTGCGTGCGGCACCAACCAAATCGTGCCTCGATCACGTCATGCAGCGCCCCACGATGTGCGCCAATCGTGGCGACGAGATCGGAGAAAACGACCCCTCGCATCCGACCGGAATCTTCCGTGGCTTCGACGATTGCTCCTGCGTGCTAAACCCGCGTCGCGCAACGGTCGGAGCACTGGAGAGCGGGAGCCGGTCGCCCTTGAATTGCCGATTGACCGAAAAGCTTGGCGCCTTAGCGGTGATGCCGGCGCCAACGGTTGGATCGGCGAAGAACGGGATGAGCCCCACAAAGAACAGGGCAAGCGCCGTTATTCCCAGCGCGCCTGCGATGCGAACGAACAACTTGGCCATCGGATTGCTCCGCAGCGCTGATGCGACCACCCCTACGATCGATCACGCACACGAAAAATCCCCCGAGCTGACCACAACACCGGAGACTTAACGCGCATCGCCCCGCCGAGTTCCATGACCGGCTGCCGCTCACCGGGTCGTGATCTGGGGCCGGATTCGGCGGCCAAACCCATTTGCGAGCCTTGCGACACGTTGCGGGTGGAGGAACAAAGATGGGGCGGGGCACTTGTCATGGCGGACGGCCATCCTTCCCCCCTCCCCCCGTGCTTGGCCGTTCAAACGTTGGGCGCAGCCGATATGCCGATCGGCTGCGCCCTAACCTTTTTTGTTTGTGTTGAAGCCAGCGATAGGACCAGCAACGGCAATCGGCCCAGCAATTTGACATGCTTGTGCGGTGCAGCGGCGCGCGGAAGCCCGGCACGATAGGCGAAATTACATCACCAGCGTCACTGGGCTACCGCACCGCGTCGACTAGAGCGTCGCTTGGCGCTCGCTCGGCTTGCGCTCGCGCTGGCGCGCTTTTCGGCCGAAAAACAGCGCTTGGCTGACGACGGCCGAGACCACCGCGACCTGGAACGGCTTTGCAATCAGGAAA
>Ga0126379_10002884_pt1 | contig 11022 bp, 10 predicted proteins | sample PanSoiMetPlot_24_FD_92640 | JGI IMG/M metagenome (GOLD analysis project Ga0126379, IMG submission 92640) | Tropical forest soil microbial communities from Panama - MetaG Plot_24 | ecosystem: Environmental > Terrestrial > Soil > Tropical forest > Bulk soil | place: Panama | collected 2016-02-17
AGAAGGTGGGTACAACCTTTTCATCCGCGCCGATTTCGTCAACATCTTCAACCGGACTCTGATGGCGGCGCCGAGCACGTCGGTGAGCCCCCGGATCTCGCCTTCGAAAAATAATCTTGGGATTTACACCAGCGGCTTCGGCGTCATCAACGCGTATCTGACGCCAGGGACGGCTTACGCCGCGCCCACTCAGGCGACGAGCTTCGTGCTCCAGCCACGCACGGGCGCCATCATCGCCCGATTCAGCTTCTGAAGGCGGGGAACAATCCAGCCCACGGCTTCGACGGCCCGGGCGCGGGAGCGCTGATCGGGTGATTCTCCTTCTGGCAGCCCGCGCTGTTACCATCGAAGAGAATCTCCTCCAGGAGGGCGCTTGATGTATTGCCGCTTTCTCTCCGCGCTTGCCTTTTCCGCCTTGGCCACTTTCGTTGCCGCGGGACAGGCTCCGCCACCCGCAGGTCCTCCGCCCGCTGCTGCGGCGCCGCCCGACCGCTTCCCCGCTCCGCCCGCCGTCGAAAAGCTCCAAAAGACTGAGCACTCCATTCAAATCAACGGTCGTCCCATCAACTACACTGCGACGGCCGGCACGCTGGTTCTGAGAAAAGACGACGCCAAGCCCATCGCCAGCATGTTCTTTGTCGCCTACACACGCGACGATATTCAGGACAAGTCGCAACGCCCTCTGACCTTTGCTTTCAACGGCGGCCCAGGCTCGGCATCCATCTGGCTGCACATGGGCGCGCTTGGACCCAAGCGTGTCGTGCTGGGACCGAACGGCGAACAACCCCCTCCGCCTTACCGGCTGGTGGACAACGAAGATTCCCTCATCGACGTTACCGACCTCGTCTTCATCGATCCCGTCTCAACCGGCTATAGCCGCAGCGCGCCCGGCGAGGATTCAAAGCAGTTTCACGGCCTGGAGGGCGACCTGAATTCCGTCGCTAACTTCATCTATCAATACACGGGCAAGTTCAACCGCTGGAGCTCGCCCAAGTTTCTGATCGGCGAGAGCTACGGAACCACTCGCGCCGCGGGCCTCTCCCAGACGCTTCAAGAACAAGGGATCAACCTCAATGGGATCACTTTCATTTCCTCCGTTCTAAATTTCGAAACCATCAGCTTCAATCCCGGCAACGAGCTGCCCTATATTCTGTTCCTGCCCACTTACACCGCCACGGCCTGGTATCACAAGAAACTCCCAGCCGACCTTCAGGCCAAAACGCTGGAGCAAGCAGTTCAAGCCGCGCGCGATTTCGCGTCGGGCGACTATACGCTCGCGTTGATGAAAGGCGCAAAGCTTACGGGAGCGGATCGCGCCAAAGTTGCCGCGCAGACGGCCCGCTTCACCGGCCTTTCCAAAGAATACGTGGAGGAAAGCAACCTCCGCATATCGCCCACCCGTTTCCGGAAGGAGCTTCTACGCGCGGAAGGAAAGACGCTCGGCCGCTACGACAGCCGTCTGGAAGGCTCCGACGCCGATTCCGCGGGCGAGCGCCCCGAATACGATCCGAGTTACGCGAGCGTCCAGGGAGCCTTCACCGCGACCTTCAACCATTACATTCGTGATGATCTCAAGTGGGATAGCGATCTCACTTATGAAGCGCTCACCAATAAGGTGCAACCCTGGAATTACGAGAGATATCAGAATCGCTACGTCGACACCGCAGAGATGCTTCGCCAGGCGATGTCGCAGACGCCGACTCTTCAAACATTGGTGGTCGCCGGTTACTACGACCTTGCGACTCCGTTTTTCTCCGCCGAATACACGTTCAACCACTTGGGCCTGAGCCCGTCCTTGCAGCAGAACGTGCGATTCGCATATTGCGACGCTGGGCACATGCTCTACACTTCCAAGCCATGCCTCGATACGTTGAAGAAGTCCCTGACTGATTTCTACCGCAGTGCTCTCGCCGCCGGGTCAGGGGGGCCGGGACGCGGCTCCAGCCAAGTAACCGGCGCCCGGAGCTCGCCCTGATGGCCCGATTCGCTCTAGCTGCGCTGCTCATCGCTAGCTTTGCGATCGGGCAGACGAAAAGCTCGGATCCCACCTTCAGTTTCACTCCCTCGCACGGCAACAAAATCACGCAAGGGCGCTTCTCGCCGGGCGGCTCAATCCCATTTATCGATCAATTCGACGGCACGGCTTCCTCTGTCGAGATCTCGAAGATCGAAAGGATCGTGATGACGCCGCGAAAGCCTCCCTACGAATCCACATGCGGCGCTTCTCCCGAAGTGATCGTCACACTCGTCGACGGAAGCAGGCAACGCGGCTGCTTCGCTCCGGGCGCTCCTTTGGCGTTCATTGGCTCCGCCGCGATCACGTCGGTCAACAGCACGACCGGGCGGTTTGTGAGAGACAAGCGCTAGCGCCTCACTTCGCGCTCTTGATCCATTTCAAAATCGGACCCGTGACGCTGGTGTCCGCCGTGTCTGGCGACATCACTTCGGAGATGTGGCTGTGGTCCTTGAATACCGTGTACGTCGCACAGCGGCCAGCCTTGCAGAGTTCGTCCCGGAGGGTCTCGGCGAAGGCAATGATATTCGGCGGATCAAGTTCGGCCACCGACAAGAAGATTGGTAATTTCGAACTGACTAGCCCGGGGAGATTCGAGCGCGCCAACTGCGTGGCCGGATCCACCGGCTCCGCCTTGCCCTTGCCGCCGCCCTTGGCTGCGAAGCCTTTTCCATCGCCACCCTTGGCCGCAGCGGCAGCCGCGGCGCCCGCGGCTCCGCCGCATGGACCGAATCCGCCCGGCACAGGCTTGGGAGTCGCCGGAAGAATGTCGAACGCCGGCGGCGACATGAAAACCACGCCCTTCAACCCCACGCCTTTTGCGCCCCACAATTCCGAATGCCCCACATAAGTGCTCAGCGGCACGTTGCCCGCCGACTGCGACCACGCAAACACGCGATCCGGATTGCCCTTGTACTTCGAAATGTTGCCCTGCACCCATTGCACAGCCATGCCCACGGCTTTGGCCGGATCATCCCAAGCCTGCCCCGGATGGCGCTGCATGTTCACTCCGGTCATGCCGTTCTTCACCGCCCACAACATGACGTTGTCGTAGAAGACATCGCCGTTTTCGCCGCCTTGCTGTTTGTTTCCTGCCCCGCCCGAAATATAAATCAGAACGGGCCGCGAATTGCCGCCTTTTTCTCCAATTGCAACGTCGAGCACGTCTTTGGGATCGGGCCCGAAGGAAATATCGCGTGTGAACGTGACGCCTTTATATGGTGGATTAGGATGCAACGGCCGGTAGACTTTCGCTGTCTCTGGCACGCAAACTCCACGCCCGATCTCGACGAGCTGTTTGGCGATCTCCGGTGGCACTTGCGCCTGCACGAGTCCGGCCAGGGCAAAGGGAATCAACATGAGCGAGAACTTTCGATCCGTCTTCACGAGAACCTCCAATGGCAACCGAGTATATCGCAGGAAGCAGGGCTGGTGAGAAGACGATCATGAAAGGCTTATCTCTCGCAAAGGCGCAAAGCTCGCAGAGAAACCAAAGGATTCCTCCCTACCAGTTCCGCTTGTGCTGCGATAGACTGGCTCTCGCCATGCCAGTCACTAAGTGTGCTTTCGGCCGCCGCGATTTCTTTGGGGCGATGGCAGCGCTGGGAGCCGGCGCGATCGCCAAGGCGCAGAAGTCAGCCGCCAAGCCGTACCGCATCGACATTCATCACCACTTGTTCCCTCTGAGCTACTCGTCCGCGATCGTGGCGCAGGGGCAAGCTCCCTCGCCCGCGTGGACGCCCGCAAGATCCATCGAAGAAATGGACAAGAGCGGGATCGCGCTTTCTCTGGTCTCGCTCTCCGCGCCGAATGTGATTTTCCCGGACTCGCAACTAAACCGGAGGCTGGCGCGTGAAGTCAACGAATACGGCGCCAAGATGGTCCGCGACTACCCTGGCCGATTCGGACTGTTCGCCGTGCTTCCGCTCGCCGATGTGGACGCCAGTTTGAGCGAGCTTGAATACGCGCTAGACACTTTGAAAGCCGAAGGCTTCGGATTGATGACCAGCTATGGCAATAAATGGCTCGGTGACGCTTCTTTCGCGCCGGTATGGGCGGAGCTGAACCGGCGCAAAGCGCTCGTTTACACTCATCCGCATTCGCCCGATTGCTGCGTCAATCTCAATGTGGGGATTCCCGCCACTGATATTGAATGGGCCACCGACACCACGCGCACCATCGCCAGCGTTCTGTTTAGCGGAACGGCCGCGCGCTACCCCGATATCCGTTGGATCTTCTCGCATGGCGGCGGCACAACGCCGTTCCTGCTGAGCCGGTTCCTATACGAGGAGAAGACGATGAAGCAGGCGCGCGAGCGGATGCCCAATGGGCTGCTTTATGAATTGAAGAAGTTCTATTACGACACGGCGCAGGCAAACCATCCCGGAGCGCTGGACGCCCTCATGCGGCTGGTCCCGGCCTCGCAGGTCGTGTTCGGCACCGATTTCCCGTTCCGCACCGGCGCCGAGGTCGTCGAGGGCTTGGCTGCGCATAAAATCCCGGCCAAGGACTTGCGAGCCATCGAGCGTGATAATGCACTTCGGCTGATGCCGGGGTTGAAGGTCTGAGTCGTTAGTCGTGGGTCGTTAGTCGTTAGTGTCGGGCGTCGATCACTTTCCGACTAAGTGCTTTAAGTCGGCGTTGTTCTCCTGGCAGATGTATTCGAGTGGCTCCATGCCAGGGTGAAAGAGGATGTTCCAGCTTGTGGTCCAAGGCTTGGAATACGCCCCCGGATCTTCGATCGTCGCTTCGTAATGCATGATCAGTTCGTTCACGCGCGTGAATCGCTCCACAACATGAAGCTGCTCGGTATGAGGATGCCCGGCTGCGTCGATCCAGCTCCTGTCGTTTAATCCCGTTACGTCGACCACGAGCGTGTCGGCCTCCCAATGGCCGATGCCTTCGCCCAAATATGTGGGATTCAGCTTGTCCGGCGGCGTGTGCTTGCGCCCGTCCGTGTAGACCACTCGCCACATGTGCGCTCCGCCCTCGAAGACAAAGAGGATGCGGCCGGGAAGCTGGTAGATCTGGAACGGGAAAGAGGTCGCATACATGCGCGGGATCCCCGGAGGAAGGCAGAAGCCCTCGGGGTCGTCTTTCGTGAAGGTGGCGTTGCGCTGATCGTAGGCGGCTTTGGCCCAAGGCAGGAAAGCAACGTCGACGGCATGTTCCGGTTGCGCCGATCCGGCAAAACCGCCGTGCCTGCCAGCCATGTCGCCGACTCCGGGAGGCTCCCACGAGCCTTTTGAATTGCCCAGGTCGGGATGGCCGTCGGGCAAACGCGGCGCGGCCGGAATGTTCTTGCGCTGCATGGCGGCGGCGATTTGCTTGCCATCGAAGTCATTGCCGCGCGCAACCATCCCCAAGAGCGCGCCGGCTGCCGCCCAAACTAACATCCCCATGGTCACCTCCGTGAGAGAATCATACACGATATCGCCATGGCCAAACGTTATCGAGCCGAACAAGTGGGAAGCCTCCTCCGTCCGCCGGAGCTTCTGGAGGCCCGCGCCGCGTATGGGCAGGGCCGAATAGCGCTGGATGAGATCCAGGCAGCGGAGGACGAAGCGATTCTGGCCGCGCTCGAAAAGCAGCGCTCTATCGGCATCGATGTTTTGTCCGATGGCGAAATGCGGCGTGGTTCGTGGCTGACCGATATGGCGGAAGCTGTAACTGGGTTCGTTCCGCAAAAAGTGGAGATCGAGTGGAAAGGTCCGGGCGGTGGGCTGGAAGGCAGCACGGCAAACGCCGTCGGCGCGAAGCTTTGCAAGACGAGAAAGCTCGCCGCGCGCGAGTTACCGTTTCTGAAGCGCTACGCGACGGGGCCGTTCAAGATTACCTTGCCCGCGCCCTCGAATTTCCTGGTTCCCAGCTACAAGCCGGGGCTGACGGATCGTTTTTATCCCACGCACGCCGATCTGCTTCCGGACCTCGTGGAAATCGTGCGCGATGAGATTCAGTGGCTGGTTTCCGAAGGCGTCGAATACGTTCAGCTCGACGCGCCTTACTACTCCTTCTACCTCGATCCGCGGCAGCGGGAGAAGTTGCGGAGCGCGGGGCGAGACGCAGACCGCGAATTTGAAGCGGGTATTGCCGGCGACAACGCCGCACTTCAAGACATCCCGCGCGATCACGTCACCGTGGCGCTCCACGTCTGCCGCGGCAATAGCCGCAGCCGCTGGTTCACCGAAGGCGGCTACGACGCGATCGCCGAGAAGCTATTCGGAATTCTGGATGTGGATGCGTTTCTGTTGGAATACGACACCGAGCGAAGCGGAGGCTTCGAGGCGCTCCGGATGGTTCCGCGTGGAAAAACCGTGGTGCTGGGGTTGATCACTACAAAGGAAGCCGAACTCGAATCGACGGAAAAATTAGCGCGACGCATCGACGAAGCGTCGCGCTCTGTGCCGCTCGAAAACCTCGCGCTCAGCCCGCAGTGCGGCTTCGCTTCGGTGGCCGCGGGGAATTTGCTATCGATGGACGATCAGTGGCGAAAGCTAGAGCTGGTCGTGAGGACAGCGCGCCAGGTTTGGGAATAACTCGGGCGGGATCGGAGGCCGGCGCCGGCGGAGACTCCGGCAGGCGTCGAGACGAGTCTCGACGCGGCACGCAAGAGTGCGTGCGCCACAAGACTCAAATGCCCAATCTGCTGACGATCTGATAGATAGTTTGGAGCGTGGCGCGGTCGTCGGCGGTGAATTGTCCTTTTTGGGCCTCTTGATTCTGCTGCAGATCCGCGCGGATGACGCCGACTCCCATCAATCCGGTTTGGAATTTTTCATTGGGCAACAAATTGCGAACGGGCATGGGGCGGGGCGGACGCGTATCGCCTGTGCCGGTGGGAGCCGGAGGATCGGAAACCCAGACAGGGTCGCTGCCGGAAGTATCCCAGTGGCCCGGCGCGCCGACGCCATTGGCATATTTCATCGAAAGCAGCATGCCAACGTTGAGCGCCTCGCCTTTAAAGACGACGTCCCAGACGCGGCGCGGCTCATTGGCGGGATAAATCACGGGAAAGACGAGGGTATTGCCTTCGTCCAACAGACTGGTCCCGCCGACTTCGGTCATGATCTCCTGCGCTTCGATTTGGAGGCTCAGATACATGGGATTGATGCCGGAGCCGCCGCGCGTGGCTTGCGTAGGGGCGACGACATAGGGCGCATAGGCGATCGCGCCCGGCAGATTCACCGTGGCTGCTTCCTGGGCGGGCATCACCATCTGCTGCACGCGCCAATTGCCGCTCTGGTCCTGCCCCACGATGTTATAGAGGGCCACATTGGATGGGTTCGAGGTATCCACGGTGGAATCGAACCAGGTTTTGATGACGCGGGTGGGATCGTAGGACGGCGCCTGGATCCCGAATGCGCTCAAGTAAGTCTCGCGAGTAAAAGTCTGAAACAGCGCCAACGCGCTGACGCCGTAATATTGCTGATTCGGCTGGGGCGGAATCACCGGCTGGCTGACGGGGTTGCTCATATTGTCTCCTTCATGAAATTTTTTGAACGAGCAAAGCCAATTTCGCAGGCCGGATGGGCCAGCGAAGAGAAACCCATGACATCTCGCAGCTTACTGCTGCCAACTCACCGCGGTCATGGTAAGAAAGGGCGCTTGTGGAGGGGCTGGGCTGGATGGCGAAGTAGTTGAAAAGGGGCGGAAAAAAAAGAGCTTGGGTGGAAACGGGTGGTAAGATGTGCGTGGGCTATGCGGCCGTTCGTTTCATTTTTAGTCGGCGTGCTTGCGGCCGCCGCAGCCCTGGCTATTTGGGCCGCGATTTTCCTGGTTCCAGCTCGCGGCTTCAGTGCCGCTGAAGCGCCTGGCGCCATCGAGCGATGGCTGGCGCCGAGGCTACGCTCGTGGTCGATGCCAGCCGCCGCCAAGGAAAAAACGAACCCAATTCCCGATTCGCCCGAAGTGCGCGCAGAAGGGCTAGCGCACTGGGCCGATCACTGCGCCATTTGCCACGCCAACAATGGAAGCGGCGATGCCGAAATGGGCAAACACATGTATCCGCCGGCGCCGGATATGCGCGAGGCAGCCACACAACGGTTGACTGACGGGGAATTATTCTCCATTATCCAGAACGGCGTCCGATTCACGGGAATGCCAGCCTGGGGCCCTGTTGGGGGCGCTCATAATGAAGAAGATTCCTGGAAGCTGGTCCGCTTTATCCGCCATCTGCCGCAGCTTAGCGCGGAGGAAGAGCGGAAGATGCGCGAATTAAACCCTAAGTCTCCCGAAGAATTGAAAGAAGAAGAGGAAGAGAAGGAATTCCTGAGTGGCGGGAGCACGCAGGAACACACGCATCACGAACATCATTAAAGCATTGGCGCCTGTCTCCGCCATCGCGCCGGCGCTTCGGTCAAATCAATACACAGTATCGTATAGCGCGTTGTCCGGTCCTCTAACGGCGCAAACAATCATTCCTACCCCCAACCCGTTGTCCGGACCCGCGCAGCCTCGGCCATCCGGCGCGCTCGCTCCGGGAGCGGCTTGAATGTTCTGCATCTCCACTACGCCGAGGCGCGCCGGTCCGAAGAGTTGCGCTTGCCAGTCGATCCAAGATCATGCTCGCGTTCATCGAGTACATGCGCGGATACCGCATTAAGGCCATGATCCAGGAGTTTTGGGACGAAGTGCCTCCGCAGGCCATCCTGAACGGTCCCTGCCCGGTGGTGAAAGACTACGCTCCTTATTTCGAAGGGCGGGGCGAACTCCCGCCACCACTGGGCCAGCGCCCATTTCTCGGCAGCCTGACGCGCGAAGACATTCTCGGGAACTATGGCCACATCGCCGCTCCCGTTTTCGTCTACACGCCACCGCGCCTCGGCTTCACGCGCGCGGAACAACGGATGCTGCGCCAAGCCGTTTTCGGCTACACCGATGTCGAACTCGCGCAGCGTCTCCAACTCGCGCTGCCCACCATCAAGAACCGCTGGCGCACTCTACGATCGCTTAGGCCGCATCGCTCCGGAATTGGTGCTCGAGATGGACTCTCCGTCCAGCCAGGCCGTTCGTGGTCAGGAGAAGCGAAGGCGTTTTCTCAATTATGTCCGCCGGCATCCCGAAGAGTTGCGTCCCGGACTTTGGCGGACTCGCTCGGACGGCAAGGAAAGCGCGGCGGGATCGAATCACTAACCAAGCAAACGCGTGAACTCCGCGACCTGCTTGACCCGGTCGAACGCATGGATCCGCTTCAGGATTTCTTCGATGCGCGGGGCGGGCAACCCTGAGCCCGGCAGCAGAGCGCGGTACTTGGCGTCGATGTCGCTCCATTCGATGCCGCGCGGTCCGGAGCCTTTCGGCGCGTCCACCGTGCTGGTGAACCGGGCGCCGGATTTTGTGACGATGGTGACCGTGCCGCCCCAGCTCCAGTCATAGTGCACCGGCGGCGGCGCCGGGTCTGCTTCCACCATGCCGATCAGTCGCGAAATCACCGGGCGATGTATCTTTTCGTCCGTTGCATGAACCCATGAAAAATCCCGATCCGCGACCGCGGAGGCCACGAAGTAAGCAGCGCTGTGAATCGCTTCCACCATGTCTTTCGGTGGGCGGGGACTTCCGCTGACAGTTTGATCGCGCGATCCTGGCCCGGAGACGAGGATTTTGGCGATTTCTTCCGGCGCTGCATTGGCCTGCCTCGCCGCATTTGCCGCAGCCTCGGCGGAAGCTTGAAGCGCGTGCGCGCCGGGAACGAGCTTGATCGCTAAGTACTTCACGATGTCCCAGTCGCCGCCGGTTTCGCGAGTGATGCTTTGCACGCCCGCCTTGCCGCTTCCGAAGATCGCCAAGAAACCACGCCGCGCCTCCAGCATGTCCTCGTTTACGCTGTAGCCCCGGCCGGCCGCCTGCGCCGCGTTCACCGCGCACAGTGCTGCGTTGCCGGCGTGATATTCGCGCGCCCAACTGTTGGTGCCGATCGTCAGGCCGCCCATCGTCGTCGCCGTAATCGAAATCGCATGGGCCATCTGCTCGTCGGTAAGCTTCAGCAGTTTGGCGGCGGCCACTGTTCCACCGAACGCGACAATCACCGACGCATGAAATCCGTTGCGGCTCTCGCTGAGGGCGCCGCCGATCCGGCCCGCGGCTTCGTAACCGGCGACGATTGCCGCCAGCACATCCGCTCCGCTCAGGCCCGCTCGTTCCGCGATCGCCAGGCCCACAGCGCTGAGACAAGTGCCGGTATGGGCTATGTTGCGCAGGTCGCTGTCGTCGGAAGCCGCGGCGTCGCTCGCCATGGCGTTGACTCGCGCGGCTTGCGCCACCGGCAGCTTCGTCCCGTCGAACCACAGCGTGGCGTCCGCGCGTCCGCCCTGCTCCTTCGCCAGGTCTCGGACGATACGCGCCGAGCCGATTCGAAAACCGGACGCGGCGCTTGCCAATGTGCTCGCAAGGATCATCTTGGCGTGCTCGATCGCTTTCGGTGGTAGGCGCGCGTATTCGGTCCGATTGAGCAGCCGCGCGAGCGCCAGCGCCAGCGGAGCCGGCGCGCCCTGCTGGGCGAACGCTACACGGCGGGAAACGGATGCCGCGGCGCCAATCATTCCGCCGGTCAGAGCCCGGCTCAATAGGCTGCGCCGGTTGAGACGGAGCGCCAGAGAGGATTCCATGCGGCATCCAGTATACAGACTCGGGTTGTAAACCAAAACTAGTGCTCAATTACGGAAGTTCGCGGACACGAACGAGCGGACTGAAGTCCGCCGCAGGCTAAAGCCTGCCCCCACAAGGCAGCGGAGCCGCAACCAAATCGTGTCGCACCGCCTCGTATCGAGGCCCGGTCTGCGCGTCCCAGGCGTCGAGACGAGTCTCGACGCGGCAGGCAAGAGCGCCTGCGCCACGAAATTATTCGCGGCGCGCGAAGATTTTCAGATCAAGTTAGTACAACGATCAGAGGATGATTGGGTTCGACACGACCCGGCAGCGTCAATGCACCAAAACGCTAGGCGCCGGATTGCCCTTGGCGTCCCAAGCGAAGACTGTGACTTGAACGTCGGTTCCTCCGGCCACAGTTGCAT
>Ga0126379_10002885_pt1 | contig 11022 bp, 13 predicted proteins | sample PanSoiMetPlot_24_FD_92640 | JGI IMG/M metagenome (GOLD analysis project Ga0126379, IMG submission 92640) | Tropical forest soil microbial communities from Panama - MetaG Plot_24 | ecosystem: Environmental > Terrestrial > Soil > Tropical forest > Bulk soil | place: Panama | collected 2016-02-17
AAGGCCACGACGCCCGCATGGTGACGTTCGCCGTCCGGGTACTGGGCGTCCTGGGCGTCAAGACGCTCATCCTGACCAACGCCGCCGGCGGCGTGAACACCGGGTTCTCGCAGGGAGGGTTGATGCTCATCGACGACCACATCAACCTAACGGGGGAGAACCCTCTGGTTGGCGCCAACGACGATCGTCTTGGCCCGCGATTTCCGGACATGTCGTCCGTCTACTCGCCCCGGCTGCGCGCGATGGCTGTCGAGGCTGGCAAGGCGTGCGGTGTCGGGCTGGCGCACGGTGTCTACGCAGCGCTGCTCGGGCCCAGTTACGAGACGCCGGCGGAGATTCGATACCTTCGTACGATCGGCGCGGACGCCGTGGGTATGTCGACCGTTCCGGAAGCGATTGTAGCGCGCCAGATGGGTATTGAGGTGCTGGGCATCTCGTGCATTACAAACATGGCGGCAGGCGTCCTGCCGCAGCCGCTCGATCACGCAGAGGTGATGGAGACCGCGCGTCGTGTGCGTGGACAGTTCATCGCGCTGCTGGAGGGCATCATTGCCAGGCTTTCCTGAAACCCGTCTGTCGGTGACGATGGCCGATGTCGCCATGGGCCAAGAAGCCGGATTCCTTTCGCTCGCACGTGAGTTGTCCGCGCTGATGGCCCGGAAGGAGTACGGCCGGATCGACGTCGTGCGTGATGAGTCGGCCGTCCTGCGCTTCTATCTGGTCAGGCAGTGGGCGAGCACGGCATCAGCGCAACTCTGCCACGCCGATCCGGAGATGCAATCGGTGACCGCGCGTCTCAACGAGATTGCGCGGGTTACGCACCTTGTGAACGGCGTGACCGGCAGGGAAGCATTCCAGTTCGCCGAGCGTCGCGCGTACACGAAAGCGGATCGCCGGCTTGGTCTCGATCGGCGTGTGAAGGACGTCGGTCGGCCGGAAGGGGATCGCCGAAGCCACACCGATCGCCGCGTGGGTCCCCGCAGGCTGCGGGAGCAGCCGGGCGACGTCGATCTGGTGGCTGCCGCGCGTCGCGCCCGTGAAAACGCCGAAGCGAGGTTTTCGAATTTCAAAGTCGGCGCGGCGCTTCAGGCGGCGGATGGCTCCGTCATCTCCGGCTGCAATATCGAGAACGCAACGTATGGCTTGACGATTTGCGCCGAGCGCGTCGCGATGTTCAAAGCGCTGTCCGACGGCCACCGCGCGTTCACGCGAATCGTCATCGTGGCCGATACCGAAACGCTGACGCCGCCCTGCGGTGCGTGCCGCCAGGTCCTGTGGGAGTTCGGCGGGAACCTGGAAATCGTCCTCGCTAACCTCAAAGCGGACAAAAGCAAGCACATGCTCAAGAACCTGCTGCCGCTGCCCTTCGACGCAAGGCTGCTCACATAGAGGTTCCAGGTTCCACGTTCCAGGTTCAAGGTTCGGGTTCGGGTTCGGGTTCGGGAACGTTGAACCGGAACCTTGAACCTGGAACGTGGAACCTGGAACCACTACAATCGCAGCAATGCTCCCAACCATCGCTCGCGTAGAGAACGCGGTCGTGATGATCGACCAGCGCAAGCTTCCTGCGGAAGAAGTCTACGTTCGCTGTGAAACAGCAGCAGAGGTGGCTCGCGCCATCAAGACGATGGTGATTCGCGGGGCCCCGGCGATTGGCGTCGCAGCGGCCATGGGCATTGCTCTCGGCATGCGGACGAGCAAGGCGAGCGGTACCCAGAAATTTGCCGCTGAGTTCTACAAAACCTGCGAGCTCATGGCGGGCACCCGACCCACAGCAGTCAACCTGTTCTGGGCGATCGATCGCATGAAACGTGCGTTTGCTGCGGCGGCCGAGGCTGGTGAATCGGTGGACCAGATCAAGGATCGGCTCGAGCGTGAAGCGCAGCTCATTCATGACGAAGACGTCGCCAGCTGCCGCGCGATGGGCGCGTTCGGCGCCGCCGTTGTACCGGCCGACGCCCACATCCTGACGCACTGCAACGCTGGCGCACTTGCGACGGCCGGCTATGGCACGGCGCTCGGTGTCATCAGAGGCGCCGTCGAGCAGGGCAAGCAGGTGACGGTTTACGCGGATGAGACGCGGCCTTTTCTTCAGGGCGCCCGGTTGACGGCCTGGGAGCTCGTGCGCGACGGCATTCCGACCACTGTGATCACAGACAACATGGCCGGCGCACTGATGCGCCAGGGGAGAGTCAACTTCGTGGTCGTGGGCGCCGACCGCATCGCGGCCAACGGCGACACGGCAAACAAGATCGGCACCTACAGCGTGGCGATTCTTGCGCGCGAACACCAGATTCCCTTTTATGTCGCCGCCCCGCTCTCGACGATTGATCTCAACACGCCAGACGGGCAGCGCATCCCGATTGAAGAGCGGCAGGCCAAGGAAGTGACGCACCTCCGAGGGACGCAGTTGACGCCTGAAGGCGCGACTGTGTGGAATCCTGCGTTCGACGTCACCCCGAACCATCTGATTGCCGGCATCATCACGGAGCGCGGGATCTTCCGGCCACCCTACATCGAATCGCTGGCCGCGGCGTTCGGGCGGGAGCCGCTCGGCGTCTGAACGTATGCGGATCCTTGGCATCGAGACGTCCTGCGACGAAACGGCCGCGGCCGTGGTCGAAGAGACGGGCGACGTGGTGCGCCCGTGGGAGGTCAGGTCGAGCGTCATTGCGTCGCAGGTGCCGATTCATCGCGACTGGGGCGGCGTCGTGCCTGAGCTGGCGTCGCGACAGCATCTCCGCGACATCTGCGCCGTCGTCGATCGTGCGCTGGACGAGGCAGGCTCCACATGGAAGGACCTTGGCGCGATCGCGGTCACACAGGGGCCCGGTCTTGTCGGCTCGCTGCTCGTCGGCGTGTCGTTTGCGAAAGCGGCGGCCGCTGCCGCCAGGCTTCCACTGGTCGGTGCGCATCACCTCGCCGGCCACATCGAATCGCTCGTGCTGCAGAATGGCGAGTTGCCGATGCCCGCCATGGTCCTTGTCGTATCAGGCGGTCACACCAGCCTGTACTTCGTCGAACGGCCCGGGCACTACGACCTTGTCAGTCGTACCCGAGACGATGCGGCGGGGGAGGCGTACGATAAAATCGCGAAGCTTCTGGGCCGCGGCTAACCTGGCGGTCCAGTTATCGATCGGCTGGCCCGTGCCGGCGACGACCGCGCCGTCCGGCTGCCGGGGACGCGGCTGACGCACGCCGACCGCAACGCGCCCGACCTCAAAGGCGATCTCGACTTCAGCTTCAGCGGCCTCAAGACCGCGGTCCTGCGAATCGTCCGCGAGCGCGAGCAGTCCGGCGCGGGCCCCATGACGGACCGGCAGATTGCCGACATCTGCGCGAGCTTCCAGCGCGTGGTGTCGACGACGCTGGTCGATCGCGCCTTTGAGGCCGCCCGCCGGTATGGCGCCAGAAGTATCGGCGTCGCCGGCGGCGTGTCGGCCAACAGCCGTCTCCGGGCCGACCTGACCTTCCACGGCGAGCAGCGGGAGATGCCGACGTTTCTCCCGAGCGTCGCGCTGTCGACGGACAACGCGGCGATGATCGCCGCCGCTGGCTTGCGTCGCTTCCGGGCGGGTGTGCTGGCGCCTCCTGATCTCAATGCGGACGCCGCCCTTGCGATATGAATTGGCGAATCTGGTCATCTGGTCATCTGGTTGCTGGTCATTTCCGACAAAATGCGAGCTAACCAAATGATCAGATGACTAAATGACTAGATGCGAAAATTCGAATGCGCGTACACACCGACTATCTGTGGTTCAACACGAAAAAGCGGCAGGAGTTCGTCCGTATCACTGACGAGATCGCCAGAATCGTGACCGCAAGCGGCGTCAAGGACGGCACCGCGCTCGTGTCGGCGATGCACATTACCGCTGGTGTGTTCGTGAACGACTGGGAAGACGGCCTCATCCACGATTTCCAAGAATGGCTGGAGAAGCTGGCGCCTGCCGGATTGAACTACCGCCATCATCAGACCGGTGAAGACAACGCTGACGCCCATTTGAAGCGCACGATCATGGGACATCAGGTTGTGCTTCCGATTACTGAAGGGCAGCTCGACCTCGGACCGTGGGAGCAGGTGTTTTACGCTGAGTTCGATGGCCAGCGACGCAAACGTGTCATCGTGAAGGTCATGGGGATGTAGATGCGCGCGCTGCCGCGCCTGGCCTTCGCGATGATCGGCGCCTTTGCGGCTGCCGCCGTGGCGCGAGGGGCGCAGTCTGCGGAGGGTCCTTATCTCGTCGAGGTCGATGCGGTCGTGGTGGACGACTCGGGCCGCGCGGTCACCGGACTGCGCCAGGACGATTTCCAGATCAGGGAGGATGGCCGGGCCGTCGAGCTGAAGACATTCGATGGCGTTGCCGATACGGGCGACGCCGGCCGGGGCGTCGCGCGATCGATCGTCCTCCTTCTCGACGACAGCGGAATCGGCACGGGCAACACCTTTTCGATTCAGTCGATCGCGAGAATGTTCGTCTCGAGGATGGCCCCGCCCGATGAATTCAGCGTGATCCGGCTGAATAACAGGCGCGATGAGGCCTTCGGGGACCGGCTTGAAGCGCTGATGCGCATCTCCGAGTACAAGGCGGACGCGTTGCCGTTCTTCGGGCGCGAGACCGTCGAAAACGCACTCAAGGTGTTTGCGAAAGTATCGAGAACACTGGAGGCAATCGAGCAGCGGCGTAAGGCGCTTGTGTGCATCGGCGTTCCGGCGGTCTGCAGTATGACGGTGCCGGCCAGCCGCAACAGCCTCCTCTGGCGGTACTGGGTCGACGCGAGTGCGACGATGGCTCGCTCCAACAGCAGCCTCTATTCGCTCGAGCCCAACGGCGTCTCGGGATCCGGGAAGTTCATCAACGACTCGATCGCCGACGCGTCCGGCGGCGAAGTATTCCGCAATGCGTCGGACATCACGCGCGTCATCGACATCGTCAGACGGGACACCGGCAATTACTACCTGCTCGGTTACTGGCCCTCGGGGTCGAAAAGCGAGCTGCACTCGATTGAGATCAAGGTCAACAAACGTGGTCTGCGGGTCCGGGCGCGCCGATATCGCGGCGAGAGCTCGTGAAGCCGTATCCCGCACGCCCCGTCGTCGGCGTCGGAGCGGTCGTGCTCGACGGCGATCGGGTGCTCCTGATCAAGCGTGGACATGAGCCACTCAAAGGTCAGTGGAGCTTGCCGGGTGGTGGCGTTGAACTCGGGGAGACCCTCGAGGCGGCTATCGTTCGCGAAGTGAAGGAGGAAACCGGTCTGGCGATCGAGGTCGGCCCCATGGTCGAGGTTCTGGACCGCATTACCCGCGACGCCGGCGGCTACGTGGAACACCATTTCGTGCTGGTTGATTTTGTCTGTCGTGCGACCGGAGGTGCGCTTCAGAGCGCGTCGGATGCAGACGCGGCCGAATGGGTGCCGCTCGAGCAGGTGGACGCCTACGGCGTCGCCGCCGTCACCGTTCGGGTTATTCGCAAGGCGGCCTCGCGCGGCTTTCATCACGGCGATCGCCCCCTGGTGTGGTAAGACAGCTCCTGAATTAAGATGCAGCAGCCACTGATGAATCGAGACGATGCCTGGCGATTGCTGAACGAGTACACAAAGAGCGACAGCCTGCTGAAGCACGCGATGGCCGTCGAAGCCGCCGTTCGCGGCTACGCGAGGAGCTTCGGCGAGAACGAGGACGAGTGGGGCATTGTCGGATTGCTTCACGATTTCGACTACGAGCGGTGGCCGACACCGGAAGACCATCCGTTCCGCGGCTGCGAGATTCTCCGCGAGCATGGATATCCGGAGTGGGTGACGCGGGCCATCCTTTCGCACGCCGACTACAGTGGCGTGCCGCGTGAGAGCCGTCTCGAGAAGACACTGTGGAGCTGCGACGAGATGGCCGGCTTTGTGACGGCGGCGTCGCTTGTGAGGCCCAGCCGAAGCATCCTCGACCTCGAGCCATCATCGGTCATGAAGCGGATGAAGGACAAAGCCTTTGCTCGGGCCGTCAAACGTGACGACCTGAGAAAAGGCGCAGAAGATCTCAGTCTGCCTCTCGAAGAGCACATCGGCAACGTCATTGCGTTTATGCGCGAGCGAGCTGACGCGCTCGGCCTTCGAGGCACGCTGTAGCGTGGACCTTTTCGTTCCGCCTGTCCGTATATCTGGACATCATGTCTGACAGCGACGCGATCGTCTCGCTCGAGAACGTGACCGTGATGTACGGTCGATCGAATCGGGCGCTGAGCGACGTGACGACGACATTCGTGCGCGGAGCGGTCGGACTGCTCGGGCCGAACGGCGCCGGCAAAAGCACGATGATCAAATCGCTGCTCGGGTTTGTCGTGCCGACACATGGTCGGATGCGCGTGCTGGGGCTCGACGTCGCGACATCGCCCGTTGAGATTCGCGCACGCATCGGGTACATGCCGGAAAACGACGCACACATTCCGGGATTGAATGCCGTCTCATTTGTGGGCTATTGCGGCGAGCTGGCCGGTTTGCCGCGCGCCGATGCGATCCAGCGAGCCCACGAGGTTCTGTTTTATGTCGGCCTCGGCGAAGCGCGATACCGGAATATCGACACGTACTCGACCGGCATGAAGCAGCGAATCAAGCTGGCCCAAGCGCTGGTGCACGATCCCGATCTGCTTTTTCTCGACGAGCCGACCAATGGCATGGATCCCAAGGGGCGTGACGAGATGCTGGAGCTCGTCCGCGATCTGGCGCACAACAAAGGCGTCAGTCTCATCCTCTCGTCGCACTTGCTTCCGGACGTCGAGTACACGTGCGACCACGTCGTTGTCATGGACAAGGGGCGGGTGGCCACAGCCGGGCCGATCCAAGCATTGAAGCAGCCGCGCGGGCGGGTCTACGAATTGCGCGTCAAGACTCCCGGCGATCTCGAGACGTTTTTTAGTCGGCTTCGCGCGGCCGGCATGGATTGTCATTCGACTGACGATGACATCGTGCGCGTGTTTGTGCCGGGAGAGGGGGGGGCGCGACATCTGTTCCAGCTCGCGGCGGCCGAGCGCGTACAGGTGCGCCATCTTCGCCCCAGCGTTCCGACACTCGAGGACGTCTTCGCGCACGCGGTGGGAGAGCCGTAGCCGCCGTCGTAGCAACCAGCCAGATCCCCATGCCCATTCACGATCAAGGTTACCGGCGTTACGGTGGCGAGAAAGCGAGAGGACGCGCCTGGGTCGTGATCCTGAGCACGGGCGTGCGCTCGATGTTCGGGAACCGGCGATGGATCGTCCTCATGGTGGCGTCCTGGATTCAGTTTCTGGTACGCGCGGTTCTCTTCTATCTCGCCGCAAACTTTCCGCAGGCGGCGAGTTTGGCCCCCACGGCAGCGACGTTCCGCGATTTCTTCGACTGGCAGAACCTCTTTGTGTTCATCATGACTGTCTGGCTCGGGTCCGCGCTCATCGCGGAGGATCGCCGGGCGAACGCGCTCCAGATCTATCTGTCCAAACCGCTGACGCGCGCCGAGTATATTTTCGGCAAGCTGGCCATCCTCGTGACGTTCCTGCTCCTTATCACCTGGGTACCGGCGATTCTGTTGCTCGTCCTCGAAATGTTGTTTGCCGGGAACTTCACGTTTCTCCGGGCGAACGCCTACCTGTTCCCGGCCATCACGCTGTTCTCCCTCGTCGAGGTCGTGACCGTCTCGGCGTCGATGCTCGCGCTTTCATCCCTTTCGACCAACAGCCGGTTCGTGGGTATTCTCTACACAGCGCTCATCTTCTTCAGCAACGCGTTGTACGGCGTGATGCGTGCCGTGACCGGAAGCTCGACGGTGTCGTGGATCTCATTCGGCAACAACATCGCGCAGATCGGCGACCTGATCTTCCGGGTTCCGCTTCGCTATCAAACGCCCTGGCCGGTTTCATTGCTGATGATCGTCGTGTTGATCACGCTATCGGCGTTCATCCTCGAACGCCGGGTTCGCGGCGTGGAGATCGTGGCGTGACGGCGCCCCAAAGACTCACCGCTGCCGCCGCCAGCGTGATCGCTGCCGAACATCTGTCGAAGTGGTACGGCCAGGTGATTGGTCTCAACGATATTTCACTGGCGGTACCGCCCGGAATCACCGGTCTGCTCGGACCAAACGGCGCGGGCAAGTCGACCTTCATGAAGCTCGTGACCGGGCAGCTGAAACCGAGCAAAGGCACCATCACGGTCCTCGGACAGCCGATCTGGAACAATCCCTCACTCTACGCGCGCCTGGGATTCTGCCCGGAACAGGACGCGTTCTACGAGCGGATGACCGGGCTCGAGTGGGTCACCGCGCTCGTCAGCCTGAATGGAGTGGGAGCGTCAGCTGCGCGTGACATGTCGGCTCGTGCGCTCGAGACCGTGGGCCTGTCGGATGCCGCGGACAAGAAAATCGGCGCATATAGCAAAGGCATGCGTCAGCGGGTCAAGCTCGCCCAGGCTCTCGCGCACGACCCGGAACTCCTCATCCTGGACGAGCCGCTGTCTGGTATGGATCCACTTGTCCGCAGACGGACCATCCGCTTGATCAAGGACTGGGGCCGCTCGGGCAAAAGCGTGCTCGTGTCGAGCCACATCCTGCACGAGATCGAATCGATGACTTCGAACATCCTGCTGATCAATCAGGGCCGTATTCTGGCGGAAGGCAACGTCCACCAGATTCGCGATTTGATCGATGAGCATCCTCACACGGTCTTCGTCAGGGCGGCGAACACCCGGCAGCTGGCACGCGAGTTCCTCACCGACGATCAAGTCCTCAGCCTTCGATTCGAAGACGGTGGCGTGGTGGTACAGACGGGGAAGCCCGACGCGTTTTATGCGCGTCTCACTGAGCTCGCAGCGTCGGGCGAGCTCGGGACGATTGACGAAGTGACGTCGCCGGACGACAACCTGCAGGCCGTCTTCCAATATCTGGTGAAGCAGTGAACAACTCCAGCCTCCTGCGGTCGGCTTTCCGAGTCTTCGACATCTCGCTGGGTCAGATGCTGTGGTCGAGGCGCTCGGTGCTTCTCGGCCTGCTTGTCGGTGCCCCCGTGGTCCTCGCAGCCGCTGTGCGGCTCTATGCCGCAGCAAGCCAACTTCCGGTCATTAATGCCACCCGTTTGAGCGGTCCGACATTGTTCGGGATCATCATTTGGTGGTTGTTCGTTCGGTTCATCGTGCCAGTGTTGGGTGTTTTTTACGGCACGGCCCTGATTGCCGACGAGGTCGACGACAAGACGATCACGTACCTTTTCACACGCCCCGTTCGACGCGCCTCCGTTCTGATAGGAAAGTACCTCGCCTATCTTGCCTGCGTCGTGCTCCTCGTGTTGCCGTCGGTCGTGCTGGTGTATTTCCTCGTTGTCCCGATTGGCGGTCGCATTGGGGAGTCTTTCCCGTCGCTCGCAGCTGATCTCGGGATGCTTGCCGTCGGCCTAGCCGCCTACGGCGCGGTCTTCGCGCTCGTGGGGGCAAGGTTGAAACGGCCGCTGATCATTGGCCTCGTTTTCGTATTCGGCTGGGAGCTGGCTGTTCTGTCTATCCCCGGTTATCTGAAACGTTTGAGCGTGGCTTACTATCTGCAGGCCCTCGTCCCGCATGCGATGCCTCAGGACTCGAGCATCAGCGGACTGTTGCTGGCTCTTCAAGATCAGCCGCCGGTGTCGGTCAGTCTGATATATCTTTCTGTCATTGTCGTGCTATCGCTCTGGTTGGCCGGAAAGGCGGTTGAAGGCCGGGAGTACGTGCTCGAACAATAAGCTATCCGCGTTCGTATTAAGACCTTGAGGCCGTCCCATGACCGTCAAGACCCGGTATTTCGTCATTGTTTCGCTCCTTGTCATCGTCATCGGCCTTGGGACAGGCTTAGTTGCTTATTACGTCGGGTTCCCCACCAACGCGTTCTTCAGCCGCGGTGGCCCTGAAGAGCTTCGTTTCTTGCCAAGCTCCGCTTCAGTCATTGCCTATGCTGACGTTCGGGAAGTGATGGCATCCGAGCTTCGCCAGCGCTTCCGTAGGTCGGTAGCCTCGGGCGCTCAGGAGAACGGACAGCGCGAGTTCCAGAATCTGACCGGGATCAACATCGAGACCGATATCGAACGTGTTATCGCCTGCTTCGATGCGACCGCCAACGGGTCTGCGGGGATGGGCGCCGGCGTGGTCCTGGCTCGGGGGACGTTCGACGATGTGAAAATCGAGGCATTGATGCGCCAACACGGCGCCAGTCTCGAGAACTACAGGGGCAAGCGTTTGATCACGGGCGATCGGTTTGTTCCGCCGTTCCCGGTCAACAATAACAGCAACCCAGGCAACGATTCGACGCAGGCCCCGCAGATTGCTCCGCCGCAGAGTTCCGAGGGTTTCTCCCTAGCCTTTATGGAACCCGGCCTTGTCGCCCTCGGCAGCCGAACGCTCGTTCAACACGCGATCGACCTGCTGGTCAGCGGCGGCGCGAGCGCCGCCACCAACGACGACCTGGTCTCCCACGTGCGGGCGATGGAAGGGGGTAATGTCTGGGCCGTCGGCCGTATGGATGTGCTGCGGGCGCGCGCAAAGCTGCCGGATATCGTGGCCAACCAGCTGCCGCCGATTACCTGGTTCAGCATTCGCGGCAGGATCGACGGCGGGCTCCAGGCCCTTTTGAGCGCCGAGGCGCGCGACGACGAGTCGGCCAATAACTTGCGGGATGTGATTCGCGGGTTTCTCGCCCTCGCCAAACTCCAGACCAGTTCAAAACCCGAATTTCAGCGTTTTGTGCAATCGCTCGAGTTGAGCGGCACCGGCCGCACCGTGGCGCTTTCGCTCGACGTGCCGTCCCAGGTATTCGACGCCCTTGGCGCGATCGCGACGCCGCCACCTTCCAGACAGCCACAGTAGTTTTCCGCATCCGCACCTGCGGTAGAATCCTGTTTTCTGCCGTGACAAATCTCGTGTTCTTTTACGGCACGCTCATGAGCGGCTTCAAACGCCCTGGCCGTGAGCGTCTCGACTCCAAGCTGGCTCCTCTCGGTCGTGGATTCATTCGAGCAGCGTTGTTCGACATGGGTCTGTATCCGG
>Ga0126379_10002886_pt1 | contig 11017 bp, 8 predicted proteins | sample PanSoiMetPlot_24_FD_92640 | JGI IMG/M metagenome (GOLD analysis project Ga0126379, IMG submission 92640) | Tropical forest soil microbial communities from Panama - MetaG Plot_24 | ecosystem: Environmental > Terrestrial > Soil > Tropical forest > Bulk soil | place: Panama | collected 2016-02-17
TAGGGCTTGGGGCTGCTCGCCTTTGCTCATTGCTCCGCCCCTCGCAGACTCATCGCTCGCTCGCCTGAGATGCGCTGCGCTGTGCCAGTCCCGATGCCGAGCGACTTAGCCCCCTTCAAAATACCCACACCCTTCGCGAGCAGCCTTCGCACCTTCTGTTCAGTCACGCGGTCTATCTTCGGGCGGCCGAGCCGGTGACTTCTCCATTGAGATTGACTGTTCAAGAAAGCGGACCGCGGGCTGGTTCCGCATCGCCGTCTCTATCGCCTTGCGGCCGCCCCGGCGAAAGGCGGCGTGCATCTCCCGGATGGTGTCTGCGTTGAGGGCATGACGCGAGCGGTGGACGTTGCCGCTAAGGTTTCCAATCCTGAAGGCTGAGTCGTGATTCAAGGATGCATGAACGGCATCCTGATTTGGTTCTCCATCTTGGCAGACCAATCGCTTGCCGGGGTCTCCTTCAACTCAGTCGTTCAATTGCGTTCCCATATCGACGCCTTCATCGGGGACTATAATGAACGCGCCAAGCCGTTCGCCTGGACCAAATCCGAGGTCCACCAGAAACGACTTAAAGCACGTTTCGCGGACCAGTGATTCCGGGTACTAGCGTTGCCGTCAAATTGCAAAATCAGTTTCCGCACTGCGGAATTAGACGAAGTTCCGCTGTGGAATGCGCCAGCGCCGCGCGCGAAGATCGATTCCGCACTGCGGCGATCGCTGTCGCACCAACGGGGAGGATGACTGCCTGTGACCACAGAAGTCGGCTTACAAAAGGAAGGTGAGATCGCCGTCATCACCGTCGACAATCCGCCGGTCAACGCGCTCAAGCAGGTGGTGCGCGCCGGCCTGTTGAGCACGCTGACGCAAGCGCGCGGCGACGCGGCCACGCGCGCGATCGTGCTCGTGGGCGCGGGTCGCACCTTCATCGCCGGCGCCGACATCACCGAGTTCAGCAAGCCGTCGCAGCCGCCGAGCCTGCCCGAGATCATCGGGCTGATCGAGAATTCGCCGAAGCCGGTGATCGCGGCCATGCATGGAACCCCGCTCGGGGGCGGGCTCGAGCTGACGCTCGCATGTCATTTTCGTATTGCGGCGCCGGGCACGCGGCTTGGCCTGCCCGAGATCAAGCTCGGCCTGATCCCCGGCGCCGGCGGCACCCAGCGCCTGCCGCGGCTCGTTGGCATGGATCGCGCCATAGCGATGATTCTCTCGGGCGAGCCGGTCCCGGCCCAGCAGGCACTCGCCGACGGCCTGATCGACGAGATTGTTGAGGGCGACCTGACCGCCGCGGCTGTTGCTTTTGCCCGCCGGGTGCTCGCGGAGAAGCGCCCGTTGCGGCGCGTGCGCGACCTTGAAGGCAAGATTGAGCCGCTGCGCGCCAATCCGGAAAAATTCGCCGAGCTTGCCGCCACCAACACGAAACGCTCGCGCGGGCTGCACGCACCTGCGCGCGCGATCGAGGCGTTGCGCTGGACGCTCGACGTGCCGTTCGACGAAGCGGTGACGCGCGAGCGCGCCACATTCACCGAACTGATCGCCGACGAGCAGTCCAAGGCCCAGCGCCACATTTTCTTCGCCGAGCGCGAGGCGGCCAAGGTTCCCGGCGTCTCGAAGGATGTGCTGCCGCGCGAGATCAAGCGCGCCGCCGTGATCGGCGCCGGCACCATGGGCGGCGGCATTGCCATGTGCTTCGCCAATGCCGGCATTCCGGTCACTGTGGTTGAAGCGGCGCCCGAGGCGCTCACGCGCGGTCTCGATACCGTCGCCAAGAATTACCGCACGTCGGTGTCGCGCGGCAGCCTCACCACGGCCGAGATGGATCGTCGCATGGGCTTGTTTAACGGCGTCACCGACATCGAGGCGGTGAGCGACGCCGACATCGTGATCGAGGCGGTGTTCGAGGAGATGCCGATCAAGAAACAGGTGTTCGGCAATCTCGATCGGCTTGCCAAACCCGACGCGGTGCTCGCGAGCAACACCTCCTACCTCGACGTCAACGAGATTGGGGCGAGCACGAAGCGGCCGCAATCGGTGCTCGGCATGCACTTCTTCAGCCCCGCGAACGTCATGCGGCTGCTCGAGGTGGTGCGCGGCAAGGCCACCGCGCCGGACGTGCTCGCAACCGCGCTCGCGGTCGGCCGCAGGCTCGGCAAGGTGCCGGTGGTGGTGGGCGTGTGCCACGGCTTCGTCGGCAACCGCATGCTACGCGCGCGCAGCATCGAGGCCGAACGGCTCCTGCTCGAAGGCACGCTGCCGCACGAGGTCGACGGCGCCATCGGCGAATTCGGTTTTCCGATGGGGCCGTTCGCCATGAGCGATCTCGCCGGCCTCGACGTGAGTTGGCGCATGCGCAAGGCACAAGGCGTGCACGCCGAGATCGCAGACTCGCTGTGCGAGGCCGGCCGCTTCGGCCAAAAGACCGGCAAAGGATTCTATCTCTACGAGGCCGGATCGCGCTCGCCGCGGCCGGATCCGAAGGTCGAGGCGCTGATCGTCGGTGCGAGCGCGCGGCTCGGTGTCAAGCGGCGCTCGATCGGCCGGGAGGAGATCATCGAGCGGCTGATCTACCCGATGATCAACGAAGGCGCGCGCATCCTCGAGGAGGGGATCGCGCTGCACTCGGGCGATATCGACGTGATCTGGATCCACGGCTACGGCTTTCCGATCTGGCGTGGCGGACCGATGCACTATGCGGACACCGTCGGGCTTTCCCGCATCCGCGATCGGCTCGCTCGGCTCGCACGCGAAAGCGGCGACGCGCGGCATGAGCCGTCGGCGTTGCTCAACCGGCTCGCGAACGAGAACGGCAGCTTCTGCGCGCTCGCCGCGAAAGGCGCGTGATGGGCGCCGGCCGCCCCTTTGTGTGGGAGAAGTCCTATCCCGCCGGGGTGCGCTGGGACGCGCCGATTGCGACCTCGACGATACCGGAGCTGCTCGATCGCGCGGTCGCGCAATTCGGCGACCGCGCGGCGCTGGAATATCGTGACCGCCGCATCAGCTATCGGGAGCTGGCGGCTTCGGCCGATCGCGCCGCGGCTGCATTCCTGCGTCTGGGCACCAACGCTCCTGTCGCGCTCTATCTTCCCAATACGCCCTATCATCCGGTGAGTTTCTTCGGCGCCATGCGCGCCGGCAAATGCGCGGTGCAATTGAGTCCGCTCGACGCAAAGCGCGAGCTCGCCCATAAGCTTTCCGACAGCGGCGCACGCACGATCGTTACAACCAACCTGTTCGGGTTGGCGGCCAAGGCGCTCGAGCACGCCGCCGCCGGACATGTCGACCGCGTGGTCGTCGGCGACGATGCGGCGTGGGGCGCGGCGGCGTCCGCGACCGATCCTATTCCCGACCACAAGTGCGTCCTCGCGTTCGAGCGATTGATGGCGGACAGTCCCCCGCCATCCGCTTGGCCCGCAGTTTCGCCGAACGATTTCGCACTACTGCAATTCACCGGCGCAACCACGGGCGTGCCCAAGGCCGCGATGCTGACGCACGGCAATCTCACCGCCGCGGTGTCGAGCTATTTGGCCTGGGTGGGCGGGCAGCGACAGCCCGACGCCGCGCCAGAGCGGGTCGTGATGGTGTTGCCGCTCTTTCATATCTACGGCCTCACCAGCGTGCTGCTGCGCCATCTCGCCTCCGGCAACGAATTGCTGCTGCGGTCACGCTTCGACGTCGAGGCAGTGCTGCACGACATTGAGGTCAAACGTGCCACCGCGTTTTTCGGCGTTCCGACCATGTGGATTGCGCTGCTCGATCATCCCGACCTTGGGTCGCGCGATCTCGGCTCCTTGCGCCGTTGCGCCTGCGGCGGCGCGCCGCTGCCGGTCGCGGTGGCGGAGCGCTGCCAGCGCGTGCTCGGGCGGCCGCTGACCAACGGCTGGGGGATGACCGAGACGGCGCCGGCTGCAACCTCTTCGCCGCTCGACGGACGGTCGAAACCGGGATCGATCGGCTTGCCGCTGCCGGGAATCGTGGTCGAGGTGGTCGCGCTCGACGATCCGCAGCGCGTGCTCGCGCCCGGCGAGGTGGGCGAGTTGCGGGTCAAGGGCGCGAACGTGATGCGGGGCTATTGGAACCAGCCGGCGGAGACCGCCGCCGCGTTTGCCGACGGTGGCTATCTCAGCGGCGACATCGGCTACATGGACGAGGACGGATTCTTCTTCATTGTCGATCGCAAAAAGGACATGATCATCTCCGGCGGGTTCAACGTGTATCCGCAGGTCATCGAGAATGCGATCCACGAGCACCCGGATGTGGAGGAGGCGCTAGTGATCGGCGTGGCCGACACCTATCGCGGCGAGGCCGCCAAGGCCTTCGTGAAGCTGCGGCGCGGCGCGCCGCCGCTGACGCTCGAAGCGTTGCGCGCGTTTCTCGCCAACAAGCTCGGCCGCCACGAGATGCCCACCGCGCTTGAAATGCGTGACGCGCTGCCGCGCACCAGCGTCGGCAAGCTGTCGAAGAAAGAACTGATCGCGGAGGAGCGACGCAAGCAGGCCGGCGGCCTCACCGCCGCGCCGGAAGGCGCCGGTCGATCCACACTTGTAACCACCTCAGGGAGCCACTGATGCCCGACGCCGTCATCGTCTCGACCGCCCGCACCCCGATCGGCAAGGCCTTTCGCGGCGCCTTCAACATAACCCATGGTGCCGTGCTCGGCGGCCACGTGGTCGAGCACGCAGTCAAGCGCGCCGGCATCGCCCCCGACGAGGTCGAGGACGTGGTGATGGGCTGCGCGATGCCGGAACGGGCGACCGGGCAGAACATCGCGCGGCTCTCCGCGTTGCGCGCCGGGCTTCCGGTCACCGCGGCGGGCGTCACCGTCAACCGCTTCTGCTCGTCGGGGCTGCAGACGATCGCAATCGCGGCGCAACGGATCATGACCGGCGAGGCCGATGTGATCGTGGCCGGGGGGCTTGAAAGCATCAGCCTGCTGCACGATGGCGGCAAGCGTCCGGACCCGGTCAAGGAGGACTGGCTCCTGGCGCACAAGCCGGAAGTGTGGATGCCGATGATCGAGACCGCCGACATCGTCGCCGCTCGTTACAATGTGAGCCGCGAAGCGCAGGACGAATATTCGCTCGAGAGCCAGCGCCGCACCGCGGCGGCGCAACAAGCTGGCCGCTTCGGCGATGAGATCGTGCCGCTGCCGACGCACAAGAAGGTCGTAGATAAGGAGACCAAGGCGGAGAGCATCGAGCCGGTGACGCTCAAGAGCGACGAAGGCAATCGCCCCGACACCACGCTCGAGGGGCTTGCCGCGCTCAAGCCGGTGCGCGAGGGCGGCTTCATTACGGCGGGCAATGCGAGTCAGCTCTCCGACGGCGCCTCGGCCTGCGTCCTGATGAGCTCGACCGCCGCTGCCAAGCACAGGCTCGAGCCGCTCGGCACGTTTCGCGGCTTTGCGGTCGCTGGTTGCGAGCCCGACGAGATGGGAATCGGTCCGGTCTTCGCCGTGCCGAAGCTTCTGCAGCGCGCAGGCCTGAAAATGGACGACATCGATCTGTGGGAGCTCAACGAGGCGTTTGCCAGCCAAGTGCTCTACTGCCGCGATCGGCTCGGGATTCCCCAGGACCGGCTCAACGTCGACGGCGGCTCGATTTCCATTGGCCATCCGTTCGGCATGAGCGGCTCGCGCATGACCGGGCACATTTTGATCGAGGGGCGGCGCCGGCACGCCAAGCGCGCGGTCGTCACCATGTGCATCGGCGGCGGCATGGGCGCCGTCGGCTTGTTCGAGATCAACTGACGCTTTTCGTTTCACGCGGAGGCCGCGATGGACCTGCGCTTCACGCCCGAGGAAAACGCATTCCGCGACGAGGTGCGCGCCTTCCTGCGCACCGCGTTGCCCGACCCGATCCGCCGCAAGATGGTCGCCGGCCGCCGGCTCAGCAAGGAAGACCTGGTCTCGTGGCAGCGCATCCTCAATGCCAAAGGCTGGGCGGTGTCGCATTGGCCGGTCGAATGGGGCGGCACCGGTTGGTCGCCGGTGCGCGAATACATCTATCGCGAGGAGTTGCAGCAGGCGCCAGCGCCGGATCCGTTGCCGTTCGGCGTCAACATGGTCGGGCCGGTGATCATCGCGTTCGGCAGCGGGGCGCAGAAGCGACAATTTCTGCCTCGCATCGCCAATCTCGATGATTGGTGGTGCCAAGGCTTTTCCGAGCCGGGCGCCGGCTCTGATCTCGCTTCGCTCAGAACCGCGGCCCGCCGCGACGGCGACCACTACGTGGTGAGCGGCCAGAAGACCTGGACCACGCTCGCGCAACACGCGGATTGGATTTTCTGCCTGGTGCGCACCGATCCCGCAGCCAAGAAGCAGGAGGGAATCTCGTTTCTGCTGATCGACATGAAGACGCCGGGCATCACCGTCCGCCCGATTACGACCATCGACGGCGGCAAAGAAGTGAACGAGGTGTTTTTTGACGACGTGCGCGTGCCGTTGGAGAACCGCGTCGGCGCGGAGAACAAGGGCTGGGATTACGCCAAATTCCTGCTCGGCAACGAGCGCACTGGGATCGCCCGGGTCGGCGTCTCGAAGGCGCGGCTGCGCCGGCTCAAGGAGATCGCGGCGCTCGAGCGGCTCGGCGACAAACCGCTGATCGAGGATGATCGCTTCCGCATGAAGATTGCCGCGCTCGAGGTGGAGCTCAAGGCGTTGGAGATGACGCAGCTTCGCGTGGTCGCGGCCGAGCGGCGCAACTGCAACCGCCCCGATCCCAAGTCCTCGATCCTGAAGATTAAGGGCTCCGAGATCCAACAGGCGGTAAGCGAGTTGCTCATGGAGGCGATCGGGCCTTATGCTCTGCCCGATCACGCACCGCACGAGCAGGACGAGCGCTGGAACGAGCCGCCGGTGGGCCCCGATTGGGTGGCCGGGCTCGCCGCGCAATATTTCAACATGCGCAAGGTCTCGATCTACGGCGGTTCGAACGAAATCCAGAAAAACATCATCGCCAAGGCCATCCTTGGGCTTTGAGGGCTGGGGTCGGGAATGGATTTCGAGCTGAGCGAAGAGCAGCGCCTCCTCAAGGACAGCGTCGAGCGGCTCGTCGCCAATCGCTACGACTTTTCCGCGCGGCAACGCTTCATGCAGGAACCCACGGGCTTCAGCCGCGAGCTTTGGCGTCAATACGCGGAGCTCGGCCTGCTCGGGCTGCCGTTTTCGGAAAAGGACGGCGGGATCGGCGGGGGCGCAGTCGAGACCATGATCGTGATGGAGGCGTTCGGGCGCGCGCTCGCGCTCGAGCCGTACTTCGCCACCATCGTGCTCGCCGGCGGATTTCTGCGCCTGGGTGCGAGCGCGGCGGTGCGATCATCGCTGATCCCACAGATCGTCAGCGGCGATCTGTTGCTTGCCTTCGCGCATGCCGAGCGTCAGTCGCGCTACGACCTCGCCGACGTCGCCACGACCGCGCGCAAGGATGGCTCGGGTTACGTCATCGACGGTGCGAAGACGCTGGTCATCCATGGCGATTGCGCGGACAAGCTCGTCGTGTCCGCGCGGCTTGCCGGCGGCCAACGCGAGCGTTCCGGCCTTGGATTGTTTCTACTCGATGCCGGCGCCGCCGGCGTCACGCGCCGACCGTATCCGACGGTCGACGGCTTGCGCGCCGCCGAGATGACGTTTGCCGGTGTGCGCGTTGGCGCCGACGCGGCGATCGGCGAGTCAGGGAAGGCCTGGGAGTTGATCACGAAGGTCGTGGATGCAGCGATCGCAGCACTTGCCGCCGAGGCGGTCGGCGCCATGACAACGATGCACGAGCTCACCGTCGAATATCTCAAGACCCGCAAGCAATTCGGCGTGCCGATCGGCGCCTTCCAGGTGCTGCAACACCGCGCCGCCGACATGCTGATCGCGCTTGAGCAGGCGCGCAGCATGTGCCTGCTCGCCACGATGATGGCGGACGAGCCCGACGTGGTCGAACGCCGCAAGGCGATCGCCGCCACCAAGGTGCAGATCGGCCGCTCCGGGCGTTTCGTCGGCCAGCAGGCGATCCAGCTGCACGGCGGCATCGGCATGACCATGGAGCACAAGGTCGGGCACTATTTCAAACGCGTCAGCATCATCGACACGCTGTTCGGCGACGCCGACCACCATCTCGCCGAGCTCGCCCGCGTGGGCGGGCTGATCGCTGCAGCCTGAGGAGACAGCAATGTTGCCGGCCATGATGCCACGCACCGCGGAGCTGGCCAAGCGCATCTCTGAATTCATGGAGGCGTACGTCTATCCGGCCGAGCCGATATTCGCGCGGGAGCTCGATGCCGCCGCCGATCGTTGGGACGAGCTGCCGGTAATGGCGGAGCTCAAGGCGAAGGCGAAAGCCGCGGGACTGTGGAACCTGTTCCTGCCCAAGCGCCACCATCCCGACGCGCTAAGCAATCTCGAATACGCCCCGCTGTGCGAGCTGATGGGGCGCTCGCCGATCGGCTCCGAGCCGTTCAACTGCTCGGCGCCCGACACCGGCAACATGGAGACGCTTATTCTCTACGGCAGTGACGAGCAGAAGGAGCGCTGGCTCAAGCCGCTCATGGAGGGTGAGATCCGCTCCTGCTTCGCGATGACCGAGCCGGCGGTCGCATCGTCCGACGCCACCAATATCCGCGCCGAGATCAGGCGCGACGGCGACCACTACGTCATCAACGGCCGCAAATGGTGGACGTCGGGCGCGATGGACCGCCGCTGCAAGATCGCGATCGTGATGGGGCTCACCAGTCCAAGCGCCGAACCGTACCGGCGCCAGTCGATGGTGCTGGTGCCGCTGGATACACCTGGTGTGAAGGTGGTGCGGGCGTTGAGCGTGTTCGGCTACGACGACGCGCCGCACGGGCACGCCGAGGTCGTTTTCGACAATGTGCGGGTGCCGGTGTCCAACATCCTGCTCGGCGAGGGCCGCGGCTTCGAGATCGCGCAGGGGCGCCTGGGGCCGGGCCGCATCCATCATTGCATGCGGCTCATCGGCGTGGCCGAACGTGCGCTCGAGACGCTGTGCCGGCGCGCGCTCGAGCGCACCCCGTTCGGCCGCACAATTGCCGACCACGGCGTCACCCGCCACTGGATCGCCGAATCGCGCATGGAGATCGAGCAGGCCCGGCTGCTCACGCTCAACGCCGCGCACATGATGGATACGGTCGGCAACAAGGCCGCGCGCGCCGAGATCGCGATGATCAAGGTGGTGGCGCCGAACATGGCGCAGAAAATCATCGATCGCGCCATTCAAGTGTGCGGCGGTGGCGGCGTCAGCCAGGATTTCCACTTGGCCTATGCGTGGGCGCGCACGCGCGCGCTACGGCTTGCCGACGGGCCGGACGAGGTCCACCGCGAGACCATCGCCAAGCACGAGCTGCGCAAATATCTGTCCAACGCCAATCGGAAGCGCCATGACGGCTGAGGCCGAGCAGCGTAGAGAGGCCACGATCGAGACGCTGCCGGAAACCATCCCGGTGCGCGAGGCGCACCGCTTCGACACCAAGCCGCTCGCCGTTCTGCTCGCACATCGTCTCGATGCGCGCCTCGACGAGGTACGCCAGATGCGCGGCGGGCAATCCAATCCGACGTTTCTCCTTGTCACCGATCGCGGCGAATTGATCTTGCGCAAGCAGCCGCCGGGAAAGCTGTTGCCGTCCGCGCACGCGGTCGATCGCGAATTTCGCGTGCTGTCCGCGCTCGCCGGGACCGATGTGCCGGTGCCGCGGCCGTTGTTGTTCTGTGACGACCGCAACGTGATCGGCACGCCATTCTACGTGATGGAGCGTCTGCGCGGGCGCATCTTCTGGTCGCCGGCGCTGCCGGAGCTTCCACGCGAGGAACGGCGTCCGATCTATCTCGCCATGTGCGAGGCGCTGGCGCGGCTGCATCTGGTCGATTGGCAGGCGGCCGGGCTCGCTGACTTCAGCCGGCCCGGCAACTACTATCTACGCCAGATCAATCGCTGGACGCGGCAGTGGCGGGACTCCAAGACGCGCGAGAACCCGTCGATCGACCGGCTCGTCGAATGGCTGCCGCAACACATTCCCCCCGGCGACGAGACCACGATCTGTCACGGCGATTTTCGCCTCGACAACATGATCTTCCATCCGACCGAGCCGCGCGTCATCGGCATCCTCGATTGGGAGCTCTCGACGCTCGGTCATCCGCTCGCCGACCTCGCCTACAACTGCATCTGCTACAACATCTCGCCCGATCACTATAAGGGCCTGCTTGGCTACGACCTTGCCGCGCTTGGCATCCCGGACCAGGACGAATATGTGCGCGCCTATTGCGCGCGCACCGGGCGCACGCAAGCCATCACGCCGTTCCATCTTGCCTTCGTGCTGTTCCGCATCGCGGTCATCCTCGAAGGCGTGCTGGCGCGCGCCAAGGCTGGCAATGCCGCGAGCAGCGAGGCCGAGGGGACCGGATCGCGCGGCCGCGCCGTTGCCGATCGCGGCTGGGAGCTTGCGCGTGCGGCCGCGCTCTAACCGCAACTATCGGCCTTTCATGTCCCACCAATAGAATCCATTCGCCGTGCCGGTACCGGCGGGCGAACGATAACAGGGTACATAGTCGATCTCGTGCACCTCGGCACTGGCGCCCTCGAGCAGGCCCGCGAGCGAAATCCAGGACTTCAGCTCCGACGTGCCGGACTGAAGGTCCTTGAGCGGAATCGACGTGAGGTAGTCCTTGTCCCGGCTTTTCAAGGCGCCGACGAATTTCCGATCGAACTCTTTCATCGATCACAAAATGGCTCATGCCGCCGGACGCGAATACAGCCACTCGCTTCTCCGAGGGCCATGATTCGATCGCCTCTTTGATGACCTGACCAAACCGGTAGGAGCGCTTCGCCGTCGATTGGTTCGGCGGGAAAAACGTATTCTGATACACCGGCACGTTGGGCGTCGAGCGGCCACGCCGCTGCCGAGCCGGCAAGCAGTGTGATGAACTCGCGCCGTTTCACTGCCTTGTTCCTCCCGTGCTTCCCGACGGAGAGGATAGCACAGGGCTGTTGCGATGCGGGATTTCAATTTGCCCCATGTCGGCTGA
>Ga0126379_10002888_pt1 | contig 11014 bp, 12 predicted proteins | sample PanSoiMetPlot_24_FD_92640 | JGI IMG/M metagenome (GOLD analysis project Ga0126379, IMG submission 92640) | Tropical forest soil microbial communities from Panama - MetaG Plot_24 | ecosystem: Environmental > Terrestrial > Soil > Tropical forest > Bulk soil | place: Panama | collected 2016-02-17
GGCGGCGGCACCAGGGCGAACGGTTCGGCGGGTCCTGCCGGGCGGTCCACCGCAGGACGGGCTGGCGTCTCGGCACGCGATGTAGCCCGCGCCAAGATGCGGGCGCGGAAGGAGCGAAGGCGGCGGCGTGAGCGCTGGTGATGCCGAACCGGGCCGCACATCGGCCGGGGATTTTACACTTCCGCCGATCCCGAGGGTGGCACTGGTCACCGGCGGGGCGCAGCGAATCGGCCAGGCTCTCGTTCTCGCCCTCGCCGCGGATGGTTTCGCCGTCGCCATCCATTACAACAGGTCGGATCACGCCGCGCAAAACCTCGCCGAGCACATCCGCAGCAGTGGCGGGAGGGCGATCGCCATCGACGCCGATCTCGCCGACGAAGCTGCTGTCAACGCCTTGCTGCCCCGCGCCGAGAGTGGAATCGGGCCCATCGGCTGTCTGGTCAACAATGCCGCAGTCTTCTCCGATGACACCGTCGACACGGTGACGCGCGAGAGCTGGGATTTGCATATGGCGGTCAATTTGCGGGCGCCGTTCGTGCTGATCCAGAATTTCGCGGCACGGCTGCCGGTACATATGAGCGGCGCCGTCATCAATTTGCTCGATCAGCGGGTATGGTCTTTGACCCCTTATTTCGTGTCCTACACGCTGGCCAAGGCGGGGTTGTGGACGCTGACGCAGACGATGGCGCTCGCCCTGGCGCCGCGCATTCGAGTCAACGGTATCGGTCCCGGCCCGACATTGCCCAGTCCGCGCCAGACTCCCGAACAATTCGTCCGGCAATGTGAATTGATGCCGTTGCGGCGCGGCACCAGCCCAACGGAGATCGCCGCGGCGATGCGTTTCATCCTCTCGGCGCCGGCGATGACGGGTCAGATGATCGCGCTCGACGGCGGGCAACATCTCGGCTGGGCCCAGCCGCAACGACTACCGCCTGTTGAATAGGCCGAGATCATGCGAAAGCCGAGGGCGTGCGGGAAGCGGACCCGATATCGACTTGTTCACAGGCAATATGGCGGGAATCCGGCGATGGCCAATGTGAACTGTCTGTTACATTTCGTAAAGCTTGTTAACCAATTTTTATTATTTGGCATTGTTTTCAATGGTTTAAACATTTGCCTAAAATTTAGGCAAATGTTATAAAGATCAAGCTCGTCTGCTGTCTGGCCTTGCTAGCTGCAACTTTTCAACAAAGTTATCCACAGATTCAGTGGATACCCTAAATCCGCGTGGGAGCTCAACCTGTTGACGGAATGATGACGGAAGCGAGTGACGGTGGAATGACGGAAATCGGGACGCCGCCCGCCGACCGGCCGTCCGTTTCGCGGCGCCGGAAACTATCGCCAATCGATCCGCGCCGCGCCCCCGGTGCCTTCGCCGGCTCGCCGCAGGCGCCGGACGCAACAGACGCGCCACAGGCCGATACTACTGCGGCGCGAGCGCCGTCTTCCGGGATTGCCGCGGGGGTGGCGGTGATTCGCGAGGGGCTCAGGACCATGCCCGCAACCCCGGGCGTCTATCGCATGCTCGACCGTAAGGGGGACGCCCTCTATATCGGCAAGGCGCGCAACCTGAAGAGCCGGGTTCAGAACTACGCTCATCCCGCCGGGCTTTCGAACCGGCTGCGCCGAATGATCGCCGAGACTGCCGCCGTCGAGGTCGTCGTGACCCACACCGAGGCGGAAGCGCTGCTGCTCGAATGCAACATGATCAAGCGGTTGATGCCGCGCTACAACGTGTTGCTGCGGGACGACAAGTCGTTCCCGTTCATCCATCTGACGGCGGACCACGATTTCCCGCAGCTCACCAAATACCGCGGTGCGCGCACGAAGAAGGGGAGCTATTTCGGTCCCTTCGCTTCCGCGGGCTCCGTCAACCGCACGCTGGTGACCTTGCAAAAGGCCTTTTTGCTGCGGTCGTGCAGCGACAGCATGTTTGCGACGCGCACGCGCCCATGCCTGCTTTACCAGATCAAGCGGTGCAGTGCGCCCTGCGTGGGCCGGATCAGCAGTGAGGATTATGCGGGGCTGATCGAGCAGGCGCACGCTTTCCTTTGCGGCAGAAGCGACCAGGTGCAGCAACGCTTGGCGGTCGAGATGCAGGCCGCGGCGGATGGCCTGGACTTCGAGGCGGCAGCCCTGATCCGCGACCGGATCCGCGCCTTGTCGCTGGTGCAAGGCCATCAGGACATTCATGTCGCGGGGGTCGTCGATGCCGACGTCATTGCCGCATATCAGGCGGGCGGGCAAACTTGCGTGCAGGTGTTCTTTTTCCGCGGCGGGCAGAATTGGGGGAACCGGGCATATTTCCCCTCGCATGACCGGCAGCTTTCCGCAGATGAGGTGCTGACCTCTTTCGTCGGTCAGTTTTATGACAACCGGCCGAAGCCGCCGCTCGTGCTATTGAGCCATCGTCTCGTCGAGCAGGAGCTGGTCGAGGAGGCGCTGTCGCTCGGCGGCGGCAGGGTGACGCTCGCGATCCCGCAGCGCGGCGACAAAAAGCGGCTAGTTGACCGGATCCTCGCAACGGCGCGCGAGGCGCTCGGCCGCCGGCTTGCCGAGAGCGCTTCGCAGCGCCAGCTTCTCGACGGGGTGGGAGCGGCGTTCGGCCTCGACGGGTCGTTGAACCGGGTCGAGGTCTACGACAACAGCCATATCCAGGGCACGAACGCGGTGGGCGCGATGATCGTCGCCGGTCCCGACGGGCTCATGAAAAACGCCTATCGCAAATTCACGATCCGCGGCCTCCTCCCCACCTCCGGAACGCCCGCCCTGGCCGGCGGCCGTCCGGGGGCTCCCCGGCTTGCGGGGGAGGGTTCGGTGGGGGAGGTAGGTGAGGGAAGCGCCGGCGGTGACGACTACGCGATGATGCGCGAGGTCTTGCAGCGCCGCTTCGCCCGCGCGTTCAGGGAGGATCCGGAGCGCGATCGCGGCATGTGGCCCGATCTCATATTGATCGATGGCGGCCAAGGTCAGCTGAACGTGGCGCAGGGCGTGCTCGAGGAGCTCGGCATCGCCGATGTCGCCGTCGTCGGCATCGCCAAAGGGCCGGACCGCAATGCCGGCCGCGAGCGCTTTTTTGTGCCAGGCCGGCCGCCGTTCTCGCTCGACTCGCGCGACCCGGTGCTCTACTTCCTGCAACGTTTGCGTGACGAGGCCCATCGATTTGCAATCGACACTCATCGCGCCAAGCGGACCAAGGCTCTGGGGCAATCGCCGCTCGATGAGATCGCCGGAATCGGCGCTAGCCGCAAACGGGCTTTGCTGCACCATTTTGGCTCCGCACGCGCCGTTGCCCGGGCCGGCCTCGGCGAGCTCGAGCGCGTGGCAGGCATAAGCAAAACCGTCGCAAAAAAGATTTATGATCATTTCCACGCCGATGGCTAAGATGACGTTGTTCTTGCCTGCTCCTCAACCGAGGTGATGTGTGCCGATTGCGAGCTTGCCCAATTTGCTGACATTGTCGCGAATCTTGGCGATCCCCGCGGTCGTCGCGACGTTTTACGTGTCCGGAGATTACGCGCGATGGTTTGCGTGTGCGCTCTTCTCGGCGGCGGCGGTGACCGACTGGCTCGACGGGCACATGGCGCGGCGCTGGGAGCAGCAATCGGAAATCGGCCGTTTTCTCGATCCGATCGCCGACAAATTACTGGTTTCGGCGACGTTGTTCATGCTCACCGCCTTTGGGCGGCTCTCGGCGGAGGCGGTGCTTCCGGCGCTGGTCATCCTGTGCCGCGAAATTCTGGTTTCGGGTTTGCGCGAATACCTTGCGGAATTGCGGGTCGGCATGCCGGTTTCCCGGCTCGCCAAGTGGAAGACACTCATCCAAATGGTGGCGATCGGCTTCCTGATCGTCGGGGATGCCGGCCCTGGGTTCATGCCGGTGACAGCGATCGGCGAGACGCTGCTGTGGGTCGCCGCCTTGCTCACCCTCGTTACCGGGTATGACTATCTGCAGTCTGGGCTGCGGCACATGGCCCGCCCTCGTCCGGCAGCTACAATCGACCGGCGGAAATCCGAGCATCTTGCGTAGGAGCGCATTGCGACGGTGCCGCGCGCCCCAAGTGTGACCGTAAGGAATCAATAACGATGCAGATCTTCGGCCTCGCCGGCTGGAGCGGTAGCGGCAAGACGACGTTGATGACAGCGCTGATCCCCGAATTCGCCGCACGCGGGCTCGCAGTGTCCACCGTCAAGCACGCGCACCATGCCTTTGACATCGATCAGCCGGGAAAGGACTCCTGGCACCACCGTCAGGCAGGCGCGCGGGAGGTAATGGTCGCCTCGAACCATCGCTGGGCTCTGATGCACGAGCTGCGCGACGCACCTGAACCATCCCTCGATGAACTGTTGCAGAAAATGACCCCGGTCGATCTGGTTCTGGTAGAGGGCTTCAAACGCCATCCCCACCCCAAGATCGAAGTTTTTCGTCACTCGCTCGGAAAGCCGCTGCTGCATCCGAACGATTCTTTTGTCGTCGCGATCGCCTCCGAGGAGGGCATACCTGAATTCTCGGTACCCTGGCTGCCGCTGTCCGATCCAGGAGCGATCGCCACCTTCATCCTTCGTCATGAACACGAGCCCGTCCGATGGCGCAGCTGAGCGATGATTGCTTCGCGTTCGGCGACAATTTGATGGCTGTCGATGAGGCGCTCGCCCGGATCGACGAGCGGGTCACAGCAGTCACTGATATCGAGACGGTGCCGCTCGCGACCGCCCGCGGACACATTCTCGCGCGCGACGTCGTGGCGACAATGAACCTTCCTCCTCACGCCAACAGCGCCGTCGATGGCTACGCTTTCTGCTACGACGATCTGGTGCCGGGTTGCGAGACCGTGCTCCCGATCGCCGGCCGCGCTGCAGCGGGCCATCCGCTCGAGCGCGCCGCGACTCGCGGCGAGGTGGTCCGTATCTTCACCGGCGCGCCAATGCCGGACGGAACGGACACCGTTATGATGCAGGAGGACTGCCTCCTCGAGAACGGGTCCGTCCGGTTGAAAGCGGGCATAAAAAGGGGCGCCAATCGCCGGCATGCCGGGGAGGACGTCGCAGAGGGCGCGGTCGCGCTCGCCGCCGGGAGGCGGCTCTCACCTGCGGATCTCGGCCTTGCCGCGGCACTGGGCTACCGCGAATTACCAATGTTCCGTCCACTGCGCGTGGCGCTGCTCTCGACCGGCGATGAAGTCCGGGACCCCGGAGCGCCGCTGCCGCGCGGCGCGATCTACGACGCCAACCGCTTTATGTTGGCGGCGCTGCTCTCCGGCCTGGGTTGCGAGATTACGGATTTCGGGATCCACCCCGACCGGGCCGCGGCGCTCGCCGACACGCTCGCCGCCGCGCGCCGCGACCACGATCTGATCGTCACGTCGGGCGGCGTGTCGACCGGCGACGAAGATCATGTCAAGCCCGCGATCGAACGCCTGGGCAGCCTGCACTTCTGGCGGCTGGCGATCAAACCGGGGCGGCCCGTCGCACTCGGTCAGATCGGCGGCGTGCCGCTGATCGGCCTGCCGGGAAATCCTGTCGCAGCGATCGTGACGTTTGTCGTCCTGGCCCGGCCGCTGATCCTCAAACTCGGCGGCGCGGCGGCTTCTCCGCCGCGGCTTTTCCTGGTCCGTGCCGGCTTTGCTTATCGCAAGAAGCCGGGGCGGCGTGAATATCTGCGGGCGAACCTCGAGCGCGAGGCCGGCGCTCTCGTGGCGGTTAAATACCCTAAGGATGGCGCCGGGATCCTCTCTTCGATCGTCCAGTCGGAGGGGCTCATCATCCTCGACGAGGCGACGAGTAATCTCACAGAAGGCGCAACCGTGGAGTTTTTGCCCTTTTCCGAGGTGATTACGTGAAGCTCGTCTATTTCGCTTGGCTGCGGACGCGCATCGGCTGTGCCGAGGAGGAGATCGAGTTGGCGCCAGGGGTTGAGAATGTGGCGGGGCTGCTCGACTGGCTGAAGTCGCGCGGCGGCAGATATGCCGAGGCTTTGCGGGATCTTTCGGTTATTCGCGTGGCAGTCAATCAGGATTATGTCGGCCGAGAGCATCCCGTGCGTGAGGGCGACGAGGTTGCCATCTTTCCGCCGGTGACCGGAGGCTGAGCCGATGATCCGCGTGCAGCGCGAGGATTTTGACGTCGGTGCCGAGATCGCGCGCCTGAGCGTCGGCAACGATCGCATCGGCGGGGTCGCGAGTTTTATTGGATTGGTCCGCGATATGGGTGGAGAAGACCGCGTTTCCGCCCTGACCCTCGAGCATTATCCCGGCATGACCGAGCGCAAGCTCGCCGAGATCGAAACCGAGGCACATCGCCGCTGGCCGCTCGACGCTGTTCTCATCATCCATCGCTACGGCCGGCTCGAACCCGGCGACCGTATCGTGCTCGTCGCTACCGCCTCGCCGCATCGCGAAGCGGCGCTAGCCGCGTGTCATTTCCTCATCGATTGGCTCAAGACCGATGCGCCATTCTGGAAGAGCGAGGAGACTCCGTCCGGCGAGCGTTGGGTCGAAGCCCGCGCCGAAGACGATGCGGCCAAGCGGCGTTGGACGCCGGGCGGATCATAGACCCGGCCGGTGCCTAGGCTCAGCTCAGTAGTGGGTGCCGGCCGCCGCCGCGGTGAGGGGAGCTGACTAAGCGGCGCTCGCGATCTGCTTGCCGACCATATGGTCGTAATCTTCCCACATCAGCCGGCAGATGGTACTGGGCGTGAAGCGATAGTGACCGCGCTCGCCGATGATTTCGCCGACCGGCGTCACTTCCGCCGCCGAGCCGGTTAAAAAGACCTCATCGGCCCTGGCGAGCTCCTCGGGCAAGATTGCCCGCTCCACGATCTTGATGCCGCGCTTCTTCGCGAGCGCGATCACGGTCTGGCGGGTAATCCCGTCGAGAAAGCAATCCGGGATCGGGGTATGCAGCTCGCCATTGATGACTAGGAAAATGTTGGCGCCGGTGCCCTCGGCGATCTGGCCGCGCCAGTCGAGCATCAGGGCGTCGTCGCACCCCGCCGTCTCGGCCTCGTGCTTCGACAGCGTGCAGATCATGTAGAGGCCCGCCGCCTTCGCTTTTGTCGGCGCGGTGTTGGGCGCCGGGCGCGCCCATTTGGCCCATTGCATGCGAATACCCTTGGCGCGCGCCTCCGGAGAGAAATAGGCTGGCCAATCCCAAGCGGCGATCGCCAGGTGGATCTGGCTTGCCTGCGCCGATACTCCCATCTGCTCCGCGCCGCGCCAGGCGATCGGCCGGACATAGCCGTCGACGATCTCGTTCGAGGAGATCACCTCGTCGGTTGCCTTGGCCAGATCATTCATGCTGGCCGGAACCTCGAAGCCGAGAATCCTTGCCGAGTTCAGCAGGCGCTCGTTGTGATCCTCCAGACGGAAGACCTTGCCGTTGTAGACCCGCTCGCCTTCGAAGACGCAGCTTGCATAATGGAGCCCATGGTTCAGTACGTGGAGCTTGGCATCGCGCCAAGGGACGAGACGGCCATCGAACCAGATAAAGCCGTCACGATCATCGAATGGGATCGTAGACATCGGGTTTTCCTTGCACCTTTGAGTGGCCGACGCGGCGCTCGTGCGACCGGCGTGCATGCTGCTTGGAACTTTATATACGGAAGGACGCCTTACAAGTGGCAAAGGTTGCAGGATAAGTCAACATGTCTGACATAAGTTTATCCTCCAGCCCGCATTTCGCGGCCGAGGAGGAGGCGCGCCAGGGGATCGAGCTGCTGTTTTTCGCCTATCGTGATTTCACCGCCGAGCCCGATGCGATTCTCGCGCATTATGGCTTCGGGCGCGCCCACCATCGGGTCATCCATTTTGTCGGACGCCATCCGCAGATGACGGTCACCGAGCTGCTCGGGATTCTTCGCATCACGAAACAGAGCTTGAACCGTGTTCTCGGGCAGTTGATCCGGCAGGAATTTATCTTGCAACGGCCGGGTCCAAATGATCGACGGCAGCGCCTCCTCGAGCTGACCGCCAAAGGTCGCGAACTCGAACGGGAGTTGTCGGAGCCGCAACGGACGCGGGTCGCCAATGCCTATTGTCGAGCCGGGGGCCCGGCAGTGAAGGGCTTTCGCAAAGTTCTGCTAGGGATTATCGCCAGCGACGAGGATCGGCGGCGTTTCGATCGCCCCCAGCCGAAAAAGCGCTGACATCCGTTTTCCTCGGATTTCGTCGTATATTCGCTCGCATGACGAGCGAACCCGAACCCCATCTCCTGATCGTTGATGACGATGCGCGCTTGCGTGAACTGTTGCGCCGCTATCTCTCGGACAGCGGCTTTCGGGTGACCACCGCCGGAGATGCGAACGAGGCCCGGTCCCAATTGGCGAGCTTCGCCTTCGATCTCGTCGTGCTCGATGTCATGATGCCGGGCGAAAGCGGCCTCGAGTTGACACGTGCATTGCGCAGCGAGAGACGAATCCCAGTTTTGCTGTTGACCGCGATGGCCGAACCCGAAGACCGCGTCAATGGTCTCGAGCAGGGTGCGGAGGATTACCTCTCCAAGCCCTTCGAACCACGCGAGTTGGTATTGCGCATCCGCAATATCCTACAGCGCCGGCCGGCGGCCGATGCGGTATCCCGCGATCTCCGCTTTGGGGGGTGCCGGTTCGATCTCGTCCGCGGAGAGCTGTATCGCGGGGGCGACCTCGTCCATCTGACGTCGGCCGAAGCCGGGCTGCTGTCGACCCTCGCCCAGAAGGCGGGACATGCGGTGTCGCGTGAAGAACTCTCGATGTCGCTGAGCGGCAACGTTCGCAACGTCGATGTCCAAATGACGCGGCTGCGACGCAAGATCGAGCGTGACCCGCGCTTTCCGCGCTATCTCCAAACGGTCCGCGGCACCGGCTATACTCTAAAGCCGGATTGAGGATCATCGGGGTCGAGCGGTGGCGGCGCGCGAGATTGAGGCGGGGCTGGTCTGGGCGGAGCCGGAGGGCGAGCACGAGATCAGGCGTGAGCCGTGGATCAAGCGGATCCTGCCCCGCACGATGTTCGGCCGGTCGCTCTTGATCGTCGTTGTCCCGCTTATTCTGCTGCAAGCAATCGCCGCGTGGGTTTTTTACGATCGTCATTGGGCGGCCGTCTCGTGGCGGCTCTCTACCGGTGTTGGCGGCGATGTTGGCCTCGTGATCGAAGCGCTGAAACTTACCGATACGCCCGCTGAAACCGACCGTTTGCTCGAAAACGCTGGGGCGGTCACAGATCTCGTTTTCACCTTGAGGCGCGGCGATAAGCTCCACCTGCCGCCGCCGCCTGACGATGCGCTGCTCGGCGAGCAGCTGACCCAGGCCATGCAAGGACGGGTCGACCTGCCTTACCGCATTGGTGCAACCGACGATCCACATGGCATTCTTATCCAAGCGCAGTTGCCGGAAGGCGTGCTCGCAGTTGAGGTGCCGGGCAAACGCCTCTACAGCCCGACAACCTACATTTTCGTCATGTGGATGGTTGGATCGTCCCTCGTTCTGCTGGCCGTAGCAACGGTCTTCCTTCGCAACCAGGTGAAATCACTGCGCCGATTGGCGGCCGCGGCCGACGGCTTCGGCAAAGGTCGACCGGTTCCATTTTTCAAGATCGAGGGTGCCGTCGAGATCCGGCAAGCGGCTGTCGCGTTCATGACGATGCGCGACCGCATTCAGCGCCAGATCCGCCAGCGCACGCAAATGCTGGCCGGCGTGTCGCACGATCTGCGCACGCCATTGACCCGCATGAAGCTCGCTCTCGAGCTTCTCGGCAGCGATCCGGCGGTCGAGGAACTCAAATCGGACGTCGCCGAGATGGAGCATATGGTGCACGGCTATCTCGACTTCGCCCGCGGCGAAGGCACCGAGGAGCCGGTCGAGACCGACGTTTCGCTGCTCCTCGAGGATGTCGCCGCCGCGATGCGGCGTGAAGGTGCGGCGCTATCGGTTGCGGCGGGGGCCGAATATGTGATGCCCGTCAGGCCGAATGCGCTGCGGCGCTGCCTTGGAAACCTGATCGTCAATGCGCGCCGTTACGGCAGCCACGTCTGGTTGACGGGAGTGCCGGTTGCCGATGGGATCGATATCCTTGTTGATGACAATGGCCCGGGGATACCACCCGCAGATCGTGGACGAGTGTTCCGGCCCTTTGTGCGCCTCGACGCTTCCCGCAACCCGTCAACAGGGGGCGTTGGTCTCGGCCTGACGATCGCCCGCGACGTGGCGCGCAGCCACGGCGGCGATGTCAGACTCGAGACTTCCCCCCAGCGAGGCCTGCGGGCGCGGGTCCATTTGCCGCGATAATCGAAGCGGGCTAACGTCCGGCCTGCTGCTTCGCAAGCTCGCGGAATTCGTCGAGCCCTTCGGTCGCCCGCTTGCGCAGCACATCGGCTGCTTCGGTCCCGGCCTTCGTCGCCAGCATCGTAATTTCGCGGCCGTGATTGACGCTTTTCTCGAGCATCTGCTTCGCGTACTCGGTGTTTTTGGTGATCCGGTCCTCGGTCGAGACCGGCTGGGCCAGATCGCGCAACAGCGCCGATACATCCTCGATCGCCTGACGGGCGATCTCGATCTGGCGCTTCGCAACGGCCTGCATACCCTCGACGGCCAGCTGGTTCGCTTGGCTCAGTGCTTCGATGTTACGACGCTGAGAGGCCATCAACGCCTCGACATCGAGAGGGCGGAAGCGAAAATCGGCCATTATTTTCGTGACATCGAAATCAAAAAACGTCGGACGTGCTTCTGACATGGGTGCGTTTCCGGTGTGGAGAGCATCGGGTTATTGTGCAGCGCACAACGAACCTATATCGGTGCTCGCGTCTCGCCGTCAAGTGATTTTTTGCAATGCAGCAATTTAAGCGGGAAGCGGTTCGCCTCCGCTCCGCGCGTTACGCGCAGGCCGGAACCATCTTTCGACCTGGCGCAGGCGGGCATCAAGCGCCGCCATTGTCCGCGCGAGATCGGGTGAGTCGTCTCGCAACCAGACCCGCATTGCCGAAAGATACGCCGCCGCGGCCAGCCGGACTGCAATGGCGCCGCGGGCACCGCCGGCTGGTA
>Ga0126379_10002891_pt1 | contig 11010 bp, 7 predicted proteins | sample PanSoiMetPlot_24_FD_92640 | JGI IMG/M metagenome (GOLD analysis project Ga0126379, IMG submission 92640) | Tropical forest soil microbial communities from Panama - MetaG Plot_24 | ecosystem: Environmental > Terrestrial > Soil > Tropical forest > Bulk soil | place: Panama | collected 2016-02-17
GCTCGGCTTCGCGCTGTCGATCTGGACCGTGCTCTGAGCGCCCGGGGGAATGCCGGTCTGACGCTCGTTCTGCTGCTCTACGTGACGACCCTCTTCACGGGCGCCACGCTGCTCTTCGTGGTGCAGCCCATGGTCGGCAAGATGATCCTGCCGCTGCTGGGCGGGACGCCGGCCGTGTGGAGCACGTGCATGGTGTTCTTCCAGGCGACGCTGCTCGCCGGGTACGCGTACGCCCACGCGAGCGCGACGTGGCTCGGCGTCTCCCGCCAGGCCGTGCTGCACCTGGCGGTGCTCGCGGTGCCGCTGGCCGTCCTGCCCCTCGGCATCGACCCCGGCCGGCTCTCGGGCGGCGCGGGGAATCCTGTGCTGAGCGTGCTGCTCCTGCTCTGCGTCTCGGTGGGCCTGCCGTTCTTCGTGGTGAGCGCGACGGCGCCCCTGCTCCAGCGCTGGTTCACCCACACCGGACACCCGGCGTCGCTCGATCCCTACTTTCTCTACGCGGCGAGCAATCTCGGCAGCATGCTGGCGCTCCTCGGCTACCCGTCGTTGATCGAGCCGCGCCTCTCCCTCAGAGACCCGAGCTGGCTGTCCCAGACACATCTGTGGACCATCGGCTACGGGGTGCTGGCCGCGCTGATCGCGCTCTGCGCCGTGAGCGTGTGGCGAAGCGGCGCGCGACCGAGGCCACTGGCCGACATCGCGGGCGCGTCCGCCGACACGGCCGTCGAGCCCATGCCGGCGGGCGTCGCGAGCGACGTCCTCGGCATCAGTCAACGGCTCCGATGGGTCGCGCTCGCCTTCGTGCCGTCGAGCCTCCTGCTCGGCGTCACCACGTACGTCACCACGGACATCGCGGCCGTGCCCCTCTTGTGGGTGCTGCCGCTCGCCATCTATCTGCTGAGCTTCATCCTCGCCTTCGGCCGATGGCCGGCCTCGCTGCACCGAGCAACGCTGGCGATGACGGTGCCAGTCGTCATGCTCGTGGTGTTCTTCGTGGTCTCGGGCTATCACCCGAAGGTCTGGGTCACCGTCCTGTGGCACTTCGCGGCGCTCTTCGCGGTCTCGCTGGCCTGCCACGGGGAGCTCGCCCGCGATCGCCCCGCGCCGCGGCGCCTCACCGAGTTCTACCTGTGGATCTCCGTCGGTGGCGTGCTCGGCGGGCTCTTCAACGCGCTCGTGGCGCCGCTAGTCTTCCGATCGCTCGCCGAGTACCCCCTCGCGATGGTGCTCGCGTGCGTGCTCGTCGCGCGCCCGCCGGCCGCATGGAGTCCGCGGAGGACGCTGCCCGCCGACGTGATGGCAGCGCTCGGCGTCGCCGTCCTCGCCGCCATCCTGTACTCGAACACGTTCACGGTCCGCGTCGACTTCGCGTTCCTCGCCCGCGTGCTCGACTTGAAGAGCGAGACGGTGGCCGATCGCCTCTACCCCGTGGAGCGCCTCCTCCGCAACGCCTTGCAGTACGGGCCGCCGATCGCCGCCTGCTATGCGCTGCGACGCCGGCGGGTGGCCCTCGCCCTGGCGCTCGGCAGCGTGCTGCTCATCGGTGCGTACGTCGACGCGAAGAACAGCGATGAGATCCATCGCGCCCGCAGCTTCTTCGGCGTCCTGCGCGTCACGCGTGACCGGGACGAAAAGGGATACACCGAGCTGCGCCACGGCACGACGCTCCACGGCCGGCAGGCGCTCGACCCCGCGCGCCGCGGCGAGCCCATCTCCTACTACCACAGGAAGGGCCCGGTGGCCCGGATCTTCAAGGCGCTGGACGCCCACGCGCCCGCGCTGCGCGTCGCCGTCATCGGCCTCGGCACGGGCACGCTCGCCGCCTATGCCCGCACCGGCGACCAGATGACGTTCTACGAGATCGACCGCGTCGTCCGCGACATCGCGTTCGACCCGGCATACTTCACGTTCCTCACCGACGCCCGGGCCCGCGCGGTCATGCTGCGCGTGGAGCTGGGCGACGCGCGCATTCGCCTCGACGCGGTGAAGCGGGACCGCCCCGACGAGCAATACGACCTGATCGTCGTCGACGCCTTCTCCTCCGACGCGATCCCGGTACACCTGCTCACGCGCGAGGCCCTCCGCCTCTATCTCGACGTGCTGGCGCCCGGGGGCCTCATCGCCTTCCACATCTCGAACCGGTTCCTCGACCTGGAGCCCGTCGTCGCGAACCTCGCCGCGGACGCGCGGCTCGGCGGGCAGCTGATCGCCGAGGACGATTCCGACGAGGTCGAGGGATCGGCACGCTCGAGCTGGGTGGTCGTGTCCCGAACACCCTTCGACCTCGGGGACCTCCCAGAGGACGAGATGTGGGGCGCGGCGCCCCTCGAGGGCAATCCGCGCGTCGGCGTGTGGACCGACGACTTCCACAACCTGCTGTCGGTCTTCAAGTGGAAGTGAAGCGGAGAGATTTCTTCACACCCTCGGGAGCCGGCGCCACCGGATGATCTCACGGGCGGCGTTGTAGCCAGGCGCGCCCATCACGCCACCGCCCGGGTGGGCGGCGGCGCCGCAGAGGAACAGGCCCCGCAGCGGCGTGCGATATCCGGCATAGCCCGGCACCGGACGGAACGAGTAGAGCTGGCCCGGCGTCATCGCGCCCTGGAAAATATTCCCGCCGGTCAAGTTGAACGTGCGCTCGAGATCGAGCGGCGTCAGGACCTGGCGGCCGATGATCGAGCGCCGGAACCCCGGTGCGTACTCCTCCAGCAGGTCGAAGCAGCGATCGGCAAACGGCTCGCGCAGCTGATCCCACGTCGCCTCGCGCAGCGTGTACGGCGCGTACTGGACGAAAATCGACATGAGGTGCCGACCGGGCGGGGCCACGGTCGGGTCGACGACCGACGGGATCGTGCATTCGAGCACCGGACGCTCCGAGGGCCGGCCGTACTTCGCGTCGTCATAGGCGCGCTCGATGTAATCGAGATCCGGGCAGATGTGGATGGTGCCACGGTGCTGGGGGCCGGGACGGCCGGGGCACGCCCGAAAATCGGGAAGCTCCGATAGCGCCACGTTGATCTTGAGCGAGGCGCCTTCGTAGTCGATCCGCTCGATCGCCGCCGCGAATTCCGGCGGCAGGACGCCCGGCTCGAGGAGCCGCGTAAACGTCACCCGGGCGTCGGCGTTGCTCGCCACGATCGGCGCGCGAAGCTCCTCGCCGCTCTCGAGGGTCACTCCGGTCACGGCGCGGCCGCGGACGAGAATCCGAGCCACCTCGGCCTGGCAGCGAATCTCCACGCCCAGGTCGCGAGCGGCAATGGCCAGGGCCTGCGTCAGGCCACCCATACCGCCGCGCACATATCCCCACACCCCGCGGACGCCATCGGTCTCGCCCATGACGTGATGGAACAACACATAAGCCGTGCCGGGCATCGACGGGCTCGCCATGGCGCCGATCACGGCGTCGGTCGCGAGCGTCGCCTTCAGCTGCTGCGATTCGAACCAGCGGTCGAGGATCGGCCGCGCGGCGCCGGTGAGCACCTCGACCGCCTCGGGCGCGGAGCCTCCGAGCGCGCGAAACGATCGCCCGAGCGCTCCGAGCTGAAACAGCCCCCGCACGCCGGGTCGCAGGACATTTGGGGGCGTCCTCGTGAGCGTGGGCTCGACGAACGCCGCCACGCGCTCGAGCATTGCCTCGTATTCCGGGTACCTCGCGGCATCGCGCGCGCTGAATTTCGAAATCTCCCGGTGATTGAGGGCGCGGTCCGGCCCCATCAGCAGGTAGCGGTTGTCGGGATACGGCGTGAACGACGACGGATTGCGGCCCAAGACCTCGAAACCGTACCGCGCGAGGTGCAGGTCGCGGGCGATCTCTCGCCGGAACAGACTGTTCACGTACGCGGCCGTCGAGACCTTGAAGCCGGGAAATGTCTCCTCGGTCACGCAAGCGCCGCCGACCAGGTGACGGCGCTCGAGCACCGTCACCTTCATCCCCGCGCGCGCGAGGTAGCAGGCCGCGACAAGACCGTTGTGGCCCGCGCCGATCACGATGGCATCGCGTCGATTCATGTCCGACCCTCGCACCGAGATGTGCTCGCCGAAGTGGGGAACGGTCAAAACTGTAACGCTGGCAAATTTCTTACCGGGAACCGACTACCCGCGGCGCGGATATCCCTGGAGTCTGGGCGAAGGGATTTCCCTCAAGTCGTCGCGACATACGGTCGATCCGCAAATCTTGGCACCGCTGTTGAAGCGTTCCTGCCGACTGCTGCAGCGCAGCGAACCTCCAAACCCTCGGAGACAACTTCATGGCCCACCCGACTCCGCTCACCGGCTCCGAACCCTTGTTCATCGCTTCGAAGCCCGAGGTGATCATTCCTCGGACTTCGCCATCGGGCGACGGCCGGGGACGGTTCTGGGCCATCGTCCTGGCGGGCGGCGAAGGGGTGCGCCTTCGCGGGCTGGCGCGCCAGGCACTGGGTGAGGAGCGGCCAAAGCAATACCTGCGCCTGCTCGGGCCGCGGACGTTGCTGCGCCAGACGCTCGACCGAATCGGCATCGGGGTTCCTGTCGAGCGCACCATCGTCGTCACCATGAAGCAGCACGCCCGGTACATCACGGAGGAGTTCTCGGGTGGTCCCCAGCCCCATCTCCTGGCGCAGCCCTGCGATCGCGGGACCGCGCCCGCGATCCTGTATCCGGCGACGCGCATCGCGTGGCGCGACCCGGACGCGACGGTCGCGGTGTTCCCGTCCGACCACTTCATCACGGGCGAGGCCGCGTTCATGGCCTACGTCGCCGAGGTCGGCTCGTGGATCGACTCGCACCCCGATCGGTTGGTGTTGCTGGGAGCGCGCGCCACGTCCCCGGAAACGGAGTACGGCTGGATCGAACCGGCGGAACCGCTCGGCCACGTTACCACCGGGGCGGTTCACTCGGTCAGGCAGTTCTGGGAGAAGCCGTCACTGGCGCGCGCCCGGCTGTGCCTTCGTGCGGGCCACCTCTGGAACACCTCGGTGATCGTCGGCAAGGTCGACACGCTGTTGAAGGTCGCCGCCAGGGGCGTTCCCGAGATCAGCGCCCGGCTGGCGCACTTGGCGCGATTCGCTGACACCGAGGACGAGCCCTGGGCCGTCCGACAGGCGTACGAGCTCTTGCCGAAGACCAATTTTTCGCACTCCATCCTCGAAGCGTGCCCCGAGGCGCTCGCCGTCGCACGGCTGCCGCGATTGGTCTGGTCCGACCTCGGGAGTCCACATCGCGTCATCGACGTGCTGTCCAAGATGCCGAACCGGCCCGCGTGGGCCGACCGCCTGATCCTGCCCGCCTGATTCGGGCAACAACCGCGGGCGGTCGGCATCTTCGCCGATCATGACAGCGCTGGTCGCGTAAAACGATAGGCCGCTCTGCGCCGGCGGCGGCCGGCGCCCTACGGTGCGCCGTGCGGCGAATTCGGGGCGGAAACGACGGCCGTCTGCCCTTGCCGCGAGCAGTCCTGCCTCGCCTTTCATCGCCGCCGATCACCGCGTCGCGCCGAGATTCTGACTGCTACGGCGAGATCTGACGCATCAGTGCGTGCGGCGCAAGGCGCCACCGGAGGACCGGATGCTCGTGGCATACCCCTTGCTCCTGCAGGGGGGGAGATATGGACGCGACGAAAGCGAGCAAACCCGAAGCGGCGCTCCACGCACTGCAGCGCTCGGCCGCGTCATGCACCAACTGCGATCTGTACAAGCACGCCACCCAGACGGTGTTCGGCGAGGGTAATCCCCGCGCGAGGTTGGTCCTCGTCGGCGAGCAGCCGGGAAACGAGGAAGATTTGGCGGGTCATCCGTTCGTCGGCCCCGCGGGGCGACTGCTGGACGAGGCGCTCGCTCGGGCCGGGCTCGATCGGAAGTCGCTGTATGTGACGAATGCCGTCAAGCATTTCAAGTGGAAGAGCCAGGAACCCGGCAAGCGCCGGATTCATGACAAGCCACGGCAGAGCGAAATAGATGCGTGCAAGCCGTGGTTCGCACAGGAACTCACCCTCATCCAGCCAGCCCTCGTCGTGTGCCTCGGCGCCACAGCCACAACGGCACTGCTGGGCCGCGGCGTGACGATCAAGTCGTCGCGGGGCCGCGCTCTGGCGTCGCCGGACGGGCAGCGCGCGCTCGTCACCGTGCACCCGTCGGCCATTTTGCGTATGCCCGACCGTTCCGTGCGCGCGGCCGAAATGGGCCAGTTCGTCGCCGACCTCAAGACGGCGGCGCGCCTCGCGCGCACTTGACCCAAGAGAGAGAGACATGAAGACCTACGATGAAGAGACGACCCAGAGCCGCGACGGCGGACGCCGCTCCACCACCGCGATGATCAACGACTGCTTCAGGCACCAGCACCCCGAGGCGTACGGAGAGCCCGCGGTGCCGGAACCGGCCATCCCGACGCACCTTCGCTACGGTCACGATCAGCCGATCCCTGCGTCGCGCGTCTCGATCGCCGAGGAGCCGATGGGGATCCCCGGTATCGAGCCCCTCGCCGACTAGAGAATCGAAGGGGGTCTCGGCGGCCCCCTCCGAGCCTCCCCCAGAACCGGGTTGCGCCGGCGAAAGCCGGCGCTCGAGCACGCGCTCCGAGGACGCCGTGACGGATTGGTTCACGGCCTCCGAGGCGACGCTCGAACACGGAAACCTCCTGCGCGCCACCAACGGCCAGGTGCCGTGGAATTCACTCGGACAGGCTGCTGGCGAACTCCTGCGGTAAGCTGAGTGCCGTCCTGCCGCGAGGGCCTGCTCCCTCGAATCGACGGCCCAGGAGGTCGCGCATGAAGCGGAGCACCGACCGATTTCTGACGACCCACACCGGCAGCCTGCCCCGCCCTGCGGACTTGACGGCCACGCTCGAGGCTATGGACGCGGGCACGCTGCCCGATGCGACGGCCTTCGACGCCCGCGTCGAGCGTGCCGTGGCCGACGTCGTGAAGAGGCAGGTCGACTCGGGCGTCGACGTCGTGAGCGACGGCGAGCAGGGCAAGGTCGGGTACTCGACCTACGTCAGACACCGGCTGACCGGCTTCGACGGCCAGAGCGCTGTGGCGGTCCGGGCGGACTGGGCCGACTTCCCCGACGCGGCCGCGCGGTGGGGCCGCTCCCCGGTGTCGCGCCCGGCGTGCACGGGCCCCATCGACTGGAAGGACCGGCGAGCCGTGCAGAAGGACATCCAGAACGCCCAGGCGGCGGCCGGCACGGCCCGTCCCCACGAGATGTTCATGACTGCCGCGTCCCCCGGAGTCATCGCGCACTTCCTGAAGAACGAGTACTACCCGAGCCGGGGGGCGTACCTCGCGCGCCTCGCCGACGTGATGAAAGAGGAGTACGACGCCATCGTCCGCGCAGGCCTCGTGCTCCAGGTGGATTGCCCGGACCTGGCGATGGGACGCCATCTCGCCTTCGCCGACCTCGGCACCCGGGAATTCGTCAAAATCGCGGAGGGCAACGTCGAGGCGCTGAACCACGCGCTGCGCGACGTCCCGCCGGATCGCGTGCGCCTGCATCTCTGCTGGGGCAACTACGAGGGGCCGCATCATCGCGACATCCCGCTGCGCGACATCATCCCGGTGGTGCTCAAGGCGCGGCCGGAGGCCATCTCGCTCGAGGGGGCCAATCCGCGCCACGAGCACGAGTGGGCGGTGTTCCGCGACGTCAAGCTGCCCGCCGGGAAGATCTTGATCCCGGGCGTGCTGGACTCGACCACGAACTTCATCGAGCACCCCGAGCTGGTGGCGCAGCGGATCCTGCGCTATGCGCAGGTCGTCGGACGGGAAAATGTGATCGCCGGCAGCGACTGTGGCTTCGGTACTTTCGCCCGCTCGAACCCGCAGGTGGAGCCCGACATCGTGTGGGCGAAACTGGCGGCCATGGCCGAGGGCGCCCGGCTCGCCTCCGCCGAACTCTGGCGCTAGCGCGGATCGACTGCGCCTACGCCCTCTCGGAGGCACGCCGAACATGGACGATGGTCGGCCGATATCAGGCGCTCCGTGTTCGAGCGCCGGCTCCGCCGGCGCAACCCGTTCTTTGGGGGATGCTCGAAGGGGGCCGCCGAGGCCCCCTTCGATTCTCTAGGCGAGGCCGTTCGCGCGCATCGCGCGGCGATAGGCGACGGCCACGGCGTCGAACGTGAGGTGGAGCTCAGCCGCGAGGTCGAAGGGCACCTGCTCCGGTCGCTGCGATTCCACGATGCGCTGGTCCTGGCCAAAGATCGCGCGCTCGAACTCCTGCATCACCGCGTCGGGCTGATCGAGGTTGTAGTTGCGACCGACCAGGCAATACCCCACGCACCGATCCGGTGAGACGGGCTGAGAGGCGAACACGTACACCATCGCGTCCGCCCCGCCCCAGTCGATGTGCTCCACGATCGTGTACGGCAGGTGGAGCGCGTAGCTCGTTCGCCGCATCTCGGACTTTCTCTCCTCGGCCGCAAAGACCGGAAAGGCGTCCGTGTTCGGCTGATCCGGGCGCCCATAGCGATAACGCAGCACGTGGCCGTCGGTGATCACCTCGTGCGGCGCCACCACCGGCTTCTCCGGGTCGCCCAGCAATCCCCGGTGCACGAAGGCGAAGTGGCCGAAGTCGGTGAAGTTCTCCACCTGGCGCGAGGCGTCCGACTGCCAGGGAAACGGCCCCGTCCTCACGACGTGCCAGGACGGATCTTCCAGCTCCGGCACGTCGGGAAGCGGCCACCGCGAGTCCTCCAGGGCGACCCACAGGATGCCGTACCGCTCCGCGCACGTGTACGACACGGCGCGGGCTCGGGCGGGCACCCGCGCGGCATCAGCCAGCTGTGGGATCGCCGTGCACGCCCCGTCGCCGCGATAGCGCCAGCCGTGATAGGGGCAGACGATCTCGTCCTGCTCGACCGTCCCGAGAGAGAGCGCTGTTCCGCGGTGGACGCACGCGTCGCGAAATGCGTGCGGCGCGCCCGCCGAGTCCCGCCACAGCACGAGCAGCTCGCCGAGGAGGGTCGTCGCCGACGGCGCCGACCCGAGCTCGTGCGCGTAGCCGACCGGATGCCAGCAGCGCCGGAGCGCCGAGGACAAGCCCGTTCCTCGCGGCGCCGCCAACTACGCCTCCGGCAGCCCACGCAAGTTGACGCGTCCGCCGGTCCGGCCAACTGGCGCCGCGGCCATCTTCAGAAGATCGCGATCGGATGCGCCGGGGCCCCGGTCGCGCCGACCAGCCGCAGCGGCGTGGCCGTGAACAGGAATTCCGCGCGGCCCTCCTCCGCGCACGCTCGGGCGAGTCGCTCCGGATCCGTGTTGTCGACGAGGGCCAGACCGAGGAACGGAATGGCGAGGTGCGTGCTCATCCCGAAGCCGGGGTAGCCGCTCGGCCGCTCGTCCATCATGTCCCACGCGATCGCCGCGATGTCCTTCTCGCGGAACCATTCGAGACACGAGACGTGCAGCCCGGGGTGCGGCGACACGCGGGGCGCCCAGTCCGGGTTCGCGCGGCGAAAGGCCTCGTCGCCACTGCGCACGACCACGACGTCGCCGGGCTCGACCCGCACACCGGCGCGGCGAGCCGTCTCGTCCAGCTCCTTCGGCGTCACCGGCCGTCCGACGGTCACGTAGCCGTCGGGGCGGCCCGCCGCGACGTCGAGCAGGACGCCGCGCGTCGTGATCCCGCGCGTGAAGATCGGATCGATCGGGCACCACGTCGCGCCCTCGGGGCCCAAGCTCTCGGCGAACGGCCGTCCGTTGTAGATCTCGCCGTCCCAGCCGACGTGGCAGAGCGCGTCCACGTGGGTGATCCAGAAGCCGTGGTACACCATGTCGAAGCGGTCCAGGACCACGTCGACGCGCTCGCGCTTCGAGGGAAACGTCGCATGGTACATGTACACCGGCCGCGGCACCACGTCGCGCGCGAGGGACACGGCTCGCCCCTTCCTGATCAGCCGCTGGGCCTCTGCCTGCTTCGCCTCCGTGATGAGGTTGAGCGTGCCGAGCTGGTCGTCGTGTCCCCAGCGGCCCCAGTTGTTCAGCTCCTTCCAGTACGCCTCCACGCGGTCGCGGCTTGGCAACTCGATGTCGGCCATTGATCGGGATCCTCTCGTGATGGGTTCGCGAATCGTTGGAGTCGGCTCGCGCGCGGCGCCACTCTCGCGCTGGCGCGATCGCGGTTCGAGGCGATCGTGCCCCGTCGGGCCTGACCTCGTCAAGGGCGCGAAGCGTTCTGTTCTCGTCGATGCGGGCGCCCCCGCGCTAGAATCGCGCCCAGAGCAAGCCGATCAATGACGATCTGGCGATCCCCCGTCCTCGGAGCCGGACCAGCGCCCGGTCCCGTCCAGCGCCCTTCCATCTCGTGATCCGGAGGCCATCCCACTCGGTCACGCGCCACTGCCCGGCGACGTGACCCTCCGCCTCGGTCCGCTCGATCGCCTCAGCCTGGCGCCGCTCTCCGTCCGGAGCTTCCGGTTCCAGTGGCCGGCCGACCTCCTCACCTCGTGGGCAGCCGAGATGGAGACGCTGATCCTCGGCTGGTACGTGATGACCCACACCGGCTCCGTGCTGTTGTTGACCGCGTTCGGCTCGCTGCAGTTCCTGGGCACCCTGGCGGGGCCGGTGTTCGGCGTTCTCGGCGATCGGCTCGGCGCGCGCGCGATCCTCTGCGCGATGCGCGGGGCCTACGCGCTGTGCGCCACCGGCGTGACGGCGCTCGCGCTGGCCGACCGGCTCAGCACGGCGGCCGTGCTCGCGCTGGCCTCGATCATGGGGATGCTTCGCCCCAACGATCTCGTGTTGCGCAACTCGCTCATCGGCGACACGATCCCGCGGCGTCATCTGATGGCCGCGCTCGGGATGTCCCGCGCCACACAGGACTCGGCGCGGATCGCGGGCGCGCTCGTGGGGGCCGGCCTGTCGTCCCTCCTCGGCATCGGGCGCGCGTACGTGGTCGTGGCCATCTGCTACGCGGGCGGGCTCGCGCTGACGCTCGGCGTGGCCAGCGGGCGGCCGGTGCCGGATCCGGGCGACCCTCGCTCGTCCTCGCCGGGCGCGCAGCCCGTGGGCGCCGTCCGCGCATCGGGCTGGCGCGA
>Ga0126379_10002892_pt1 | contig 11009 bp, 9 predicted proteins | sample PanSoiMetPlot_24_FD_92640 | JGI IMG/M metagenome (GOLD analysis project Ga0126379, IMG submission 92640) | Tropical forest soil microbial communities from Panama - MetaG Plot_24 | ecosystem: Environmental > Terrestrial > Soil > Tropical forest > Bulk soil | place: Panama | collected 2016-02-17
GCTCGCGACCAGAATGTTCGTGCGAAGCAACGAATCGAATGTACCGGCATCGGACCACCAACCGTCGACGATGGCGTAGGTCATCTCATTACGATCAATGTATGCATTGTTAACGTCGGTGATCTCGAGCTCGCCGCGGCCGGATGGCTTGAGGGTCTTGATGATGTCGAAGACGGAATGGTCGTAGATATAGAGACCGGTGACGGCGTATTCCGACTTTGGAACCTTGGGTTTTTCTTCAATTTTCAGAATCCGATCACCGTCGATGATGGGAACACCGAAACGCTGCGGATTTTCGACCCGCTTCAAATGGATCTTGGCGCCATGGCCTCGCTGGCTGAACTCTGCAGCTGATTGCCGCACACTCTTCTCGTAGACGTTGTCGCCGAGAATGACGCACACTGCGTCGTCTTCGACAAAGTATTCGGCGAGGGATAGGGCCGCAGCAATCCCGCCCTCTCCTTCCTGATACATGTAGTCGAGATGCTTCAAACCAAACTCCTTGCCGTTGCCTAGCAGCTCCAGGAAGTCACCAGCCTTTTTGCCACCGGTGACGATCAGGATTTCCGTGATTCCCGCATCGACCAGAGTTTGAATGGGGTAGTAGATCATCGGGCGGTTGTAGACCGGCAACAGATGCTTGTTGGTGATCTTCGTCAGTGGGTAAAGACGGCTGCCGAGCCCACCTGCCAGGACAATGCCTTTCATGTTTGGTATTTAATCAGAGAAATTAGCCACAAAGAGCCACAAAAATTCACAAGAAAGACTCTTTTTTTATTACCGCACCAATTGCCTGAACAGCTTCTCGTAAGCATCCGTCACTGCGTCCCACGAATACTGGGCTTTTGCGCGGTTCTGCGCACAAGCTCGGAAGCGCGTGACCAATGACTCATCAGCTAGCGTGAGTTGAATTTGGCGGCTCAGCTCTTCGGCATCCCGGAAGAAGATTCCAGCATCGGCCAGCACCTCACGATTCTCTGGCGTATCGTTCGCGATGACGCAATTCCCCACACCCATCGCCTCAATCAACGCCGGATGTGTGCCCCCCACCTCCGTAGCTTGAATGTAAGCATACGCGTGGGATTGCAGTTCACGATATCCCAGTCCATAGATTGCCCCAGGAAATTGGATTCGTGGGTCACGCGTGGCTTTCAGCCGTTCGATGTACTTGTGAGCGTACGGCGCGCCGCCGACGATCAGCAACTGCTTTTCGGTTTCGACTTTCTCGAAGGCTTCAATGACTGTGTGAGCATTGTTTTCCGGCTCTAAACGGCTCACATACAAAAAATATTCCCGCGGCCGCACTCCCAGCTGGTCGAGGACGGCAGTACTCTTGATGCGATCGCATTCGGCACCATACGCAATCATGGTAGATGGCGCGCCATATTCCTTGAGGTAATAACTGCGAATCACTTCCGCGTCGCTGACGATGAGATTCGGAATGATCGTGGCCAAACGCTCTGAAATTCTGTAGTACGCGCGCGCAACGGCTCCCCACTTTTTTCGGAGACGTTCAATGCCGTCGAGATTCAACACGAGCGGAGTCGCCGTCAAACGAGGCACGAGCGCGAAGATCGCATTCGCCGCATTGCACAGGAGGATGCAGTCAAACCGTTGCGGAACCGCATGGAGCACCGAGAAAAACGTGTGAGCTACGGTGTCCAGATGCTTGGTTCCGATTGTTGGGAGAACGACAAGTCGTACACCTTTATATATCTTTTCCGGATATCGGATGTTGTTGGATCGACCATAAACGGTCACATCGTGGCCCCGAGCGGCGAGGCGAGTTGCAAGTTCTTCTGCAAACGTCTCGAAGCCGCCGTAGTTCGCTGGAATGCCGCGGGTTCCAAGGATGGCCAGTTTCATGGAGCCGCGATTATAGACTATGCTCCGTACGACAAATGCAAGACCTACTGACACTCTTTACTGAACAAATGCCCGAAGCGGTAGTGCTCCTCGAAGAAATGGTTTCCATGGAGTCGCCGAGTTACGATAAGGAACTAACAGACAGGTTCGTACGGTTCCTCGCAGGCAAATTTCAGGAAATCGGCGGTGAAGTCGACATCGTGCAGGCGGCGAAGGTCGGCAACCATCTGCGCGTGAAGTTTTCTGATGCCTCTACTCATCGCGTCCTCCTTCTTGGCCACACCGACACGGTTTGGACGGTTGGTGAAGTTGCGAAGCGGCCGTTCAAAATCGAAAACGGTCGTGCAACGGGGCCGGGTGTTTTCGATATGAAGGCGGGAATTCTCTTGATGTGGATGGCGATGCGAGCATTGAAGGCCAGGCCGGTCACCATTCTCTTAAACAGCGATGAAGAGATCGGCAGCAGCTCGTCGCGCAGCTTGATCGAATCTGAGGCGAGTCAATGCCGCGCGGTATTGGTTCTCGAGCCATCGCTACCAAGCGGCGCTTTAAAAACAGCGCGAAAGGGAGTGGGACGGTTTACGGTAAAAGCGATCGGTCGAGCGGCCCACGCCGGCGTCGATCCTGGAAAAGGAGTGAATGCTGTCGAGGAGATCTCGAGGCAAATCTTAAAGCTCCAGCAGATGACAGACTCGACGCGAAAAACCACTGTCACAGTAGGCATCGTCCAAGGTGGCACGCGTCCGAATGTCGTACCTGCGGAAGCGGCCGCGGAAGTCGATGTTCGTATTGCGTCGATCGAGGAAGCCGGACGAATCGCAGCAATGATCAAGGCTCTGTCACCGGAATTGCCGGGCGCGCGCCTGGAAATCCGCGGCGGTATTAACCGGCCTCCCATGGAACGCAACACGGAAACGGATCACTTGTTTAGAGCAGCTCGCGAGATCGCGGCAGAGTTTGGATTGGATTTGAAAGAAGGCTCGACGGGTGGCGCATCCGACGGTAATTTCACCTCCGCGATCGGAATTCCTACGCTGGACGGATTAGGAGCCGTAGGCGGAGGCGCGCATGCGATCGACGAGTGGATCGAGATTGATTCCTTGCCGCACCGCGCCACACTACTTGCCGGATTGATTCGGTACTGTGCTACGGCTGCAGGGCGAGATGGCGTGTGAACGACCCCCTGCCGCCCTTCGGCGAAGCGAGCGAGGGGGTCGCTCAAACATCATCTTGAATTGCAGTTAGGCAACCGTCCGCGGCTGACAGTTTTGTCTCCCTAAAACGTCTTTACATCGCGATTGCCCGGTCTCTAGAATCAAGAGTTATTCCAATGAGATCGGTTTTTTATGTAGAAGACGACTTTGTGGCCGGTCTTCTCAACCATTATTTCGTTGGCGACGGAAATAGCACTGTTTTTCTAAACCGCTCGCAGAATGGGGATTTCGCCCAGCAGATCGATGCGCACGCTATCGATTTGTTCCTCGCCCAATCCGACGATCCCGAAACGCTCTCCAGAGTTTTGGAAACTGTTCATCAAAAAAACCGTAATGTTCCGACACTGGTGCTCACGTCGCAGCCCGACCGAGTCCCCGAGCGATACAGATCGTTTGCCCACTTTGTGACTGTGCCGGAGTTGTTGGAATCGAACTTCCGCTGGCATATTCGGCTCGCCAGAACGATGCGGATCGTCGAGAACATCAAACGACGATTCGAGATGGCAGAATCCGTCCTCATTCTGCTCCAGGACGACCCCGATCCCGATGCTATTGCGAGCGGACTGGCGCTGCGTCAAGTCTTGGGCCGCAACAAGCAGACGGCGCCGCTCGGTTCATACGGCCGCGTGACGCGACCGGAAAACATTGCGATGGTAAAGTTGCTCGAAATCGAGATCGAGAAGATCACCAAGACGAGCATCAAGAGCTTCGATCGTATTGCAGTGGTGGATTTACAGCCGCCGCACCTGGCAAATCCGCCTAAGGAGATCGACCTGGTTGTCGATCACCATCCGGAGCAATTCAACTATAAGAGCCACCTCAAAGACATTCGTCCCAGCTACGGTGCGACCTCCACAATCCTGCTTGAATATCTGCTTTGCACGAACACCAGCATCGGTACGCGGCTAGCGACAGCCTTGCTGTACGGCATCAAGAGTGACACGTTTGCGCTTTCGCGCGAGGTAAACGAGTGGGACGTCCAGGCATTTTCCTACTTGTATCCGCTTGCGAATCAGAACCTCATGCGCCGGATCGAGCGGCCGGAATTGCCCCCGGCGGCGTTGGACGCGCTGAGCATGGCTTTGAAGAATCGTCGAGTGATTGACAAGGTGGCTTTCGTCAACTTAGGCCGCGTAGAGCGAGATGATCTCATCCCGCAAATGGCAGATTTCAGCCTGTCGTTTGAAGGAATCGAGTGGGCTTTTGTGAGCGGGGTTTACGATTCCAATTACATCATTTCTATCCGCAACGTTGGTTACGTGCGCGCTGCCGGTCGCGTGCTGAAGGAAGCATTTGGCAGGATCGGCTCCGCCGGCGGTCATGCTTCGATGGCAAAAGCGATCATTCCGTTGGCGCAATTCCAACGAACCTGGGATATCGATCCGCGCAATATCCGCCAAATGGACCGTAAGGTCCAACAACTGTTTCTGCGCGCGCTGCATAGTGCGAGGTAGTGCGAGCCGTCATCCAACGCGTGTCCGGCGCAAGAGTCCTCATCGAGGGTCAGGAATATTCGCGCATCGGCGCAGGCATCCTCGTTCTGATTGGAGTGGAGAAGGAAGACAATACCGAAGACGCGCAGTTGCTGGCGCGACGAATTGTTGAGCTTCGGATCTTCGAGGACGAAGCCGGCAAGATGAACCGTTCGATTGTCGACGCGGCCGGCCAAATCCTCGCAGTCTCGCAGTTCACGCTGCTTGGCGACTGTCGTAAAGGGCGGAGGCCGTCGTTCGATCCCGCCGCTCCTCCGGCCATTGCCCGGACGTTATATGAACAATTCGTTAAAGAAGTGGATAGGTTAGGAGTACCGGTGGCTACCGGCGTGTTTCAAGCAATGATGGACGTGGAATTGACGAATCAGGGACCGGTGACTTTCATTCTGGACAGCCGCAAACGATTCTGAAGCGGCTCTGCCTGCGATTGCACGAGAGGTTCGCGACAGATCGCAGCGATATGATCGAGGAACAATCTCACACAAGGGGGCGTTGCCAGAAGGTAATTCGATAGACTCCTGCGGCTCAGTTTCGCGATCGGATGTAGCGGGCTGACTAGCCATCCGCGAACGTGGTGGTCAACGTTTGACATCTTCGGCGGCACACTCGACCACGAGGCAAGGTTCATCGTCTGCAGCGCATTCGCAGCCTCCTGCGCCGTCGTGATCAGCACGGGTTCGCCGTTCAATGTCGGCGCGTACCAGAATGGCCGCGACGGAGCTTCCGGCACGGGCAGATCCGCACGCGAGACCGGCATCGAAATGGAATCGCGCCCTTCGAGCAGCCGACGAACTTGTCTGAACTCGCCGCGGCTGATCTCCTCTTCCGTCTTCCCGCCGCCCTGGGCTCGGATTGCTTCATCCCAACGAGTACCGATCTTTGTAGCCGACTCCACCGCCGAGTTGAAGCTGATCGAGTTCCTGGACACCAGCGCCGATAGAAGGGCCGTGCCCGTTACTTGAAGGTGTAGCGATATCTCTGCACCCTGGCGCTCGACCCAATCCAACAGTGAGGTCTGGAAAACAAGATTCTCGACCAGCCGAGCGGAAATGCGATGGTAATCGTACGGGTTTCCAAACCGGCGCTTCGTTTGTAGGATCGCTGCGGTGGAAAGCCTGCCTTCTTTCATCCAGGTTTCTCGAACTGCCGCTATGGTTGTATCGAAGAAGCGATCGGCGTTGTGCAGGGTGTGGAAAGTGAAAACATCCCAGCCTGTGATTTTGGTTGCGCAAGCCACCCGCTGCCGAATACTGACCAGAGTATCGATTTCATTCAGCCAGCCCTCAGCAACGCACTCCGCCGGCATGAAGTTATACAAAGCCGGAACCATGATGGTCGCTGGGTATGAGGAAACCGCAATACCGTTCCACCCCTGGAGCCTCCGAAGCATTGACGCCTTCAAACGGAATCCGCGACGGGTGGCTCTCGGAACTGGGTATGCGCGGGGCTTCCACGCCTGCTCTGGTTTGTGTTCGCGAACTTGCATAGGCACTCATATTTAAGCAATTGGCTGACCAACCCCTATCCGTCATGTAAGGTGCGCACTTAGCTATCGACGTATGACTGACAAGCTCGCCATAGTCTGTGTTTTGAAGGATTTTACGGGAAAGCCGCTGTACTAGGTCCAGAAAGTTGATAGGCTTGCGCGGCATGACCGAGGAGGTCTGATAAAAAAATACATGGAATCTCCGGATATTAAACCGCTCGATGATCTTTTTGTTGTCGACCTGTCGCGAATCTTGTCCGGGCCTGTGTGCACCATGCTGCTGGCCGATATGGGCGCTGAAGTAATAAAGATAGAGCCGCCGCCCCTCGGTGACGACAGCCGGCAATGGGGTCCTCCATTCATCGGAGGTATCAGCACTTACTTCTTATCGGTGAACCGAAATAAAAAAAGTCTCGGCCTTAACCTCAAGACGGAACAGGGCCGCCGCGTTTTGTGGAAGCTGATTGAGCGAGCCGATGTTCTCATTGAGAACTTCCGGCCAGGCGTTCTAGACAAACTTGGATTTGGATACGCGGCAGTGGCAAAGGTAAACCCTCGCACGATTTATTGTTCCGTTTCCGGTTTCGGTCACACCGGCCCTTACCGAGACCGGCCCGGCTATGACGTGATCGCGCAAGGTGAGTCCGGAATGATGGATCTTACGGGCTATCCCGACGGCCCACCAGCGAAGCTGGGGGCATCGCTTGCAGATGTAGTCGCGGGCCTCTACGCCTGCAATGGAATCTGCCTGGCGCTGCTCGCGCGTCATAAAACGGGCAAAGGCCAGCACGTCGATGTCAGTTTATTGGACGGAATGGTCTCTACCCTGACGTACCATGCCTTGATTTATCTCACTACAGGACGGTCACCAAAGCGCGCTGGAACACGGCATCCTTCAATCGTTCCTTACGAATCGTTTCAAGCCAGGGACGGGTTTGTGAATATCGCCGTAACTAATCAGAAGCAGTGGGAAAACTTCTGCACAGTATTCGGTTTTCCAGAGATCGCCCGCGATCCACGTTTCGAGACGATGAAGGCACGTTTGATGAATTACGGAGAGTTGCGCCCGATGATCGAGCGGGTCGTATCAAAGATGACACGAACGGAGGTTATCGCGGCGATGTCCGAGGTCGGGATTCCTGCCGGGCCGATTAATACGGTCGGGGAAATCCTGGAAGATCCCCAGATCCATGCCCGAGAGATGGTGGTCGAACTGGCGCATCCGGAATATGGGCCCCTGAAGGTTCTGGGAATTCCAATGAAACTCTCCAGCACCCCCGGCGTTGTCGAGAACGCACCTCCGAAGTTTGGGGAACATAATAAGGAAGTGCTGACGAATCTTGGATTCTCTGAAGATGAAATCGCGTTGTTGGAAAAATCGGGCGTAATCGCGAAACAAGAATAGCCCCCGTTCCCCTGCCCTTGATTTCACAGCGCCCGATCACCTATTCTTCAATGTTCTTGTATGGAAACTAAAAGCACCAGTGTGCCGATACCGGCTCAGGACGAGCTTGTAGAGGAAAAAAGACCGACTTCCCTTCTGATTGCGCAGTTCTTCCTGTTCCCGCTCATCATCATTGCGATCTGCGTCGGGATCTTTCTTCTGTTTGGCTACCTGACGTATGAGCAAAAAACGCCACAAGAGTACTTGAGCGAGGTTCGCACAGGTTCGGAGCTCTGCTGCCGCTGGCAATCGGCTTACGAGCTCTCAAATATGATCTCGTCTCGGAAAGAAAAACTTCGCAATACGGATTTTGTGAACGATCTCATCAAGGTTTATCAGACTTCGCACGATGCAGACCCGCGCGTACGCCGCTATCTGGCATTGACGATGGGCCATTTGGGCGATCCGCGCGCAGTACCAGCCTTGATCGAGGGCTTGAGCGACACCGATTCCGAGAACCAGATGAACAATTTATTGGCACTCGGCACAATCGCGGATAAGTCGGCTACCCCTGCCGTCATTCAACAGCTATCAAGCGGCAATCCTGCTGTTCGCAAGATGGCGGCTTTCGTACTCAGCGCAATCAAGGATCCGGCGGCAAGCCACGATCTGAAGATTGCATTGAACGACGCAAACGATGAAGTGCGCTGGTACGCGGCAATTGCGCTCGCGCAGATCAATGATTCGGCCGGAGCGGACGTCCTGATGAAGCTGATCGATCACGCTTATGTAGACCAGCTCGAGGGATTCGCACCCGACCAAAAAAGCCAGTTGATGATTAACGCTGTTCGATGTTTGGGACTACTGAAATTTGAACCTGCTAAGGATAGAATACTCGCGCTCAGCCAGACCGATTCTGACTTAGCTGTGCGAGATGCTTCATTGGAAGCACTGAAAAATTATTAATTCGTTATTCGATAATCTTGGGAGTCTTCAATGAGTAAAGAGGAAACAACCACTGCCTCACCGCCGGCGCCCCCAAAGCCGGCGCCAGCGAAGCCTGCAGCGCCCACCCCCAAGGCGCCTATGCCGCGCCGCTCTTTTCTTTCCTGGATGACCTTGGCGTGGACCGCTTTCACGGCATCGATGCTGGCAGCACTGACGGCGACCGGCCGATTCATGTTTCCGAATGTTCTTTTCGAACCTCCTCCAACATTCAAAGCCGGTTTTCCGAACGAAATTCAAGTCGGCCAGGTAGATGAACGCTTCAAGCAGAAATCTGCGGTTTGGCTGGTGCGGACGGCATACGACCAGTACGCCAATGCATCAGGCATCTTCGCATTATCGACCGTGTGCACTCATCTTGGCTGCACGCCGAACTGGTTGGAAGCCGAGCAGAAATTCAAATGTCCGTGCCACGGCAGCGGCTATTACAAAACAGGCGTGAATTTCGAGGGCCCGACACCGCGGCCGCTGGAACGATATGCGATCTCACTCGCCGAGGACGGACAGATTCTTGTAGACAAGAGCAGGAAGTTCCAACAGGAAAAAGGCGAATGGAGTAATCCTGCTGCGTTTTTAAAACTGTAATGCATTAACAATTCATTTTGTAAACCAATGGCAAATTTGACAGATCGACTCAAGGAGAAACTCAAAGCCCTATCCCCGGTGCGAGTCGGCGAGTACATTCAGGAAAGTCAGATCTATCGATCTATTTTCCGTGTGGGCGTGCCGGACTCCGACCGCAAACGCATGCTCGTAATGTTGGGCAGCGTTTTTCTTCACCTACATCCCGTGAAGGTTCGCAAATCTGGTATTCGCATGCGATACACGTGGTGCATGGGTGGAATCACCTTCTTTCTCTTTCTTGTGCTCACGTTCACCGGGCTGCTGTTGATGTTCTACTATCGCCCGACTCTGGAGTATGCATACGTCGACATTCGCGATCTTCGCGAGCAGGTTCCCCTCGGCATCATGCGCGAGATTCATCGCTGGGGCGCGCATGCGATGGTTATTGCCGTCTGGCTGCACATGTATCGCGTATTCATGACCGGTTCGTACAAGCCGCCTCGAGAGTTCAACTGGAACGTCGGCGTCATCCTTCTCGTGCTGACACTCCTCCTGAGCTTTACGGGATACCTGCTGCCGTGGGATCAGCTGGCTATTTGGGCTATCACCGTCGGAAGCAACATGGCTCGTGCGACACCCTTCGCAGGGCATGAAGGTCCAGGATCGGCTCTCCTCAGGCTCGGCGACATACCGCTCGTGAACAATGCGAGCGATGCACGATTCGCGTTGCTGGGCGGCCGTTTTGTCGGAGAGGGCGCACTGCTTCGGTTTTACGTTTTGCACTGCGTCGGATTGCCTCTGGTGGCAGGCTTCTTGATGGCTATCCACTTCTGGCGTATCCGTCGTGATGGCGGTATCTCAGGTCCGCTATAGAAATTTCGGGGGACGTAGGGGCTACCCCCAGGTCCCCGAAATTTGGAGAAAGAGATGTTCATCAAAGAAATCATCAATTTTCTTACTGCGCCTTATTGGCTGATTACGGCAGCCTCGATCCTGCTGCTTATCTCACTGAAGTATCCGCATAAGTTCTACACGAATAAATCCGCGCTCATCATATTTGGGGCAATGTTTCTGTTCCTGGGACTGAGCGTATTGGATCCAAATTTTCGATTGATTGTAACGAAGCCCGACAATGTGCCGATCGTGGGAATGTTGTTCCTCGTGCCCTTCTTCACATGGTTCGGCCTGCGTGAAGCCGTCCGAAACGATAAGCGAATAGCCGACGGAAAGCCGCTCATCGAGCAGGAAGAAACAGCAGACAAAGTTCTGACCTGGCCTGACTTGGTCTACACCGAACTGATCTGCATGGTCGTGCTCACCGTAATCTTGATCGGTTGGTCGATGGCACTGCAGGCGCCGCTGGAAGATCCGGCGAATCCCTCCAGTTCGCCGAATCCCTCGAAAGCCCCGTGGTATTTCCTCGGACTGCAGGAAATGCTCGTCTACTTCGATCCGTGGCTGGCAGGCGTCGTGTTTCCAGGTCTGATCATCGTTGGACTGATGGCTATTCCTTATATTGATACAAACCCAAAGGGAAACGGCTATTTCACGCTTAAAGAGCGGAGATGGGAAATTACAACATTCCTGTTCGGGTTTCTGATTCTCTGGATCCTGCTTGTCATCCTCGGGACATTCCTGAGAGGTCCGAACTGGAATTTCTTCGGACCGTATGAGTTCTGGGACATTCACAAACTCGAAGCGCTCGTGAACGTGAATCTGTCGGAATACATTTGGGTGAAAGGCCTGGGCACGGGCTTGCCGAAGAACCCGTTCATTCGTGAGATCTTTGGCTTCCTGGTCGTTCTCGGCTATTTCTTACTGATTCCGCCGCTGCTCGCCAAGAAATGGTTCAAGGGCTTCTACACGACGCTCGGACCCATTCGTTTTCATGTAATGACGTTCTTGTTGCTGTGCATGGCAGCGCTGCCAATCAAGATGGTGCTGCGGTGGTTGTTTAACCTTAAGTACATCATTGGTATTCCTGAGTACTTTTTTAA
>Ga0126379_10002894_pt1 | contig 11005 bp, 12 predicted proteins | sample PanSoiMetPlot_24_FD_92640 | JGI IMG/M metagenome (GOLD analysis project Ga0126379, IMG submission 92640) | Tropical forest soil microbial communities from Panama - MetaG Plot_24 | ecosystem: Environmental > Terrestrial > Soil > Tropical forest > Bulk soil | place: Panama | collected 2016-02-17
GACCGCAGCATTCTGTTCTGGAAGTCGCTGCCCGTTTCCGATGTGACCGCAGTACTGGCCAAGGCGTGCATTCCACTTGTCATTCTTCCGTTGGTGACGGTCGCGGTCACGGTTGTGTTGCACTTCGTCATGTTGCTCATCCACAGTGCTGTACTAGCGGCGACCGGACAGAGTGTCACTACTTTGTGGGCACAGGTTCTGCCCGTACAGATGTGGTTCATGCTTTTTTATCACCTGATCGCGGTGCATTCGTTATGGCATTCGCCCTTCTATGGCTGGATGCTGCTGGTTTCAAGCTGGGCCAAGCGCGCGGCATTTCTGTGGGCGGCGATCCCGGTGCTGGTGATCGGCGCGCTGGAGAAGCTGTTCTTCAACACTGCGCATTTTTTCCAGATGTTGGGATACCGGCTCTCGGGAGATGAGGCGGCCGTGGCGCCGGCCAAGGACTGGCCCATTAATCCCATGACGCACATCACCCCGGGACACTTTCTGCTCAGCCCGGGCTTGTGGACGGGTTTGCTCTTCACGGCATTGTGCCTGGCGGGGGCGGTGCGGATGCGGCGCTATCGGAGCCCTCTGTAGTTCTGAAAACGAGGTTGGCATATGACGCACATCACCATGGAAATCGCAACGCGGTATCGGAGCAGTTTTGTTGCTCTGTACTACCTGCTCACGATACTGATGGGAGCCTTCATTCTCTTTTTTCATGGCAGAGTGGCTCTCACGGCCGACATCATCGCAACGGTTTGCTATCTCGCGATGACGGCTCTCTTTTATGACTTGTCCAGGCCGATGAATCGAGACAGGGAGCACTGACCGCATGGCATCTGGGGAAGCTGTCTTGAATGGCTGGGCGCTGGAAGCGTCTCCGCGCTTGAAGGCCAGAATTGCCGGGTTGTTGTATTTGATTGTAATCGTCGGCGGATTCTTTGCCGAGGTTGTGGTTCGCGGCAAGCTGGTGGTACATGGAGATCCTGCGGCGACAGCGCAGAACATCATGGCGCACGAGATGCTGTACCGGTGGGGCTTCGTTGTTGAGCTCTTTTACCTGGTGTGTAACCTTCCTCTGGCGCTTCTCTTGTACGACTTGTTCAAGGTTGTGAACAGAACTGTTGCCTTACTGGATCTGGGCTTTGGTCTTCTATCCACTGTAATTGAAGCCGTCAGTCTGCTGGGTCACTATGCGCCCCTGCTGTTTCTCAACGGTGGGCATCACCTAAGCGCATTTTCTCCGGAACAGTTGCAGGCTGCGTCTTACGTCTCGATTCAGCTTTTCGAACATGGCTTCGCGATCGCCCTGGTGTTTTTTGGGTTTGACTGTTTCGCGATGGCGTACCTCATCATTAGATCCACGTTCTTACCGCGTGTAATTGGCGTGTTGCTGGCGATTGAAGGTGTGTTTTACCTGGTGAATAGTCTCGCGAACTTTCTTGCGCCTGCGGTTGCGGACCGAGTGTTTCCCTTCCTGGCAGCCTCTGCGGTCGCGGAAATTCTGTTTTGCCTGTGGCTCCTGGTGATGGGCGTGAACGAACAGCGGTGGAATGAGCAGGCCAGCGCCGCAGAATAAGTGTGATTTGCAGCAAGCCATGCACCCTTGACCTAACGACTCTCGGGGAGGGGTGAAAACGAATATGAGCACGACAATCATCGATAAACGGATTGCAGAACCTTCGCCGCGCCTTCTGGGCAGGATTGCCGGTGCCCTGTATGCGGTTAACGTTGTCACGTCACTTGTGGCCTTTTCCGGGAGCGCCGGAGTGCAGTTGACATTTGTGTCGGCACTGGTTGCAACTGCAGCTTATGTAGGGGTGACAATTCTCTTCTACCTATTGTTCAAGCCGGTAAACAAAAGGCTCTCTGCGATCGCCGCAGCTTTCAGCATCATGGGATGTGCTCCTGGGATTCTCAACCCGTTCCACATCACTCCGTATCACATCAACAGCCTGGTATTTTTCGGTTTCTACTGTCTCCTGATTGGTTTTCTCATTCTTAAGTCAACTTTCCTTCCTCGAGTTTTCGCTGTGCTCATGATCTTTGCGGGTTTGGGATGGTTGACGTTTCTGTCGCCGACGTTTGCGAAGTATCTATCTCCTTATAACTATTACCCCGGCGGCATCGGTGAAATCTCGCTATGCCTGTGGCTCCTGGTGATGGGCGTGAATGAGGAACGTTGGAAGGAGCAGGCACGGGCAGCGGGGTTCGCAATTCAGTAAGGAGTGGAAACTATGCGACTGCCCATCTTAGTTCTTCACATCTGCGGTGGTCTCGTGGGGCTGCTGTCCGGGGCGGCGGCGATGGCGCTTCGAAAGGGATCGCGACTGCATGGCATCGCCGGACAAGTATTCGTGGTATCGATGCTGACGATGTCGGCTGCCGGCGTGACCCTTGCCGTGATGAAATCGCAGCCGGGAAATATTCTGGGAGGCGCTCTGACCTTTTATCTCGTGGCCACCGCGTGGATGACGGCACGGCGAGTAACTCCGGGAACGAGCTTTTTCGACTGGGGAGCGCTTTTGATCGTGTGGGCGGTCGCCGTAGCAAATGTGACGCTTGGGACCTTAGCCGCGCTAAGTGTGACGGGAAAGGTATATGACTATCCCCCGGGTCCTTACTTCTTTCTGGGATCGGTGGCCGTGATTGCGACGGGTGGAGATGTGCGGATGTTGCGGCGGAATGGGATATCAGGCGCGCAACGGATTGCACGGCACTTGTGGCGCATGTGTTTTGCGTTGTTCATTGCATCATCGTCGCTGTTTTTGGCGCGGCAGCGGTTGTTCCCCGAGTTCATGCGGAAGACCGGGACGCTCATCGCGCTCAGCTTCCTGCCGCTCGTCTTGATGATCTATTGGCTCGTTCGCGTACGGTTCGTTGACGCTTTCAAGCGTGTAGTCATACGTCTGAAGCATGCTTGACCTTCTGTCAGGAGGCTTCGACCAGAGCCCTCCCTTCCCGACCAATTCGTTCTGCAGCTGGAAAAGTCAAAATCCCCACTTCTCCCGAAATCAGGGAGAAGTGGGGCACCCATCGAGGGCTGGGCCGACGCGGAAGATTCACTTGACGCGGTCTTCTTCATTTACCATGTCGGGACTGTTGGGCACACAACGTCTGGGGGAATGACATGGGTCATCGATCGAAGCGTATCTTCTGTTTTTCTGTCTGTGCATTGTTGGTAATGCTTCTTGGTCTTACCGCGTCGGCTGACGTTCTGACCAGCGGCGATCTGTCTCGGCTGCAGAACGTGGGCGGTGTGGCGCTTTCGCCGGACGGGCGATTCATTGCCTACTCCATCATCACGCGAGAGAAACCGGGACGGCCTTCCGGGCAGCTCTGGGTGCTGGATGTGAACAGCGGCAAGAGCGTGCGGCTGGGAGGAGATAAGCCAGCGGGCGGAGCGGTATGGTCCGCGGACAGCAAGTGGATCGCCTTCAACGGAGCCGACGATGACAGGCACGGATTGCTGATTGCACACCCGGACGGAAGCGATGCAACGTTTCTGGCGGCCACATCCGGAACGAATTCGCCGCTGCCCGGGACGGGTAAGTCGGTTGCGTGGTCGCCGGATGGGAAGCAGGTCGCCTTCATCTCTTCGACTCCGGGTGAGGGCGCGGCCGAAGCTAGCAGTGATCCGATGGTCATCACCCGCTACCTGTACAAACCTGATGCGGGCGAGGGGATGACGCGTTTCAACGACAATCAGCGTCTGCATGTCTTTGTGGTCGACATCGCGTCGAAGCAAGTGCGGCAACTAACGCGGGGAGATTTCGATGAACATTCGATTGACTGGTCCCCGGATGGAAAGAAACTCGTGTTCGCCTCGAACCGTGACCCGAACCAGGATGAGTTCTTTCATTACGACCTGTTCACCCTGGATCTTGCCGACAACAGCGTTCACCGGCTGACGGCGACAGAGTATTGCGAATACGATCCACTGTGGTCGCCGGACGGAAAGTACATACTCTATCGAGGGACGCGGCGCGGGCTTACTGATCGCGAAACCACGATGGAAGACACGCACATCTGGGTGATGAATGCCGACGGGAGCAACCGGCGGGAGATTGGTGGTGTGCTCGATAACCGACAGGGCGCCCCGCTGTGGGCTCTGGATGGTAGCGCGGTGTACTTCATCATTCAGGAGCGCGGCAATTACCATCTTGTCCGGCTACCGATCAATGGAGGACAGCCCGACTACCTTGTGAAGGAGCCCGGGTTTGTGGGCGCATTTTCCGTTGGCAAGAACGGAACGATTGCTTACTCGTTTACCGGAACTAGCGACGCCGGGCAGCTTTACTACAAATCAGGAACAAACCCGCCCCGCAAGCTCACTGATCTGAATCGTGACGTTCTGGCGAACAAGTCCATCGCTCCGGTGGAATCATTCACCTTCATGAGTAACGACAATCGGTTTGAGGTGGAGGCGTTCCTCACTAAGCCGGTCGGGCTGACGGAGACTTCGAAACATCCGATGATCGTAGTGATCCATGGTGGGCCGCATGGAGCCAACGGTCCGGCATTCAATTTCAGGAATCAGGTATATGCAGGGAATGGTTTCGCGGTGTTGAACGTGAACTATCGCGGTTCGACGAGTTACGGGCAGAAATTTGCGGATGCTGTGTTCGGCGACCAGAACGGAAACGAGGCGCAGGACGTTCTGTATGGGGTGAGCGCGGCGGTACGGCGCTATCTGTGGATCGATCGTGATCGACTTGGAATTGAAGGTGTGAGTTACGGCGGACAACTTACGGACTGGCTGATCACGCAGACGAATGAGTTCAAAGCGGCGATTCCCACGGCGGGCATCTTCAATCTGGTCAGCTACAACTACATGACCTATTACAACCAGTACGAGGAAATGGAGTTTGGGCAATTTCTGCATCAGGGAAATTTGATGGACTTTGCGTGGGAGAGATCGGCGCTGAAGCACATCGCGGGAGCGCACACTCCAACGCTGATTTTGCATGGAGAGAACGATAACGATGTACCGATCGCGGAGGCGGAGCAGTTGTTTGTTGCGCTGAAGGATTTGGGAGTGGAGACGGTGTTTGTGCGCTATCCGCGCGAGGGGCATGGGTTATCGGAGACGAAGCACCAGATTGATTCAATGGATCGGTCGATTGACTGGTATGAGAAACATTTTCCTAAGCCGGGTGAAGAGCGCGTCACGAACGTACAGCCTTAGACCAGTCTAGCTTTTGATGTGATCCGTCGCGTGTCATCCTGATGGCCTGCGTTTTTTGCAGGCCGTAGGATCTATGCAATCTCCGGGCGCATGGGCACTGCAGGCAGAGTTGCATGGGTCCTCCGGCGCCAAAAAGCGGCGCCATCAGGATGACAAAGCGGAATGGTATGCAGCAATCCCTAAGTCGATCCTGACGAGATTCATTCCCCGCTGCTTCCCACCTTAGCCTGGGGAGGGACGTTTGACGAACGTGCAGCCGTAGACCACTTTAGCTTTTGATGTATCCGCCGCGGTGTCATCCTGAGGGCCTGCGTTTTTTGCAGGCCGTAGGATCTATGCAATCTCCGGCCGCATGGGCACTGCAGGCAGAGTTGCATGGGTCCTCCGGCGCCAAAAGCGGCGCCATCAGGATGACAAAGCGGAATGGTATACAGCAATTCCTGAGTCGATCTAGACGAGATTCATTCCCCGTTGGTTCCCACCTTAGCCTGGGGAGGGACGTTTGACGAACGTGCAGCCGTAGACCACTTTAGCTTTTGATGTATCCGCCGCGGTGTCATCCTGAGGGCCTGCGTTTTTTTGCAGGCCGGAGGACCTATGCAATCTTTAGCCGCATGGGTACTGCAGGCAGGGTTGCACAGGTCCTCCGGCGCCAAAAAGCGGCGCCATCAGGATGACAAAGCGGAATGGCATGCAGCAATTCCTGAGTCGATCTAGACGAGATTCATTCCCCGTTGGTTCCCACTTTCGAAAACCGCGATGGGTGGGGCACCCGACATTAGAAAAGCTCTTTACGGGCCGGATTCTTGGGTTTGATCGCAGATGCCTGTGGTGGTCTGCGGATTGAGGACTTGGGTCCAGGGCTTGCCGTTTGGCGCATTCAACAAGGCCGGCGTGGTGAAGTCGAAGAACTCATTCATGTCCGTGCATCCAACCTGCGATCCGCAGGAAGAATTCTGCCAGGAGACATCTCGAGCGGTAAGCGGTGTCACCCCAAACGTTTCTTCGATGAACGCGAGGATCGCGGTGTAGTCGCGCGGTACGTGAGACACGAAGTTTGGCTTCGCGTAAGGAGAGATTACGATTAGTGGAACGCGGAACCCTGTGAGGTTGAAGGATCCGCCCAGCTTGCCGACAGCGCAATATCCCTGAGAACCATTGTTCGGGTCGGGGCACTGGCCGGGAGCGTAATTATCTGGCGGCGGGACCATGAAAGGTGGGACGTGATCGTAGAGGCCTCCGCCTTCGTCGTAGCTCAGGATAAAAACTGAGTCCGCCCAGGCATCGCTTTCCATCAGCGCCTGAATGATCGATTGCACGTAGGCGGCGCCACTCTGGATGTTGTTGTCTGGATGTTCGTCAAGTCCACTGCTACCGGAGGCGCTGTCGATAAAGATTACCTGCGGCAGCGCTTTATCGGGATCGCAGGTTACACCGCTGCAATTACCACCGAGACGATCGATCAGATCACTTTCCGGAAAGACTTTCGGCTCGATCTTTGGATCGGAGAAGTCCTGGAAGTTAGCAAGGAACACTCCGTCGTGGTAGTAGTACAGCCAACTGACATTAGCGGTATTCATGGCGCGGAAAATCGTGGGGGCCGAATAGAGCGGATGTCCCGAGTTGTCGGGATATTCGTGGCCGAACGATGTTCCAGCCATCAGGTACATACGATTCGGCACAGTGTTCGCGAGGATCGGCGAATGCCACGCATCGCTTGTCGGAAAGAATGTGGCGAGGTCGTAGTAGTAGGGCAAGTCTTGCTCATTGTAGTAACCCAAGACTCGCGAGCCAGTGGGGTCATACAGATTCGCAACCGACGACGTCGTGTCGAGGAAAAGGTTCATGGCGAAAGAACTGTTGGTGAAGGTGGTCGTGGTGTCCCAGGCAGGGTCGCCGCCGGTCAGGGCTGTGTCGTGATGGCTTTCGTCCCACGCCGGCGTGAGATCTTCTGTGCAAACAGTGGGTTCGTGGAAGGGCTGCACTTGAGCGTTGTTGTCATTGTGATTGGTAAGCGTGACGGTCGGGTTGAAGGTGTCGATGGTTTGCGTGTCAGTAATACCGAATTGCGCAAGGCGGCCCGGACGATAGGCTCCGAGTGCTCCAAAGTGCATATCGAACGAGCGGTTTTCCTGGAGCATGAAGAATATGTGTTTGATCACTCCCGCGGTCGCGGAACTCACGGTAACGGTTGCCGATTGCGTGATCGTGCTGCCATTGCTAGCGATCGCGTTGGCCGTGTAACTCGTGGTCGCGGAAGGCGTGACTGTTGCAGATCCCTGCGGTATTGCGCAGGGATTACAAACGGCTTTGCCGGAACCATCGACAACGGTGAACGAGGTCGGTGGACCGCCCACAATTTGCCAGCCCAGCATTGCGTTCTGGCCAGGGGTGATGTTGCTGGGCGACGCGCTGAAATTCAGAGTAAGCGGAACCGTAACGGTCACGGTAGCCGGACTGGAGTTCCCGCCGGGTCCCGACGCAGTGAGAGAGAAGGTTGTTGTTTGGCTGATGGGGACGACTGCAGATCCGGAAGGCGGCGCTGGACCCTGGTCGTCTCCGACGGGGATGGGAGGATTGAACGTAACCGAGGTCGCATTTGTGGTGACCCACGTCAAATTGGTTGTCTGACCTGCGCTGACTGAAGTGGGATTGGCGGTGAATTGCGTGATCTGTGGAGGCGCCGCTGGACCAACCTGAACCTGAACGGTGGACGGCGCGCTGGATCCGGACGCACCGGTGGCAACGGCAGAATAAGTTGTATTTTGTGCTGGAGTGTCGGTCACTGAACCGGACGCCTGCGAACTCGTAGCAACCGTGCGACCGGAATCGGTTGTGATCGTCAGCGAAGTTGCGTTTACATCTTGCCAATTTAGAGTCACCGTTTGACCGGTCGTGATGGAATTCGGCGTGGCCGTGAACGACATGATCTGTGGCGTCGCAGATGCGACTTGTACTTTTGTCGATTGCGGCGAACTGGTGCCACCGGGACCCGTTGCAATTGCGGTGTAAGTCGTAGTTTGCGTGGGCGCGTCTTTCACTGAACCTGACGCCTGCGAACTTGTGGTGACGGTTCGCGTCGAAGAACCGGAGGTTGCGGTAACCGTCACCGAGGTTGCATTCGTAGATTGCCAGGTGAGAGTCACGTTCTGTCCACTACTGATGGAACTTGGGTTGGCCGCGAGGGTGACACTTGGGGTAGATGGCGTGGCCTTAGACGAACCTGCACAAGAAGAAAAACTCCAAACAGCTAAGAGTAGAATCCCACAGAAAATCCAGCGAACGTCTCGGTAATTCATTTTTGTATAGGCTGTCTGACGAGCAGACATGGCGCGCAAATCAGATGACAAACCACAGAGCGGCGGTTGCCATTCTGGGCGCTCGAGCGGCTTCGGCTCTCTACTGGAATCTCTGTAAGTACTTGTGTGATTTCATTGTGGTCGGTGAAAGTAAGGCATACCAATCCACAATCTAGGAGAACGTGTGCGACCACTTTGCTGCTTGCGGTGCAGGCGGGAAATTGAGACTGGGGACAAGTCGGTGGCGGTTTACATGTTCGCGCAAACCGTGGGAGTCAGACCACGACAGAAATCAACAGCACAGCGAATTTGCTTTTGTCCGCCGTGCGCCGTGTCGCTTGCCATGGGGCTTCCGCCAGATGGCGCGCTGAATATGGTGGCGTGGGATATGATCCGCGAATTGGTGAGTGCAGAGCCTTCGCTGAATGAGGCAGCGTGGGAGTGTCTGCGCGGAGTGATTGGACTACTGCCTTCCGGAAATGAGGGAGAGGGTACACAGGGATATCGACGGGCAGGATAAAATCTGGGTGACGTATTCATCCCTACAGCTGAGCGGAGGTTTCGCCATCGTTCGGCGTTCCGCACAACTGCTGGCTACTGTTTCGTTTCTGCCTCTTTGCCTTTCGCTAGCGAGCGGACGTAGTTCACCAAGTCCCAGCCTTCTTCCGTCTTAATGCGCGGACCCTCAGCCGGCATATCGTTGTGGCCGTTCTTGATGATGTAATAAATCTCGCCGTCAGTGCGGTCTTTCAATGCGTTTGCGTTCGTAAAATCGGTCACGTTGAGCTTCATATCTTTGGCGATATCACCTTTGCCGTCGCCGCTGGCTCCATGGCACATTGCACAATCGAGATTCCACCATTTCTTGGCGCGGGCGATAGAGTCAGGTGACGACTTCACTGGATTCTGTGCTCGGGCAGCCTCGACGGGAATCAAAGCATAGGGCGATGCCTTCTGCGCCGTGGCGTTGCCTGATGGTTGCTGAGCAGCGAGCGAAATAGCGAGGAAAACGAGAATGGAAAGAATCACGGCAGACCGGTACACGGGATCCTCCTTTGAACAGGAGTGACTTACGCTAAAGAATAGCGCCGCATCGCGATGCCGCTGTGATTGGGATCACAAGCTGTAGTGAGCCGAGAGCCAAAGGAGTCTCGTCGGGAGAAGTAAAGACCGCAGGACCCGAGCGCCGCCACTGGTGCCGTGTGAGTGGCGGTCCCCTGCCCGAGTCCTGCAGCCTAGGGAAGATCAATGACTACTCCTCGTGATCGAGTGGTTTGCCGTCCGGGCCAACCTGGACTTCTTTCTTTTTTCCGTCTGTCTGGACCTTTGCTTCGTAAGCAACCAGCTTGTCGTGCTTGGTGAGACTTTCGACTTTCACGATCTTGCCTTGCTCTGCTTTGTTCTGAAGACCTTCTCTGACAGCGGCAGGAAGTGAGTCGAAGGGGACCTGCTCCTCGATTTCGACGACACCGCCGTCTTTATCGATCAAGACATCTTTGCTGTGGCCGCTTACCATCATCTCGGCTTCGTAGTAGGTCTGGCCGTTTTCTTTTTCCTTGGAGAAGCCTTTGATCGTAGCTCCTTGGCTTTGGGCGGCGACTGTTCTCTCAACGGGAGAGGGCAGATCAGTGCGCTGAATCTTCTTTTCGTGCTCCTGACCAGCTAGCGTGGCCTCGAGCGACAGGGCGGCGAAGAGGAGAACTGGGATTCTCATTGTGAGCTCCAACGAATGAAGGCGGCTTATTTTCGGGGCTGCCGCCTTCATGAACATCACTTCAACAACGAGGACATTTAATCCGGGCAATCTGAAAATTGAATGAAAGACGCGAGACTATGTGCCGAGAGCAACGGAAGCGTGGTCGAGAGCGGAGGCGACAACATCTGGACTTGGGAGGCCCCCTTGGGCCATATCTCTGGCGCCACCACCGCGCCCACCGAACTTGGACATGACTTCTTTCATCAGGGCACCCATGTCGGAGGGTTGGCCAGAGGATTGTGCGAAGATGAGCGACGGCTGCGGAGAAATAGTAGCAAGCAATACGGCGGTATTCGGCGCGATGCGTGTGAGCTTTTGTGCGAGTAGCTTGAGGAAGTTCATGTCGCGATCGGCGAAGGTGCGAATTACCAGCCTGCGGCCGTTTATCTCTGCCGTTTCAGCAAGGATGGCGGAGGCTTGGGCTTCGGCTAGCTCTTCGAGGGATTGCTCTCGCTGCTTGCGAAGGACGCGGATTTCGTCCAGCGATTTGCGAGCCTGCTGCGGGACGTCGTAGATGTGTGCCGAGAAAAGCCCGGCAGCTTCGGTAAGCGTGGTGAAGTCGCGGCGGGCGGTGGCGACCGCTCGCTGTCCTGCAATGAATTCGACGCGGCATCCCTGGCGAACCTTTTCGGCCTTGCGCAACAGGATACAGCCGATCTGGCCGGTCTGACTGACGTGCGTGCCGCCGCAGGCGCTGAGATCGACGTCACGGATGTCGATGATGCGGAGTTCGTCGCGGTCAGCAACAGGGATTTTTCTTAAGCCGAGCTTCCC
>Ga0126379_10002895_pt1 | contig 11005 bp, 21 predicted proteins | sample PanSoiMetPlot_24_FD_92640 | JGI IMG/M metagenome (GOLD analysis project Ga0126379, IMG submission 92640) | Tropical forest soil microbial communities from Panama - MetaG Plot_24 | ecosystem: Environmental > Terrestrial > Soil > Tropical forest > Bulk soil | place: Panama | collected 2016-02-17
CTTGAAAAACTATCGCGTTATTCGAAGGAGTCTGCAAAGCAATCTGGTCAACATGAAGCACCTGCCCAACATTTAGAGTCTGTGCAACCACCTCACTAGCAACACTAAGACTCCCATTAATAATGGCATTCCCCGTCACAGACAGATCTCCCGTAACCTGCCCAGTTACAGGCACGGTAATCCCAGCCGAAGTAGTCCTATCCCACTGTACATTCCCAAATTGATCTTCCACCACCTGTCTATACCGCCCAATCCCCCAAATAACCGCCCTCCCTGCCTGGTCCAGCACCACCGGCTGAGTATTAAGAACAGTTCCACCTGGATCTTGCCAAGTCGGAGAGTAGGCGGACGTGCCGGGAGCATAGAAGAACACAAGCCCACCAGACAGCGGATCACCATTCTGGTCTAAGAAGGTTTGTTCCCCATTATCCATCTGCTCAGCCACCAGCCGCTCCTTTCAGTCGCGTCTGTTTCAGACTACCTCATCCAAGAAGTGCCACGCATCCTGCTTTCCCTACCACCCATCATCCACTCCTCATACTCTTGTTCCTTCGCCGACCTTGCCTGGGTCGCAAGAGAGGTCAACCTATCAAGAACCGCTGCAGCAATACTGGGCTTGTGGTCTCTAAATGCAACGGCGAGGTACCTAAAAGCGTCGGCTGCATCGGAAGCCCAATCATGCAGCGGCTCATTGCTATACTGGTTATCAATCACCCGATACCGATAGTGCCTCAAGGCTTGTATGCCCTCCTCACACTTATCCTCATCAAACCAGCAATTGGGGAAAATAAGACGGGCAGCATTGATCCCATCCGTCAAACTGAGCTTTGGCACCTTCTCTGTGCGGAAGCCATGTCCCTTGATAATCTCCTGTATGCTTCTCTTGGTCCCGAGCTGCTTCGCATACGCATCATGCGGGAGCCAGCACGTCCCGTATATGTATTCCCTATTCTGCAAGTATTTGACATAATGTATGATGTCCTCACCTGTCGCTGAGTAGAAATCAATAATTCTGTACTGCATAGCAACCCGCTGCGCGAACCAAATTGCCGTAGCGTCAGCCCGTCCAAGATCAAAAAATACATCAACTGGCGCTTCCCGTACCCAGGGAACATTGCAAATACGACCCTCCTCTTGGGCCTTCCGCAGCTCCTTCGCATATACCGCCCCCTCCAGTACTTGGCGGCAGAACCCTTCCCAGATGTTAAGATATGAGTCATAATCCCTTGCCTTCTCTGCCTCCATCTCTCGCATCAGCACATCGGGGAAGAAGGGATTATCTCTCCAGGTGGTCTTAATCACCAGCATCTGCGCTGGATCTTGCTCCTTAACAAAGCGCATGTATGTGTAATCTGTCTCCAACTCCGGATTGAAGGTCATCCAGATCTCAGAGTCTTCCTTCCGGATAGTGGGGATCAGAATGCCCCAAGAGTTGCGGCTGACCTTATGTGCCTCCTCCACCCAACAGATGTCAATGCCCTCATAGGACTTAATCTTTGTGATGTTGTTCTTGATCCCTTCGAAGGAAAAGGCAGAACCATTCTTGCCCAGAATCCTAGCATTCTGCACCTCATAGAAGGTGTCGAGCCCGAGCCCACTTATCTGGTCAGCAAGAAGGCGGTGGACCGAATCCGAGATTGAGTTCTGCAACTCACGTGCACAGAGCACCCGAAGCGGAGTCTGTGTCGCCTTAAGCAGGAGGGCACGAGCGCATGCCCAGCTTCTCCCCCCACCTCGACCACCATAGAGGACTTTGTATCGTCGGGGCTCGAAGAGGATCTGGAACGGAGCTGGGAAGTCTGCATTAACCTGCACAGCTAGGCTCCCGTCGCCCCTGTTGCTCCAGTGCTGCCCGTTGCCCCTGTTGGGTCAGTACTTCCTGTAGAACCACTTGTATCAGTCGCCCCCGTCGAACCTGTTGTACCAGTAGAGCCAGTTGCCCCACCTGTCACGCCTGTAGGCCCCACTGCCGGGTCTGTTGGCGTCACCGGCTGTACCTTATTCGCCATCGAGGGTACAGATTGAAGGACTGCATCAACCGTCCGGTCCAAGGCGCTCTGATCCGGTGGATCTCCCGCATTGAGGACATAGGGCGACTGTGCAACCACAACATCACAGAAGTCTTTGAGGCCTGGATCAACAGTTTCGATGCGTTGCGCCACTGCCTTCAACACCCGCAGCAGGTAATTGATATCATCTAGTTCCATCATATCCTCCTAATAGGAACCGGAACGGCGTGGGCTCCATCATCGCCGCCGAGGTTAAACAGAACCCACGCCGCCCACCCTGACTGCAGGGACTGCCAGCCAAGGATTCCCTAGGGCTTGTACTGCCCGCTCTTTTCAATCTGACTCACTCCGGTTGCCAAGCTATTCCCCGCACCAGGCACCCTCGTATCCCGATCCGGGCTTCCACCTCGACTTCCATTACCCCTATGCCGGATGCTTACAAGCAGACCTGCTCCGAACGGCCCAGCGATACACCCATCCGGCGCTTTGCGGTTGAAAGTATTCTCCGGGATGAATGGGGTCTCACAAGGCATGCTCTCACAATAAGCGCTGGTCTTGAGGGCATAGGGGTAGGTGCCCTTCCGAACAATCGCCGAGGTGTCATTAAGACGAGATGGATTCGGCCTTCCCCACTCCCCGTTCCTATAAGAAGGCGGACTAGCCATCACCTTTCTCCTTCCTTGCATTCTCCCTTTCCATAGCCTCCACCACCCTTTGAAAGAGGCCCATCTGCCGCTCGATCTTCGGCTGCGGAGGTCCGTCCTTCATATAAAGCCGCCACTTCGCCACCTCCTCATCCAATTCCGCATACCCCCCAATCGCAAAGGGGTCAAACTCCTCATCCCTGTCTTCCATTTCATTACTCCCTTTGGTGCGTCGCCATCACACCTTTGACCATCAAACTTCCGGCCGCAGCACAATCATGAATGGCCCCTAAAACAACGTAAAGAGGCCACTCTATGACCAGCAGAATCCAAATCACCTCTTCATCCGCCCTCCATACACCGGCTGATGTACAGGATGATGAATCCCTTCCTCTCCCATGTGCTGCAACCCTTCACCTTGCACATGATGCGGGTGCTCATCATGCAGATGCCCCACTGCGCCACTCAGCGTAGCAGTCCCAATAGAAGGCTGATGCTGATTAATAGCTGGAGTTCGTGCCGCAGTCTTGCCCCAAGGCTTGCTTGAGCCACCCATTCCGCCGTGTCCTGCGTTCATGAATTGTCTCCTTCGGTTGCTAGAAACTCAACTGCTTTAGAGAGTGTTGAGGCCTTGGGCAGCTGAAACCAAGGCTGAAAAGAAGCTAATTCAGGAATAGACGGCCAAGTACCGTCAAAAGTAATAGCCCTATCATCAATGGTCAGGAAGGCAGCAGGTTTATTGACCGGCCATTCGATTTGGAGCCACCAAGGCTGACCGTAATCGAAGAACAGCGGCTTCGCATGAGCTTCTATCCAGGCCCGCATTGCTTCAATGCCCTGTGGTGTGCTGCTCCTCGATGAAAAAATTGCCACCTTAAAAGTCTTGAGTGCATCATACAGAAATTCCATCGCACCTTCCACCGGCGGATCAGCAATGTGTTCATGCCCACCCCATCCAGAGCTATAAGAATGAATAACTCCATCGAAGTCTATGCAAAGGGTCTTTTTATGAGCCATCAGGGAGCCTCTTGTGTGTCGGCGGCTAAGGTCCTCTTCAGGGAAGAGGCGTCGGCGGCTAAGGCAAAGAGAAGCAGCATGCTACACCAGGTGTCCTGCGTAAAGGTGGACGGTGATGAGAAGGACGGCAATCCAGGCCAGCCACCCACTTGCCCAATTGAATGGAGCAATCTGTGGAACAGGCAGCAAAGAGAGGAACCACAAGAAGAGGTCAACAATGAGAAGGATCTCTACAATCATTTCGCCCTCCCCTTAACCTTCCTCAAATTCGGATTAGCCCTCTTCGCCTTTGCAGAGGCCTTCCTCGCCCCTGCCGCAATTATCGCATCAGCCCTATCCTGCGAAACCCCCTCCTTCCTCGCTACCGAGGCCGCCGCTGCCTTAAACCCCATCCCCTTCGCCATCACCCCCTCCTTCAGAAATCAGAAAGGAGACGCTTTATCCGCCGTATCCGGATTCGAGCCCATCGTCAGCCCTCTGCGGGCCGCATTCCGTGAGCGCCGGATCTGCTCCGGCTTCACATGCCCTGGATTTCTAATCGCCTTCTTATAAGAGGCATTCCGCCGATCGGCGCTTTGAGCCACCGATTGCTCCCGCTGGATAGCCTCTGCCCTGCCACGAGCCCCTTGCATCGGTTCCCAAGGCCCGTATCGCCCATTATCAACTGTCTTCATCCAGCCCTCCTTTCAGTCGGTCTGGGAATGCATGCCTGGGATGCCTGGGACCCCCAGGAAGTAACTTCGCTTGTCCCAGACGCTTCGCGTCTGTAGACGGCGCTTCGCGCCGGATGCATCAACGCCTGCCCAGACCATTGAATGAGGGTGGGATACCCAGTCATCCACGAGGCTTCAGCCGCTGCTTGAATATCGGTGTAAATGCGGCCCCTACGGTATCTCGGGTCGAGGTTTTTAACGACGACAACCCCGCAAGCTTGGCAACCAAACGCCGCCTGGACGACCGGGATGTAGAGGGAACTGAGCTTGGAGTGAGCTCCCGGGACAAGTGTGTACTTCGCTTCGATGACGACCCAGAGGCCATATTCATCCCCTTTCCACCGAGGAATCTGAATAAGCAAATCTGTCTGACAATACCCGAACCCGTCCTGATCCTCAAACTCAAACCACTGCCCATGAATAGAAGAAGGGAGGGACTTGTGCAAAGCTCTCTCAAAGCGGAGTCCTGCCGCCTTCGCCCCCTTAGGCTTTGAAAGGGGGATGCAAGAAGGCCGCTCATCCAGAGCCCTTGCTCTGAAAGTTCGGAAAGAGGGATCAATGCACCGGTGCGTCTGCATGCAGTGCTATATCCATACAACGGTCGATCAGCTTCGCGGCCATCTCCGACCTTTGCTTCGATTGGGAATCCATGAACCACATCACCACGCCTATGAAGAATGCATTGATGAGAGCCAGCATTAAAAAAGCCGGAGGCAGGGCAGACACAAGCCTATTAGACAGGTCGAACGCCCCAGCAACCACACCTTTGCTTCCATTACGGCTGCCTCCGTTATTCCCAGCGTTAGGGGACAGGGTGCTGGGAGGTGTTCCCATGTCGGCGGCTAAGGCAAATTAGCGCAGAGTTGCATCATTCAATCCTTTCCGCTTTCACATCAATCACCTGTTCCGAAGGAGATCCAGGATGCTTAAGGATATCTTCAGGCTGCGGCTTCGGAGTCTGTTGCCCAATGAAGTTGACGCTGATGGATACGCCGTTCGAGGCAGGTCCGGCTGCCACGCCGGGCAAGATTCCGCCTCGTGTCGCCACCATCGGCTTCACCAGCATCAACTCTGCCTGCTCCATCAACTCACGGTTGGTAAACCCATTAGGATCTTCTTCGAGTCGTTCTTGGAGAGTATCGAGTGTGGCGAGTCCCACCATCTTCATCCGCTCAAGGACGTCTACATGATGCAACTCCTCTTGCATGGTGTAATGTGCCACGAGGTCCTGGAAAGATGGGTCGTCCTTCAGGATGGAGACATAGGTGGGGCTATAGCCTGTCAGCAAGGCGGCGTCGTTGTTCGCACGACCTTCGGCGAGCAGGCGGGCCAACTGGTGGTGGGTGTGGCGGATCTGCGAGAGGGTAGCACGAGGCGCTGGCAAGGAGGTGTTGAGAAGCGGGATGTCTTCCAGGGTGAGAGACCGGATAACCTCCCACATCACGCTCTTCTTACGCGGGCGACGGCCACCCTTTGCCGGGAGGAGCGCCACATGCAATTCCTTCACCGAGTCTGTCGACGGCCGTGGCGACTCATAGAACGCCCCACGTGGGATTTCCACCCCATCCTCGATACGAGGTGGCGATGCATCCGGCCACGCCCTTCCTTCGGTGCCATACGGCGCCCGCTCCGGAATAATTTCATCAATCGATGGTCTAAGAGGTGAATCCAATGAATGCTCCCACGCACACACGCCGGTTCATTATTATGTGGAGGGTGATAGGCTGGTGTCAATATGTGGTAAACAAGGGTTTGAAAAGGATGGGTCAGGCTTGGAAGGGTTGTATTAAGTCGTATATAGCGGTTCGAGGGAAAAAATAGAAGGGTGATAGGGTGATGGGGTGATGGGGAGAGTGTTTGGGATACGTATGGCTATGGGACTCTCCCCCCCTACCCCCCCACAGAGGGGGCCCCTTGCAACCAGGCCGGGTGCCCGGCTCCTCCAGCTCGCCTTCCGGCTGCACAACCTACGCGGGAGTCAGTGTCCTCGAACTCGCCTGCAACCCACGCGTGCAGCCACCTCGACCAGCTCAACCACAACCCACGCGTGTCCCTTGCGGTTGTATCACAACCCAGACCCACAACTAAAAATGTTGGAGCTTTTTTCATTTGTCCCCTTGCAATTCCCCTTGGCCGGTCTTATCTTATGTGTATGGTTGATGGTGATTGAAGGGAAACGGGATGGCAAACAAGGGGACCGGGCAATGCCCGGGGGCGAACAAGGAAGGCCCAGGCACATGGTGCGCCATGTATGACCGAACGATACGGGGCGACTAGCTACCGGACTCGGTTGAACCTGGGGTGATGCTTCCGAACACCGGACTCCCGCACAGAATACGCGGATAGCCATGAGTCCCGTGCAAGTGGTCATTCCACAATGACCACATAAGCTAATCCTACATCATGAAGGGAACAACAAATGCCTATCGACATGAACACCACATTGCGTGCGCTTGGTATCGAGACGGGCGTAGTCATTCCATGGCGTGAGTCGTCACGCAAGCGTGCGTCGAAGTACAAAGATGCCTACTCGGGTTTCACGCGTGACTCCTACGCGTATGCCCTTGACGATGTTCCCTTGGTATCGGTTGTTGAAGAGATGACGCGTGCGACTGGCCATATGTACAACAACGAAGTCATATCAGCCATCGGGCGTGCCATCGAGAAGGCCAACAAGGATAACGCCCCCATCGGTGACGAGTTCAAATGGGTGCACGATCGTCGCATGGAAATGCGGTCGAAGATCCTTGAGGGCAAACTTGGCACGCGCACCGCGGCGCCTGTCCAAGAGGTTGATGAAGTCACGCGTGAAGTACAGAACCTGTGCTTGATGCGCCTCGCGCGTATCATCGCGGGTCAACGCGGACTAGAACTCGAAGCGGTATTCGAGTCAGGTTTCCCGCGTGAATACAACAACACGAACGGCAAGTACATTGTGCAAGGTGACCGCACGCTTGCGGACATGGTTGCCCAGTTGATTGCCGGGGATGCCAAGGGAGTCATGCGGGCGAAGGCGCAAGCCACGGTTGACCAGCGCCGAGCCGAACGTGCCGCAGCTGCCGCCGCAGAAGATGATGATGAAGCGGCAGCCCTCTTCGATGAAGACGATGAAGAGGAAGAAGACGCGGCATAAGGGATTGCGGGGGCATGATGCCCCCGCACACCTTTGACCATCAAACCTTGTTTGGAAGTTGACGCCATGTCTAAGCAACTTAATCACAATCGCCCAGTACACCAAATCTCCCATCGTGAAGTTGAGAACAAGTATGCCGACAAGTCGGCCTTCATCCCAACACGTATTCTCTTGAAGGCGAAGACTTGGCAAGACATCATCGACTTCGGTTGCAAGCGCAAGGGAAAGGACACCATGAAGCCTACTCGCTAACATAGGCGACATCGCCCCAAGCCGTACCCTAGATCACCGGGACTCAGACCGGCAGGGTACGGCTTCAAGCGGGGTCGTCCCGCAAACCAGCGAGGGCATCATGAAGATTACGCTCAAAGTGCAGTTCTTGGATGAATCCGACAAGTCAGATAGCGTTGTCGTAGTTTCTGACATGCTGGCTGCATGGCACAACAACAAGAACTCGGATAGCATATCGCTATCGATCAGTCGATGGTCGCCTCCCTATCAACCACAATACGACAACAACAGCACTGGCTATCGGTACACAGGCAAGAAATTCAACGCAGACCAGTGAAAGCAAGCCCCTCCCCTCCGGGGGAGGGCACTTTTTTGTGTCTTCTCGCCGGAACAAAACGTGAACACCCTAGAGCCTGGTGCAGCCATGCAGCCAAGTGCAGCCAAGAAAAGGGTGCAGCCATATTTTTGGTGCAGCCATGTTTATCAATTGGCTTCATTGCTTGGCTCCAATGCTTGGCCGCTTTGTTGGTATGGCATTCATTGTTGCAGCCGTTACTTGGGAGTGGAATATCTGTTTACTCCGGGGATTTTGGGAGTCTTCTTTTATATATATTTTTTTAGACTACCCACTATAGGTGGAGGGGAACCCCCAGTATACTTCCTATAACCCCTGCAACATCAGACCATCCCATAACCCTACCAATACTTGACACAATTATTTTATCCCTTTAATTAACGCAATTGACAAACCCAATTAATTGTGTTACAATTCCCCTTCAAACTGCAAAACCAAAAGGAGCCTACAATGGCAATCAGACAAGAACGGGTAATCGCTCTTATCAATGCGGCGTTAGATTTCTACACTGCTCTCTCCCGCATCCGCACTCACGCGCAAGGCCTGCAACTTGCAGTCAACAATCACGAAATAAACAAAGACTATGCCTTCGATACCCTCCTGGGCTTCATGTCCGAGTCCAACCATGACCTATTCCACGACTACGCCGCCTCAATCTCCACCATCTCCATCGAACATGCCCATTTCTCCCGAAACATCCACCGCAACGCCCGCGAAGCAGAGCGCCAACGCAACGTTCGCGGTCCAGCCACCCGCTCATACACAGACCACTCTATAAGCATCCACGAAACAACCCGCCTCATTCTACCAACAGCACCACGTCCAGAAGGCATGAACAGACGTGGAGACATACCCCGTCCTCCACCAAGCCCGACACCCACACAGTCTGCATCGTCTACAGATATTGAAAAAGCTCTGCAAGAGATCAACCGTTTAAGGGAACAAGAAGATATTGCCACACACACCTTTGACCATCAAACCCCATCCTCAACGCCTCGCATTATCTATACAGACGAAGATACAGCACCAGAAGGAACAGATGACGAAGAAGAGCCACCGAGAGGGAGGACTTGGTAATGACAAAGTATCATACAGGGCATAGATGGGGAATGCTTACATTAATCGAACGAACTGGCAATCAGGCCTTGGTCAAATGCGACTGTGGCAAGGTCACAACATTCTTCATGCCTCATCTGATCTCAGCAAACAAACGTGATTGTGGATGTATGAAAGGCAAGACTAGCTTAGTATACTTCATCCAGGTGCACGACTTTGTAAAGATAGGACACACAGTTAGTTTGGGTGCTAGACTTGCATATGTCCAAACAAACTGTCCATACAAAGTCTCCTTAATCAGAGTAATACCACTTGCAGGTCCAGAAACAGAAAGATGGCTCCACAGCTATTTCCAGTCAGAATGGCAACACGGCGAATGGTTCAAATTCACAGACGAGATGCTAGCCATAATCCCACCACCTGAATAACCCATGCATCACTGCCATACCACCCATGCGTCCCCTTCCTGTTCCCTTCGTCAAAAACTCCGAAACCCCTATTGACAAACACACCAATCTATGTTACAATGCGTAGCATTGACTGGCTGAGACAAGGGAGTCTACAAATGACAATACTGGAATCGAAGGTGATTAAGGACTGGTTAGCGGAATTCGCCACACCGCAGGCCTTAATCGAGCTGCATGACGGAACACTTGACGCGGACTCGTTGGAAGTTATTGATTGCGTGTACTTTGAAATGACCGGCAACATCCTAGACTAGGGAGTCACACCCATGCTATCCAAAGTCGAAATCGCCACCCTCATCTATTCAACTGTCAAAGACGTATCCCCCAACGGTGCACCATCAGGCCCAATGTACGCCGCACTCATGGGCGCCGGTGTTGACTTCGAAACCTACAACGAGGTCGTTCTCAAGCTCATCTCCAGCGGTTACCTTCGTCAATCCAACCACCAACTCTTCATCACTGGCAAGACCCACCAACTCTTCATGTAAGTGCCACCCAAGCAGAAGGAACGCCCAAATGTCCGTCACTTCCAAGCAACTCCACAACGTCTTCATCGCCGCCACCCACGAAGTCCGCCGCCGCCTTGCCGCTGCAGACCTCGGCGGGTTCACCCTTCAACTCAAGGCCTCTGGCCGCACGATGACTGATCAGGATGAAATCAAACTCGAGTACATCCTTTGCGCCCCACAATACGGGCCAGACGTGCGCGGGAATGATCTCGAACGCGTCATCCTCGAGGTGATCCGCCGCTCTGGATGGGATGAGACCAACGCCCCCAAGGCGTTGCCATCCCCCGTCAACGCAGTCGCCGAATAATAGCCTACGCCTCGCCGAGAGCCCCATACCCGCAAGGGTTGGGGCTTAAGGCACTAGCAGAGGAGCGCCCAACCAATGCGAACCGTCCAAGTCACAATCACCATGCTGCCCGACGGCTCCTTATGCATGGAACGCCCCTATCAAGGCGGCCGTATACAAACGCCTGTGTCCGACTTCGAGACCATCCGCCGCGCATTAGCCGCCCAACTCCACAACCGAGCCGACACCATCGGCACAGACGGAAAACCCACCCAATCTCAAGTCCTCCATTGGGAAAACCATCTTGAACGAGTCGACCATCGCACCGGCAAGGTCCTATCCATCGGCAAGCTCTCACCCGACACCTGCGTATGGTGCCTAGCCCATACAATGGGCTTATCCACCGATGAGCGGGCGCATCGCCGCGCACGAGCCATCTTGCGCGAACAGCGCCGCATTGCCACCTCCCCCTTCAAGATGGGCGAAGGGTCAGTCACCGTCCGCCGCCTCCCCACCATCGACCGCCGAATTCGCACCAAGTCCACGCCAAAGAAGGAAACTGTCAACCTATGCCTTGACGATATC